>Ga0172380_10000020_pt1 | contig 361624 bp, 299 predicted proteins | sample Leawe162metaG_FD_119747 | JGI IMG/M metagenome (GOLD analysis project Ga0172380, IMG submission 119747) | Leachate microbial communities from a municipal landfill in Southern Ontario, Canada - Leachate well 162 metaG | ecosystem: Engineered > Solid waste > Landfill > Unclassified | place... | reverse complement strand
GGTTATCACTACAGTTTCCGGTCTGCGCAGACCTGACGTTTCCACTTAACCCCTCGGCTCAAAGTACCCAACTTATTTATTGGTGGGTGCTCACCGCTTATGTAATTAGTATATCCGAGCAGATTTCTATTGGAAGTCCCCCGATGAAGATACTTGCTATATCTGCTGACAATTCGAATGACTACTCTTGGCCTCACTATCAATATCTAATCTAATAGCCAAGCGCGTGAACTATAGCACCACCATGAGCATATTCATTTGTATATGCATTTATGCACAGCTAGAATTGAAAAATGAATGAGCTTGATCAGTTCAAATCTAAACAGCCCAGCGACCAAGATAGTTGGCGAGGTCGTGCTCGGCACAATATACAGGTGCATTTATCTGGAACTTTCATGGTTGGTGGGCTGGTTCTACTGTTTTTGGGAATTTCAGTATTCTTGACGGTACTCCGTTATTACAAGATCTCTGATCTAGCGATGTATCTAGCGCTAGCAATTCAATTTGCAGGGTTAGCCATTGCTCATCGACGCTGTCATTGCGGCAAGCACTCCACAGAGCCCGACTGGAAGCACCAATTGGTGATATTGAATCGCAACCGCCATTGGTTAATTTGGCCAGCAATGCCTTTCACAATATTCTTTTTACCAGTTGATTTTTCGGTCAAATTTTGTTTGACGAAAGTGGTGCTAGCAACCATGGCAGCAATTACCGCCGCGCTAGGTGTAGCCTCTATAAGGCTAAGTTTAAGCAAAGATAGAGCCAAGCAAAAAGCCGTAAACAAAAAGACCGCCCAGATTGCTCTGCGGCGGTCTAATTACTATCGTCTGACTGCCTATTGCGTAGGCTCGATATCTCTTGCTGCTTCAAGTCAGAATCCACAGCTAGCGGGTTATCACTACAGTTTCCGGTCTGCGCAGACCTGATGTTTCCACTTAACCCCTCGGCTCAAAGCACTCAACTTATTTATTGGTGGGTGCTCACCGCTTATGCAATTAGTATATCCGAGCAGAAATCTATTGGAAGTCCCCCGATGAAAATACTTCGCATATCTGCTGACAATTCGGAAGACTACTGTCAGGCCCACTATCGATATCCAATCTAATAGCCAAGCGCGTGAACCAGAGTGTCACCATGAGCATATTCAATTGTATATAGAGTTATGCACAAGCAGCAAGCAAGAACGCCCGCAACTCAAAAGTAAGTAAGTAGATAAGGTAGTAAATTAGTAAATACACGGCTCATCGACTAAGCCGTTTTCAGAAAGAGAAGATTTTTTTCGCAAAAATCTTCCCTTTTTGCTCTCTTCAAAACTAACAATGACACTGACTTGGCACTGTTTGTCGACCAAATAAGTCGTTAGCCCTAAGCCCTAGGCACGTTGAGCATGCCAGTAGTCAAACATTGAAAGCCCAGCCAGGAAGCGGCAAGCAGGCACCAGAAGCAGGCAAAGACGCGGTTCATGCGTTTCATAAAGTCCCTCAATCTATGGGCTAGGGGCAATGGGCTCTAAGCAATAGACCTAGTCTACCATTCACTTGGAAACAGTGCTCGGTGAGTCAACATAGCAGTCAACTTCGGAGTCAACTCTGGAATCAGTTCATATATATATGAAAAACCTGGGGTTGATGTAGCCTCCACCCACTAGAATTAAATCTGTTAGTGGCGGAAGGCACCCAAATGGCTTATAACGACCTGCGCGAATTCATTGAAGCTCTCGACAAAGCAGGAGAGCTAATGCGCATCACCGCGCCTGTTTCAGCAGATTTAGAAATTGCTGAAATTACTGACCGGGTGAGCAAACTGCCTGGCTCTGAGAACAAAGCCCTGTTGTTTGAAAACGTTATCGGCTATGACATGCCTGTTCTAATAAACGCTCAAGGATCGATGAAACGCATGTGCCTTTCACTCGAAGTGGAAGATCTCAATACCATTGCCGACCGCATCAGAGTTTTCATTAAACCCAAAGTACCTGAAAGCTTTATGGCTAAACTGGCCTTCCTGCCAACCATTATGGAAGTCGGTAAATTCCCGCCCAAAATTGTGACTGGACCGGCTCCCTGTCAGGAAGTGGTGATTACCAATCCAGCCGACCCGATGCTCGACAAGCTGCCAATCATCACCTGCTGGCCTGAAGACGGTGGACCTTTTATTACCATGGGCGCCATCATTACCAAAGACCCGCACAACGGTAATCGCAACGTTGGTATGTATCGTCTGCAAAAGTTTGATAACAAAACCACTGGCATGCATTGGCACAAACACCATGATGGTGCCAAAAACTTTGAAAATTCCCGCCGTGATTCTATGAGTTCTGCCAATCCTGACCATCCAGATTCGCCAGCAAACCAGCCCACTGAGCCCCCAAACTACGGAACATTCTTCGATAAAGCCGAATACGAGAAGCCAGGCAATCGCATGGAAGTGGCAGTGGTACTTGGTGCCGACCCGTCAATCACTTACGCTGCCACGGCACCACTTCCGCCGGAAATCGATGAAATGATTTTTGCTGGATTCTTGCGTCAAAGCCCTGTGCGACTGGTTAAATGCAAGACCATTGATCTTGAGGTTCCAGCGAGTGCTGAAATCATTATTGAAGGATATGTCGATCAAAAAGAACTGAGACGCGAAGGGCCATTTGGCGACCACACCGGTTTCTACAGCTTGGCCGGGCTATTTCCAATCTTCCATGTCACGGCCGTTACCCATAGAAAAGATCCAATTTATCAGACTACTATTGTCGGTAAACCGCCGCAAGAAGATTGCTTCTTAGGTAAGGCCACAGAGCGCATCTTCATGCCCATGGTACAGATGCTCGTGCCAGAAATTACTGATATGAATCTGCCTTGGGAAGGGGTTTTCCATAACTGTGTGATCGTAGCAATTGATAAGCGCTTTCCTGGCCACGCCCGCAAAGTAATGAGTGCCATTTGGGGTTTGGGGCAGATGATGTTCACCAAATTTGCCATCATCGTCGATAAAGATGTCAACGTTCATGACCTGTCAGAAGTAGCTCTCCATGTCTTTGGCAATACAGATCCCAAGCGCGACATGATGTTTGTCGAAGGCCCTGTTGACATACTCGACCATGCCTCACCTCTCATGGGTTACGGTTCTAAGGTTGGAATTGACGCCACCCGCAAATGGAAATCGGAAGGATTTGAGAGAGAATGGCCCACTCCGATAATTATGTCTGAACCAGTCAAAACCCAGGTCAGTAGCCGCTGGGCAGAGTATGGATTTAGTACAAAGGCTAAAAAGTAAGTTGCCAAGCGGAAACGTTTAATCTTCAGGCGATGAAAACTTGAGTTGGTGGGCATAAAAGAAATACGAACATAGTGACGCTGCTCCAAAAGCAAAGCGTAGAACGGTTCGGTTTTACCTTATAACCCAGGTGTTCTCTATGAGCCAGTTGAAGCGCATAGCTACTTTTGTCGTGCTTGCATGTTTGACCTTCACAACGGTCTACCAGCAGCCAGCCGCCGGTCATCGTGTCGCTCCAGCTGACACTTACCACCGCGCTTGGCAGTTAGTACACGACAACTACTATGATGGCAACTTCAACGGCAAAAACTGGAACGATTTCGAACACAAGTTCGACAATCAAATCAAGACTCCAGCTGACGCTCAGAAATACATCAAAGTAATGCTTGAGTCGCTCAATGACCCTTACACCCGCTACTTAGACCCTCGTGCCTTCCAAGATGAGAACGACGCCATTGACGCTCGCATTGTTGGCATCGGCATCAATCTTCAACAGAGCAAAGACCTGCAAAAACTGATTGTCACCCGCACCATCGAAGGCGGTCCAGCCGAGACTGCTGGTGTTAGAACCAGAGACGAGATCGTTGGAATCGACGGTACATCAGCAATCGGCATGACTCCTGAGCAAGCTGCAGATAAAATTCGTGGCAAAGCTGGCAGCCCAGTGCAGCTCAGCCTCAAGTCTGAAGGCAACGGCCCAGTGCATGCAGTTAACATCACTCGCCAAGAAATTGTTATCCACGCCGTTAGCTCCAAAATGCTGAAAGAAAGCAACATCGGTCTGATCAATCTCTCAACCTTTATCTCCAACGACGCTTCCCGTGAATTCAAAGCCGCTCTAAGCAAACTATCCCGCGCTGATGGTCTGATCATCGACCTACGCGACAACCCAGGTGGCTTGCTCTCCAACGCTCTAGAAATCTCAGACATGCTGCTTGAAGGCGGCGCCATCGTCAGCACTGTTAGCCGTCATGGCCGTCACACTGATATAGCTTCGGGCGAACCTGCTACTCACCAACCAATCGTACTTCTAGTTGATGAAGAGTCGGCCAGCGCATCAGAAATTCTAGCTAGTGCCCTCAAAGACAATGGTCGCGCTGTTGTGGTCGGTAACAAAACCTACGGCAAAGGCCTAGTTCAAGAAATCAACAGACTACCTGGAGGAGCTGCAATCCACATCACTGTTAGCCGTTACCTCACAGCTGCCGGCACTGATATCCACAAAGTCGGAGTGATTCCAGACATCACCGAAACTGACAAAGACAAACAAATGAAAGTAGCCCTCTCTTGCTTGAGAGAAAAAATTGCCAGCCTTAAGCCAGTACGCACAAGCAATTTGTCTATCAGCAGATAATAATAGAAAGAGGCATAGTGAGGCCTTCATGCTAAACCTCAAACGATTCACTTGCTTGGCGCTCGTCTCAATGACGGGCGCTTCGCTGCATATTCTCAATGGTTCAGCGGCTTGGGCTGGAGATCAACTAAGTGCACCGCCTGGCAGTTTTGTGCAAAGCACCAATGCAAACCCAAATCAGGATCTAAATCTAAGTCCAAATCAAGCTCAAGCTCAGGCTCCGAATCTAATTCAGAATCAAATTCAGAATCAAGGCCAGTATCTGCCGCCGCAGCAAGGTTTCCAGACGGCTCCGCAGTATCAGCCCAATTCACAGTTTCAACCTAGTCAACAATTTCAGCCCAGTCAGCAGTTTCAACCTAGTCAACAGTTTCAACCTAGTCAACACTACCCGCCCAATCAGCAACTTCAATCAAATCAAGGATTTCAACCCAACCAAAGCTTTCAGCAGAATCAGGGGTTTCAACCCAACCAACAATATCAGCCACCGCAACAGCTGCAACAGACTCAAAACTTCCAGCAAACTCAACAAAGTTTCCAGCAGCCTCCGATGCAGCAAAGCTTTCAGCAGCCAATACAGCAAAGCTTTCAGCAGCCAATACAGCAAAGCTTCCAGCAGCCCCAGCAAAGTTTTCAGCAGCCGCCGATGCAACAAAGTTTTCAGCAGCCGCAGCAGGGTATGAGTGCAGCGCCGGTGCAAGGAGCGGTGCAAGAAAACCAACTAGAACAAGAACTTAGTCAAACTCCAATATCAAACGATCCCAATTGGCCCACTGACTTCTCCAACACTGCGAAGAATGGCGCAGCGACTCAAGATGCAGGCGGGCAACAAGCAGCGCAAGCTGGAGTTTCAGCCCAACCCAGCGCAGCAGCAGCCGTCGGCTCAGCTCTTGTAAAAACACTAGGAGCGGTAATGACAGCGCGCTCCGCCAATAACATGTATGGTTCAGGATATGGCTCTAACCCAATGATGGGCGGCGGCGGATTCGGCAGCACCATTGGTCGCATGCTAGGTGGAAACAGCTACAATCCAATGATGGGCGGGTATGGAGGAATGGGTGGCATGGGGGGAATGGGCGGCTACGGCTCACCCTACGGTTACAACAACAGTGGTGGCATGTTCGGCTCACTGATGAAAAATATGATCAGCCACTAGCTAAAATACAGACCAGACCACAGACCAGAACATATACCAGGGCACAGATAGGAGTATTGAGATGAATGGCTCAGCCATGAAAGCGGCGTTAACAAGCACAACACTAATATTGTGTGCCGCACTTAATTGCACCTATAGTTGTAATCCGGGCTTGTGCCAAGACCCTTTCAATGACAATCAAACCTGGGCTAGTCAGCCACCAGGGGCATTTTTAAACAACAAACCGGCAGCAAAAAAAACCATCGCCAGCCAAGCCCCTAAGAAGACAGCAGCCAAGCCTGCCCCCTTAAAACCAAATATACAAAGCCAACCCACTCTTTCTCGCACTGGTGGCAATCAGTCGTCAGGGCAGTTCCAGCCCCAACAACAACAGTACCAACAACAAAGCCAGCAGCCGAGTCAACAGAATCAGCAGATGGGTCAATCTGATTGGCAGCCGATACCAGGTGCAGCGAACTCCAGCAATACTCAGCTGGGCTCCTCAGATTGGGTCGCACCGACCAACGACGGATTCAATGATGAATCAACTCAGTCTTCCAATCAAGGCAATCAAGACAATGGGCAAGGATGGGTCACTAATACTTATCAAAATTCTGGTCAAAATTCTGGCCAAAACTTTAGCCAGGGTGGCGGCACAAGTAGCCAAATAGGACAATCAGAGTGGAATAATCCAGGGTCATCGTCTCAAAACACGATGCAAAATAATTTCCAAAGCCAACCCCAAGCGCAATCACAAAGTTCCAATAGTGGTGGAATCGGCCAATCTGAATGGGTTACACCCGGTGGCGGCAGCAGCAACACTGGAAGTAGTAACAGTGGTGGGCAACAACAATCGCGTCCAACTGGTGCATTTTCCAATCAGTCGATGCAGCCCAGTCAGTCTGTGCAATCCAATCAGTCGCCAGGCTTCCCACCGATTCAACAAACAGGCAATGGCATAGGACAATCACAATGGACAACGCCAGGCGCTAGCGACAACAGTGGCGGAAATAATTTCAGCAACAACAACAACAACAACAACAACAGCAACAACCAAAGCAGTCCACCATTTCCCCAGAGCTCGTTTCAGCAGTCACAGAGTACCGGAGGCAACTTCGGCACCGGCTCTTCTGGTAACTCAGGTGGAGGGGCACCTTCGTTTGGTGCGGTACTAGAGCAAGAGCAATTGCAGGGTGGCGCACAAATCAACGCTTCTTCTGGAATGGGTGGTGGCATGGTCAACACCAACGGTGGTGGCGGCAGCATGGGTGGAGGAATGGGAACTGGAATGGGCGGTGGCATGCCAGCATTCAACCAGAGCGCAGCTGCTGGGCTTCTTCCTGGCATTATGAATTTCATGCAAAATGTCATGCCAACCAAGGGCAACACATTCAACCCCAATTTGGGAACAAGCACAGGCGGCACCATGACTGGTGGCACTGGTGCAGTATTTGTGCCACAGCAACAAGTTCAGAAAAGGCCTAGTCAGCCCATGCACACACCGTTGATAGTAAAGCAGGTCGGCAAACAAGTAAACCGCACAGTCAATCGTGCCGTTAACCGCAGCGTCAATCGCATGCTGTTCAAAGGTGTGAACGCTATTAGGTTCTAAATAGCGAAGCGACAAACCGATTCATTAGCTCTGTTGCTACATCTCGCATCGAAGCAGATGCTGCAACAATCTCGCTCAGGAAACAATTTAGCTGATCAACTTGGCACCAGGTTACTAATCCTGGAATTGTGCGACGCCCATAAGAAGAATCAAGACTTACAGCGCGTTTGTAGTCGGATATCGCACCAAGCTTGTCGCCCGTATACGCAAGACAACATGCCCGACGATAAAACACCCAAGCCGCCTTAGAACCGAGAGCAATACATTTATTGTAGTCTTTGAGTGCTCCAGCTCGGTCTCCCATCCTAAAGAGCAAGTTACCTCTCCATCGATATGAGTCGTTATAATAGGGTTTCAATAAAACCAGCTGATTTAAGTCATCGAGTGCGCCCTTTAGATCTTGCTTCTGAATCCTTTGAAAGGCACGACCAGCGTAACAAGTATAATTGCCAGAATCAACCACTATGCCTTGACTGAAAGACGCTAGGGCGCCTTTGTGATCACCTAGCTTCTCGAGGACGCAACCTCGACCATCGTATGAGTTAGGCAACTGCGGATCTAATGATATAGCCATGTCGTAGTCTTTAAGGGCACCAGGATAGTCCTTGAGATTCTCACGCATAAAGCCACGTTTCCAATAGATCCACGCGTCATCGGGAGCCAATCTAAACGCCTCAGTAAAATCCTGGTCTGCACCAGACTGGTCGCCAAGCTCCGAGCGGGCAAAGCCTCTGCTTGCATACAGATAAGGAGATTTTTTATCGATAGCAATAGCAGAACTGAAGTCAAAAATGGCAGGCTGAAACGAGTGGAGCTGGCACTCCGCATCAGCCCGTTGGCGATAGGCATCTATATAGTTGGGGTCCATATTAAGTGCAATGGTAAGGTCAGTTAGTTGTCCCTGCAGATCTCCAATCTCGCCCCGGGCAGCAGCGCGATTGCAGTAGTGCCATACACGACTCGGTCCGGCGTCAATCGCACGAGTATAGTTCAAGATGGCTCCGGCCATGTCACCATGGTTCGCCAGCTCGGCGCCGATATTGTTATAGGCGAAACCATAGTGAGGGCTAATAGAAATTGCCTTAAGTTGATCGGCGATACACCCCTGTGAATCGCCTATGTCAGCCAGAAGATTACCTCGATTTACATACGCTGAAGCATATTGAGGATCAAACTTAATAGCATTAGTATAGGCAGCAATCGCAGCGGCTTTGTCGCCCTTAAAGGACAACTCCTTCCCCAGTTCAAAACATCCGGTAGCAGCAGCGCTATGAAAGCCAGTAAAAGATGTGCCGTCAATAAATCCAATATCTTCCGCCTGCACTCGTGCATCAGCAGCTAGTGCAACCAGGACTATTACAAGCAGTGTCTTCCAAAGAATTTTCATACTTCAAGCATAGCGAAAATCAACGCATCACGATATGGTGATTTCCGCAGTGACCGGTTTAAGCCGTGCTCGAATACTCTAGTAGCAGCTATAGAACCAGTATCAAATTACTTCTGCTTGCGCTGATGCTCTTCAGTAAATTCAGCTAAGTGCTTGCTGAGCATGTCGATGATATTAGTGGACGATGCCACATAAGTCGTGTAGCGCGCCCGCATCGAAGAAGGATAAAGCTTGAGAGCATCGACAAATTTGCCTTGAAGAAAATAGGTCTCAGAGAGACGATTGAGCACTTGATACTCTTTAAACGGCATCGAAGCTGCCTTTTCATGACTATCAGTACGCTTCTCACCAGTAGTTTCACTGGCACTAGTAGCTCCACTAGCACTGTTCGCAAATGGAGTTTCTTCAACTATGCGACTAACAACAACCAACGCCTGGTCAAGACATTTAGACGCCTTGTCGCGAGAGCCAAGCCGCTCGTAGACTGTGGCCAACTGACAGAGCGGTTCAAGCAAACGAGCTGAATACCGACCTTGGGCTTTTTCCATAGCCTCAACCAAAACCTCGCCTTGATCCTTTGCCTCTTGCAAGCGATCTAGTTGTGCCAAAGACAACATCTTAACTACAGCAGCTTCTTGCAAACGCTCACAAGCAGCCAGCGTTAGCCCATACTTCGCGCCCAGATCAAGCAGTTCATCAGATGCGGCCAGAGCTTGCTGGAAGCGCCGCTCTTTAAACGAGCAGCAATTAATTACAATCAAACCAGCCAGCAACAGTGATGGATCATTTATCAGCTTCGATCGCTCACGCAGCAAATTGACAGCATCGCGTGCCAGGGCCAGTGCCAAAAGGTTACTGCCTTGACTTTCATGATAGATAGCCAAACACAGAGATGGATAGATCATCTCAAGGCTATGCTTGCCATACTCATCTTGGGCTAGACCTAAGGCAATGCGAAAAGCTTGACCAGCTAACTCGCCGTCGCCAGCAACGAGGCGAGCACGCCCTAACTCGCACATGGCACGAAAAACGAGCATGGTTGGAATAGAGGCCTTAGCCTTTACTTCTCTGCTTCTTTGGTCAAGCAAATCGACATGCTTGCGCAAAGACTCATTGTCACCCAGTGAAACTGCATTGGCGGCCTTCACCGCCAGTAGTACCAAGCTTGCTTCGGTATTTGCATCTAGGCCAGCCTGAGATTCATTGAGCTGAGCCAGAGCACCATCAAAATCGGCCACCTCACGCATGAGATAGGCTTTGCGCAAATGCTCATTTGCTTCAAGGGAATTACTTTTACTACTGTTACTGTCGCTAGAAACCATAATTAGTGACTATTTCCATTTCTTCCGCCTCATTGGCCAGAGATTCTAATGACTATCCTTCTATGCGGTATATTTCTAAGCGCTATATTTCTTCCGCTCGGGACACACTTCTGAAATCACTTCTTGAATTTTGCTGAGAATACTGCCCAGGCCAAAACGAATTTTTGCTGAAGCAATAACAGGATTTGGCACCTGAGCAATTAGCCAGGCCAGATCCTCTTTACGCACTATATCCGCTTTATTCAAAACAGTGATCATAGGCTTATCAACCGCACCAAGATCACTTAACACATCGTGCACAGCGCTAATGTGCTCAAGCACATTAGGATGTGATGCATCGACAACATGCACAAGAACATCAGCCACTGCCACTTCTTCTAGAGTTGCTCTAAAAGCGGTAACGAGCGACGTCGGCAATTTCTTGATGAAACCTACCGTATCAGAAATAAGAATGGGGCTGTGATCTGGCAAAGTTGTTCGTCTGGTGGTCGGGTCAAGAGTGGCAAATAGCTTGTCTTGAGTAAATACATCAGACTTGGTTAGAGCATTGAGCAAAGTAGATTTGCCAGAGTTTGTATATCCCGTCAATGCCACAACAGGCAAATTCTCATTGATGCGCCTCTTGCGTTGCACATCACGATAATTGCCAATGCGCTCAGCGTCAGCCTCAAGCAATGTAATTTTTTCACGAATGCGCCGGCGATCAATTTCTAGCTTAGTTTCGCCAGGACCTCTCGTGCCAATTCCACCGCCCAGACGAGAAAGATTGTCGCCCTTACCAATTAGCCTAGGCAAGAGATACTTCATCTGGGCTAGTTCAACTTGCAGCTTGCCCTCTTTGGTTTGAGCGCGTTGGGCGAAGATGTCGAGAATCAGCTCAGTGCGGTCTATTACTTTGACACCAACAACTTCTTCGATATTACGCTTTTGACTCGGGGTCAATTCTTGGTCGACCACAAGCAAAGTCGCGCCCAACTCTTGCATGTGCAGGGCAACTTCTTGCATCTTGCCTGAGCCAAAGAAATACTTAGGATCTGGCTGTTGCCTAGTCTGCATCAGCCGGCCACATACAGTTGCCCCGGCAGTGCGAGCAAGCCTTGCCAATTCATCGAGATCGTCTTCGACTTGCCAGGCATCGGTGCCGTCACTGACTAAACCAATTAAATAAGCACGCTCTTCACCCTCAGCCACCGCCAGACCAGGGGCCTGGGTGCGAAATTCTTGTTCTAGGGCGCTAATTAGCTCTTCGAAGTTATCATCTTGTGCCCGTCTAGCTGTTGAACCAGGCATGACTTTCCACAATTTACCCTCGGCATCGCGCCCGGGCAACAAGTGGGCAATATGTACCACATCGGCTATTTTCGACTGTTCCCCTTTGCTGCGACTGAAAGTACCGGCGGGGTTTACGCCAACTTGAGCCAACAAATCTAGGCGATTGCGCGCTAGACACTGGAGATTTTCTTTTGAGACAAATTCACTGCCATCAGTGGGCTTTTGCTCTCCGCCTTGCTTTTGCTCTCCGCCCTGCTTTTGCTCTCCACCAGTTTTTTTATCATCCCCGCTCTGCTTGCGATCATCTAGACGAGTATGAATAATGCGGTGGCCACAAAGCCGACCTGGGCCAACGCGCACACCCCGAAGTTCGGGCATATTGACTTCAAATGGCTGGCCGACAGTGACGTTCACGACCTGACCACGACGATTGACCACAAGAGAAAGCGGATAGCCAGTTTCGTGCGACAGTTCGGCTACAGAGTCAGCAAGTTCTATTGTGAGAATCTTGTCTTTAGGAATACGCTGTTGCAACAAGCGGTTGAGCTTCTTAATCTCCGACTGTTTCAGGCCTTTCGCCTTACCTAAGTCAAGTTTGCCGTGCAATCAGTAAACCTCAGACAGGGGATAAAAATTGGATTCCAGCTTGAAAGATAAATACGAACCAGAGATACAAGCGTCACTCGGATCATACCCGTTTATCAGCCTAATTTCACCCACATTTAATGTATATCAAAGGCCTAGCAATAAGGGTCTTAAGATATGCGCTAGCTTTTGCGCTGTTAGGTCCGGCCTTCTACTTTGGGCCTTCTACTTTTGGCAATCTACTTTTGATCAGATGTGACTTCATCAGCGTGCACCGGTCTGAACTCAAGAGTAGCTAGTTCTCTGTTGCCGCCTCGCCTTTCTTTGAAAACAGTTCCCAAAGTGCCCCAGTCCATCACCAAGGTTCCGCCTTGGGCCCGATGCTGCTTGTCCCAGCCCATCATTGTATCGAGACAGGCATGATCGATATACTCCACATCTTCTAGGTGAACGTGAAGCTCGGTGGTTGGTTTGACCGACTCAATTGCTTCGGCGAGACGAGGCAAACTTAGAAATGTAGCTGCCCCTTTGAGCGAGACATCAGTACGATTGCGCTCAGGATGTTCTGTGATTTTAATATCAAGGCGAGAGAAGATATAGAGCAGCTTGGCAACAGAGAAGATTACCCCAGCAATTACCCCAGTGAGCAAGTCGACGCCTACTATCAAAATAATTGTAGCGACATAAATGACCGCTTCAGAACGACCATACTTTTTAATTTCTTTGAAGACCTTCCAGTTGATCATTTTGTAGCCAGTAAAGACTAGCAAAGCAGCCAAGGCCGAAGTTGGTATCAACTCAAGTATGTTGGGAAAGAGTGCCACAAATACAAGAATCCACAGGCCATGCATGAAAGCGGAGGCTCTAGTGCGTCCTCCAGCGTTCAAGTTGACGCCACTGCGCACCATAACTCCTGTAAGCGGTATGCCGCCTATCAGACCGCACAAAGCATTGCCAACTCCCTGTCCAACTAATTCACGGTCGTAATTGGTACGCTGGCCGCTATGCATTTTATCTAAGGCGCTGCACGTCAAAAGGGTTTCTGCGGCAGCAATGAAGGCTATGGCCAGGGCATCAAAGAAAATTTCCCAATTGAAGATTGAGACCAAAGTTGTAGGAGTCGGCAAGGCAATAGCTGCAAACAAGTTACTTGGAATAGTGACGTAGCGCACAGTTAGATGGAGAAAAGAAGCGACGCAAGTTGCCACTACAACTGCCACCAAAGATCCGGGCAAAACTTTCATGCGACCAACGGCAAAGCGCTGCCATAGAGCCAATATCACGATAGTTAAAACACCAATGGCAGCAGCTATATGATGAGTAGTATCGCCATCATGAGACGTCCAATTGAGGCCCTTATAGACCGACATAGGTATCGAAAGTAAGTTTTTGATTCCACTGCCCTTGGGCGTGTCATCTACCATAACGTGAAATTGAGCAGCCAGAATGAGCAATCCTATGCCCGATAACATGCCATGAATAACCGCTGGTGGAACAGCTCTAAACCACGGAGCGAAACGACATAGTCCGGCCACTATCTGAATTAGTCCGGCGAGAAAAATTATCACTCCCAACTTTTCGATGCCATGCTCACGTATCAGCTCAAGCACAAGCACGGCTAACCCAGCAGCAGGGCCACTGACTTGGAGCTGGCTACCACCCAATATTGACACTACCAGACCGCCGACAACACCAGTGAGTATGCCCTTGGCAGGGTCAACACCTGAAGCTATGGCGATACCCATACAAAGTGGCAAAGCAACAATGAAAACTACTACTGACGCAAGGAAATCATTGCCAAAATGGGCAAAGAGAGGTTTTTTCGTGCCTGCCACTACAGGCTCAACGATATTCTCGTTTCCGTTCTCATTTTTTTCCATAAACACATGCTGAGTGACGCATCGGCGCTGTAGTAAATTTACTAGTTACAAGGTTAACCTTATATCAATTGTTGGCTTTCGAGCCTTCATCAACCTTGCGTAGGCGGCTGATTCATTTCAAAAAGCTGCCCTGCTGGAGGTCAGCATCCAGCCATGATTTTATGGCGTAAAAGTGGCCGTGCGCCAGACTCACCACAAGTTTTAAGGTTGGGAATAACCTTACCAGGATTGAGAATTCCTTCTGGGTCAAAGGCCTCTTTTAATCTACCCATCATTGCCAGATCAAGAGCATTGAAGACAAGAGGCATCTCCATCATCTTTTCAATGCCAATACCATGTTCGCCTGACAATGTCCCGCCCATCTCCACACAAAGTTCGAGAATTTCTTTGCCCGCCAGCATTACCCGCCTCACCTCATCTTCGTTCTCGCGATGATAAAGCATGCAAGGATGAAGGTTACCATCGCCTGCATGATAGACATTGGCTATGGTCAAATCTAAACGCCGTCCAATTTCTTCAATACCGGCAATAACTTCAGCCAACTTAGAACGTGGTATTACACCATCCAAAACATAGCCGTGTGGTGCAATCCGACCAAGAGCACCAAACGCGGTCTTTCTCGCTTTCCAAATAGTGGCTCGCTCTTTAGCGTCAAGGGCCCAGCGCATTGATATCACACCATTATTTTGCAAGCAGGTTTCTACAACTTTGCGCTGTGCCGAAATAGCAGCACCGGGACCGTCTAGTTCGATAATGAGAAGGGCTGCAGCAGCTCTATTTAAGCCCATTGCCAAATAGTCTTCAACAGCATTAATAGTGAGCTGATCGACCATCTCCATAGCCGCAGGAATTACACCGGCTGCCACTATATCTGATACTGCCTGGCCGGCTTGCCCGACAGTCTGAAAATAAGCCAGCAGTGTCTCTACCTTTTCTGGCCTTGGTATCAGCTTTACTAAAGCCTGACAAGCAATGCCGAGGGTGCCTTCAGAGCCAATGAAAAATCCAGAAAGATCTATCTCATTGCTGGTTCGAGCGGCACCACCCAAGGTGACAATACTACCGTCGGCAAGTACAACCTTCAAACCGGCAATATGATGAGTGGTCATGCCATATTTAAGTGTATGGGGCCCACCGGCATTCTCAGCGATATTTCCACCAATGGTAGAAGCTATTTGGCTGCTTGGATCGGGGGCGAAATACAAATTGTGCTTAGCCGCCGCCAGCGAAACAGAGACGTTAGTGGCACCGGCTTCAACTAAGGCCAAACGCTCTAGGGGATCAACATGCAAAACCCTGTTCATGCGAGTCAGTACCAAACTAATGCCGCCGCGCACACAGGTGCTTCCGCCCGACAGACCAGTGCCGGCTCCCCGAGGTGAAATAGGAATTTTGTGAGCCGTTGCCAGTTTTACTACGCTAGCCACCTGCTCGGTGGTGGCCGGTAATACGACAATATCTGGCGCCGCTTTATCTAACGTTTCAGCATCTGAATCGTATAAACCAATATCAGTCTTGTCGGTAAGCACATAGTCAATACCGACAATCGCAACTAATTTTTCAATTAAGGGCTTGAGAGCTTCCATAGAGAACAACTATATCTTGTTTGGCTCTACCTGAACATCTGCTGCATCATCTGCATGGGTTGTTGCATTTGCTGCATCATCTGATTTGGCTGTCTCATCTGTTGGTTATTGTTATTCTGCATCTGCTGCATATTGTTGTTCTGCATCATTTGATTAGGTTGCCGCATCTGCTGCATGTTATTCTGCATCATTTGATTGGGTTGCCGCATCTGCTGCATATTATTATTGTTCTGCATTTGCTGCATGCCATTATTCTGCATATTATTGTTCTGGCGCTGTTGCTGAATGCGCTCTTGGTCACCAGTGGTGTATTTGAAACCTTGCTGACCATAATTCCATGTGAAGGTACCGGTCTTCTCTACAAATTGGCGGCGCGAATTGGGTGGATATTCAAGCACGGGGTTGCCGTTCATTGAATTGATGACGCCAAGTAGCATAGTATTAAAAATTGGGTTGCTGCTTTTTTGCAAGACCTGAACGTTGCCAACCCGGCCATCACGAGCCACCATATAACTAACCTGGCAGGCGAGTGGAGGGCTGTGCTTAAAAGCCATTTGGGCCAAGCTGTTAAATCTAGTGAAAATTGACTCGGCTACCCGCTTGTGCCAAGCATCCCAAAGTAGTTGCATCTCAGCTGAGCCACCATCAGGATCATTGCTGCGGTTGGACTGAGTACCCGACTGTAAATTCGGCTGCCTCTGTGGTTGCTGCGGCGGCGGAGTATCTTCCTGCACTGGCATCATTTTCTGGCCATTGAAATCTCCACCCGAATCTTGAGCATTGCCACTCATGGGTTTCTTCGGCGGAGCGGGCGCACGTAAACCACCCATATCCATACCACCTGGAGGGAGCTCTAACATTTGATCAACAGGACCATCAGTATTAGCGCCTTCTCTAAAAGGGTCGCCCTGCATGTCACCGCGATTCAACGGGATGTTTTTTTTAAGCTGATCTTCTTGCAGTACCCCGCCTTTGAGCACATCGGCCGCGGCATAAGGCATAAAGGCAGTACTTATAGCGACACTAGTTAGTGCCAATGCTGCAGTCAGTGAAAATAGTCTAGTAAGTGGTTTAACTTTGGTAATTTGTTTAAAAATCATGGCTAACTCAAAAGGTTAATGCTTGTCAATAGCTCCCTAAGGCTACTGTACTACTTATCCCCAAAAAGGCAATTCGCAATTACCACAATTATATTAGGCCCCCCAACTAATTGCACGGATTGACCTAACTAAAATACCTGGACACCGATGTCAACCACTAAGAAAACCAAAGAACGGCCAATTGCTCCCCAATCACCTGTGGGAATTATCGATAGTCACGCCCATGTGGTTAACGAATACTTCCAAGGTGAGCGCGAAGAGACCTTGGAGCGGGCGTTTGCCAGCGGAGTACACACGCTGATTAATCCAGCCGTGGCAGTCGAAGGGCTAGAAGAGCTTTTGGAGCTTATAGAAAGGCGGCCAAATGTTTATGGAGCAGCCGGTCAGCATCCCCACGAAGCCAAACACTGGTGCGACGACCACAAGGAAAAGGTTTTGGCAGCGCTCAAACATAAGAAGATGGTGGCGGTGGGCGAGTGCGGCTTAGACTTTTACTATAACAATAGTAGCCGAGAGGAGCAGCTCAAGGCCTTTCGCGAGCAAATCGCTATAGCAGTTGCATTAGACAAACCAGTAATTGTGCATTGTCGCGACGCCTGGGAAGAGACATTTGCTCTTCTTGGCGAAGCTGAAGGCAAAGTGCGCGGAGTTTTCCATTGCTTTACCGGCGGGCCGGAACATCTAGAAGCAATCGCCAAGCTCGATTTTTATGTTTCTTTCTCAGGCATTCTTACTTACACCAAAGCTACCAATATTCAAGAAGCAGCAGCTCTTGTGCCCAAAGACCGCATGCTGGTGGAGACCGACTGCCCATTTTTGTCACCACAGAAAGTTCGCGGTGAACGCAACGAGCCAGCTTTTGTTTGGTGGACAGCAGATAAACTCGCGACTTTGCGCGGCAGCAGTTTAGATGACACCGCCACTCAAGTAAGTGCCAATACCAAGGCGTTGTTCCGGCTGCCGTAAAGGCTGCTGGGGAAACCGGGGTTATGGTCTGTAGCTAAGACCGAAGAGTCACAGGGAATTAAGAGGACAGTTTAGCAAAGGTTCTAAGCCACGAACAAGAAATCCGAATGCACCGTAGTAGACCTCAGCAATAATGACGATAAGAGCAATCTCCTAGGGCTACTCATCGGTCTACCAATTTGGCTGTTCTTAGTTTTCGGTGGTTTTTTTACAGTTGGCTTTGGTGTGTGCTGTTTTTACCAAATAATGGTCTTATCGTGCAATAAAGCGCTGTTCAAAAAAGACGCCCTAACTCTCCCGGGCCTTTTGAGACAAACATACAGATACAGTCAAATCAGCCGCATCACTCTGGCGCCATCATTGCAAACAATTAGCCTAGAGCTGGCACAAGGACAGAAAGCGAAAACAGTAAAGCTGAAAATTGTCGGCATTTCAAAAGAATCTGCCGCTACTCTGTGGACACAATTTGCCCTGAAGATAAGGCATGCAGAAATAGAAAATGACGTTCGTGATCGCTTACTAAGCTCAACGACGTCTAGCAAATTTGTGCCACGGCAGCTAATGGCGAGTGGCGAAAGAGCTAGCCAAATAGCTAGCACCTCGATCGCCCTTACGCTTGATCTCAAGGAACACAGCAAGTCATTACGACTAAATTCTTATCTCAGGGCATTCACTAAGGTAGCGCTGCACGGCTGGACAATACTCTGGCTCGGTATTGGGCTATTTATAGCGTTTGAACGACTGACCTCAGTGCATGATCCCGGAATGAGAAATAGTGTGTTTGAGTTGCTCAATTGCTTAGCTAGAGCCTATGGCTTTCCGATACAGGCAATCGTTCAGTTTTCAAATACAGTCATGGGGCAGACAGTGGCTGCAGCTAGCCTACTGATAGCGCTGTCCGTCTTCACTGTAATATATTTGGCAAAAGCAAAAGAGCCCAATTTACTAGCCTTAGACGAAACAGGTTTCGCACTATATAGAAAAGACACGTTCGACGAAAGGTTGCTCGGAAGAGTTCTATGGGCAGACATAAAATCTGTAAAAATGCTAGTTCCTCAAAATGCATCTGGGAAATTAAAAAATAGTTCAATTGAAATTGAAACTCTTAACTCTGACTACCGTGGACCGGCGATAGTGATTCCACTGCGCTCCCTTGCCAACCAAGAGAAGAGAAAGCAGTTTCTCCATTTACTCAATAGCGTGGGCGAAACGATTGAAATTGATGACCGGGTACTACTCAACTTAGAGCCGCGTAGAGATGATACTTATACAAGTCTCTGGCTCAATGCTCTAGGAAAGGCTCCTGAACTAGGAAACCTGATTCCTCTAGTTGCTGGCCAAGAGCTAAGGCACAGTCTGATTATTGAAAAGCAATTCGCAAGTGGTGGACAAGCAGTAACTTACTTGGCGAGCAGAGCTCAACAACCAAATACAAAAGTAATACTGAAAGAATTTCTTCTTCCTTTATTCGTAGAAGCGGCAGAGCACAGAGCAAGAGAACGCTTTGAGCGAGCTGCAAAACTCTTGCAAAGTCTTGAGCACCCCAAAATTGTAAAACTGCAAGAATACTTTATTGAAGGCCACAGAGCCTTTCTTGTGCTTGACTATATCGATGGTCAAAATCTGAAACAAGTAGTAACAGTCAAAGGCAAACAAACTGAAGAAGCGGTAGTTAATTTCGCTAGCCAAATGTCGATTATCCTAAGCTATCTCCACAGCTGCACACCACCAATAGTGCATCGCGATTTTACAGCTGAGAATCTCATTCTTACAAGCTCAGGTGAGCTAAGACTTATTGATTTCGATGTAGCGCTTGAGGTAGATCAAATAAATGAACAAACAAAGATGGCCGGAAAAACACACTATATACCGCCAGAACAATTTCGTGGCAATCCCTGCCCCCAAAGCGACATCTACGCCATGGGCGCTACTCTATTTTACATTTTGACAGCAATCGAACCTGAGCCACTCCAGGTAAACAGTCCGAAAAATTATACTAGTGAAATATCAGACGAACTAAATCAATTTGTCGAAAAGTGCACTGAGCCTGAGCTAGCCAATCGCTATAAAAATATTGATGCGGCACTGCAAGCTTTGAACCTGATGAAATCAATCTAGCTTGTTTGCATTTAGGAAATGTTCAATATGCCAGCGCAAGAAAAAGTAATTAAGTATCGCTCCCTACCGGCCTCAGTAGCACTAATGGTGTGCAATTTGTCCATGCCAGCTTGGGCATTAGCGCCAGCCATCTGGCTTGTAATCATGATTATCACAGGCGTTATAAAGGCTATAGCCAAAGACCTAACCATTGAGGTTTTCCTCAATGGTTTCTGTCATGCCTTTTTCAGCGCAACTCTAGTAGCGTTAGGGGCAGTTGTCACCGGGATATTTCATGACAGCAGTATTATAGTTGCCAGTGAGGGACTCACAATTCCAATTCTAACTAGCGCCAGCAATCACTTCGATCGTTTTATCGAATGGCGCGATATTGAAAAAGTAATTTTGCAAGGCGAACTAAGCAATATCGACAAAATGAAAATCAGAATGCTCACCGCAGGTGGTGGGGTCGTCACCTTGGGCCTCAATGGCCTAAGCGGCAATGATATTGAATATCTCCTGGTTAGTATGGCCAACTGGCTTCCCGATAGCATCCTCGACCCCCAAATTCACGAACTCAAAGAGGCACTATGGAACGCCGATGCTCTAGCCATCGGATCGAATCAAAACAAAGCTCTGAGCTTCACGCAAATGTGGGAAGACGAACTAACTAGTCGCTATTCCTCCACGGCATACATCCCGTTAAATCCGGGTCAGCGCTTACAAGATAATAATCTAAAAGTAGTGCGGCAACTGGCCTTAGGTGGCTGGAGTGCTATTTATCTAGTGCAAGAAGCGAATACTAAACTCAAAGTTTTAAAAGAGTCAGTGATTCCGCCTGGCACAAGTGAAATTCTTAAAGAGAAAGCACAATCGATGTTCTTGCGTGAAGCCCAACTACTGCTCAAACTTAGCCATCCGCAAATTGTACGAGTCTACGAACACTTCGTCGAAGACAATCGCCACTATCTTTTGCTCGACTATGTCAGCGGCCAAACAGTAAAGCAAGCAGTCAAACTGCAGGGCCCTTACCATCAGCTAGATGCCATAGATTATGCTAGACAGATGACTGAGATTTTAATCTATTTGCACAATCAAACTCCGCCAGTCTTGCACCGAGACCTGACACCAGACAATTTAATAATCGACAACCAAAAATTGACACTAATCGACTTTGGCGCCGCCAATGAAATGCTCGGCACCGCCACAGGCACCATGGTAGGAAAACAGAGCTATATAGCCCCAGAGCAATTTCAAGGTCACGCCACCGAGCAGAGCGACCTCTATGCCCTTGGGGCCACAATCTATTTCATGCTCACCGGAGTTGACGCCGTACCGATGACGCAGTCTTCACCTCAACAAACAATGCCAACCGTCTCTAAAGCTTTGAACAAACTTGTAGAAGACTTAACAGCGCAAGATAAAGCCAGCAGACCGGTTTCTGCAACTGAAGTAAAGGACAGACTCTCGGCAATTCAAAACTAGCTCAAAACTAGCCTGCGACCTTAGTAATTATTGAGCGACTTTACTTTGCCAGCAGCGTCAAACCAGACTTCGCCAGTGTCTCCAAGCATTACCCCATGGCTATTCACAAACATGTTATGTGGCACCGCATTGCCAATGGCACCGACGTACTTCAGGGTGAAGACTCCATCGTAATTCTTAAGAAGCTGATCTGCATTTTTGAGATTCTTCTGCCTACCATTTACTCTCGCTGCAATCGGGTAGCTGATCATGGAGACAACTATCTTTTTGTCTCCAGAGATAACTGCATTTCGCCACTTTTGCACCTTTGCTTCAAAAGCGGAATCGTTCTCAACATCAGCAACGGCGTAGCGCCTGTCACCTTCGGCACCAACCCCGCCCAATTTGGCTAGGTACAAAGGCTGGCGATCGGTTCCATCAAGGCGTGACCATACACCGACTATCACTTCGTCCGACAATTCCCCTTTGAAATGACCAGCAGGATCTTCCTTTGCATATTTGCAGGTAAACACCGACTTCCTGCTACCCTTTGCATCAAGCTCGTACAAAACGAACTCACCATGATCGACTTGACCGCCTTCAAGGTAACTATTTTTCATGACGTCATTATAGAAATAGTATCCGCAAACACTTTTGTCCTTCAGGCTCGCCGGTCTATTTATGCCCATCGTCAAGCCTATGCCTCTTGTACCAATAGTGCCCTTATAGTCGTTGGTCAGGGCCAGTAACGGCGCTTGCAAGCCGCAGGCTAGAGAAAGCGCGAGAACAGTGAAATACTTTAACTTCATTCGCATTAATGTTTTTCCTGGAAAACCGGTCTTTGCCCAAGCACTTCTACAGGCAGAAGTGACTATTTAGACCGAAGCATCGAACATGGAGACCAAAAATGCAAATGAGCTAAAGGCCAGACTCTTGGCAGTTTTAAACGAAAGTGGCAAGGGCATTAAAGAAGAGAGTTAACTGTGAGTACAAGATCACGGCGAGAAAGAAATCTAGAGATTCTAAAATAAGTTTGAGCGGCAGCGGCGAGCAATTTCAGCTGCGAGTCTTGACTGTGCTAATTCCCATTTGGCTTTTAGTGCTCCCAGGTATTCTAGTTGTAAGCCATGACACGCTTTGGGCCCTTGGCATAATTGTTGTTGTGGTGGCCTGCGCCATGAGCTTTGTCTTCCTCCTCAAAAACCAACTTACCTTCCGCCAAGATGAACTCAAACTGCCGGGTTTCTGGGGCCCCACCCTGAAATACAGTGAAATTAAACGCATCTATTTTGAAAACTATACAAAGCTCTGTATTGAAGCCCAGACTGAAATTGGGCCGTTCAATCAGAGGGTCGAAGTCAGTGGCCTCTCTCGCGAGTCAGCCGAGAGCCTGTGGGCACTGCTGGCAACAAAGCTTAGGTCAGCAGAAATTAGCTCTAGCGTGCGTGAGCGTTGCAAAAACTGGATAGGATATGCGTATCCAACCGAACTAGCACTGCCAGCCAGTGCCGAAATGGCCATGATTGCCCCAGCACCTCGTGAATTGCAGCTTCTGGTCGACATTAAGGCTCATAGCCGCCTCAAACAACTGCTTTCGTATATGAGCATATACGAGGCCACGGGCTACCGTACTTGGTCAATATTCTGGTTTGGCACTGCCGGGTTAGCGGCCACAGCTTGGCTCGCTCGCTTGGTCTTGCCGCCAGCCTTGCTCACCGCCTTAAAAGGCTCTCTTGCAGCACAATGGCTTGAGCAGTTTATTACAGCGCTGTTTTCGCTTTGGGAGCCAACAATTGCCCTGACTCAAGCAATCTTTGCCAATGCCTTTGGTGCCTACGGCTATTTTGCCCTAATACTCTTAGGTTGCTACTACGCCATTAGAAACTGGTCAGAACCAGACAGCGCCTTCATTGATCATCTAGGCATTACCGCCCAACTGAAAACTCCTACCGGTAGCGTCCCCCAAGAACACCTCAGTTGGCAGTCAATTGCCTCAATTAGGCTCTTAACCAATAAACGGAAATCGAAAGCCAGTTCAACCGTGCAGTTCAATTCACGCTCTGATCGCTTGCCGATTGAAATACCATTGCGAGCTTTTTCTGGTGAGAACCGCGAGCGCTTTATGGAAGCTCTAGAATCATGGGGTAAGAAAGTTACTATCGATCCCAAACTGCTTGAAGCATTGGCTAGTCAGACAGATAGCAGCTACACCGAACTTTGGTTGGCCTCCCTTGATGCCGCTCCACAGTTGAGCCAATTGACACCATTAAATGAGAAAGAAAAGCTCGGCCACCACGGCCTTGAAATTGAAAAGCTCTTGGCCAGCGGTGGTCAAGGCGTCACTTATATTGCCCGCTGGAGCGACAAGCCTAACTCACCAAGAGTGGTACTGAAAGAGATAATCATTCCTATCTATGTTGAAAAGGCGAGGCTGCGAGTAGCTGAACGCTTTGAGCGTGATGCCAAGCTTTTGAAGAGCCTAGACCATCCCAAAATTGTCAAACTACACGACTACTTCATTGAAGAACATCGCGCCTTTCTGATGCTGGAGTTTATAGAAGGAACAACTTTGCAAGAGAAAGTGCAGCTACATGGGGCAATTGCTGAAGCTGAGGTTCTCAAATTAGCCAGTCAAATGCTCGACATTCTAGACTATCTACACAGTCGCACACCACCTGTGGTGCACCGAGATTTTACGCCTGATAATTTGATGGTCAATGATGAAGGCGAAGTCAAGCTCATAGACTTTGACGTGGCCTTGGAAGCAGACGAAACTGTTAAGAGCAAAGTCACCATTGTCGGCAAACAAAACTTCTTGCCCCCTGAGCAATTTCGTGGTCATCCGTGCCCACAAAGCGATATCTATGCCCTTGGTGCCACGCTCTATTTTCTATTAACAGCCAGAGAACCAGATGCTCTAGACTCATGTCATCCACAATATGTCACTGACAAGGTCTCGGATCGCTTAGATTCCTTCGTAGCCCGTTGCACCGAACCAGAGCTGAAGCGGCGCTTTCGCAATATCGCCGATATGCGCTCAGATCTAGAAGAGGTCTAGAAGAGGTCTAAATGAGATTTAGAAGAGAAATAGAAGAGATTTAGCAAAGTTATGGCTCAAGATAAAATCATCATCTACGACTCACTACCAGCAAAAGCTGGTCTAGCTGTTTGCACATTGACTCTGCCACTTTGGGGCCTAATTGCCCCAGTAGTTCTTTCAGTACTTTCAATTGGTTGCCTCTTTGCTGTCTTCTACGGCGTGTTACCAGAAGCAATTGGCATCATGGGCAATTGTCTAGCCCTGGCACTATTTTTCTTAGGCGGTGTGATAGTCACTGGCATCTTCAGTGAAAGCAACATCACTGTCAGTCAAGAAGGTCTGACCCTGCCAGCTCTAACTAGTTTTACTAACAAATTCGACCGCTTCATTGAATGGGGCGAAGTAGAGAAGGTAACTCTACTAGGCGACAATTTGACCAATTTGAATTCGCTCAAACTGCATATAAAGGTTCAAAACGGCGGCTTTGCAGTGATCGGTCTAAATGGCCTAGTGGCTAACGACATCGAATATATCTTAGTAAGTATGGCCAATTGGTTGCCAGCAAAAGCACTCGACAGCAAACTAGAGCAGCTCAAAGAACTGCTCTGGAACTCTAGTTCCGCAGGCGATGCCAGGGGTGGTACATTGCTAAGCTTTACCAGCATGTGGGAAGACGAGCTAACTAGCCGCTTTGCCGCAAGCGCCTATGTGCCCCTCAACCCAGGTCAGAAGCTACAAGATGGCAATCTCAAAGTAATTAGACAAATGGCCCTAGGTGGTTGGTCAGCGGTTTACCTGGTGCAAGAAGCAAATACAAAACTGCGGGTATTAAAAGAGTCGGTCATACCACCGAGAGTCAATGCCAAGTTAAAGGAGAAAGCCCAATCAATGTTCTTGAGAGAGGCACATCTCTTGCTAAAACTTGAGCACCCAAGAATAGTGCGTGTGCACGAACACTTTACAGAAGAAGAAAGGCACTATCTTTTGCTTGACTATATTAGTGGGCAAAACATCAGACAAATAGTCAATCTACAAGGTGCCTACCACCAGCTCGATGTGATTGACTATGCTAAACAACTTTGTGATGTGCTGCAGTTTCTCCATAGCCAAGAGCCAGTGATTCTGCACCGCGATCTGACACCAGACAATCTAGTTGTCGACAGCGACGGCAAACTAATGCTCATAGACTTTGGCGCAGCCAACGAACTGATAGGCACAGCTACAGGCACTTTAGTCGGCAAACAGTGCTACATATCTCCAGAGCAATTTCGCGGCCATCCTAATGAATCAAGTGACCTCTATGCCCTTGGTGCCAGCCTCTACTTCATGCTCACAGGTCGCGATCCCGAACCACTAACCCAATCTTCAGTGCGGGAAGTCGAAATCAATGTCACAGACAAGCTCGACAAGCTTGTGCAAAGCCTGACAGCACAAGATCACAAAGAAAGGCCAGCATCAGCAGCGGAAGTTAAGCAGGCTTTGAGTGAATTGGGGTAAGTGACAGTTGGCTATCCTACTTATCTGAATTTTATCGGCATCTTGGCTTGGCAGTAAAATGCTGATAAAATACCGATATTATGCCGATAAAATTCAAGCCAAACTACACCATCACAGCAAAAATCGCCAGTTGCCTAATGCGCATTGAAGTGGTGAAGGAAAGAGTCACGCACTTGCCTCTAACACCAAACGTTCTAGCTTCTTTGCGTGAAACAGCGAGGCTTTACACAACGCACTATTCAACGATGATAGAGGGTAATGTTCTTTCACCCAGTCAAGTCGAAAGGGTTCTAAAACATGATGGTCACTTTCCTGGACGCGAGCGAGACGAACATGAGGTAAAAGGCTATTATGCTGCCTTGACGCAAATAGAAGAGTGGGCTCTTACTAGAAAACACACGACTGTTACTGAAACAATGATGCAAATTCTTCATGCACTTGTCATGGCTGGTGGCAGAACAAAGATCAAGCCCAGCATGTATCGAGACAGTCAAAATGTAATTCGTGATGGAAGAACACAAGCTATTATTTATATGCCTCCAGAAGCCACAGATGTGCCTAGCCTGATGAAGGCGATGGCAACTTGGATCAGCAAGAATAGTGACGTGCCTTGTTCAATTGTCGCCGGTATCGCCCATTACCAATTTGCCACTATTCACCCATATTACGATGGCAATGGAAGGACGGCAAGATTGCTCACTACTCTAATTTTGCATTTAGGTGGATACGATCTAAAAGGACTCTATTCACTTGAAGAATACTATGCTCGCAACCTAGACGCTTACTATAATGCCATTAGCATCGGTCCATCTCATAACTATTACATTGGGAGAGCTGAAGCAGACATTACAAAATGGATTGAATATTTTGTAGATGGTGTGGCCGTATCGTGTGAGAATGTCTTGAAACGAATGGTTGAAGCAGAGGCAGAAGGCTCACCCGACCAAAGTGCACTACTTAGAAAACTTGACCCTCGACAACGCAAAGCTATTGAATTGTTCCAAAAATTTGAAGTAGTTACAAGTAGCCAAATCGGCGAGTTATTTGAGTTTAAACCACGTACAAGGGCACAAATTTGTGCGGCTTGGGTTGAAAGTGGTTTTTTGGAAATCGTTGATGCCTCAAATAAAGGACGAAAATATAGGCTCTGCCAACGCTACGAAGCCCTAGCAATTGGCCGCCAGAAAGTAGATTAGAGAACAACGCACGATCTGCTAATCGAGCCGCTTTCAGACCACTAGTCAATCTAATTGCGCACTCGCGGAGTCCAACGGCGCAACAAATGCTGTGCCTGGGCGGAAGACTTTGCTTTTGTCGGCACCTTTTTCAAAAGTTCAACAGCGCGGTTATAGTTGCCATTTTTGGCGTACTGCATTGCCATCTGTACGTAGGCATCAGCGAGAGTTTCATTGTATTCAGGCATCAAGGCTTTTTCACGCTGCAGGCGCTCAAGCACGACCACGCCTTCTTCACAGCGGCCACGACTAATTAAAATAGAAGCATTCTTAGCCTCGTCGTTGGCCTTGTAGTAGGTGCCAAATTGGTAGCAACCAAAAATGACGAGACCGCCAAGGGCAAGAGCACGCACAACCATCATGGTTTTAGCAGCTGAACTGCGGCTCTTCTTATTCTTCACAGGTTTAGCCTGTGGGCCCCAATCAAGCAGAGCATTAGGATCATTTAGAGCAGAATAGCTATCTGAAGTTTCTGGTGCAGAAATTCCATCATCATTGGTTCGAAATACTAAGCCGCCTTTGCCTTGAAAAGGAATCCAGTTCTCTGGCGGAGCGACACTAACAGTCTTCTGCCGACCGTTACAAGCCGCCTGTATATCTTCCCAAAGCTCTTCAGCACTCTGTTGACGGTCATTGGGGTTCTTGGCCATGGCCTTCATGATGACGTCATTAATCTCTTTAGGGAAAGTCACTTGCTCATTGACTGACCCCATAGATGGTGCCTGATTATTGACGTGCATGAGCATCAAAGCCATCAAATCATCGGCGGCAAATGGTCTTCTTCCTGTTAGAGTTTCAAAGAAAACCACACCCATTGAATAAATGTCGGTGCGATAGTCAACATCCACACCACGGCATTGCTCCGGGCTCATATAAGCAGGTGAGCCACAAACCTTTCCTTCAATAGTCAGTGAAGCCGAGGTGGCGCCAGTATCTGTCCACATTTTCGCTACACCAAAATCGAGCACTCTCACGGCATTTTTCTTGATGAGATCAGGGGCATCAAGGTTGCCATCAATATCTACTTCTTCAAGAACAATATTTTCTGGCTTGAGGTCGCGGTGAATAACGCGGCTGCGATGGGCTTCTCCTACAGCAGCACAAACTTGTGAGAACAAAGGCAGGGCTTGTTTAAGGTCAACGAAACCACGTTTCCGAAGTACATCAGAGAGAGTCACTCCGTTTAACAGTTCGGTGACAATATAAGGTTGCCCTTCATCGACAACACCGAAGTCGTAAAGCCTAATAATATTCGGATGACTCAAACGACTGACAGCCTTGGCTTCGCGATGAAAGCGTTTAACAGAATCTGAATTGCTACCAAGAAAGTGATGCAGCAATTTAACTGCCATTTCTCGCCCAGTAGACTCTTGAATGGCTTTATAGACCACACCCATAGAGCCTTTACCGACCGGGCAGAGAATGCGATATTTTTCACCCAAGACTTTGCCAATTACAGGATCCTCCGGCACCAAAATAAGCTTTGCACCGTCATCGGGACACTGCTCAAAATCGCCTTGAAAGTGAGTGTTACACTGAAGACAAAGCTTCATCTCAGTTCTTCTTCACCTTCTTCTTAAGCTTCCGGAGAAGCTTTTGAGCGTCCTTATACTTTTTAGAGCGACTAGGTATTTTCTCTAGCAACTTTATGGCCTCAGACGGATCTTCATCATCTACTTTATTAGCCATTTGATAATAGATGGAATGAAGTTTTTCGCCTTCACTGGCAGTGATTTTACCTGAATTAACTTTCGACTCTAAGAGTTCTCTTGCACGATCAAGTTCACCATTTTTGATCATTTGATCGATTGAAACTTTTGCTTCTGAGCCCGGTTTCGAATCAGGCAAATTGAACTTTATCATGCCGCTTTGATAAGCAAAGAAGCCACCGCCGACGAGTACTACCAAGAGAACCACAATGGCAATTATTGGCCTTAGATCGACCCCAGGCATCCTCGATACACGAGCTCTATTGCGAGGCGGCGCCGAGCTACCTTTGCCACCACGAATGGCCGCAGTTTGCTCGGGGGTCATTGTCTCCGCCACGGTCCTAGTGGGCAGCTCTGGCATTTTTGTACCGTGCTGCGAAATTTTGGCAGAACCAAGAATGCGATTAACTAACTCAGCACGCGTAGACGGCGAATCATCGACCTGTGGTGGAAGCTGACTGAGTGAATTGACCGATGGAGATGTACCTGTACCGACATGTGATTGTTGAGATTGTGCTTGGGCTTCAGCTTGCTGGTGAATTTGAGCCATGGCATCTATATTGACAGCCGAAGCAGACGGCGGCCGGTTCTGTTCTTCCAGTTTACGATTGAGGGCGGCAATTCTAGCGCTGACAGCATCATTTGAGACTGTTGCTTGAGGCATTCCCGATACACCATCATACGGATTAGCCATTCCAGATCCGGAGCCAGAACCAAGTGGCGACTGACTGGCTTGTCCTGTTTGAGACGATGACGGCGAGTTAAACGGCGACGAGAACGGTGAGGAGCCACCGAAAGGTGAACTCATAGCCGCCCCTTGACCGGGTTGTTGATTGTAGTCAACTGGCTGGATAGTTTCCACCTGCCGACTAACTCTACCTGGTGGCTTATTGATCTCAGCAGCAATTTTAGAAGCTGAATCGCTTGGGGTTCTCTTATCTTCAGGAGACTTATGCGGTGCTTTGCTTGCCACCTCAAGTAGGCGAGAGAGAGCATCTACTTTGTTAGCTTGAGTTTGGGTCAGAGGCGTATCTACTTCAACTTGATTGGAAGTCGAAGCAAAAGACTCTAGACGACCTGGTGGAGGCATACTAGAAACGCTCTCAGATAGCGGCGCAAAGCTTGGTTCATCAGAAAAGCTTGTACTATCGTTGATCTTGGCCGCGAAAGGTGGAGATTGTTCTTCTTGGCCTGCCGACAATAGCTTGTCTAAAGCGTCTGAAATTGCTCCACCCAAACTATCACCATCATCATCTTCGTCGTCAGCAACTTTAGAAACAGGTTGCTCATAACTAGCAGCAGATAGCAATGACGATAAACCCGCTTGAGCAGGAGCAGGAGTTGGTTGCTCTTGTGCCTGCGTTGGTCTGCCCTCTTGTACTTGTTCAAGCTTGGCCGAATTGGCAAGCTCTATCATTTCGGTAAGAGACAGCTTGGCCGTTGACTTGGGTGATTGCTGCTCAGAAGGCTTTATTGGCTCAGCTAGATTCTCACGACTGGTTTCAGCTCTTGCAACAACCTCTGGAGCGGCACTAGCAGCTTCAGCGGCTCGTGCCTCTTCAAAATTGGCCTCTGCTAATTTAGCCTCTTCTTCAGCTTTCTTACGAGCTTTTTCTTCAGCTTTGGCTTTGCGAATACCTAGCTTAATACTCTCCAAACTCTCTTGTTCAAAGTTCTCTGCATTGGCAAAGGCAATCGGCAGAGAGTCTTTACCCAGAACCGGTTGCTCTGGGAAAGAAGAGGCCGAAGAAGAAGACGGAGAAGAAGACGGAGAAGAACCGAAACCAGAACTGAAACCCGCACTAGTAGGACTAGAATTAAATGGAGGCGAGGACTCTGGCAGCGGAGCAACTAAGTCTGGTACTGCACCAAATACGGCATCAGCAGCAGACAATTCTTCGGCACTACCTTTATTCGAACCGCCGCTGCCAAACATAGTGTCAGCAGTCCGCATATCATCGGGTTCGCTGTAATTGCCTTCGGTAAAGGGTTGTTCAGCAAAGTTATTAACCAAGTTAGGGTTGGCGTTATTCTGTTCTTTGTTTACAGCTTCAAGCAGCTTACTAATTGCATCAGACTGAGACAATACACCAGAACTCTGCGCTGCTGTCTCTTCAGGAGAGAGAGCAACCTGGTCATGGGCCTTCTCTATGTCACTATCAAGAGCACTTGGCTTATAGTCGCTAAAGCTATAGTCTTGGCCAGAAGTTACTATTTCAGTACTGAACAAAGATGAGAAAGCAGGAGCAGCCGCTTTTTCATCAACTCGCACAGACTCATTTAGGACAGCATTTGGATTGACAGCATTAGGAATGGCAGCTTCAGGCAAGCCACCAACATCAGCAAAACTTGTCGAATTGTCACCATAGTTGTCCTGACGGCTGTCCGAAAGACCGCTAGGTTGCACTTCATCAAACGGTGATATACCTCCATCACCACGACGCTCTGGAGCAAAAAGCGCTTGGTGCTCACCTGTTGGAATCATCAAATCAGCCAAGCTACTGTGCTCTTCAGGTTCGGGATGAGCCCCAAAGTCAGGTGCTGTACTTCCAGCATTGAGCAAACTGCCGAAGCCAACAGTACCCTTTGGCTTGGGCTCAAAGTAAGGTGATTCATATTGCGAGTCAGATTCGGACGAGAAATTACTTTGCACAGAAGCGCTTGGCGGCTCAAGCATATCGTCCGAATTTTGCTCTAGGGCTTTCGCTTCTTCTATGAAGGCCTTCGCTAAAATCTCAGATGTGCTCTCCGGCTGGGCTTGCTGACGGACATTTGGCTGAGGCTGAGGCTGATACTGCTGAGGCTGATACTGGGGTTGAGGTTGGGGTTGAGGTTGGGACTCAACTCTTCTTTCGGCTTTTTCAATTTTCTCGACTATGCGAGGAGGAGCGGTTGGCTGAGCCGGCCAAGAAGGTGGCGGATCTTTTGCAATCTCAGCGGCTCTCAAAGCCTGAGCTGACGATCCCGGAGCTGATGAAGTGGGAGGCGCTGGGGTGGGAAGTTGCATAGACTTTGGCACCACCGCTTCTCGCGGTGCTTCGTTTGCCTGCTGAAATGTATAGGGCGCAGGTGTGCGCACAGCTTCTTTCTCCGGAGCCTTAAGCAAAGGCGGTGCACCTGAAGAAAGAGTATTCATCGGTCTCGCTTGGGGAGCCTTGAACTTGTCCATTGAAGGAGCTGGCCCACCTGGACGACTAGCCACCGGCCTGGTAGCAAATGTGCCTGAAGTAGAAAAGTTTCCCGATGTCGAGAATGATCCAGACTGAGAATTCGACACAGAATCATCGTTGTTACTTCCTGCCGCCGGTTCCGCCACTGCAGGTGGTGTGGGCTGATTAGCAGCAGCAAAATCACTAGAAGATGGAGCATACGCAGGTTCAGCGCTAGGTTCAGCGCTAGCTCCAGCTGCTGCTTGAGCAAACATTTTCTCTTGGGCCAGAGCCTCGGCTTGAGCCTCAAGCCGCGCAGCTGACACCATAGAAGAAGCCGATGAAAAAGAATCTACTTGTTCCCAGCCGCTGGAATTCACGGCAGCGTTGCTGCCCGATTGAGCCGTCGAAGCATTATCAGAACTGCCAACCACAGGCTGTTCTATTTTCTCAATGACAGAAGACTGGCTGTCAACAATAGCATCAGCATCTGAGCCAGAGAGAGTTCCAGACTTTTTCACTAAAGCCGAAAGTTTTGAAGAAATATCGGTCTTCCCGGCTGAGTTATCAGCAGCTTTACCTTGGCTGTTGCCACCTTTCTTACTTAAGTAAGGGGTTAAATCTGGCAAGTCGTCCTTCAAACTATTCTTCCTCTCAAAGCCTATGGCTGCACAGTGCTCAATTGTCCTTGATTTCACCCATATTAGGTAGCCAAATCGACAAAATTTAGGCCAATTTTCCTATTGCGGACCCCTTGTACGCTCATTTACCCGCTGGGATTGATTTTGCAACCTTCCATCATTCTTTTGGTCATTTCCCTTAACCAACCAACCAGTCGCCTGACAAGCAAGCTTCAGGTCTTTAGCAAAATCTACCGCCGATGCGTGCCTATCCTTAGGATTTTTCTGCAAGGCTTTGGCAACTACTAAGTCTACTGGTTCAGGTATGCCTAAATCTGGCCGAACGGTAGACATTAATGGCATTTTGTCGTTAACAGTCTTAACCATAAACTCTTTGGAAGTGGTGGCCTCAAATGGGCGCTTGCCAGTAACCATTTCAAAAACGACCAAGGCCAACGAATAAATATCAGTGCGGTGATCAAGCGGTAGCCCGCGGCACTGCTCAGGGCTCATATAGGCAGGTGAACCAGCCACTGTTGTTGGTCTTGCCATTGTGTTCATGCCGTTCTCAAAAACAGTGTAGGCAATACCAAAATCGCAAACTTTGACAAAATCTTGATCACTTGTTGAATCTAGCACTATGTTTTCGGGTTTTATATCGCGATGAACAAAGCCTTGACTGTGCGCCTCTTGCAAACCATTGCAGACCTGGCGAGTGATTTCAAGCATGCGCGGGTGAGCAAGGGTAGCTTCGGTACTGATCAAAGAAGACAGCGGCGTGCCTTGCAAGTAGTCCATCACAAGATAGGGCTGACCATCATCAGTGATGCCAGATTCCCACAAATTGACAATATTGGGATGCCGTAACTGCTCTAAGGCCCTCACTTCACGCGAAAACTTTTCCATGCTTTTAGGGTCAGCTCCGAGGTAACTATGCACGACCTTTACGGCTACGGCACCCCCCATTAGCAATCTTGTGGCACGATAGACAATACCGCTGGCACCTTTGCCAACCACAGTCTCAACAGCATACTTGTTGTTTATGAGAGCCCCGATCAAGGGGTCTTTGCCCACCGGTTCAAGGGCGACCTTATCTCGCGGACAAGTTGAAACCTCGTCACCAAAATAGTTGTTGCACCGCAAACAAAGCTTCATTTAGAACTGCCAATCAATTTTGGTCGGTGACTCCCTGAATAACCATTCCTAAAGTAGTACCAAGCAATACCACCCTTAAAGATACTTACCCACAGACATGGGCCCTCCACCAGCAACAACAGTTATCAGCCACCAAAGCAAGGTTAATTTATTGCTCGATCAACCCCTAACGTACCAGTCACCCGGCAAACGCTCGGCCAATCCTGCCAACTCTAACATGGTCAGAGTACTTGATAGTTCTCCAGCTGTCATTCCAGTCTTTTCTGTAAGCTGATCGAAATGAACTGGCTCATTCGAGAGCAGTTCATGAACATCTTTTTCTCGACCAAAAAGCTCTAACACAATCGGTTCGGTTCGGGGCCGAGTGCTGGTTGCCCAGTTCAAAGCCTTCATGATCTCAGGCACACTGGTGACTAGCTGAGCCATATTATCAGCAATAAGTCGATTAGTTCCCTCCGAGGTAGGCTGATCGATTCTGCCCGGTATCGAAAAGACCTGGCGATCTTGCTCAAATGCCTGCCTTGCGGTAATTAGAGAACCCGAGCTTTTCCCTGCTTCTATCACAAGCAAACCCTGGCCAATGCCACTGATAATGCGGTTGCGGGCAGGAAAACGCCATTTTTCAGGGGTTATACCGGGGAAATATTCCGAAAGAATCAAGCCTTTAGGGTCTTCGGCAAGCTTTGCAAATAGCGGTTTATTGGAACTGGGATAACAGATATCAGGACCGCAGGCAAGAACGGCAGCAGTCTTGCCACCAGCCTCAATGGCACCATAATGAGCGAATGAGTCAACGCCAACGGCCATGCCACTAATCACCGTCACACCAGCTTGAGCCAGCTCGCGGCCAAACTCCTTCGCTAGCTTTTGCCCATAATGTGAAGGCGTGCGAGTACCAACCACACCTATGCCATAGACGAGGCTCTCCATACTCATCTCACCTTTGACATAGAGCACAAAAGGAGGATCGTGTATCTCTCTCAGGGTATGGGGATAGAGCGGATGGGCCAACGGATAAGCTCTAACATTGGCCAACTCTAACTTGTCAGCCAAAGAATCAGGATCAATCTCAGCGCGCTTAGCAACAAACTTGGCTATTAGTTCGTCAGTGATCCAACCAAGATAGTAAGGGGCCCGGCTCATTTCTTTAAGCTCAGAAGGGCTCCCTTGCCAAAAAGACTTCATGGTCTCAAAGCGATCGTAAAGTTTGAGCATGCGAGAAGCCCGCAGTCCACAGCCGTTGCACAAATCAAGAGCGAGCCAATATTTCAGCTCCTCCTTGCCCCACATTTTGATGGGATCTTCGATAAGATGCATAATCAGATATACCAACCCTCTCGTTGCATTTTCGCCTTCAGCCCCCTGCAAATAATGATGCTAGCATTAACAACAGACTCTCCAGGAAAAAAGTTCAATTCCCTATGGTGCAAAAACGACCTAAAAACTTAAAATCTTCAGGCAGAGCCTTGGGGGCCATGCTGGGCTTAGCCTTGGGTCTGGCAATATCAGCGAGCCCTGCTCTAGCTCAAGGCTTAAACCCTGAAGAAAGCAACAAGCTCAAACTAATTGAGCAAAACCTCTTTTTCAAAAATTACGACGACGACAGTGCCGAAGCACGCATAGCCCGCATTGAAAAGAGAGTTTTCGGTGAGCCCGCTGACGGCCCCCTTGGCCCTCGCCTGGCCAACATATTACAAGTTGCGAAACCCTTGGATAAACCACCGGCCACACGCCATCAGCCTAATTCTTCTTCTAGTTCTTCTTCTAGTTCTTCGCGCCCAGCTGAACCCACTCTTGAGCAGCAGCAACAAGACCAAGCCCTGAGACAAGAAGAAGCAGCAGACCGGGCCAGACAAAGAGCTATGGCCGCCCGCGACGAAGAAGTTAATCAGATGTTTAGCGACGCTGTGCGGCTCTGGAAAGAACGCAAAGGCAATGAAGCCCTAGAGAAATTTGAGCAAGTAGTACGTCTCGCCCCAGAGAACGCCGAAGCCCATTTCAGCCTTGGTGTTATTTATGAAGCCCAACGCAATTTTACTGAAGCGCTAGGCAGCTATAAAAGAGCGGCTGATATCGACCCTAATAAGCGTGAGTACAAAGAAGCCGTAACTCTAGTAGAGAAAAAGGCTGTCGTTAAAGAACAAGACGATGGCAAAAAACTAGAATTGCGCATGCTGGCAGAAAGCGCGTCGGGAGCTTATCGCCGGGGCGAATTCATCTCGGCTCTTGACCTCTACAAACAGCTTGACCGCAAGGCACCAAACCAAGCACTGGTAAAATACAACATTGCCACTATTTATCTGGCTATGAAAAGTCCAGTGCAGGCCTTAGATTTCTTCAGACAAGCGCGCAAGCTCAAACCAGAAGATCCCAACTATCAGAAAGCAGTGGCACAACTAGAAGGCAACTTACAAACAGAAGAGAACGAGCGCCTTAATTCTGAGAGAGCCTGGCAAAATCAAAATCAAAACCAGAATCAGAATCAAAACCAAAACAATAATCAGAACCAGAATGCTAGTCGCAATCAAAATTTCAATCAGCAACCTGGTCAGAATCAACAAAGAAACAGCAATAACAATTCCAACGACAATAGAAACCGCAATCAAAACAGCAACTCTAATGGAAATGGCTTGCTGGGCGGCGACAAGAATGCACCACCGCCATCTGCCGCTTTTGGCATACTAGCCAAGAGCAATAAGTCAGGGGTGCTTGTCACCACCATCGGTATCGCCTCAAGGGCAGCAAGATGCGGGCTTCAACGAGGTGACGTCATTAGAGCCATTGACGGCGAAGTGATCAAAAGCGTCAGCCAATTCCAGCAACTCATGGGCGGCAAGAGCCAAGGGCAATCGCTGCAACTAATGATAGAGCGCAAAGGCGCCATCGGCCAAATAATTCTTTAGCTCGCGACTGCGGACTAAGATTTAAAGTTACTGGTCTTGCAAGTTACGAGTCTTGAACAAGAGCGCTCAGTCTCTCAGCGAAACTCTCTGAGATTTTAGCGGGCTCTAGATGCGAAACCTGGCGAATATTGTAGACAGTATCACGCACCACCGGCTTGTAACCAGATGAAGCGATCAACTCTTCCATCTTTTCTTGTGCTAATTGCAACGGAGACTTAGCGCCAGCAGCATGAGTGATTTTCTCTTCCATAATGGTGCCGTCCATATCGTCGGCTCCAAAGGATAGAGCTAGTTGAGCCAACTGCACTCCTAGTTGAATCCAGTAGGCTTTAATATGGGGGAAATTATCAAGCAAAATTCTAGAGATGGCCACATCTTTGAGCAAATCTGCTGGAGTTGGCTCAGTCACTTCATCTCGAATATTAGTACCATCGTAGTAGCACTTCAAAGGAATAAAGCACTGGAAGCCACCGCTCTTATCTTGCTGTTCACGCAAAAGCAGCATGTGGTCTACTTTATTTTCTACACTTTCGCTAATTCCAGTAAGCATGGTGGCATTAGATTTGAGACCAAGCTTGTGGGCAATGCCATGAATTTCTAAGTAGACAGGAGCTGGTGTCTTCTTCACCGCCATACGCTCACGCACCGCGTCATCAAATATCTCAGCGCCACCACCGGGCATGGAACCCAGACCGCAAGCAATCAAACGGGTGAGGACTTCTTCATAGCTAATGCCATCAAGATTAGCTAGATACTCTATTTCGACAGCTGTAAAGGCTTTCATGTGAACATGTGGAAACTTCGCTCTGAGCTGCTGCAGCACTTCTTCGTAGTAGGCCAAGTCACAAGCAGGGTTGAGACCACCGACCATATGAATTTCATTGATGCCCAAAGCCGCACCCTTGCCAGCTTCTTCTAATACACGATCGACGCCCCAGGTGTAGGCCTTACCCCTTTCTTCAGGGTTGGCGTAAGAACAAAAGCGACAGGTCTCAACACAAAAATTGGTTGGGTTAAGGTGCATGTTGTGAATGTAATAGACATAATTTTCTTGGCCGGGCTCGGCTTTGACGCGGCGAGCATACTCACCTAAAGCACCGATTGCCACCAAGTCGTCAGATTGATAGAGACGAATTGCGTCTTCGCGACTGATGCGCTTGCCTGCATAAACCTTTTCGGCCACATCAGCCAGGGGATGACCGGTGAAAATTCTATTTTCAATAACAGCGGACATTGACACCTCTAAAGACTACTCAAAGTGGCCCGTACTAATCACAAGGGAATCACAAGAGTCAATCTTAACAGGATAAAAATCGGTTTTGTCCACATTCTCGCGACCTAGTCACAAGCGTTCACAAGAGGCTGACATAAAGCTGCAATTAGTCTTTGACAATCCAATTAGGATTGAGCATTGATGTCAGGATATGGTCACACCATTTGCCATTAATGAGCAAATAATCACGGGCATAACCTTCGACGTTGAAACCCAGGCTGCGCAACAACCAACCGCTGCGCTGATTGGAAGGCTGATAGTTAGCCATGATTCGATGCAAGTTAAGTGCCGAAAAGCCATAAGCAATGACTGACTGTAGAGCTTCTTTCATCATGTGCTTGCCTTGCCGATCTTGGGCAATGGAATAACCCAAGTTGCAGTACTGAGCAGCACCACGAACTATGTTATTGAGATTGGCCGAACCAACAACCACAGCTGGATTGGCACGGTCGAAGAGGAAAAAGCGAATGGCCACATCGCCATGAAAATCATCCAGGTTCTGCTTGATCTGCTCTTCCCAATAGTCATTGCTTAGATAGTTGCTTGGCCAAGCGGGGCCACCATCGGCCAGATGAGCCCGGTTGCTCCTGAAGTATTCAATAATGGCCTCAACATCTTCAATCTGAGCCAAACGAACAGTGCACCTGCCTGTGTTAAGAGTAGGAAGCTTGGCTTTCTGTGAGGTCAAATCTTGCATGGTTCTCTCAAACAATCTTTGTACTTTCTAAGGACTACAAGTACTATTACTCGACCCAGAAACTCGAATTGGCTCGAATAGGAGCAGCAGATTCTTCAAACACTGATCTTCTGTTGTCTTCATGAGCGAGGATTTCTACAAGTAAATCAGCATCGATTTCTAAATCATCATCAAGAGCATAAGGTGAAGCCAAAACCAAAGCAGTTTGGTCGTCATCAAAATCGCGCCACGATTCTTTAATTGATGGGTCGAACAGACACTCGTCTTCGTTGGTCCAAGCCAAGAAGCTATCTTCAATTGAGGGTAAAGGCTCAATCAAGGGCATGCCAGCACGGCGTCCTCTATCAATATCATTGATTCTCTGCTCAATTTGTTCAACTTCACTGCGGCGGGTATCGCCGAACCAGTGCATCATTGATTCTTTCTGACGTTCGCGACACAAAACATTGTCAGCCCTTTCAGTGTCTGCCATGCGCCTGGCATCATTGAGATTGAAGCCGCCCTGATGGCTCTGCGCTCTCATTTGCGCTAAGCGTTGCTTGTTGCGGTCAATATCAATAAAACTAGGCAGAATCAAACTGCCCCTTGCTCGTGTCACTGACGAACTCAAACTTTTGACTAAAAGCAGCACATTTGAAATCAATTTTCACACCTGCCAGTTGAAAAACTCATGCCAGTCGACTTGCCAAGAGATTAGTTCAGTGAACACTCGATCTCAATGGGGTAATTCCCCCAAGTAAGCACCACTTGATTAATTTATCAATTTAGATATCACCTGTCTATCTAATCTTCGGTCAAATCATATACAGGTTTAGACGAATACAGGTTTAGAGAGACACGCGTTTAGACAAAGCCACTACGTTTCTGGCTTTCTTTTGGGCTAACCCTAATGCGACCAATCCCAAGGCTGACCATTTGATTAGTAACCAATTCGAAGAACCTCTCTCTCTCAGGCCCCTTAATAACAGCCAAGTGATGAGCTTCGGCCAATGCCACCGGATACCCTTGACCCTTTTCTACTTGGGTGCGAACGGCCTGCATGGCAAAGCCAAACAGCTCTTTGTCAGCAAAGACCCAGTACGGCAGCTCTATGCGGGCCACCTCACTTTCACCGCGCCAGTAGACGAAGCAACTGCGATCACTTTCAGGCATTAGCTTTACGACAGAAGCACCACTGACAAAGGCAGCCGATCGCTGATTTATAGACAACAAACGCTCGAATAAACTACGGTCACTCAAAGGCCAGACCTTTGAACAGGGAAATTCTTCTTCATTGAGGCTGCCGCAGAGATCGCGGCAATGGCTGACCTCATAAGGGCAGATAGAAACCCGCAAACAGTTAATCAAATCAGCACTGCGGCTATGGCTGAGATAGCCAACAATTGGCACTTTCGCCAATCTCAGTTGGGCCATAAGCTCTTCTATACGGGCAAAGTAGTTTTCTTGGTAACTACTGCTCATTTTCTCCACCGACCAAGGAATAAGCGAACCATCGTACATAGCCAAGGTAGGGCCATAGAGAGCAGCTTGGCAAGCCGTTTCAGTTAACAATTCAAGCTCAAAAAGGCCACGCTCAAGGGAGACATAAAGTTCATCAATATGCACTCGACGCCGGTCTACCAACGGGTAAAGGTCATCGGGTCGGGCATGCAAACGAGGCTCACTATACAAAAGCGGCGACAGGGAGAGGCCGTATGAAATGCGCGCCACGCCAACATTGAGCAAATAGCAATTGTGTACTTCATGATGGGACGGCATTATCTGCGAGCCATCCACGGCCACTACAGTCCAGGGTTGGTGAGCTGTATCAAGGGCCGAAATGACCTCCCGCCGGCTTAGGGCTTCAAGGAGCTTGGCTGTTGGCCAGAGCACCCAAGGGGCATTCTCTGCCAGTTTCTGCTCAAACCTCTCACTATTCTTCTCAGCCCCTGAATAAGCCGCCAGGGCGCTAGTCAAAACCCGCTCATAGTCTTGTTTCTCAACCAGCGCATCAGCACCAATCTGAGAGACAAGCTGAGAGAGCTTCATAAAGTCGAGCATATGGCAATCCGGCTATTCAGAAAAGAGACAAGAGAAAAGAGAGTAGAAGTACGATAGCGCTATACTTTACTAGAAGAGTTATAGATTCAGAGCAAAAATTCAGATTTCAATTGGAAAGCAAATAAACAGTGAATCCCAAAAACGAACGCAAAGCCAAAGATACAGAAGCAGATGCTGGCAGCGAATCAAAAGAATTGCCACCAACCCTCGCTCGTCGCATTGCGGCGCTAAGAGAGCGCAAGAATCTCACGGTGAAAGACCTAGCCAAAGATTCACGTTTTTCGAAAGAGCGCATTGAAGATATCGAATCTGGCTTAGAGACTTGGCTTTCATCAACTGATAGACAACTGCTGGCCAGAGCCCTAGCTGTTGATCCTTACATAATTCAAGACGTAGAGGCCCGGCCGCGCCTTGAAGAAAGCGATGACCCCGTGCGCTATGCCGCCATCGTGGCAGATCTTACCGACTCAATTTTAAAAGGTGTCAAAGAGCACGAATGTCCACAGTGCGGAAACACTTTGCGCTGTCGAGTACAAGAAGGTTTAGACATCGAAGAGCAACCAATATACTTCGCCAAAGCTTTCTGCCAAAAGTGCCCTTTCATTCTTAAGTAAAGTTGTCAGTTACTTCGTCATCAAGCGCGCTGGTTGGGGATACTCACCAAGAAAAGTAATGGTGCCGCTTTTCAAATCGCGCATGGCCCCAATAATTTTCACTTTGCCAGAAAATACTGCCTCTTTGACTATAGAGCTATTGCTGAGCATGTCGTTAGCTGACAACCAGACATTGGCAACGGCCGATGAGTGTACTAGCTGTTCGCCTTTTTCTGATGGATGACTCTTACGTGCTGCCGCTACAGCTGGTGCTATCTTGCTCATTATGGTTGGTAAATTGCCAGGCAGAAGCGAACCATTCACAGCACTATCCACCGCAGCCTTAACCGCACCACAATCAGAATGGCCCAAGACAATTACAAGAGGAATGCCTAAATATTTGATGCCATACTCGATTGATGCCAGCTCTGAAGTAGCACAGACATTTCCCGCCACTCGCACCACAAACAATTCGGCCAGGCCTTGATCAAAAACCATCTCCACAGGCACTCGCGAATCAGAGCACCCCAAAACAATGGCGACTGGTTTTTGACCATTGACCGCAGTCATTTCGCGCTTAACTGAATCAACTTCAAAATGATTGGTTTTACCAGACAAATAGCGCTTATTACCACGCTTCAACTCTTGCAATGCTTGCTCCGGTGTAGGCCTTGAATAAGCAGGCAGAGCTAATAACGAGACGATTAAAGAAAAGACCAATAACGATATACAAACTGCCGACAACAGTCTTTCTGCCCAGAGATACTTTTGCATATCTAGTTTTCCTTCAGAGTTAAACACTATTCCCTCTTCTTCAAGCAAACTTTGTTGCAGATCTGGCGGCATCTCGGTATTGCGACTAGTGCTGATACGACTAGTACTGATACCACCAGTTGAATTAATTACTCTATGCCAAGGCACATTGCCTGAGTGATATTTTTTATTGTCTTTATCGCTAGAGAGAGCCCGCAGCGCCCAGCCAACTCCTTGGGCACTAAGGCGCTTTTCTAATAGATTTGATATCAAGCCATAGGTCAATATGCGGCCACGAGGTATGCCTTTGACGATTTCATAGACTTCAAAGTAGACCGACACTTCAGACCATCTTTTCTTGCTAGGCTGAAACAGATCGTTTGACAAAACATTGGCGGATAGTTTCGTCTAGTCTGCCTTTCAGCTTATTCAATCTTTCTGATATTTCCAGCCTGCGCTTTTGCAAGTTGAGCAAATGCTTTCTTCTGTGATCGTCTAGAGCGTCAGCAAAGAGATCGTTAAGAGCAATTTCTTCACCCTGTGCCCACCAAAGATCTTCAACCACTGAACCAATCAAATCATGCTCAGCTTCATCCAGCATCTGACTGAATAAGCGATATTCATTGCTGAGCATAAACTCAATAGAGGTGCGCACTTCTTGTCTCAAACTCTGAGCCGCAGAAGAAACAATAGTGGCAATCAATTCTTTGTCTAAATTACCGACACGCAAATTAAGTTGTGCCAGCGTTTCTTCAAGTAGATAACGACGAAACGCTATTTGATTGAGGAGAAAATCAGGGAAGTAGCCCGTACATACCATATGAACTATTTCACTACGGGGAGGAAGAGAAGAGAGAGCATGACGACTACGAACAGACAAACCTTGCAGGGTGCTAACGGCTCGGTAATGTTTGTCGATAAGCTCTTTCAAGCCATTGACCACCGCGCGGTTAAGACCAGGCACTTCGGCATTGCTTGAACCAGTATTCAAACTCTTGGCCATCAGTTGCATAATTTGGCGGCGCAGATAATCGATATTGCCGCCCAACTCTTCAATCATTTTTACAGCTGTCGATTCGCGAGCATCAAGGATGCCGAGAAGAAGATGCTCAGGATTGATAAAATTGAGGCCAAAGAACAAAGCATATTCGTAAGCACGATGCAAAGACTGCACAGTCAGGTCGCTAAGGCCATATGCCTTTCTGGTCTCACTAAAGCTAGAAGTGGTGCCACCAGCACCAGTGGCAACCACCGGCAAGCTCACGGATGGCAAACCAGATGAAAGGTCTGGCCTACCAGAAAATGGCAATTCAGATTCAGTTTTTCCCTTAACTTGATTTTCCAATTCTTTACTGACAGAGTCTTCGTCAATTTTCATTGTGGCCAGAGCTTCGTTAGCAACACCACCATATTCAGTAGCTAGAGCCGCGAGAATATGATCGGTACAGATATAGTTGTGTTCGAAGTTTATGCACTCGTCTAATGCCAGTTGCAATACTTGCAGTAGCGAATCGCTTGAACGCTCAAAAACAGAATCCAACATTGGCTAATAATCCAAAAAAGGGGACAAACTAGAAAAAGATGCAGATAGAACTAAATAACCAAGATTTGCAACGAAATCGGCAATCTATTAGAAAATGCTCACCGTCATAGGCTTATGGGCCTTTTAGAGAGCATACATAGGATAGCAGCAAACTATAATTTACCTTGAGGCAATAAGCTGTTCAGTTAATAGTTAGGGCCACTAGAATCAAACTCCAAGAGAATCAAAATCCAAAAGAATTCATAAGCAAGAGAATCATAAGTAGGTATCAGTGAGAATTTTAATATCAAACGACGACGGTGTCTTTGCACCAGGGTTGGGCACTTTAGCTAAAGTCTTGGCTGCCACTGGAGAGCACGAAGTCTATGTCGTTGCCCCCGATAGGCAAAGAAGCGCCACTGGTCACTCAGTCACTCTTCACAAACCGCTACGAGTAGAAGCAGTTGACCTCGAAGGCGGCATCAAGGCTGCGTGGTCAACCACCGGTACGCCCTCAGACTGTGTCAAATTGGCTGTCAAACAGCTGCTACCCGAGCCCCCTGATGTCATTCTCTCGGGTATAAATTCCGGCCCCAATCTAGGCTCTGACGTGCTTTATTCAGGCACAGTAGCGGCAGCCATGGAAGGAGCGTTCTCTGGTTTTCCCAGCATTGCCGTGAGCGCTCAGAAAAACAACCAAATGGCCTTTAACCTGGCTGCTGATTTCATTGTCGACTTCCTGCACGTCTTACCGAAAGCGCCGATGCCCAATCGTGGTCTATTCAATGTCAACGTTCCCGCCTGCCCGGCAGCTCAGCTAAAAGGTGTGCGCGTCACTGAGCTTGGCAAGCGCCAATACGAAGATATATTTGAGCGCCGTCACGACCCCAATGGCCGCGACTACTATTGGCTCTCTGGCCGCGCTATCGAAGAGGGCGAATCAGAACTGTCTGACGTTTGGGCCCTGGCTAATGGCTATATAACGATCTCGCCGGTTTCTTTCAATATGACCGACCGAAATACTTTAGCCAAGCTACATGAGATGATGACAGTCAATGAATTCTCCCACCACGTTCGATCTAGCAAATAGTTATAAGGCCTTTTTCAAAGACCCCGAATGGCCTTTGAAGACTACTATTGGCGGCTTTATTAACTACACTGCCTTAGGGGCATTTCTCTATAATCCCAATCTCATCCCATTTTGCTTTGTGCTCTGGGCGATTTCTACTGGTTACCTGCTGCGCAGCCTCAGACTCAGTGCCGCCGGTGAGCTAGAAAAGCTACCCAGCTGGAGCGACTGGCTTGATTTAATTATTTCTGGGCTCTCTTGGTTGTCGATTGCCGCCGGGTTCTTTTTCTTTGCTTTGTCACTCTTGGCTATGAGCCTATTGATTGGCGTAGGCTTCGATATCTCGCACATATCCAAACCAAATTTTTTGGTCTGGTCTGAGGCTACGTTCTTAGGCTTGTTCTTTCTCGTCCTGGCTCAAAACTTCTTTCTCACAGTATTAATGGCGAATTTTGCCGAAGAGGAACGCATGGCCGCTGGCTTTGCCTGGCGTAAAAGCCTAAAACGCATTGCCAAAGCACCGGTAGAACTAGGCACAGTATGGTTGGCCGGCTCAGCGCTAACGATCATGGCTTTAGTACTGCCGCCCATGAGCCTTATTGGCGCCTTGTTTACACCGTTTTGCTATTTTCTAGCACAAATAATAAGCACACGGATGATTGGCCAGACGTGGGCCTATATCAATAAAATGGACTTGTCTAAAAGTATTGGCCCACAAAATTAGCGTTGCACAACAGTTTTCAATCGGCCTTCAGTGGTCAAATAAAGCTTGTGGCCGGCTGCTATTTGAGTGGGAGCTTGAACTGGTGGCGTATTTATATAAGGATAGCCAGCAGGGGTAACAGTGGTGCTGTGGCTAAGCTGCTTAATGTAGATGCCTATCCATTTAGCTAGGTTTGTCAGCTGTGTGCCGCCTTCATTGGCCAGTTTGCCCACTTGCTTAGAGGCAACATGAGCATAGTCAAAAGCTTCATCCACAGTTTCAGGCACTTTCACTGTGATGCTATTGCCGCTGCGGCTGATGGCATAGCCATTGCTTGTGCTTTTAGCTGAAGACTTAGCAGCTTTAACTGGAGCCGAATTATTGTTTACTACAGGAGTAAGGCTAATATTGGCAGTACCAAGACCAGGTATCGACAAAGCCAGCTTACGACCAGAATTATCAACCTCTTGAATTTTGCTAGCAGCCTTGGCCTTAACTAGTGCCTTCTTGCCGCAACTGGCTTGAGTAGCATTGGCATTGAGTGTTTCTGGTGACATGGCCACAGACTGGCGCGCCGGCAGAGCGATGGCCCCAACTAGCGCAGTCGACAGCAATAGACAAGCTTTATTTATTCTCATAAATCCTCAAACCGAGCGATCACTAAGAAGATCAGATAAACCTCTCGTCGCCAGCCCAAGATTATGTCACAAAGAGGGTTTGACGAACGGGCGCTTGCATAATTTCTTGATAACCTAGCCTTCCTGGCTGTACTGGCCCAGCACAACCACTTGACTACGGTCGATTATCAGGTATAGTCGCAGATGATAAGGTACGTTATGGGCATAAAGAGAAATACCCATGTGATACGATCGAATGAAGTATCTCGTTCCGATCCTTGACTAAAAAAGACGATAGAAAACTAGACAGTAACGATGGAAGATTCGCAAAGTAGCAGCAGCTGCAGCAACAGTAGCAATAATAACGGCACCGTCAAAGAATCCGAAGACCCTCTTCCGGGACCTTTAAAACCTTTGCTCAGCGGTGCATACGGTAAAAAAGGAGACGGACAACGCAGCTAGCGATGTCTGGATTTATTTTGTACCAAATTGCCTGGATACCAGTTTTAATTCTCTTCAACGCTTTCTTTGTAGCGGCTGAAATGGCTCTCGTTCGTGTGCGGCGCACACGGATAGACCAGCTAGCCGAACGCGATAATCTCTTCGCCAAGAAAGTGCAAATATATTTACAAGATCCAGAGCGCTTTATCTCGGCTTGTCAGCTTGGTATTACAATCGCCACCCTCCTTCTTGGTGCTGCTGGTGAAAGTGCTCTGGCTGAAAACATTTCAGAATGGACCAGACACCTTGGCGTGCAAGCCAGCTTGCCTGAGTCGTCTCTAAAAACTCTGGCACTGTTATCATTCGCCTTTGCCTTTACATTGACTGCCTACATTCAGACTGTCGGTGGTGAGCTGTTGCCGAAAATGCTTACTTATAGCCGGGCAGAGACAGTAATTCTCTTTACTGTTTATCCCATGCACTTCTGGTGTGTGATCACTTCTCCATTCTTAGTGATTCTGCAAAAGACCACCGAGATTGTGGTCAAACTACTCAAAATCAAAGATCCTCCTTCAATACACTCAGTTCACTCTGAAGAAGAACTGAAGATGCTGGTAACGGCCTCTCATGACGAGGGCGTCTTAGAACCAGATGAAGAAGAAATGCTTCATAGCGTCTTTGACTTCTCTGACACGGTTGCCTCTGAAGTAATGACACCAAGAATAGACTTGGTCTGCGTCTCAGCCACAGCCACTATTAAAGAGTTTGTTCACGAGGCGCTAAAGTGGGGTCACTCAAGAATTCCTGTCTTTGAAGAAGACATGGATAACATCTTTGGTATGGTGCACATCAGAGACGGCCTTAGAGCACTGGTGGAACACAAAGAAAATTCGCATGTGCGTGAATTTACTCGCAATATTTTGATTGTGCCTGAAAACAAAAATCTCAAAGATTTGCTCACCGAATTCAAACTGACCAAAACACACATGGCTGTTGTTATGGACGAGTATGGTGGCACTCAAGGTATTGTCACTCTAGAAGATTTGTTGGAAGAGTTAGTTGGTGACATTGCAGATGAGCACGAAGTGGTTGAAGAGTTCATTCATGAAGAGGCTGATGGCACATACGTACTAGACGCCAAACTCACCCTGGAAGAAGCAAACGAAAAACTAGACCTCGAAATAGAAGACGAAGAATTCAATACCATTGGCGGTCACGTCTTTGGTTCTTTGGGTCGCGAACCAGTTCCTGGAGACGAAATAGAATCTGAAACTTTCGTGCTGCGGGTTCTAGAATCAGATCGCCATCGCATCATCAAGCTGCGCCTGATTCGCAAAGAGTCAAAAGACGCCAAGACCGAGAGTCGCGATCAACAATCAGTGACACACAATAGCCTGAAAAACGGGCACGGCAGAAAGACTACCGAGCAAGGTATGCCTTCTATAAATAACTAACTCAAATATCTAACTTAAAAAAACAATTTAAATAACTAATTTAAAAATCTAAAGCAAAAATTCAAAAACGGAAAAATCTAATTGTCGCTATCTACCAGAGATCTACTTTTAAAGAAAGCTTCAAAAGTAAGAGCAAAAAAACGTCTGGGCCAGAACTTTTTAATTGAGCCCTCGGTTCTAACAAAAATTGTCGAGAGCCTCAATTTAAAGAACGATGATCTGGTAATTGAAATTGGCCCTGGGCTTGGTTTCTTAACACAAGAGTTACTAAAAACCGGTGCCCGTATTTTTGCTATTGAGCTAGACCGCGAAATGGTTGAACAACTGCAAGAAATAAAGCAGCCCAATCTCACTGTCATTCACGCCGATTTTTTAAACTTTGATATTAGTTCAATTGCACCAGCAGCAGTGGCAGCCGGGGCGAAAATCAAAATTGTCGGGAATGTTCCCTATCAAATTACTACACCTATCATTACCCATGTATTTGGTGAAATTGGCGAACCGCAGCCCTGGCTTTCTTCTGTTGAAAGTTTGACCATGACTATACAAAGAGAAGTGGCGTTGCGGCTTTCAGCAATGCCAGGCAGTAAGACCTACGGCCAGCTAACTTTATTAGGCAACTACTACAGTGTCTGCAAAATGATTATGTCTGTGGGCAAAGAATTGTTTGTACCCCAGCCAGATGTCGAATCAGCCGTAGTACAAATGACTAGACTATTGAAGCCAAGTGTAAAAGTAAACGACCCTCTCTTTCTTCGCAAGGTAATTGCCGGTGGCTTCAGAGAGCGCCGAAAGATGCTACGCAACAATCTAGCCTTCACTCAGCTGAGCCAAGATACACTGGCTGAAATATTCGAAGAGTTAGCCGTTGCCCCTTCCGCTCGGGCAGAAAATCTTCCTCTTACTACTTTTGCACTCTTAGCGGACGCCATTCAAGCAAGACGCCACAATGAAGAAAGAGAAGCGACAGTCTAAACCTAGAAGCAAAAGCAGTCTGATATGAACAAAACCTCAATAGAAGTAACAGCACCAGCCAAGCTCAATCTTACTTTTGAAGTGTTAGGTTTGCTCGATGATGGCTACCACGAAGTGCGATCGCTTATGGCTGCAATAGACTTAAGTGACACTCTGACATTTACCTTCGCCCCTAATCGCGAGCCGGCAATAAACATAGCTATTGCCAACAATCTTGGGGCAATTCAAAAAGATAGTTTTCCGCTGGGCAGTGACAATTTAATTGCCAAAGCCATTCGCCTGTATCTATCTGCCATTGAAAAACCAATTAGCCTAAAAATTGACGTTTCAATAGTCAAGAAAATACCAATTGGCGCCGGCATGGCTGGTGGCTCAGCCAATGCGGCGGCCGCGCTGCTGGCTATGAATCAATATTTCAAAGGTGAGCTAGCCTGGGCTCAGTTACTTGAGCTTGGCGCCAAGCTGGGAGCTGACGTTCCCTTCTGTCTGTCCGGAGGTCTTAGAGTTGGCACCGGGCGCGGCGATATTTTAAGCGACAAACTGAGCAGCGAAAATTCGCTTGCCTTAGTAATTGCCAAACCACGTAATCTTTCTATCGCCACCCCTTGGGTTTACGGTGCCTTTGATGAATGTCCTGAAATCTTTCATCTTGCCGAAAAACTGCGCGATCGCTACATGACCGATACTTTGCCCTGCGATTTTGCCAGCCAGTCTTTGGCCCAAGGCAATCTAGTTGAAGCACTGAAAGCATTTGGCAACGATTTTGAACAAGTAGTCTTCCCCCACTATCAAGAGCTGAAAGACATCAAACAAACTTTCATAAAGCTAGGCGCCATGGGCTGTCATATGACTGGCAGTGGACCTACAATATTTGCTGTAACAGCCGACAAAGAGGCAGCGGAAAAACTCAAAAGCGATTTTTATGAGAACTACTGCCAAGTCAACGAAATCGCCTGTGCCACAAAATACGACCCTATCGATCTCTGGGTGGTTAGCACCATTGAATGTGGTGCTCAAGTATTAGAGGTTAAAAGTGAAAGCTAAAGCTACTAGTAAGACTAAAGCAACAAGCAAGACTACAGTTGCTGAAAAAAAGCCTGCAACCAAAGCCAAAGTTAAGGGCCCAGAGAAAGTTACTTTGGTGCCCAAGGCCAAGGCTCAGCGCATCATCGATATTCTTTGCCATACTTACCCTGAAGCTGAATGTGAACTGAACTACGACTCAGATTTTCAACTTCTCATTGCAGTGGTGCTCTCAGCCCAAAGCACTGACGTCACCATCAACAAAGTCTGTGCCGAACTGTTCAAATATTATCCGACAGCCAAAGAACTAGCAGAAGCAGATATAGAGCACATCAAGAAACTAATTAAGGCAAGTGGATTTTTCAATGCGAAAGCAAAGAATATTCAGGCGTGCGCTCAAGCAATAATGAGCAAATACAACGGCATAGTTCCAACTGAGCACGAGCTATTGACTGAACTGCCCGGTGTGGGAAGAAAAACCGCCAACGTGGTTCTGGGAGTCGCTCACGGGGTCTCCGGCTGGAGTGTCGATACCCACGTGCAAAGACTATCAAGGCGTCTCGGCTTTACCAAAGAAACAGACCCCTACAAAATTGAACTCGATTTGCAAAAAGTCTTTCCCAAGCAAGATTGGTCAAAACTATCAATCACAATAATTTGGCACGGGCGCCGTCTTTGTTTTGCGCGCAAGCCAAACTGTGCGTCCTGCCCAGTGCAAGAACTTTGCCCATCTTCGGAAGTATAGAAGTCGAAAAGAGTTATAGAAAAGTGGGCATTCAAGCCGAGTAGCTGATAACTTGAGTAACTGGCAAGAAAAGGTGTATTAATGAGCAATTCAGGGCATTAAATAGCAAGTATAGTTAGTTAGGTCAGGCGAAAGAGGGATGGTAATGTCCGACGAAACTGTCGAATCTAAAACCAAAGTGGAAAGACTCGGGTTCTTCGAAAACATCAAAGAATCTGCAAAACACGTCGGCAAGTCTGTTGAAACCCAAGGCAAAAGCGTAAGAGTTGAAGACAAGATTTCTTCACTCTTGGTTCCTGTCACTTGCATCGGCCTAACCATTGCAGTGACTATCGGCGGCTGGGCACGCTTAATCGTCTCAACTCTAGCTCTAGCTGCTTTGCTCTATTATGTTCTCAGTCGCATTGGTATCATGCGAACTCTGAGTGAGCGCCAAGCAGCTCTGATTTGGCATATCGTTCTTAGCGTCTTCCTGCTAGGAATTACCTTTAGCTTTGTCTTCTTAGAAGTGCTCAATCGCATTCGGTAAGCAGTAGCTACATCGGCGCCTTGTTCAGTGGTGCTGCTGCTGTCAGCGTATCGACATTAAGACAGCCAATGGCATGCAATAGTTTGGCTTGGGCTTGATCAAATTCGATAATGGCATTGGCTTTGTCTATCAATGAATCGGTATAAGATTTTTGCGCATTGATGACATCAAGGTAGGTGCCAACGCCTTCTTTGAAGCGCAGTTCAGCCAGTCGCAAGCCTTCTTCAGCATACTTAACAGCGGCAGTAGTCTCGACAATAAGGTTTTCGGTACTGATGCTAGAAAGATAAGAGTCACGCACTTCCTGACAAACTTTCTCTAACTCGCGATTGAACTCTAGTTGCACCCGCCGTGCTTCCCATTGCTTAGCGCGCACTTGAGCTACTTCTTGCAGACCAAGGCCGCCCAAATTCCACTGCATATCAACACCAATAGTAAACAGTGAGCGAGTAGTCCACGGTTTAGGTCCGCTGCCGCCGGTAGCCAGTGGCAAACCACCAGCACCGCTGATAGCTCCAACAGAGGCCCCTGAGCTGCTTAGTGAAGTTTGTTGTGTCTGCAAACTACTGGCCGAGGCATTGCTAGCGTATGAACCTGAGCCAATCACAGCTCCAGTCACGGCTACTGAAGGCAATAGAGTTGAGCGAGCTACTTTGATGGCGTCTTTGGCAGCCAGTCTTAGCTGCTCATATTTTTTCAATTCCGGTCTTTTGTCAATGGCTATTTTCAACAAATCAGCCGGCCTTAAGGCTGAGTCGATTAAACGCGCCTTTGCCACCAGCCTGTTTCTAATACTTAAATCTGTGCCTTGATTCATATTTAAGATGGTGGCAAGTCTTACGGCAGATCTTCGCCTAGCCACCTGCTGCTTAATTAAATGTTGCCGATCAGCCGACAATTGATATTTAGCCTGCAGCACATCAAGCTCTGTATTGACGCCATTATCAAAAAGATCTTGATTGACGACTAAAAGTGTTTTAGATACTTCGACTGCTTTTACTCTAATTTGCAAGAGCACATCATTACGCACCAAATCATAGTAACGCTCTGCCGACTCAAGCAGCATGTCATTGATGGTGCCACTCAACTCAAACTTTGAGGCGCGGTAGCGGGCCTGATTTTGCTTGGCAGTATAAAGTATGCCACCACCCTTAAATAGATACTGCTGAAAGCCGCTGGCCATGGTCAAATAAGGGTTATGGATGCCTATAGCCAATCCCGCTGGGCTGACATAGTTACCATCAAGCCGCTGATAACTAATATCGTTAGTTAGAGAGGGAAGAAAACCAGAGAGTGCTTGAATGTAATTCCACTTCTTTTCTTGCGTATTAGTCTGCGAAATTTTTATAGGCAAATTATTCGATAGTGCCGAATTAAGTACATCCCGCAGAGTGATATCAATAGACTGATCTGCGTCAATGCTAAGGGGAGAACCCTCACTCAAGGTAATCAATGACTTTAGGACCGGCGGTTTGACAAAAACTTTCTCAGCATCAACAAAAATACTACCGCTGCTATTAGTTACTTCATTGGCAAGAGAATCTATGGTCTCTCGTGCTGCCTCATTTTCAGGCCCGAGACCACGCAGTTTCGGTAATTCATCAGCAGTATTCTCACCAATCCCGGCAGGCCGTGTGGTCGGCACAGGTGAACCACGCAAAGCTGGAGCATTGGTCAAATTGGCAGAATTAGTAGAATTTGTATTCAATTGAGACGCTTGACTTCCGCCAGGTTGAGCAAACGCAGAGGCAGTACTTGACGTCAACAAGGCCGTACTGATTAACAGATATTTGCAATAGGGCGACAGGCGTGAAAAATACAATGTAGTCAAGCGCAAAAGGGGTGAGGTAAAAGCGATTTGTGAGCATCAATAGCGTTGTTTACCCTAAGAGTAAACAGCAAAAAGCGCAAGCTTAGAGGCACAACCTGCAATGGTAAACTAAATTCATCAAAGTGATGAGATAGCAGATGTGGATTGTTAGACTGGCTCTGCGCCAGGGTTATACCTTTATAGTACTAGCAATATCGATCATTATATTTGGCGGCCTGTCCATATATAAGATGGCTATAGACATTTTTCCCACCATTGACACACCGGTGGTTAGCTGTGTCTGGACCTATACAGGAATGTCTCCATATTTCATGGAGAACTTGGTGACAACGGTTACCGAACGGGCGCTGACTTCTACTATTAATGGCATTCAGCGTATGGAATCAAGCTCGCTATCGGGCATGAGCATCATCAAAATCTATTTGCAGAAAGGCACGCCGGTGGGCGAATCGGTGGCCATGGTGTCTTCAGTAGGGACAGCAATTTTGCGGCAATTGCCCCGCGGTATTAGCCCACCTTTTGTCACTCGATCTTCAGCCACTGATGTGCCGGTAATACAACTTTCAATACATAGCGAAACTATGTCAGAGTCTGAGCTTTTTGACATTGCTAACAATCTCATTCGCACCCAGCTGGCCACAGTAAAGGGCGCCCTAATTCCATTCCCGTATGGCGGAAAATATCGCCAAGTGATGGTCGATCTCGACCCACAGATGCTGAGAGCCACAGGCCTGTCAGCTCATGATGTCATTCAAGCAATTAACGATCAAAATATCGTTTCGCCTGATGGTACAGCCAAACTAGGCAGCTTTGAATACATCATGGTACTGAACAATATGCCAAAGACTCTGGCATTGCTCAACGAAGTACCAATCAAGACAGTTAAGGGCGCTGTAGTTTTTCTCAAAGATGTCGCCCAGGTGCATGACGGCTATCAGCCGCAGCTAAACATAGTCAACTTAGATGGTAAGCGCGGTCTGCTCTTTAATGTGCTCAAAAGCGGCAATGCCTCAACACTATCGGTGGTGCAAGGTGTAAAAGAAATTCTACCCCGCATAAGATCGATAGTCCCGGCCGCCTGCGAAATAGACATTTTAGTAGATCAATCGCTCTTCGTCCGTGAATGTGTTTCTGAAGTGTTTAAAGAGGCCTTAACGGCCGGTCTGCTAACAGCCGTAATGATGTTGGCATTGCTAGGTAGCTGGCGCAGTACTTTAATTGTCGCCACTTCTATTCCGCTGGCCATACTAGCCTCAATTATCGGTTTGAACCTGGCTGGTCAGACAATTAACTCAATGACCTTAGGCGGACTAGCATTGGCTGTAGGAATGTTAGTCGATGACGCCACTGTTGAAGTAGAAAACGTACACCGCAACATGGCCATGGGCAAAGATATTGAAACGGCGATTTTAGATGGGGCGGAACAAGTAGCTCTGCCAGCGCTTGTCTCAACCCTTTCGATTTGTATTGTCTTTGTGCCCTTACTATTTTTGACTGAGCCATCTAAATCACTGTTTGTGCCACTGGGCATGGCCGTTACCTTTGCCATGCTAGCCTCGTATGGGCTATCGCGCACAATCGTTCCGCTTATGTCAAAGCATTTATTGGCTCATGAACATGAAAGCACAAAGGACCATGCAAGTAAAAATGATCATGAAAGCAAAACAGAAGATGAAAATACTTCAGAGCCTAAAGGGTCGCACAAAAACTGGCTCAGGCCGTTTATCGCCATACACAAGTTTATCGACAACAATTTCGAAGCCCTGCGAGAACAATATCAAAAGATATTGGCAGCGGCTCTCGATCACCAGAACCTGACACTATGTGGATTTCTGAGTTTCTACGCCCTATCGCTTTCAATGCTGCCACTAATTGGTGAAGATTACTTTCCCACAATAGACGGCGGGGCTTTGCGCCTACACGTAAGTGCGCATTCAGGAACACGAGTAGAAGAGACTGAGCGCATTTTTAAAAAAGTGGAAAAGGCCATTCGCCAGACTATTCCCCCTGAAGAAATCGAATCGATTTCACAAAATATTGGTTTGCCAATGAGTGGCATCAACTATGCCTATTCAGATAGCCAAACAGTGAGCGAAGCTGACGGCGAAATTATAGTCACTCTCAAAGAAAAGCGCGCTCACAATACTGAGTACTACCAGCGAGTAGTGCGAAAGATGATGCAACAGCAGTTTCGTGACCTAGCTTGCTATTTTCAACCAGGCGACATCGTCACCCAAATTCTTAACGCTGGTTTGCCGGCCCCAATAGACATTCGCGTGCTCGGTATGCACCGAGACAAGAACTACGAAATAGCCAAACAAATCAAACGAGAAGTTGAGCGTGTGCCAGGAGCGGCCGATGTCTGTTTGCACCAAGTGGTAGATGCACCGCATTTGAAATGGCAAGTTGATAGGGTACGAGCTGACGAAGTTGGTGTCACCCAAGAAGATATATCAAATGCTTTTTCTACTAGCTTGAGTTCCAGCTTTCAAACTAATCCCAATTTCTGGCTCAATGCAAAAAATGGAGTCGCCTACAACTTGGCGGCTCAAACACCACAGCGCTCGCTGGCCAATATGAATGACATAAACTTGACCAACATCACGCCAGCCTTAACGGGTGCAGAAGAGACACCGCGAGAACCACAACTGCTGATGAATTTAGCCACAGTCACTAGGGCGCAAACAGCAGCGGTGGCCAATCATTTAAATGTGCAACCAGTGTTTGATATATACGCCGCTTGTCAAGGCCGCGATCTTGGTGGTGTGGCTAAAGACATCAAGGTCATAGTCGACCGAGCTAAGGCCAATCTGCCAAGCCACAGTGGCACCTTCATTTTCATCGGTGGCCAAGTAATGAGTATGAAACTGGCCTTCGTCGCCCTGATATCTGGGCTTGCCTTTGCCCTGCTATTAGTTTACTTCTTGCTGGTCATGAATTTCCAATCATGGACTGACCCGCTGATTATTCTCATGGCTATCCCTGGCGCTCTCTCGGGCATTGTCTGGAGTCTTTTTGTCACTCAAACTACCTTCTCCATTCCTGCCCTAATGGGCACAATTATGACCATGGGTGTGGCCTCAGCCAATTCAATTTTGATGATTACGTTTGCCAAAGAGCAGCTAGCAGAGCATAGCGAAATGGATGCCAAGGGAGCGGCCTTAAGTGCCGGGTATCAACGCTTCAGACCTGTTATCATGACGGCGACTGCCATGATTATCGGCATGATTCCTATGGCGATTGGTGGCGGTCAGGGCGGTTCTCAAAATGCCCCAATCGGACGTGCTGTAATTGGCGGGTTGCTTGTGGCGACACTCTCGACTTTGATTTTCGTGCCTTTGATATTTAGCTTAGCGAGAAAAGACAGATCTAAGAAAGCCACGGGGTTAGCCCATGTGGATAGTTGAGCTAGCTCTCAAACGGCCCCATACATTTATAGTCATGGCCCTGGCCATTGCTCTTTTTGGCGTTATGTCAATCAAGCAAATGGCAGTAGATATCTTTCCTTCAATCGATATTCCCATTGTCAGTTGTGTCTGGACCTACACTGGCATGTCGCCCTATAACGTTGAAAATTTGATCACAACTGTGACTGAGCGTTGGCTTACTTCAACAGTGAACGGCATTGAGCACATTGAGTCGACTTCGCTATCTGGCATGTCAATTATCAAAGTCTACTTACACAAGGGCACTGATATTGGCGAAGCTGTAGCCATGGTGACAGCCATGGGCAATGCTGTACTCGAATACTTGCCAGCAGGAATGACACCACCGTTTGTCACTGTATCTAGTGCCACAGATGTGCCGGTGCTGCAACTTGGTATCAACAGCAAGACCATGAGCGAGGCTGAACTGTTCGACATCGCTAACAACTTTGTCCGCAACCAACTGGCCACGGTGCAAGGGGCGACCATTCCCTTTCCGTATGGCGGTAAGTATCGCCAGGTCATGATCGATCTCAACCCACAGGCCATGGTAGCCTGCGGCGTGTCAGCAAATGACGTCACCAAAGCAATAAATTCGCAGAGCATTATTGCCCCGTCAGGGACAGCCAAACTCGGCCCTTACGAATACATTATGACCCTAAATAATGTGCCAGAGAAAATTGGCGAACTGAATAATATTCCGATCAAATCAGTCAAAGGCACTGTCGTCTTTGTCCGCGATGTTGCCTTTGTACACGACGGCTTCCAACCGCAATTGAATATAGTCAATCAGAACGGTAGGCGGGCAGTTCTATTTAATATTCTCAAAAACGGCACAGCTTCTACTCTTGCTGTGGTTGAAAATGTCAAACAAGTGTTGCCTCGCATAAAACAAATTGTGCCGGCAGCTTGCAACATTGAAATTTTGGTGGACCAATCGGTCTTTGTGCGCGATTGTGTGGCCGACGTTGTGCGCGAAGCGATCACCGCCGCTGGTCTGACAGCGCTGATGATGCTGGCCTTGCTGGGTAGCTGGCGCAGTACTCTCATTGTCGCCACCAGTATTCCCCTGGCTATGATGGCCTCAGTTATTGGCCTCCACATCGCTGGTCAAACGATAAATTCAATGACCTTAGGTGGACTGGCACTAGCGGTTGGCATGCTTGTAGATGACGCTACTGTAGAAGTTGAAAATGTGCACCGCAACATGGCCATGGGCAAAGATATTGTCACGGCTATTCTTGACGGCGCCCAACAAGTGGCTACACCGGCTATGGTGTCAACCCTTTCTATCTGCATAGTTTTTGTTCCGGTGGTCTTCTTAACCGAACCATCGCGCTCACTCTTTGTGCCCCTGGCCATGGCTGTAGTTTTTGCCATGCTGGCATCTTATGGGCTCTCGCGCACAATTGTGCCACTGATGAGTAAACACTTGCTGGCTCACGAGCATGAAGGTGGAAACAAGGCAGAACATGCAAACAAAGCCGAAACTGCAGACCCAGCAGAAGGTGCAAACAAATTAGGGGATGGAGAAACCCCAACCAAGAAACCCGGTTTCTTCCGCTCTATATATCTAGTAATTGACGGTGGCTTTGAATTTCTTCGCGAGCAATACAAGCATGTACTTGAACAAGGGTTAAATCATCCGATTCTGTCTATTTCGATTTTCCTCACCTTCTATTCTTGTTCTCTGCTGCTACTACCAATGATTGGTCAAGATTTCTTTCCTGCCATTGATGCCGGGCAGCTGAGACTGCATATCAATGCTCGCCCAGGAACACGAGTAGAAGAAACTGAGCGACTCTACAAAAAAATCGAAGAAGCAATTCGCAAGCTGATACCAGAAGATGAAATCAAACTGATAACAGACAATATCGGTATGCCAGTAAGCGGAGTCAACTATGCCTTCTCTGATAGCCAGACAATCTCAGAAGCTGACGGCGAAATTCTAGTAACCCTAGCAGAAGAACGCGGCCATCCAACTGTGTATTATCAGAAAGAAATTCGCCGCATGCTCACCCATGACTTTCCCTCTGTTATATATTATTTTCAACCAGCCGATATCGTCACTCAAATTCTCAATGCTGGACTGCCAGCACCAATTGATATACGCATAATTGGCCTTGATCAAGCTAAGAACTACGAACTAGCGCAGAAAATCAAGCGTGATGTGGCAAACGTAAGAGGAGCAGCAGACGTTTGTTTGCACCAGGTAGTAAATGCACCACAGTTTGTTTGGTCGGTAGATCGCACTCGCGCCAATCAAATGGGCTTGACCCAAAGAGACATTTCTAATTCATTCTTGATTTCGCTCAGCTCAAGTTTTCAAACAGCACCAAACTTTTGGCTCAACACAAAGAACGGTGTCAACTACAATTTAGCGGCCCAGACACCGCAGTACAAGATATCTAGTCTTGATGATATGCGCATAACAGCGGTTACCTCGTCAACATCTACAGCTCGCGCCGCCGCACAGACGGCCAATCAATCGCAAGCACCAATTGTAGTGCAGCCGCCGCTACTGACTAACGTAGCCAACTTCGACCGCGCCGGCACACCGGCCGTGGTCAATCATCTCAATGCTCAGCCTGTCTTTGATGTCTATGCCGCCTGCCAGCAAAGAGACCTAGGTGGCGTGTCAGCAGAAATTGAGAAAATTCTGGCAAAGTATGAAAAAGACCTGCCACGAGGCACTTTCCTTGTTATGGGTGGTCAGGTCAACAGCATGAAGTCGGCTTTTGCCGCTCTTATCTTCGGCCTAGTCTTTGCCCTGCTTCTAGTTTATTTACTACTTGTGGTTAATTTCCAGAGCTGGCTTGACCCACTGATTATCTTAATGGCCATACCTGGGGCCTTTACTGGCATTCTCTGGAGTCTCTTTGTCAGTCAGACCACCTTCTCCATTCCCGCACTGATGGGAACGATCATGACCGTTGGCGTAGCATCGGCCAATTCAATTTTGATGGTAACTTTTGCCAACGAACAGTTGGCTGAAGACAAAGAAATGGACAGCTGGCATGCCGCCCTCAACGCTGGCTATCAGCGTTTCAGACCAGTGATGATGACAGCTACAGCAATGATTATCGGCATGATACCAATGGCCATAGGTGGAGGCCAAGGGGGCTCAATGAACGCCCCCATAGGTAGAGCGGTTATTGGCGGCCTAACAGTTGCCACTTTCTCTACCTTACTTTTTGTACCCCTAATGTTTTCTCTACTGCGAAAGAGGCCAAAGTGACAATTAAGACGCAGACCAATTTATTGAGAAACAAAGTGATGAGAAACGAACTGACGAGAAAGAGACTGCGGCAAAGACATGGTCTAGGCAAACTAATTATCGTTGTCATTGTTGTGGCGTTAATTCTCGCCGCACTTCTGGTGCTTGGTCTTGTCCCACGCTTTGAACGCAAGAAAGATCTCGACAAAGCCACCAGTGAAACTGTCGGGGCACTGCCAGTAGTGCGCACCATTGTCGCCACCCTAGCCAATGAAACTGAGAAGCTGGTCTTACCAGCTAACATTGGCGCCATTCAATACACCACAATTTACGCTCGGGTTGATGGTTACCTGACGGGGCGCTTGGTCGATATTGGCGACCTCGTAAAAAAGGGGCAACTCTTAGCAGTGATCGACACCCCCACAGTTGACCAAGAATTAGAGCAGGCCAGGGCTGATTTACTTAGAGCCAGAGCTACAGTTGATCAAACAAAGGCACAACTAAAAGAGGCTATTGCCCAGAAGGCCACGGCCCAGGCCAATGTAGTCAAGGCAAAAGCCAACGTTGACTATGCCACGATCACGGCTACCAGATGGTCGAACTTAGCCACAAGGGGGGCAGTCAGCCTGCAATCGCGCGATGAGAAAGTACGATTCCTTGATACCACCTCAGCTGAACTGAAAGCCCAAGATGCTGACGAGAAAGCAACAGAAGCCAAAATAGTGGCGGCCCAGTCGCAGATACAAGAATCTCTAGCCGAAGTCAAAGCCAAGCAAGCTTCTGTTAGGCGGCTAGAAGTAGAACAATCATTCCAAAAGGTATTGGCACCCTTTGATGGCATTATCACTTTGCGCAAAGTCGACCCTGGTGCTCTGATCACTAAAGGCAGCCAGTCTAACAATTTAGAGCTTTACCAGTTGGCTCGCATTGATAGGTTAAGGGTCTATGTCAGCGCCCCGCAGCGTGTCGCTCGCTATCTCAAGGCCGGTCAACTAGCCGAAATTACCGTGCCTGAATTTGCCGATCGCAAATTCAACGGCATTGTCACTAATGTTAGCGGTGCTCTCGACCCAAGTACTAGAACACGTCAAACCGAAATTCAAATTGACAATAAAGACCGCTCACTACTACCCGGTATGTACGCTGAAATCAAATTGACTGGTGCCCGGGATGGCAAATGGATTCGTGTACCAGGAACGACTCTAGTAACAAGACCAAGTGGTCAATATGTCGTTGTAGTCAAAGACGGAAAAGCAAAATATCAACTAATTAGCATCGGTCGTGACTTCGGCAACGAAGTAGAAGTAAAACAAGGCCTCGGCGGCGGTGAACATGTTGCTGTCAGCCCCAACGACGACTTAATTGACGGTGAGCCAGTGCAAGAGCAAGAACTTAAACAAGACAAAGAATCTAGCGAATAGTCAGGTTTAACTGAGAGCAGATACCTTCTTTTTTCAATTTAAAATGGTTTCCATGGAAACCATTTTAAATTGAAAAAATAGAACCATAGGCTTTGATTAAAGACTTTAATTGAGCATTAGTAGAGCATTAGTAGAGCATTAGTAGAGCATTAGTAGAGCATTAGTAGAGCATTAACCGAGCTTTTATCTAGTTTTAGTCTACGGCCCCAAGTAAAAATGTGCCGCCGACAAAGAGACTAAAGGCACCGGCCAGTCCGCCGCCAAGAAGATATAGAGGGCGCCAGTTAGAAGCGGTACCGAAGCCACCAAGCGAAACGATAGCAATGAAAGTGTTGGATGCCACCAAGCCCAAGACAAAGGCTGCCAGCATGGCAATAGCAGTAGTTTGAGAGGCAACACCGCCGACAGCAGATATCAGCAATACCTGGGTAGCTGTTTCAGCACCAATGCCGTGAAGCATGCCAATGGCAAATGTACCGCGAGCAGTGAGAACTGGTTCTTCAGCGCTGGGTGTTCGCTTGGTGGCCTTAGCAAAGGCCCCTCTGAGCCAAGAATAAAATGCCGTCCAGCGACTCTTAAACTGGAAACTATCGGCATTTTTGATGGCACCAAATACAGTATTGAGCAAGTACAAGCCGAGAACAATCAGAGTCAGGCCGACCACGCGCTCCATCACTGTGTCAATCCAGGCAGGCAATAGGGCAGCAAATGAAATAGCCGCCAAGCCAAGAATAGTAATGACAAGGGCATGCCCAAGAGCATAGGCCAGTGAAAGTAAAAGGCCTTTTCTACGCAGGCGTGGTTCTCCAGCACTGGCGCCACAAATATCAACTAGAGCGGCAATATGATCAAGATCTATTCCATGCCTGAGGCCGAGAATTAGTGCTGTTCCAAGTAGAGGAAGTTGAATCAATTAAATTGCCCGTTGAATAATGCTTGAATCTAATTTCAAAAGCACTGGTAGTTCTACAAACAAGGCCGACATACCGCTGTCCCATTTAGCTGGACAAAATACTTCATGATCATAACCAACACGGCACTGCTCCAAAAAATCAGTGGCAGTTATAACACGATCACCTTTGCTGTTGCGTAGCTTCATCAGTCTTCCACCACTAGCCTGGTTATGCACCGGCAGAATGAGAAAACCATTCTCGCTCTGTAGTAGAGCTATGGTTTCATGTCCAGCAAAATACAACGAGTAGATCTCAGCGTCCAAGTATAGATTTCCCTTGTCGATACGAATTGTATTCATTGATATTCAATCATGGAGATGAAATACCTAATCGTGCCTCTATCTTGGCCACCACAAGTTCAGCTGATTTTTGCACAGAATCAGATAATTCTAGACCAAATCCTAAGTTCTCGCCTTCAATCAAATAGACGTTGACATCTTGCGGAAACTCTTCTTTGAATATTTTCCTCCCAGCATAAATGGCATGGTCCCAGCGAAAGCCATGGAGGTTAAAGGCTGGCTCTGGTACGTTAGCAAGAAATTCGCCCGGAGCTTCAAAAATTGCTCCGGGCTCGGCACCACATTGATTAGCATCGATAATAATCAAGGTCGAGCTACCACGGGCTTGAAACATCACTTCCATGCCAGCCGTACCGGCGTCAAATAGGCGCACTTCCTTAGCTGCTACTTTACAGTCAATCGCTTGCGACTTCATCAAGCGGCGCACCACGTAGACGCCAACCCCATCGTCAGAGCGATTACTATTGCCGCAACCAATAATGCTTATCACTTCAAGCTGTTCTAAATCGAGCTAGCTCTTTGCCAGTCTTGGCGTCATGGGCATGCACGGTGCAGACCAAGCATGAATCGTAAGAACGAGCAACATGGCCAACCTCGACTGGGTCAGAAGAATCCTTAATTGGCGTACCAATTAAAGCTTCTTCGATTGGTCCGCGAGTGCCCTCGCTATTGCGTGGGCCAACGTTCCAAGTAGTAGGTGCAATAATCTGATAGTTTTTGATCTTACCGTCTTTAACATCAATCCAGTGACAGAGTGCGCCGCGAATGGCTTCAGTAGCACCCCAGCCCTGACCATCTTGCTCAGTGGGCTTGATATACCAGGGCTCATTCAATTTGAATTCACGAAGGCAATGCTCGATGTTGCGATAAATCGCTTTCATTTCATGCATTCTGGCAAAGTGACGCAGAAGCACACTGGCCCCGCCCATCTTTTTATACATATCAAGAATAAGTGGATCATGATGCTGCCAGGCTTCAGAATGCTTGCCGCCATAGATAAGCTGTCGAGAAATTGCGCCAGCTTCTAGACGTCCAAGGTCCATGTGCTGCACAGCAGTAGCCCAAGAGTATTTACCGTTGAAGTCTTGATCGTTTTTAGAAATTGGATCGGTAGTTCTATCATAAGGATGAACTGGACCTTTTTCGTTGTACCAAGCATGGGTCATATCTTCACGACAGAAACCTTGCTCCATTAGCTTGTGAGTGTCATTCTTACCGTCGTAGGTTCCACTGGGCATCCGCATAGCGGCATTACGCCCAGCTACAGTTGGCTTCTGATACTTGTCTTCATGGGGCAGATAGCCCCAGGTTATGTACTGACCGGGCCCTTTCCCGTACCTATCCAAACCAATGTCAAGCGCCATCTTCCACATCATGCCAAGATCTGAATTAGCATGCTCTGGCTTCTCATCAAGCCACTTAATGAAATCATCGTAGGACTGAATTTCTTCATAGCGCTCTAGACTGCAGCCAAACCACATGGGCTCCATCCAGTTTTTTCGGAAGTGCTCCAGAATTGACCAAGAGCGAGTAACATCAGTCAAGGTCGGAGCACACATCACGCCACCAGGCACCATATAGCTTGAGTGGGGCCATTGGCCGCCAAACAAAGCGTAGATTTCCACTGGCCTCCCCGAAATAGTGACCCCTAACTCATAGTTAGTGCCAGTAAAAGGCGCCCAACGCCTGACTGCTTCTTCATAGAATTTACTGCTCTTATAATTCTTGTTGATCATGTCGATCATAAATAGAGCGTAATGGTGCCGCGGCAAGCTCTGAAGACTCTCCGAGAGCTGACCAATATTACGAGCGAGAATGGCGTTGCGCGGCACTTCTGTTTGCCAAGCTGTATCGAGAGCCCAGGCCGCACAAGTAAGGTGTGAAGCACCACAAATACCGCAAGCACGAGGAGTAACAACCAGACCAGCCTGGGGATCTTTGCCTCGCAAAATTACTTCGAATCCCCGAAATAATTCGGCCGAAGTCCAGGCATTAACCACCACTCCATCTTGTATATCAACTCGAACGTCAAGGTCACCCTCGACCCGTCCAACTGGTGATATGTCCAGCGTCTGGATGTTACCCGCCATTTTCAGCTCCTCGTCTTAAACGACAAACATATCCTCTTCAGCCCACTTTGGCGCTGCTAATTTAGCCGCACCAGAATATTTGACATAGGCCAGAGGCTCAACTCCCTTAGGCATTTCCTTGGGCATTCCCATGACAGTCTGCGTTTTGAAAACTGTGCCTGGGGCCAAGTCGTGAAATGGAAATTCTGGTTCCGTGCAACCTAAACATGGCATACCAGCGCGAGTCTTAGACGACTGCCGGTTCCAGAGAATACGATTGCAAGGCGAATGGGTCATTGGGCCACGACAACCCAGGTCATAGAAGAGACAACCATTACGCTGTCCAAACTGTGTGGTTGATACTTTATAGGCAAAATGCATGTTGCGTGTGCAGCCAGTTTGCGTAAAGCTCTGGAAGAAAGTCTTAGGTCTCTGGAATTCATCAAGACTGAGATCACCAGCACGTCCAGTGGCGACCGCCACCAGTATCTGGGTAACCCAATCAGGATGAGCAGGACAACCCGGGATGTTAATTACAGGAAGGCCAGCTTTCCCTTTAAATTCTTTGCCAAGAAATCCACCATGATTTCTTTTGAGAAACTGGAGACCATCCGATTCAGATGGATTGGGAGCCATGGCCGGTATGCCGCCCCAGGTGGCACAGTCTCCAATAGCAACAACGAAATCAGCCACCTTGGAAAGATCGCTGACCCAGTCTTTCATTGCTCTTCCCGCAAAGCGATTCCAGGCACCGGTACCATTTGGAGCTTTTACGACAGTACCCTCAAAAACAAAAATATCGAGTTTAATCTTGCCTGATATGCAATCTTTGAGCAGTTGCTGCAGGTTTGTTCCTAGCTCAACACCAAGGGATGGATGCCACAATATATTGATGCCAAAATCAGTGACCAAATCACAAGCGCTGGGCTCCTCGGCATTTAGAAACGACATCGTATTGCCCGAACAAGCTCCGCCCTGAAGCCACAAGAGATTTGCCATTTGCTTAGAACTCCATGTCAGCCGATGTGGACTTTCAAAAGAACAGAAAACAGAAATATCAAAAGCGTAGGTCGCGAAAAAAAACGTAGCGCGCTCCTATTTAGTATACGCCTTCAACGGAAGTGCATAGTTAATTTCACAAATGCCATTTTCCCTTGGCAAACAATAAATAGAACAGAGCTGACGGCTTGCGGTGGTATCCTAGAAATGGCGATGACTATATTTAGAGGAACTTCTAGTGACTGGTCAATTGGCGCATCATCAATATGAGCAAGCACTGGCAGCTCTCGGCGCCGAGTCAAGCCCAATTGAAAAAGTAGAAATGCTCATGGAAATTGCTATGGGTCTGCAAATGAAGCCCAAGAATTTGCAGCAACTTTTTGACGCAGTAGCACTGTACGAAAGAGCTATCGAGCTATGTCCCAGTGAAGAAAACTTGCTCAAAGCCCGCATAAGAGCAAGGCGGGCAACAGCTTTGCAAGTAATTCCAGGTGAAAGCACCGAATATTTAGAAACCGCCCAGCTTGAGCTCGTAGAAGCTCTTAAAGAACTAGAGCCTGCAGGTATTGCCGAAGAAGTTGCCGAAATACAAATGAATCTTGGCTTGATTGCTCAATCATTGTTTCCTTTTGGCAAAGCCAGAATCACAGAAGCAATCGATTGGTATCAGAAGGCACTAAGAGTCTTCAATCGAGAGAATTATGCCACTGAATATGCCATTTTACACAACAACTTAGCCACGGCCTTTCTCTCGATACCAGCCAGCGACGAGCGGGCAAAAATAAGAGAAGCTCTAGCTGTGCAATCATTTGAATCAGCTCTCGAAGTAATCACCATAGAAGACAATCCCAGCGAATACGCTATGTTGCAAAACAATCTCGGCAATGCACTTCAGTACGTTTCTTCCAGTCACGCCCTAGAAAACAATCTACGTGCCCTCGCTGCCTATGATCAGGCACTGCGAGTGCGCACTAAAAGAACCACACCTTTACTTTACGCCACCACAATAGCGAACAAGGCCAACTGCCTATGCAATTTCGGCGAAAAGGAGAAACTTGAAGAAGCGCTCGAGCTGTGCCGCTCAGCCCACAAAATATTTATTTCACAGGATCAAGGAAATATTCAAGTACTAAGTGATCGCATAGCCGAAATTGAAGCGGAATTAGGACTCAACCCAACGAACACAAAGGACCTAAAAGCACCAGCCAACAATCATGAGTTTGGCACAGATCGAGCTAAATAAAAGTTTCGAGCACATTCAGCGAGAGGCCGAAAATGGAATTGATGCAACAGAATCTAGCAAGCGGACAAATAGATATTGCCAGCACTATAGTTTGCTTAGTGCTTGCCCTTGTCTTTGGAGCCGCTGGTGGAGCCCTCGGCGGCATGAAACTCGGAGGGCAATTTATTGGCAATAGACTCTCCGCGATGATGGGTATGACCTTCGGCGTAATCGCCGCCCTACCCGGTACTATTCTCGGCTTAATTGTTCTCAAATTTATATAAGAGGAGGTAGTTATGTTTGACAGTATGGGCGACGCACTTACCCTTCTTTGCCGCGGTCAACTCGTAAGAAATTTTGGCACAGTAGTGGTCTTGGCCATAGCCGGCAATCTTATTGCTGCCATTCTTATGATGGTCATGTTCAAGGCTGGCCTCAGCCTGCTTATCGCCGTTCCGGTTGCTAGCCTGGTTGCCGGTGCTCTACAACCATGGTTATTCAAGGACATTAAATTCCACTAGGAGCCCTATGTCATCTCCCGACTCAATCACAAAGGCTCAAGACGACAAGCAAAGTCTGGAAAAGCTACTGCAAGACATTGAATCGCTCCAAACAGTTGTGGCGAGCTTTGATGAGCGCGAACGCAATACGGTTGAGGCACTGCGAAGAGCCATTGACGCCCTGCACAAAGAGGCCCTGACTCAATTAATCAGGTCATTAAAAACCACACCAGAAGCAATGGCAGCTCTAAAGGAAGCAAGCACTGACGACGTCGTCTACTCAGTTTTACGTCATCACAATTTAATTAAACCATCACTGAACGAACGAATTGAACAAGCCCTAGATTCAGTAAGACCCATGCTCATAGGACATGGCGGCAACGTTGAATTGGTTGAGATTGTTCTGCCAGACAGAGCAATTGTGCGCTTAATTGGTGCTTGTAGCGGCTGTCCCGCTTCTGAATTGACCCTAAGCGAAGGGGTAGAAAAGGCCATCAAAGAATTCTGCCCTGAGATTACGACAATAGAAAAAGCCAAAGGTGTCTGCAATCAACCCTCCTCAGCAAATGTTCGATTTATTAGCCCCTTTGCCAAGCACGAACAAAATTGGGTCTTCGCTGCAAAACTAAGTGATATACCCCTTGATCAAATTATGACTGTCGAAGTAGAAGGGCAATCAATTTTGCTGAGCAATACTGACGGCAAAATCGTCTGCTATCAAAACGCTTGCTCTCACTTAGGAATGCCCCTAGATTCAGGTGAAGTAAAAGAGGGCATTTTAAAATGTCCGTACCATTCATTTGAATATATGCTCAAGAGTGGTGAGTGCCTGACCGTGCCAGAAGTACAGCTACATACCCATGCGGTGCGTGTCACTGGAGACAAAGTCGAGGTCAGCTTCTCGTGAACAGCAAGAAGGTCAGTCTAAAAATCACACCCGATGCTTCACTACGAGTAAATTCAGCACGCCTTCTGGCCAACAGAACAATGATTGCAGACAAGCCAATTGTTGTTTTAGGAAATGACCGCGAGCCCCAAGAGCTATCATCACCAGTAGTGCCAGATGCCCGCTCTTGTTTTGGGCCGCGCGCTGCCTGCCTAGCCGATGATGGTCGCTTGATTGTGTCTGATACCGGACACCACCGCCTGCTGGGCTGGAATAGCCTGCCTCTGTTAGATCGCCAAGCTGCTGATTGGATCTTTGGCCAGCAGTTTGGTTGTGAAGGTCGCAACGGCAATAGCACGACTAGTGCCACCACACTCAATGTACCAACTGGCATCTGTATTTTAGGCAGCGGCACATCAAGTAATGGCCTGGCAGTAGCCGATGCCTGGAACCATCGGATTTTAATCTGGCACAAGATTCCTGAGCACAGTAATGTCGCCGCCGATGTAGTACTCGGCCAAAAAGACTTTTCCGGCAGCCAAGCCAACCACGGCAAAGATAGCCCCGATAAAGATACGCTGCATTGGCCTTATGGTGTCTATAGCCATGGTAACAAATTATTCGTGGCTGACACCGGCAATCGGCGAGTATTGATTTGGAATCAAATACCCCAGAGCAATGGTGAAGGGGCCGATTTGGTCATTGGTCAAACAACATTTACCAACCGCGACGAAAATGCCGGTGCCGATCCCAGCGCCATGAGTATGCGTTGGCCCCACGGCATGACCTTCTGGAGGGGTTATTTTTGCGTCAGTGATGCAGGCAATAACCGCATTCTCTTGTGGAGCGGTTTACCGACCAGCAACGGTGCCCCGTCAGATCTAGTGCTCGGACAAGCAGACCCTACCCTGGTTGACCATAATCAGTCTCTATACTGGCCGCGCGACAGCACTTTGAACATGCCCTATGGCCTCACGGCAAGAGGCGACTGGCTAATTGTTGCTGACACTGCCAACTCACGCTTACTGGGCTTTCATGCCGCCGATATAAATAGCAAAGAAGCCAGTGCCCTAGTGGGACAAACTGACTTTCACGAAAAAGGCGATAACCGCTGGCAATCCCCCAAGCAAGACAGCTTCTGCTGGCCCTATGGTGCGAGCTGCAACGAGCTGTCAGACATATTAGCCGTAGCCGATTCTGGCAATAACCGGGTATCAATCTGGAAATTTAGCCATGACTAGTTCTCAGAAAACACAGAGTAACATTTGTTGCTGGGCCATCAGAGTAAGGGGGACGGTTCAGGGTGTAGGCTTCAGGCCCACGGTATTCAAGCTCGCCCATCAAATTGGTATCACAGGCAGTGTTTTGAATGACGGCGATGGCGTTCTTATTGAAGCCTTTGGCGAGCAGAATGCCCTAGCTGATTTCGTCCTGGCAATTGAAAATAATTCACCGCCGCTAGCCCATATTGATGCGATTTCGCATACAACTATAACGCCATTGCCAGATGCCATACCTGCAGTGTTCACCATCAGCAAAAGCCAGAGTAGTGAAGCCAAAACCAATGTTTCAGCTGACGCCGCCACCTGTGCCGCCTGTATCGAAGATATATTTAGTCCTTTCAGTCGACGTTTTCGCTACCCCTTCACCAACTGCACCCACTGCGGACCGCGCTTATCGATTGTCAAATCGATACCTTATGACCGGGCAATGACGAGCATGGCTAAATTTCCAATGTGTTCTGATTGCCAAAAAGAATACGAAGACCCCGAAGATCGCCGCTTCCACGCCCAACCCAATGCTTGCCATGTCTGCGGCCCACGGGCCTGGCTAGAGCGCTGCGATGGCAAAGCACTATGTATAGAGAGCATGACTCACTTAGATGATGTCGATGCTACCGCCACCTTAATTCAACGGGGCGAGATTGTAGCAATTAAAGGTATCGGTGGTTTTCATCTAGCCTGCGATGCTAGCAACGAAAAAGCAGTAGCTGAACTGAGACAGCGCAAACTGCGCTTCCACAAGCCCTTTGCCTTAATGGGCCGCGACTTAAGCACAATCAAACAATATTGCCAGGTAAGTGCCGACGAAGAAGCACTGTTGAAGAGTCACTGCGCCGCCATAGTCTTGCTAGAACAAACAGATAAGAAACTGGCACCAGCAGTAGCACCAGGGCAAAAGACACTGGGCTTTATGCTGCCCTACACGCCGCTTCATCACTTACTAATGAAAAGACTGACAAAGCCTATTATCCTCACCTCTGGAAATCTCTCCGATGAGCCACAGTGCATCGACAACGATGAAGCTCGCGAGCGATTAGGAAAAATTGCCGATTACCTTTTACTCCATGACCGTGACATAGTGAACAGACTAGATGATTCTGTGGTGAGGACAAAAGCCAATGGAACAAGTGAAATCTTACGACGAGCAAGAGGCTACGCCCCCTCCCCAATAAAGCTACCTACAGGCTTTGAGTCGGCTCCCGAAATTCTTTCCATGGGCGGCGAATTGAAAAACACTTTCTGTTTACTGCAGAACAATCGCGCCATAATCTCACAGCACATGGGCGATCTAGAAGAAGCAAATACCTACAAAGACTATAAAAAGAACCTCGAACTCTATCAAAATTGCTTTCAATTCAAACCAACTCGCATAGCCATAGACTTTCACCCGGAGTATTTAGCGAGCAAACTGGGTCAGAAACTGGCAGAAGAACAAAGCCTACCTCTAGATCAAATACAACATCATCATGCTCACATTGCTTCTTGTCTAGCTGATAATGGTTGGCCGCAAAACGCCGGCCCGGTCATTGGTGTGGCCCTTGATGGTCTAGGCTATGGCCTCGATGATACCTTCTGGGGTGGGGAGTTTTTGCTGGCCGACTACGGTAGCTTCGAAAGACTGGCTACATTTAAGCCAGTAGCCATGCTCGGCGGAGTTCAGGCTATCCGCGAGCCCTGGCGCAATACCTATGCCCATCTCATGGCAGAAATGGGCTGGCCCCGCTACAAAATGGACTACGATGATATTGAACTGACTCGCTTCTTAGAAGCAAAGCCTTTAGCCACATTCGATTCTATGTTGAAGACCAGAACTAACTCTCCTCTAGCCTCTTCCTGCGGTCGATTATTTGACGCCGTAGCAGCTGCCATGGGCATCTGTCGCGATCAAGCAAGCTATGAAGGTCAAGCAGCCATAGAAATGGAAGCTCTTGTAGACCAAGAAGTGTTAGCTAACGAAAGTGAATTACTAGCCTATCCCTTTGCTATCCCTAGACTAAAAACAGGATTAAATACTGGTCTCCCCTATATCGAACCCCTGGCTATGTGGCAAGCACTGCTTGGCGACCTCACTTTAGATACGGCACCAGGCGTAATGGCTGCTCGCTTCCACAAAGGCCTGGCTAAGGCCATAGTGGCAATGATTGAAAAACTCTGCTATCAAGAAGAAACTAGGTGGCTTGCCACTGTAGCGCTGTCGGGTGGTGTATTTCAGAACCAATTATTGCTCAAGCAAGTAAGAGAGCGCCTTTTGGCAAAAGGCTATGGGGTACTAAGTCACCAGCAAGTGCCAACCAATGACGGTGGAATATCCTTAGGGCAAGCTGTAATATCAGCAGCAAGGCAAATTGAGAAAAAGGAGCGAAGCCATGTGTCTTGGCATACCTGGGCAAGTCGTTGAGATCGTCGACGCCGCAAAGAAACTAGCAAAGGTTGAAGTATCTGGCGTGCGCCGGCAGGTAAGCCTGGCCTGTATAGTGAGCGAGGAGCATCCCATAGAGGCTTGCATTGGTGACTGGGTGCTGGTGCATGTTGGTTTTGCCATGAGTCGCATCAATGAAGAAGAAGCGAAAAAGACCCTGGAGCTATTAATGGAACTGGGTGAGGCCCAAAAAGAGCTAGAGTCTATGCAAAGCTCGCAGGATATAAATCTAGTAGGCAATAGCTGATGGCCAGCGACGAATTGAAAAACCTCTATCCGTTTTTACACTTGCAAGGCCAGGAGCCAAGCACAATTGAAGATTTAGCGTCATCAATAGAGCAAAAAGTAGCCCTTGGTCTAGCTGAAAAAGAACGTTTCTTCAAAGAGAAGGCTAACGAGCTGGTGGCTGTCAGCCAAGCAATAGCTGCAGTCTACAAAAATAAACAACGCATGTTTGCCATGGGCAATGGCGGCTCTAGCTGCGACGCGGCTCACTTTGCCGTAGAGTTTCAGCATCCTATTACCACTGGTCGACCGGCTCTACCAGCGATTTGCTTGAGCACAGACACAGCCTTTATAACAGCAGTAGCAAATGACGTTGGTATTGATCAGATCTTCTCCCGCCAAGTCGAATCACTGGGCAGCAAGGGAGACGGCCTGATCGGCTTTTCCACCAGCGGCAACTCTAAAAATTTGATCGAGGCCTACCGCAAAGCCAAAGAGATGGGCTTGACCACCATCGGCCTTAGTGGTGGAGACGGCGGAATAATGGCCAGCTCCGGACTGGTAGACCACTGTCTAGTCGTGCAAACAGACTCAATACACCGGGTACAAGAAGTACATCTGGTTTGCTATCACATTATTTGGGATCTCGTTCATACCTTGTTAGCTAACCACCGCGGACAAATCTAGAGGCAGACATGAAGTATGTTGATGAATTTAGAGACCCTGAGCTAGCCAAAACACTACTGGCTGAAATTGAACGATTACTGCCGCAAATTGAAGCGACAAAGCACCGCCCACTTCAGTTAATGGAATTCTGCGGTGGTCATACCCACACGATTTTTCGCTACGGCATTGAACAACTGTTACCAAAAACAATCGAACTTGTGCATGGCCCTGGCTGCCCTGTTTGTGTTTTGCCAATGGGAAGAGTTGACGATTGCGTGGCATTAGCTGAGCGTCCGGAAGTGATTTTTACTACCTTTGGCGATGCCATGCGTGTGCCTGGCTCAAAGAAGAGTTTACTGCAAGCCAAAGCCGATGGCGCTGACGTGCGCATGGTCTACTCGCCCCTCGATGCCCTTGATTTAGCCAAGAAAAATCCCAACCGCGAAGTAATATTCTTCGCCCTTGGATTTGAAACGACAATGCCCAGCACTGCCCTCACAGTCTTACAAGCAGCAGAAGACGGTGTAAAGAATTTCTCTCTTTTTTGCAATCACATAACTACCGTACCCACTATCAAAGCCATCTTAGACTCGCCCAGCATGCAGCTTGATGGTTTCGTCGCACCAGGACACGTCAGTATGGTGGTTGGAGAAGAACCTTTTCATTTTGTGGCGGCGCGCTATAAAAAGCCCATCGTAATTACTGGTTTTGAACCCCTCGATATTTTGCAATCGATTTGGCTCTTAATCAAACAAATAGCCGAGGGACGCTGTGAAGTAGAAAATCAATACGCCCGGGTGGTGACTGCCGATGGCAATACTCCGGGGCTCAAAGCAATCGCTAAAGTCTTTGAGCTGCGCGATTATTTTGAATGGCGTGGTCTTGGATCAATAGATCACTCAGGCGTAAAAATGAAAGAAGCCTATGCTCAGTTTGATGCCGAGAAAAAATTCTCCATGCCCAATCTCACCATTGCTGATCCAAAATCATGTCAATGCGGAGAAGTTTTAAAAGGGGCGATCAAGCCCTGGGAATGTAAGGTTTTTGCTTCGGCTTGTACGCCTGAAACGCCAATGGGCGCGCTTATGGTGTCTTCTGAAGGAGCTTGTGCCGCCTACTACAATTTTGGCAATCTGCCGCAAATCTTGGCCTTAAAACTAGAGCAAGAAAAACTAGAAAGCGAGAAAATCTCATGAACTCCTCACAAGTACGCAAAAGAACCGGCGTGGTGAGAGGCACTTCAATCACTATGGCGCATGGCAGCGGTGGCAAAGCCATGCGCGATTTAATTGAAGATATTTTTCTTGGTAGTTTTGACAATGAACTATTGGCACCACTAGAGGATCAAGCTCGCATCGATCTAGCTTCACTGACGGCTCATGGCAATCGCCTTGCCTTCACCACTGATTCGTATGTCGTTGACCCTATCTTCTTTAACGGCGGTGATATTGGCACCCTGGCAGTCAACGGCACAGTCAATGACTTGGCCGTCGGCGGAGCAATTCCACTATATCTGACCTGTGGCATGATCATCGAAGAAGGGCTGAGTATTGAGGACCTAAGGCGCATAGTCACTTCGATGAAAGAAGCAGCAGCACTTGCCGGAGTAAAAATTGTCAGTGGTGATACCAAAGTTGTCGAGCGCGGTGCTGCCGACAAAATATTTATCAATACATCAGGAATTGGTGTCATTCCGGCTCACATAAATATCGAATCAAGCCGGGCACAGCCTGGCGATGTTGTATTGATCAATGGCCATATCGGCGATCACGGTGCCGCCATAGTTGGGGCTCGAGGCGACCTGGCAATAGAAAATAACATTGCCAGCGACTGTTGCGCCTTGAACAGCCTAATTGCTGATCTACTAGCGAGCTGCCCAGATACTCACTGTCTAAGAGATGCCACACGAGGCGGTGTCGCTACTGTGCTCAATGAATTTGCTGCAGCAAGCAAGGTATGCATCAAAATTGATGAGAAAGCGCTACCAGTTAGAGCTGAGGTGCGAGGTATTTGCGAATTATTAGGCATGGATCCGCTCTATCTGGCCAACGAAGGTAAACTCATTGCCATCGTTCCCGCCAACTATGCTCAAGCAGCTCTAGCGGCCATGCGCAAGAATGAAGCAGGAAAGGAAAGCGCCATTATTGGTGAAGTATCACAGGCTCCAGAAGAGACTGTAATCTTAAAAACCATATTTGGTGGCGAACGCATAGTGGACATGCTCGTTGGCGATCAGCTACCCCGTATTTGCTAAAGAGCTTGACAGGTTTTAAACAATAGATGCATGAGCTAGGCATTACTCAAAATATCGTGGCCATAGTAAGCGATAAAGCAGGACCGAAAAAGGTCAAGCGTATCAAGCTAGAGATTGGCAAGCTATCAGCGATAATGCCTGATGCTATTCGTTTTTGTTTTGACATCTGCGCCCAAGGGACCCAACTAGAAGGTGCTACTTTAGAAATTGACGAAATTGCTGGTCTAGGCCAATGTCAAAGTTGCGGCGAGAAGCTATCGCTGTCATTGCTAGCAGGATGCTGTCAGTGTGGCTCTAGAGACATTACTTGCGTAGCTGGCCAAGAACTGAATATCAAAGAAATGGAGGTGTTTGACTGATGTGCACTACTTGTGGATGCTCGGATGATGCCGCAGCAAAAATCACCAATATGCAATCTGAAAAACATGACCATAGCCATGAACATGATCATCACCATGAACATCCTCATAGCCATGAGCATGAACACATTCACGATCATGATCATCATGATCACAGCCATAGCCATGCTGCTAAAAGCAGCACTATTACTCTCGAAGAAAAAATCCTGGCAAAAAACGATCGTCTGGCAGAACGCAACCGCGGCTGGTTTGAAGGCTCAGACATACTGGCACTAAATCTGGTTAGTTCACCCGGGGCGGGAAAAACGGCATTACTTGAGCGAACAATTTTGGATCTGAAAGAACAAATAGACATTGTGGTAATGGAAGGAGACCAAGCCACTACCAATGATGCCGAAAGAATCAAAAAAGCTGGTTGCCCAGTTTTGCAAATAAATACTGGCGCTGGCTGTCACCTAGACGCCGAAATGATAGCCTCGGCCTTGAAAGAGCTAAAGCCAGCACAAGGCTCACTGCTCTTTATCGAGAACGTCGGCAACTTAGTCTGTCCGGCCCTCTTTGACTTAGGCGAGAAGCACAAAGTCGTGATTCTTTCAGTGACTGAAGGTGAAGACAAACCTGTTAAGTATCCTCACATGTTTAGAGCGGCCGAACTGATGATACTGAACAAAACAGACCTTCTGCCCTATCTTAATTTCGACTTAGAAGCATGCAAAAAATACGCCCTATCAGTCAATCCTCATTTGAAAATCATAGAAGTATCAGTGACAAAAGGCACTGGCCTTGACACGTGGTATAGCTGGCTGAAAGAACAAAGCCAAGAACGAATCTAGAGAAGAAGAAATCTAGAGAAGTAACGATCTAGAAAAGTACTAAATAGACAGAGCCGCAGCCCCCTTGAACTTGCCATGGCGCAAATCAGAAAGGGCTTGGTTGGCTTCTTCTAGCTTATAGGCAGTGACATCGGTCTTTATTGGAATTTTAAAAGCCAAATCAAAAAACTCGTGAGCATCTTCTCTGGTGAGATTGGCAACAGATTTAATTGATCTCTCTTCCCAAAGTAGATCATACGAAAATGAGGGAATGGCAGACATATGAATGCCACCACAAACAATGGCTGCACCACGCTCTGAAGCTTTCAAGGCTAAAGGTACAAGCTCACCAGCAGGCGCAAATATCAAAGCGGCATCAAGCTTTTCTGGCGGCAACTGACTAGAATCACCAGCCCAAGTTGCCCCTTGTTTGCGAGCAAATTCTTGCCCACCAGTGTCACCATCTCTGGTGAAGGCATAAACTTCGCGCCCTTGATATATAGCTACTTGAGTAATGATATGAGCAGCAGAACCAAAACCATAAATGCCAATGCGCTTTGCATCTCCTGCCATTTTCAAACTGCGCCAACCAATCAGCCCGGCACAAAGAAGCGGGGCCACCTCGATGTCAGAAAGATAGTTAGACTCTTCTGGCAAGACAAAGCAAAATTGAGAATTGACAATGGTCTCACTGGTATAGCCACCATCAACTGTGTAACCAGTAAACAAGGCTTGGTCGCAGAGATTCTCACGAGCCGACAAGCAAAAGCGGCATTGGCCGCAGGTCTTTGCCAGCCAAGGAACACCCACTCTTTGGGCCAGAGCAAAACCAGTAACATCGGTGCCTAAGGCCTCTACAATTCCAACAATTTGATGGCCCAGTATGAGTGGTAACTTTGCTTGCTCCAATTCCCCATCAATAATATGCAAGTCTGTTCGACAGATACCGCAAGCTTTAACCGAAAGCAAAATCTGATCTGGCAACAATGCTGCCGACAATGTCGCAGACTTTCTCTCAACCAACCTCAAAGGTTGACCAGGAGCATCGAACTGCATTGCTTTCATTTAAGCCCTTCAGCAACTAGTTAACCCAACTAAAATGCGCCACCTAGACTCAGCCTAACTAGGCTCGCAAAAGTGTAGCTAAGAAAATATCATTTGGATAGGGCGACTTTACTGCCTTCAGTCCATAGAGAACAGACTGACGAATCCACTCGTCTGCTTCAGCGTTCTCACTGTCAGAGCGGCAAATTTCTGACAACGACTGTGAGCAGTCAGCCACCCGAGCATAGTTACTACGTTGTTTAAAATCGGCTGCAGCAGCTTGCAGTAACTCTCTCGCTTCTACAAACTCGTCCATTTGCATAGCCGCTAAGGCTAGCTGGTAACGCCACTCAGCCACTGGACCAAGGGGCGTGTCGACATACTTAAGGGCCTTTAATAAAACAGCCTTAGCATCACCAGCCTTGCCAAGAGTAATGTAAGCTTTGGCTAGCTTATACATGCAGCGCAGGGTCATGCGATTTTCTAGAGTGACGCTGGCGACGTAAATGTCAGCGGCCCTTTTAAAAACAGGCTCGGCGTCAGCAAACTGGTCTAAACTCACCAAGCAGTCACCTTGATGCTCGAGCACTGAAGCCACAGAGCCGTGAGAGGGATAATAGGCAGTTTCCAAAATTGGCAGAGCCTGAGACAAAACTTCCATAGCCTCAGCCAGCTTACCCTGATGAATGTAGACTTCGGCCAAACGGTCTAATGTCAGAGCATAACCGGGAGCATTGGCGCCATCAGCAGTTTTTCTAATTGCCAATGACTCTAAAAGCAGTCGGGCGGCTTCGCTCCAGTTAAGCTTATCAATGGCCAAATTGGCTAAACGCTCAAGGGCAAGAGCCTCATACATGGGAGATGATGGGCTCACATTAGCAACAGTCATGGTTTCTTCCCGCCAAATAGTTCATAAACTTCAATAGTCGAAATTGTCCTTGACTTCCGTCAAGCCTTCATCTCCGCAGACTGGCTCGATACGCTTAAGTTCCCAGAGAATTGGCTAATTTTTTAGAGCTTTTGTTTAAATTTCTCAGCGTAGCCAGTCATCTCTACATAACCTTGCCCAGAGACAGTCTTGCCCTTCGAGTGACCTTTGACAGAAACAGAACCTTCCCAGTAAGTGACAGCAGTAGAGCGACCAGTCACTAGTTCTTGGTCAACCATACTAGGTGTCAGCTCAATATCAATAGCGGCGCTCGGAACCACTAGCTTCCAGCCCATCGGATATTTGCCCTTGGTTTTGGGCGAAACCCATGAGCCAGTAGGTTTAGCACTAAAATCGGCAAGCTTTAGGTGGCGAAAAGTACCGTCTGCTTCAACGATCGTGCCACTTGACTCTTTCTCAAAGCTGCCATCAGCACGGCGCATCAAGTAGAACATCAATTCTCTATTGTCATCAAGCTGAATCGAATACCAATCCCAACCGGCCTGGTCGGAGGTCAGTTGGTTAGAACCAAATTCATGATCCATCCAGCTGGTACCAGTGACTTTATTGGGCTTATCGCCAATGAATAGGGTTCCCTCAGTTTTCAGACGAGTCATTGAATAATAGTGAGAAGCGCAACCTACGCATGATGCTTTCTGGCTAACACCACTGCTACCGTGCACAATCGGCTTCTTCATCGAATCAAGCAATAAATGAATTGAGTACTCAGGCGAATCGGCTCTAAGTAAATAGTGCTCGCCAATTTTTTCCACTGACCAGCCTTCATTGTAGACATAGTAAGCATCTGGCCTAGCACCAGCAAGCTTAAGGCCGCTGCGGTTTAGCTTCTCGGTATAGCGAAACTTCTTACCATTTTCATCGGTGACAGCAAAGTGAGCCAAATAGAAATTATCCAGCTTCCAAGGTGACTGTTTATTTGCAGGTTCGTTATCAGCGCCTGTTCTAAAAAAGGTCAGCTCATAGCCAAAGCGGCGCTTATCTTCAGTCAATAAATGGCCAGTGTAGTACCACCATTCAGTGCGAAACTGGTCATGACTGTAGTGGTCTTGGGGAAACTTATATTGATAGCCAGGTAGGGCTTGTTTATACACTTTCTGCGCGGCCAAGGCTGAGGACCACAGACTGCAAATTGTACAAAGCGAAATAGAAATAGAAATAGAAGTAGAAATAGAAGTAGAAATAGAAATCAAAGTAGATATTAGTGTTGACTTGCGGGACATTTCAATTGCGACCTCAAATATATTGGCACGAACAAAGCACTGCTACTAAACAAAGCGCTGGCACTATGCTTAATAACAAAATAGTTGTATATACAACTATTTTGTTATTAAGCTGGATGAGTCATCTCATTTTTGTTTTTATTTTCAATTTCTTACTCACTTTTGCCTCTTACTCACTTTTAGTTCTCTCATTTTTTTAGTTCCCTACTCGTCGCGCACCACCGATGGAGCCAGAGTTCGAGCGGCCATTCGAGCTGGATAAATGCCTGAGAGTATGGAAGTAAGAATAACGAGAGTGCTGGATTGCAGAATGAAGTCGTAGGGCACAAAATATTGAACACTCCAGCCAAATGACTGTTTATTGATGACATGAATCAGTAAGAGCGAGAGTATGTAGCCTAGAGCAATTCCACCGAGATTGCCACAGGCCCCTAATATTGCCGCCTGCAAATAAACAATTTTGGCCAGTTGAGTTTTCTTGGCACCGATATATCGCAGAATGGCAAACTCTCTTCTCGACTCAATAGTCAGGGCAAAAAGTGCATTCATAATTGAAAGCATGGCCACCGTAACAGCAATGGTATGAAGAGCATAAGTGATAGCAAAAGTGCGGTCAAAAATTCTAATAGCTTCTTTGCGCAGCTCACTTGTGCTCGATAACGAAACCAATGAACTACTGCCTATATTTTTCAAAATACCTTGACGTACTTTCTCAATATCAGCGCCCTCTTTTAAATAGATAGCAACATTAGAGATACTGTTGTCGTTGTACAGACTCTTATAAACATTGCGGGGAATGATTATGTAGCCAAGATCACTGGCATAGTCATAGAAAACACCTTCAATGAAAAACTGACGCCTACCTAGTGGTGTATCAAGTTCAACTGAGTCACCTTTCTCCAAATTTTTGCGTACAGCAAATGGTTCTGAAATGATGGCGTGCATGCCGACGACTCGCGCACACACTGTTTTGCTTGATTCACCAGACAAGAAAAGCTGATTGCCGTATTTAGTCAAAACATCAAAATCTGCCGCTGCCAAAAAAGCACTCATGCCTTGATAATTGATGCTACGATCAACAAATCCTTCGGCTGCTGCTACACCATCGACTGCCGAAGCGGCCTTGATGGCATCTTCTTTCAGTCGACCAAATTTATTGCCTGAAGCTCGAGCTTGCGATTGCAACCACAAATCAGCCTCGAAACTTTGATCAATCCAGTGTGTCACTGTTTTTCTAAAGCTACTAATCATAATTGCCAGACTGACCATCATAGCAATACCGATCATGAGCGAGGCACATGCAACAGCCGTGCGCCCCAATGTTCCTTGCAATGAAACAGCGGCTATGCGGCCCTCTACGCCAAAGAGACGGGCAAAAATAGTGGCAATCAGCGGCAGCGATTTCGCCAATATAAGCGGCACGAGAAAAGAAGAACCCATAATGGCAAGTAGAGCAGCTACATAACCAAACAAGGGGAATCCATTGACCGCTGGCTGCAAGGCACACACATAACATAAAGCCAAGCTGACTAAGCCCACTAAAAATAGTGGCGTTGTGCTACGCCTCACTTTGCTTTCTTGTGATGCCCGCCTGGTAGCCTCAGCCGGACTAACAGTAGTGGACTCAAGCAGGGGCGGCAAAGCGGCTATCAATGTCAAACCCATGCCAATGGCGAAAGCAGCAGCATACTGCAGAGGATCGACTGTAATTTTTTCTAGGGGTACTTTGAAATAGAAATATTGGAAGGTCTGGGCTACAGCCTTAAGAGCACCATCGGCCAGGAAAGCACCCATAACTACACCTAAGGTGGTGCCCATTAAGCCAAGACAAATGGCCTCCCATAAAAAAATACTTTGCACTGTGCTGCGACTAACACCAATGGCACGCAAAATTCCTATCTCTGGGCGGCGCCTCAATATAGTTATGGTCATGGTGTTGTAAATCAAAAACATACCGACCATCAAAGCGATGAAAGTCAAGGCCAATAAATTATATTCAAACGACCGCACCATCTTCTCTGCTTGCTCTGACCTGGTATCAGGTGTGGCAACGAGAACATCTGTAGGCATAATTTCTTTGAGTTTTTCTTGCGCCAGTGGCAAGACGTCAGCAGGTGCGATCAGATCAACCCGAGTAATTTTTCCCGGCCATTTGAGAATGTCTTGGGCTAGTCCGATATCTGCGACAACGACATTGCCGCTGTAGGCACCACCAATTCCCGAAGTTCCAAGCACACCGGCCACTACCAACTGTTCTTTTTGATCGTTGACTATGACCGTAAGTTCGCTACCCTTTTTCATGCTATGGCGCTGCGCTAGCTTTCCACCAACCAGCACCGCCCTAGGACTAAAAACACTGAGGTTATCATTCTGCTTAGTACTAGAATTTGTATCGGTATCTTCTGAGCGAATTTTGCCGGAGGCTTCGGTTTCTTCATCATCAGCATCTGACTGGTAAGACTTAAAATCAGCATCTGCCAGCATGTCAATGCCGATCAGTTGAACTATCTCACTACTTGCACTGTGTTCAGAATTTGCGCTGTGTTCAGAATTTGCACTGTGTTCAGAATTTGCGCTGTGTTCAGAATTTTGGTTACTGGCCAAAACCAAATGTTCATCAATCATCGGGGTGTACTTAACACCGAGCGCGCGAAGATTGGCTAATTCTGACAATATACTTTCAGGCACAGCCGGTCCAGACAAAGGCATAAGTTCAATATTGGCCTTTCCAGACACTTGTGAAACAGTCTGCTTAAACTGTGAAATGGCCGTGTTGTTGGCAATACTAATTGCCAGGTATACGCTCACACCAAGAGCAATGCCAAACACTGTGAGCAGTGTGCGCACCCAGTTACGCCGAACATCTCTAGCGACAAAGCGAAGAAACAGTGTAAAGGCAAAAGACATCAGCAATTCTCATTCACTTTAGTGGTCCTAATTTAGTGTTCCATACTTAGTGGACTACCAGAGAATCACTCACAACCAAGCCATCTTTCATGCGAATAATGCGATCGCCCACTGCGGCCGCTTCCTCACTATGGGTAGCCATGACGATTGTTTGATTGAGGCTCTTATTTAGATGTTTGAGCAGCTCAAGTACTTTAATGCCATTTTCAGAATCGAGATTGCCAGTAGGTTCATCAGCCACAATCAATTCAGGCTTATGCACTAGAGCACGAGCAATAGCCACTCTTTGCATTTCTCCACCGGAAAGCTGAGAGGGATAGAACTTCAAGCGGCTCTCCATACCAACCTCAGTGAGCATTTCAAACACTCTCTTCTGGCGTTCAGAAGCACTTGTTGCCCCCCCTAACTCAAGGGGCAGAGCAACATTCTCTTCAACTGTGAGGGTCGACAATAAATTGAAAAACTGAAAGACAAAACCAATTTTCTTAGCTCGCAGGGCCGTGACAGCCTCATCAGTGAGTGTAGTGACATCAGCACCATCAAAGATAATGCGTCCGCTACTAGCATTATCTAGGCCCGCAATGAGATTGAGCAAAGTACTCTTGCCACATCCGCTGGCCCCCATCAGTGAGACAAATTCTCCCCTCTCGATATTGATAGTTACAGCGCTAAGCGCCTGCACATGATGCTCACCATATGTCTTAGCGACAGAGTCAATTTGTAGAAGTGGTAAATTAGATAACGGCGACAGAGATGCCATTTAAGACCTATTGCGAAGATGAAGATATCGACCAGATGGCCCATTGATATCTATTCATTAGGATACCGACTTAGACATTGTAGCCAGCAGGCAAGATCTTTTCCCTAAATTCGGCACTATCGACAAAAGAAAGTAAAATAGGGCCATGCTTTCGATTGATACAGAACCAAGAGCAGAGATTCCCGCAGATTTTCGTGCAGCCCAAGAACCTCTGTTGGCTGATTTGAATTTTCGCTACCCCATGCGCGGCTATCAGCGTGAAATTCTCGACCTAGTCAATGACAAATTGGCTCGGGGTGAGCGAGAGATTCATATCGTGGCGCCACCAGGAGCCGGTAAGACGATCATTGGTTTGCAAATGATAAGCACTCTAAAATGCCCAGCTTTAATTGTTTGCCCTAACACTACAATTCAGTCGCAATGGGGCGGTAAGCTCGATTTATTCTTACCAATTGAAAGCGACGAGCAAAATTTTGGCGAAAATAAGTTGCGCTTAGAGCAACTGCTCGGCACTCAAGACGACAAGCCGCTCAAACCCATCACAGTACTAACCTATCAAGTACTATCAACACCTGGTAGGGAGCAAGAATATCTAGAAAAGCTGGCTCACAATGCCTGGGTGAAGGAACTAATCAAAGGCCGCTCCGGTGGCACCGGTGAAGCGGAGCTACGAATTCTTGAAATTTTCCAGAATAACCCCAAAGCCTATCAAAAAGAAATTTCGCGCCATGTCAGCCGATTGCGCAAACGTTTGGCTGAAGAAATGGACTTGAACGAAGTACTGCACCCCAACGCTATTGAGCTTCTGCAGACCCTAAGACGGCAGAAATTTAAACTCGTGCTCTTTGACGAATGCCACCATTTAACTGATTACTGGGCAGCGATCATGCAGCACCTAGTCAAGCACCTCGATAATCCCATAGTGATTGGCTTAACCGGTACCCCTCCAGAAAAAAAATCAGCCAGTCAAGAATTGCGCTATCTCAACCTTGTGGGCGATATTGATTATCAAGTGCCGACTCCAGCCCTAGTCAGAGAAAAAGGCCTTGCTCCTTTTCAAGATCTGGTTTATTTCGTCGAGCCAACAAAAAAAGAGTTCGACTTTTTGTCAGAGCAACACCTTGAATTTCATCAATTGATTGAGGAACTCTGCGGCAACCAATATCTGGGTAGCCCAGCCAATGCGCCAATGACGATCGAGGCTGCGGCGGCAACCTTCTCCTTCGCTCAAAACGATCCTGCAGCCCTTCCTGTAATAGAAAACAGTCTACATGGGGGACAATTCAATATTTCTGGCTCAAGCACAGACACTGCTCTGGCTCCAACCACCAAAATTAAGTATCCGCCGCTCACACAGTACATTTTCGACTACAGTCAAAAGATAGAAAACGAGCAAGGTTTTAGCAAATTCTTCGCCAAGAATACTGAAATTGCCTCGGCACTGATACGAGCAATTTCTAAACTTGGTCTACCGAGGCCGAGATCCGTAGAGTTTTCAGAACAATTGACCCAGCCGACCCTAGAAGACTGGATGATAATTATCGAAGATTTTGCCTCACAAAAACTGAAGCTAAGCAATTCGGAAAAGTCGCACAAACTCTATGAGCGCATCAGGTCGGCCACGCGAAAACTAGGCTATGCCATTACCGAACAAGGTTTGCGCAAGCAGGCATCGCCAGTCGATCGGGTTCTAGCATTTAGTGAAGCCAAACCAAAGGCGGTGGCAGAGATTCTCGCCACCGAATATAGAATATTGCAAGATCGCTTGAGGGCGGTTGTAGTCACCGACTTTGAAAGCATGTCGGCTACTGCGGTAAAAGGAGTTCTCAACCAAGAGTCGGGCGGAGCCATTGCCGCCATGCGCATACTGCTCACTAGCGATATATCGACCTATCTCAACCCCTGCATGGTGACAGGCTCACATCTACTCGTAGATAACCGTATCAAAGATCAATTTTTAGAAGCCGCCAGAGAGTTTATAAAAGAGGCGGGCTATAACTTCGAACTTACCCTAAGCAGCAAAGCTGGCGATCTATTCTCGGCCCTTTCATCTACTTCATCGGCCTGGGAATCGAGGCTCTATGTAGCCTTGAGCACTAGCCTTTTTGAGCGCGGCATCACCAAATGCTTGATTGGCACCCGCGGACTGTTTGGCGAAGGCTGGGATAGTCAAGCACTCAATACATTGATAGATTTGACCACCACTACTTCACCAGTGTCGGTTAAACAACTGAGAGGCCGCTCTATCCGCATTCAAAACGATGCACTAGGTTTGAGAAAAGTAGCCAACAACTGGGATGTAGTCTGTATTGCTCCCAGTCTAGAAAAGGGCTTGAACGACTATCAACGTTTTGTGCGCAAACATGAGGGCTACTTTGGCATCTGCGACGATGGTCAAATAGAATGTGGTGTCGGTCACGTACACCCTGCTTTTTCTGAATTGACCCCAGCTCAAGTCTTTGCCTCAATAGACTCGTTTAATCAAGAAATGGCTGGCAGAGCCCTTGTACGCGATCAAATTTACGATCTCTGGAAAATTGGTGAGCCCTACAAGAATCGCTTATTCGATTGCATAGAGGTTACAAAGTTACGCAAGCTGGCGCTGACACCGCCTCACATTCGCTACAACAGTAAATATAAAGAGCACGCCAAGCAAATACGAGCAGCATTAATTGGAGTATGGGGTGAATATTTGGCTGTCGGCACACTGATATCAGCAGCGGTGGCGTTCTTTATTACCGGCCTGGGGCCACTAGCCTGGACTGCTGTATTGCCAGCAATTGCCGCCACTTTCTTAGCATCAGTGAAGCGAAAGGCCCTATTTCTTAAGCTCAAAAAAGACCTGTGCCAACCCAACTCACAAGAATCTTCACTACTAGATATTGCCTATGCAGTACTCGCTGCCCTGCAACAAATGAAACTAGTGCCGCGCACCATTGGCAAAGAAAATATCCACGCCACAGTGCGTAGCGATGGCAGCTATCGAATTTTTATAGACACTGATACTAATACGGATACTGATACCAGCAAATATTTCAATCAATCGTTAAAAGAGGTTCTGTCTCCACTTTCCAATCAACCTTACCTAATTGCCAAGTATGAATTTGCCTTGGCAGAAATTGTCAGTCCCGAAGAAAGCGATCGTTTCTTCCGCAAATATATAAGTGGAAGAGCCGAGCCACGAATTGGCAGTTATCATGCTGTGCCGAATTTGCTGGCGCGCTCAGAGAAAGGAAGACTGGCTTTTCAAGAAGCCTGGAATAAATACGTAAGCCCGGGTTTTGTCATCGCTACCGAAACAAAACCCGAGCTATTGAACAAATATTTTGGCCTTGGCCCTAGCCTTGCTCAAAGATTGCTCTGGGAATAACTCAGAACAATTTTGAAAGCTAGTCTTTCATGTGCGATCTAAGTAGAAGACCTGACAACAGCTCGAATGCTTCTTCGTCAAATGTGTTGTTGGCCAAAGCTTTTTGCAAAGCCGCTTTCTCTTCTTCTGAGACTACACCGTCAGACATAACCAACTCACGGATAACTTTTGCCTCGTATTTCGAGACTTTTTGGTCATCGGCGAGCACTTCCTTAAGGGATTCTTCTAATGATCTGGCCACGGTTGCGCCTCCTAATGCGAACTTTAAGTTGAGATTATACTTAATGCTGGATAGAAAAGGATAACGTCAGATGGAAGCAAACACAACAAAACTTGAAATAACCCCACTGGAGCTGAAAAAACGCCTAGATGCTGGAGAGAAACCTTTCATTCTTGACATCAGAGAAGCCCATGAAGTAGAAATTTGTGCCCTTAACAACTCGGCTTTAATACCAATGGGTGAATTAAACCAGCGCCATGAGGAGCTAGCCGATCTGAAAGAGCAAGAGATAATTATCTATTGTCGCTCAGGGGCGCGCTCCGACCGCTGCGCCAACTTTCTCCGTGGTCAAGGGTTCAAGCAAGTATTGAATTTGACTGGTGGAATATTGCGCTGGGCCGACGAAGTTGACTCAAGCGTCACTAAATACTAATCATCTGGCCGAATACTAATGACCAAATACTAAAAAATCGTGGAGACTGACTATGAAGGCTGTCAATTGTCACTGGAAGCTGACCTTAGTAAAGAGTCTGCTTCCAATCTGCCTGGCAATTGTTAGCAGCTGTTGGCAAGAGTCACTAGCCCAACAAGGACCAGAGCAAAATACAAAAGCCTCTCCCAATTCAATTCAGCCAGCAGAACAAGTTCCAGATTCAGCGCCTTCAACTAACAGCAGCAAAGAAGACCATGCCGCCGATGAATTGTTCGTAGCGCCCCAGTCTGAACCAACTAGAACGCAGTCAGCTAAAAGCAACAGCGATGATAGTTTGCCGATAATTATTGATGGCGCTGAAGTTTTCAGAATTCGCCACAGTGTCGGCCCTTACTCAATTCCTACTCGCGTCGAGAACATTCAAAGCCAGTTGGCAAAAGCCAAAAGTGACAAGCAGTATCAGAATTTAGTAGAAAGTATTAGAGCGGTCAATCAGCACCAGGTTGCCGAAATCATGATGGGCAATGAACCATTAGTGATAGTTTCAGATCAAGATGCCAAAGCGGAAGGTCTAACCAATCGCATGACCTTGGCTGAACGCCAGGCCGCTAACCTGAAAAAGGCATTAGTGCAAAGCATTGAATCTCATCGTCCTGGCAGTCTGATATTGGCTGCCGGCCAGACCGCTGTATCAGCCCTTGCTCTAATGCTTTCGTTGATGTTCTTGAATTGGCTCTTTCCCAAGATTTATACCTGGATAGAAGTAGCCAAAGGCAAGCAAATTAGGTCTCTGCGCATTCAAAACGCCGAACTAATATCAGACCACACTTTAGCCGATGTATTAATTGGTGTACTGCGAGTAGTCCGAGTTGCAACTGTAATCGCTCTGCTTGGACTCTTCATTCCCTTAGCCTTAAGTTTCTTTCCTGAAACCAGAGGGTTAGCTGGTGACATTGTCGATTGGGCTGTGCAGCCAGTAGTCGCGGTTGCACTACCGGCGATACTGGCCTACCTGCCCAACGTATTTGTCATTATACTAATAGCAATAGCAACCTATTACCTCGTCGCTTTCGTTCATTTTCTCTTCAATGAAGTAGGTAGAGGTACTATTACCCTGGCCAATTTTGACCCAGAGTGGGCAGATCCGACTTTTAAGATCATTCGCTTTCTAGTGATTGCCTTTGCCTTCGTTCTGATTTTCCCCTACTTGCCCGGCTCAGGCTCACCAGCCTTTCAACAGGTATCGATTTTCTTAGGGGTTCTATTTTCACTTGGTTCAAGCGGGGCGATATCACATTTAGTGGCTGGGGTTTTTCTCACCTACACTGGTGCTTTCAAGTTAGGAGACCGCGTCAAAATATCAGATGCTGTCGGAGACGTTGTCGAGAAAACTCTACTAGCCACGCGCATTCGTACAATAAAACAGGAATACATTACCATTCCTAATGCCATGGTCTTAAGCAGCCATATCATCAACTACAGCTCATCATCAAACCAGACCGGCTTGATTTTGCACACCACTGTAACAATCGGCTATGACGCCCCCTGGCGCGATGTACAGGCCGCACTTATAGCAGCAGCAAAAGCGACAGACAATGTTCTGGCTGAGCCAGCTCCTTTTGTCTTGCAAACTAGTCTTGACGACTTTTTTGTCAGCTACGAAATCAATGCTTTCACCAACAAACCGCAAATTATGGCGGTGACCTACTCAGACCTGCACCGCAATATTCAAGACCAGTTTAACCAAGCTGGCATTGAGATTATGTCGCCTCACTATGCCACTTTGCGAGATGGCAATCGCACAACCATACCGGAGAAATATCTGCCCAGCGATTATACAGAGCCATCTTTTGCTGTCAAAGTGAAGTAATATCATCTCAGCCTGAAAATTGATCTCCGCATAAGATAGCCCGTAGTGTTTAAAGAGGTTTAAAAATGGACTTGCTAAAGGGATTCAGAAGCAAAGGTCTCAATATCAAGAAAGTAGCGCCCGGTCTATCGCAATCGATGACTACGAGCCAGGAAGCTCTTCAGACCGCAGTCAAAACCCTACAAACCGGCACGAAAACAGCGGCCTTTCGCATTGACCAACTAAAGCAGCACGGCAGAGGCTCGCTGGCCTACTCTTCGCTGCAAGCTGGCATGAAATATTATATGAACGACAAACTCGGCTACTGCGCCTATGTGCCCCTAACCGATAGCGAAGACTCGGTTTGTGTGCTGGCCGACCCCATTTGCAGCAAAGAAAACTTAAGGGCCTTTCTCGATGCCTTCCTGCTCGACAAAAAAGATCCAATTTTCTTGCACGCCTCGCGCGAGACTGCCGAAATTCTCAATGAACGTGGCTTTTCGGTAAACGAACTGGGCGTAGAGACAATAATCGAGATTCAAAATTTCACCCTCACAGGTAATAAGAAGCAAGGTCTCAGACAGGCGAGGAACAACGCCAAGAAAGACAATTTAGTCTGCAAAGAAGTGTTGTCATCTGATCCTGATATGCGCAAAGCATTTAGAAAAATCAGTGAAGACTGGATGAAGCAAAAAGTAATGAGCGACAGCGAGATGCAATTTATTGTGCGTCCGATTGTTTATGTCGATGAAATTGATGTACGCAAATTTGTTGCCCTAAAAGACGACACGGTGGTCGGCTTTATAATTTTCGACCCGATGTATGAAGACGGCAAAGTCAAAGGCTACATTGCTAATCATCTGCGCAGCAATCTTGATCGCTCTTATTCAGTAGTAGATTTCATTTTGTTGGAAGCCATGGAAATTTTTAAAGCCGAAGGCAAAGTAGAAATCTCCCTCGGCCTCTCGCCCCTGGCAAAAGTTGACGACAGCGAAGAATTTCGCCACAGCAAACTATTGAGTGCTCACTTCAAATATTCTTTTGAAAAGGCAAACTATCTCTACAACTTCAAAAATCTCTATCGTCACAAAAGCAAATACCGACCTGAACTTCCCGGAGCCCACGAAGAGAAAGTCTATTGCTGCATGAAGACGCGCTTCTTGCTGGTGCGCATCTATGATGTCTACAACGTACTGGGCTTCCACCCAATCAAACAAATTATTTCGCACTTTGGCAAAGCAATGACTGCTAAGCTGACCAACTTCAAACAAGCTAAAGACAAACCTGACGCAGGCACTACTGAGAGCCAAGCAACAGATTCTTAATGAGGTAGACAAGGTAAATGCTTGAGCACGAGCGCCAGGATCATACAATGACGCTGCCAGATGGGCGCACCCTTGGCTGGGCTCAGTATGGTGCCGGCGGTGGCCAACCGCTGCTTTATTTTCATGGCGGCGTAAGCAGCCGCCTAGATATAGAATTTGCCAGCAGTCATTGCCAAGAAAAAAACATCAGACTGATTGCCCCGGACCGGCCCGGCATTGGCATTTCATCACCACAGCCCAAGCGCAGCTTGCTTGACTGGACCAACGATGTTGAACACTTACTCAATCATCTCAACATCGAATCGCTGCCACTACTAGGCTGGTCGCTGGCCGGCCCTTATGTCTGGGCCTGCGCCTACAAGTTGCCACAACGCTTTACTAAAATTAGCACTGTTGGTGGTGCCTCTCCAATATTGCCTCCGGTTAAAGTTGAGCAACTTGGTCTTCTCGCCGATCGCATGTTACTGTCCTGCCCGCCTGCCCTTGAAAGCGTTCTAGCAGCAAGCCTAGATGCTAGCGGCAAACTGCCAGCGCCGACTATGAAATGGATTTTGGAAAATGAACTTTCTGATAACGATAAAGCAATTGTGCAAGAGCTTTCACTAAAAGATGCCACTGACTTTATTTTTGAATCAACCCGACAAGGCGGCATGGGAGTAGTTGACGACTATCGCGCAGTGGCTCAAGACTGGGGGTTTGAACTAAGCAAAATTAAAGGTGATGTTACTCTCTGGCATGGTGAGGAAGATCGTCTCTGTCCATTACTCATGACCCAGTATCTCAAAGAGCGCATGCCGCAAGCCACGGTCAATATAGTGCCAAAACGTGGGCATTTCTTATTGCATCGCATGCTAGATGAAGTGCTTTCTCCACTATTTTCATAGTTATTGACTGGCTCTTTCATTGCCCCGTACACTGCCTCTTTCAATGGCCTGGCGAATCTTAGCCAGTGGTGCGCTGTTGTCAAAGACAACGCTGTCACCATCAACAGCTTCAACTCTAATAACAGTGCGCTTAACGAGCATCTGCCGGCGTGTATATGATTGGCTCCACAATAAGTAGACCCAGCAGAATGGAAATCATAGCAAGAAGAAGTTTTTTCTTGCCCATGGTTTCAGTGTATAAGTTTTCAACAGCTTCACCCACAATATGCTACGGCTAGAAAAAAGTGCTGGCTTAGCGTACCTTTTAGAGTCATCTAGAGCTAAATCTATAACTAAATTCAAAAAATCATCGCAAGGGGCATCTATCGTATGGTTACACTGGAAACTGCTAGAAAATTAATTGCCGCAGCCGAGGCTAAAGCAGCTGAGATTGGCCAGCCCATGAATATTGCAGTGGCAGACGCTGGCGGCAATCTGGTCGCCCATGTGCGCATGGACAATGCCTGGTTAGGCAGCATCGATATTTCTATAAAAAAGGCTTACACAGCCCGTGCATTCGACATTACCACCAAAGACTTGGCCAGTCATAGTCAATCGGGCGGACAGTTTTTCGGCATCAATGCCTCTAACGACGGCAAAATCATGATTTTCGCCGGTGGTATCCCCTTGAAAAAAGACGGTAAAGTAGTCGGGGCTATCGGCGTCAGCGGTGGATCCGGCGAGCAAGACCATGCTGTAGCAGAAGCCGGCGCAGCAGCATTCTAAAACACTAATCGAAGGAGACAAACGATGCCCAAGTTAACTGATATTGTCGATACCAAACTGAAGAAATTTATTAAGAGCCCAACCATGGTCTTGCAAGAAATATGCCCGGCCGATGACGTTTCACAGTCAATTATTGAGCATTCCAACTACCGCTATCAGCTCACATCCATGACCGCGCTCACTGTAGGCCCTCACGGTGGCCGTATGCTCTTGATTTACGCCTACCAAGGTGGCGCCGTTAACGTAGGCTAAACTGCCTAATCTAGAGTCAAATTAAGCGAAATATATCTGCTCTAAGAGGATGTATGGTTTAATAGCCTCCTGACAATCAGAATTAGGCATTTCTTTGAAGATCAACAAAACCGCCACTGCCTTACTAGCGTTCTTGGCTATTAACCTGGCTTTGGCCGGAAACGGCCAGACCGCCTCTGGTGAGTCAAAAAAAGATGCCATTCAGAAGTCTTTAGCCCAAGCAACCTCGGTATTAGAGACCAGAGCGGGCACAGAGCCTGTGGTTCTGATTGGCTCATCGCTCATTCTCGCCCCACTTTGGAGCGTTGACGTAGCCGATGGGGCATTTTTCAAAGACTGTATGCAGCATCACACCAGCTCTCACCTAGAAAAGCTGGTGGATCGCCCTGTGGTCAGTCTTGCCACTGCCGGACAGTTCGTTTCTGATACATATTTGATCACAGAAAAATTGCTCAATGGAAAGCAACGACCAAGTGTTCTCATTTATGGTGTAGCACCTCGAGATTTTATGGATGACACCACTGGTGGTTTGGCTATGACCTCAGTGTTTGACTCTCTAGTTGAGACCAAAGATTTTTCAAAAATCGACAAGTTGTTCTTCAATAACTTTGACGAAAGAGGAGATTTCGTTCTCAATCGCAGCGTATTTTTGTATCGCAAACGCGGCCGCTACCAAGCAAAAGTGCAAGATTTCGCAGCAAAGTTTGAAGATAAAATGTTGGCTCAGTTGCCAGTGTCAAATCAAGCAGGGTCAGTTACCGGAGCTAGCACTGATGCTAATACAAAGTCGGCCTCTAGTGCTAATTTAACCACTAATGCAGATCCATTAGCTAATTTCTTACTAGGCGGCGATCGCGATGCCGTATGGAAGCAGAGCATCGAAGAGTATGCCAAACGCTACAAGCACTTCAACGCCAAGCAGTTTGACAAGCAAAAAGAATGTTTCCGCGCTCTAACAGCCCTCTGTGCCGAACGCAAAATCAAACTTTGCGTGGTGGCCATGCCGCTCACCGACGACAATTTGAAGCTTATGCCCCCAGGGCTCTACCAGCGGTACATAAGCTTTGTCAAAGAAGCAACCAAAGAAGCAGCGGTGCCATTTCTTGACCTGCAATCGGCAAAAGCTTATGACGAAAGTAATTTTTACGATACTGTGCACCTCAATAGCAAAGGTGGAGAGAAGTTTCTCAGCACAGTTTCAAACCTTGTAAGAGAGCACGACTCGTTAGCCACCAGCAGAGCCACGAAGACTTACTAGAAGCTTACTAAGGGCTACCATGAGTTCCAAGAGTTAGTAAGAGCTGACTTTCTAGTTAACAGTTAGCCACGCAAACGCGTCCGGCAGACCTGCTACAGACGCTTCAACGGTTTAAGAATGGCCTATTTGGGGAATGTTTCCATGGCATTCCGAAATTTACGATACTAAGTACACCAATGCCTGTCACGCCTATTCTAGAAATCAATAATCGTAGCTCTGACTTGAAGCCAAACTCAGTGTCAGCCAAATTGCTACGTGAAGTAGAGGTTCTTGGCTTAGGCAGCTTATCGGGTATTGGAAGTGCCGCTGTGAGCCATCCCCTGGAAAATGCGGCAAAATTGACAGCGTCGACTGGATTTGGCTTCCTAGTCACAGCCGCTACCGACTGCGCTCTCTTACCCAAAGCTAAGCTGGCTAAGCAAGTGGCGTTACTGGCTGGTACGATTGCCTTCGGCCTTGATGTCGCCCCCCGCATCTCTACTGTTGCACAAGTGATTCACCGAACTTGGGACTCTGACGAGAGCCTTGTGGAAGATAAGTCTGTGATTGGAGAGACTATCGGAAAATTTCTCTTCGACTCGGCTCTTATGACAGCTGGCGGAATCTATGGAACAAAACTAGCAAAATTCAACCGCTTCGAAGGCGGTGCAATGCTCCCTGTTGGCAGAGAAGTAGCCATACCCACCTTTAGCAGTGCATTCAACCAAGACCCAAGATTTTATCGTTTATACAATGGCAACGATAAGTTGGCTAACATTTATGGAAAGTCTCAAAGCTCTGTGGCGTACATTGAGGTAGGTACCGCAGTCAAAGGCGAAAAGGTTACTCATGGTACAGCTTTCGTTGTGCGAAAAGATGGGCTGCTAGCCACTGCCGCCCATGTAGCCGATAATCCTGGCGAAAAGCTGGTGCAATTTCAAAATGGCAAGGTCTTCATAGCTGATATTGTGTACTCCAATAGCAAAAAAGATGTCGCTCTCCTGCAGTTGAGGGCTCCCGCCGGTGAGTCTTTTAGCCCCGTACAGCTAGGAAGCAGCAAGGCATTAAGTGACAACGAAAAACTAGTTGCTATCGGGCATCCGAGGCGCTGGCAATCGCTCTATGCAAGCACTGGTAGAACTACTGATTTAAAGCTGAGCGAGACATATGCATCGTCTACAAGAACATACTCAACGAAGAATCAGATTCAAGTTGAAATGGCTGGTGCTGGGGGGTTATCTGGTTCCCCAGTCTTCGACGTCGGCGGTAAAGTAGTGGGCATTTTCACAGCCGGACACAACGCTTCATATGGCTCAGCCGCCCGAATCGAACATATATCGAAGATGCTTGCTAGTGGCAGAATTGGTCGACATCAGCTACGCACCTGATTGAGTGATGAATTCTTCAATTACGCAGCTATTGATATTGCTGGCACAGACTGTCAAATTGTCCTTGCAGCCTTGCCACAAGGCCTTCTACTAGCGGCCAGTCGAGCCGCTCACCAGCAGCTTCAATTTCAAGACAAGTTTGTTCCATATCAGCTACAAATACTGATTGGCAAACGGCTCTAAGTCCACGGGAATTATGCAAAAGTCGCGGCTGATTTTCAGTTGCCGTAGACTCTTTCATCTTGGTCAATTCAAGGCCGACACCGCTGCAAAATAAATCAAGAATTTGCGCAGATTGCTCTAATCCAAATTCTTCCATAAGGCGGTCGCGAAGTTGAAAATCACTATTTGACCCAGTCATGGCTACCTCGGCTCTGACGACCAACGAAGTGACTGGTCTTAGAGCGATTGGTTCCACCGATAAGGCTAAATTTCACTGCCCGGTGAGAACAGCTCGGAAATTCTTACTTGGCACTGCTGACAGTTAGCATTCCAGGCTGCTGTGTCGCCATGGCTTGACGCTGATTTGAGGTGCCTTGTTTTGTCGAAGAAAGCCATCCATACTGTATCCAGAACATTTTCTGAATTTTAAACCGCACCGATCGACAGGGCAACTGAGCTTGAAGCCACTACTACTACTGATTGGCGTCCTAATGGCTTGCAGCATAATTAGCTCTATGCTTACCTGGCAATGCGCTGAAACTTACTTTTATAATTACTACGTAAATGAAAATATTTTACCGGCTAACGCGACGAATTCCTATTCCGACGTGTTGGGTCGAAAATCTAGCGCTGCAATCGAAAAAGGTTCCGCAATTTTTATTGCAGATTTTGAGGAGTTAAAGCTGCTTCTGCCACATTTGAATCCCCAAAATAACAATTCCGAAACGTAAGTGCTAGTTCTATTTCCGTCTATATTGTGCAGGATTAGTTGTAGACTGAAGAATGAGTCATAGATTCTTTTGCTGACACTGGATTTTGGTTGACAAAAGTTGATCAGTTTAGCAGCGCGAACTTTGAGCAGGATGGTTTGATTCACTCGATTACAAATGGAACATTCTATAAATAGTCGAGAATCGAAGCGCAAGTGTACATAAATGGGTGCCGTTAATCTGGCAATATCGAAGAGATTATTCAGTACTTAAAGGAACGTTGTCGCTGTCTGAACAACAAGAAAAAGAGCTGAAGACCAAAGTGACTAGTAAAGCAAACAGATTTAAACGAATATTACCAACTCTAGCTTTAGTGGCTCTGTCATCCATTCTAGTATTAGTTGCACGTGGCATGCTGAGCGATGGAACAGCGGCTAATTACATCATTGCGATAGAAGGCGACCCTCCAAAATTTTCTCTACACAATGGCCACGACCATCCTCTTGAAGTGGCAACCTTTACAGTTGTCTATAGAAATTTCAAAGCAAACCGGCATGAGGAGCTGTGGACTCTTGTGCCTAAGGCACCAGACATCAAGGCGCTCGCAATTAACAACATTACTTACGGTGAGGTACCGCCGGGATGGGCTGAGAAGGCGCCGGCAAAGCCAATAGACATGAATAAACCGAACCAGTTAATAGTGACTACGAAAAATAATCGGTTTTTCATAGATATTCAAGCGCGTGATGACTGGAAAACCAGTGGAGCGGTCAGTCGAAATTGAATTTGATATACGTGATAGGTAGGACTTATGGAATCATATTCAAATCGGCAGCCTCTGTCGAGCCGTAGATTTACTGTCATGTGACCAATTCTGTGCACACCCTAGGTACATAACCGTGCATCTTATCTCCGTGCTACTCGGTGCAACGATGGCGATTCTTGAAACCCTGCTTGCTGCTGCACAGCTAGCTCTATCTGCCCCGTGAAAAAGGCGCAAAGATTTCTTCGACACCGCCGTTATCACGTCGTTTTCGATTCTTAGCTGTAGGCAACTGGCTCTGCTTTCCTCTCAAGGCAATTCCTTTCTGATCAAGAGAGTTGAGGGCCTTGTCACTAACTCTGGTATCACGCAGGTCGAGACTATGTAATTTAGGCATCAGAGCAAATGTTTTGAGAGCACTATCAGTAATATCAGGGTTACTAGCCAAAGAAAGCCACTTCAGATTTTTACAACTAGTAAGTACGTCAAGATCACGATCACTCAGCCGTAAATGCGAAAGGTTGAGATATTCCAAATTAGGTAGAAGAGTGAAGTAACGCAGTTCAGATCTCTTAAAACCAGTATTGTTCACAGCGACATATCGCAGAGATTTATGTCCAGCGAGACTCTTCAAAAAAGTACCGTCAATCTCGGTGCTAAATAAAGCAATAAATTCCAAATTGACTAGAGGCACAAGCTGCTTTAGACCTTGATCGCTAACCTCTGCTTTTTCTAAATCGAGGCAGCGGATGCTACTAAAACGTGACAGATACGCAAGGGCCGGATTACCAAGGTGATCATCGCTAGAATCCATCGACATATAGCGGAAAAGAACGAAATCAAAACTATTAGTTGGTAAGCCGTCGAGCAAATGGGGTGAGCGAATGAAGTTGTGATTAGGAAAAAAGACGACAAACTTGTTAGCCGGAATCGAAATCGTTCCTTGGGCCTTGCGATTGATTGATCTATCCGAAATATCGCCGCTAATGTCTTCTACTGAATAATAAGCCTTGTCCAATACAGCGATACCGCCCACTGAGACATTTGCAGGGAACTTCAAAACCCGAGAAGGCATGGGCAAGTTTTTAACCGCCGGATACATTTGAAAGCGGCCGGGAGCTATTTTTGCTTGACTGGAATAGGTGGTCAATAAAGTTAGAGCTAAAAGCAGCAACAAACAACTAGCTTTTCTGGAAACTCTCTGCTTTGAGACTGTATGCACCGGGATCCTTTACTCACAACGGGAACTTCAGTTTACCGCAGCTTTGTCTCTACTGACTTTCTCTTTCAGTACTTGATTGACAAGACCAGCGGTGCCAGACAAATCAACTGTTGTCTTGCGCCTGCCCAAGCCGAACCAAGATCTCTTGGTTTCAACTTTATCGCCAAGAACAGTCGAAACCTTGTATGACTTATTGCCAAAGATGCCCTTCTTCGCCTCATAACCGTTGCCTAAAACTTGCACATTGGCCTTGCTGTCGCCAAGCAAACCTGTTTGACGTTCAATTTTGTTACCAAGGCGATCTTGCGCTGCTAGGTGCTTGCGGCCAAATAGATTGTGCTTGATATTAAACTCTTCCCCTTGACCGCTTTTAACCTGAATATCGCTCCCTTGAGCCAGGGCAGGCTCAACAGTGGCCGCAGCAATAGTGAGCACCGCTAGTGCGGCAAAAGTTGTGTATTTAATGCTATTCAATTTCATCCCTCACCCTTGACTCTTACTAGGCCATAGATTTATTTGAAGACAGTCAATAGAAGAAGAATGTTCCTAGAGCCGAAGAAATACCTCGGTCACTAGAGATATTTCGGCACAAAGCTTGGACCATCGCTAGATCTTCGATTTCAATAAGTTATCATCGACGTATCCATTTTGTTATATGGAGCTGTTACATAGAGCTGTTGCACCACTATTAAATAGAGCTGTTCGTCTGTGGGGACAAAATGACCAAGATTGCCGGTAAGCACGAAGTAGAAAGGCTTGAATTGGCGCACCAGGGCAAACAACCATGGAAGAAATGGGGGCCTTATTTAAGCGAACGCCAATGGGGCACCGTGCGCGAAGACTACAGCGACAACGGTGATGCCTGGAGTTATTTCAGCCACGATCAAGCTCGCTCTCGCGCTTACCGCTGGGGCGAAGACGGCTTAGCTGGAATATCTGATGATCACCAAGTTCTCTGCTTTAGCTTAGCTTTATGGAATGGCCAAGACCCAATCTTGAAGGAACGCCTTTTTGGTCTTACCAATAGCGAAGGCAACCACGGCGAAGATGTCAAAGAGTACTACTTCTACCTTGACAATACCCCAAGCCATTCTTACATGAAGTACTTATACAAGTATCCACATCAGGCTTTCCCCTATAACCAGCTAATAGAAAACAATAGAGGTCGCAGCCGCCAAGAGCCCGAATATGAGCTGCTCGATACCAAAGTCTTTGATGATGATCAATATTTTGATGTCTTTGTCGAGTATGCCAAGGCTGGACCGAACGATATTTTGGTCAAGATTACAGCCGAGAATCGCGGCAGCAACGATGCACCAATGCACATTCTGCCGACCCTATTGTTCCGCAATACTTGGGACCATAATGAGCATAGTAAAAAGCCAGTCTTAGAAAAACTCAGCCATAAGAAGTACAGTGTTATTCACGCCCATCACCCTGACCCACTATTTCAAAGGTCACTACCAGACTATTATCTCTACTGCAATGGCCTGTCCGCTGGAGAACAAGAAGAAAACAAAGTGCCGCTGCTCTTCTGCGACAACGACACCAACCATGAGCGTCTGTATGGCAGCGCCAATCGCACGCCGTTCGTCAAAGATGGCATAAACAATTTAGTAGTGAATGGCCAGGATACCTGTAACCCCGAAATGGTCGGTACCAAAGTTTCAGCTCACTACCAATTCACAGTTGCAGCAGGTGGCTCAAAGACAGTGATGCTGCGCCTCAGCAACTTGGCACCAGATATTATTAGAGAACCCTTCGCTGATTTTGAAGAAGTGTTCCAACAACGACTGGAAGAAGCAAACCAGTTCTATGAAGCCATGTACACACCAGATATGATGGCAGACGTTGAGAAAGCAAGAGTATTTCGCCAAGCCCTGGCTGGCATGCTCTGGTCGAAACAATACTTCTACTATGACCTTAACCGCTGGCTAGGTGATCATCAAAATCATAGTAGTGTACGAAATAGTGAATGGCGTCACATGTATAGCGACGACATCATATCGATGCCAGACAAGTGGGAGTATCCATGGTACGCCGCCTGGGATCTTGCCTTTCACACAGTCCCCCTAGGAACTGTTGATCCTGACTTTGCCAAGCAACAGCTCGACTTGATGTTACGTAACGACTACCAGCATCCAAATGGACAACTGCCGGCCTATGAATGGAATTTCAGCGATGTCAATCCGCCGGTGCATGCCTTTGCCACCATCGAAATTTACCAAAACGATAAAGCGCGCAATAACGGCAAGGGCGACATTGACTTTCTCAAGTACGCCTTCACTAAGCTCTTAGTTAACTATAGCTGGTGGATAAATCGCAAAGATCCCTCAGGCAAAAACGTCTTCCAAGGCGGATTTCTTGGCTTAGACAATATTGGCGTCTTTGATCGCAGCTCTCCGCTGCCTACAGGCGGCTCGCTCGAGCAAGCGGATGGCACGTCTTGGATGGTTTTCTTTAGCCAGCAAATGCTGAGAATAGCCATCGAGATTGCCTCCCATGACCATCTATATGAAGACATCGCTGAGCGCTTCTTGCAACATACAATATGGATCGCTGGTGCTATGGATCGCCCTGGCGAACACCGCGATGAGCTTTGGGATGAAGAAGACGGATTTTTCTATGATGTATTGCGCTTACCGGGCGCTAAATCACAACGACTGAAAGTAAGATCGATGGTGGGCTTGCTGCCTCTTACAGCTGTCTGCGTCATAGAAGAATCGGTGCTAGAGAAGCTACCATTTTTTTGCAAACGGAGTAACGATTTTACCAATAGACATCCAGAGCTTTGTGCCAATATGCATCTGCCGTCAAAACCTGGTGTCGTTGGAAGACGTATGCTCTCAGTGGTAAACCAAGCAAAGCTCAGGCGCATACTATCGCGCATGCTTGACGAAAAAGAATTTCTCAGCCCCCATGGCATTCGCTCTCTCTCGCTCTACCACAGAGACCACCCCTTCGTCTTTGAGCACGAGGGCCATGAATTCAGAGTCGACTATGTTCCGGGCGAATCAGATAACGGCATGTTTGGCGGCAACTCTAACTGGCGAGGGCCAATATGGATGCCAGTAAACTTCTTGCTGGTCAAATCACTCTATCTCTATTTTGCCTACTATGGCGAATCATTCAAAGTCGAGTGCCCGACAGGCTCTGGCCACTTCATGAATCTACTAGAAGTAGCTCACGAAATCTCTCGCAGACTGTACTCAATTTTTCTCCCAGGACCAGACGGACGACGACCAGCTAACGGTGACAGAGAAAAATTCCAGAGTGATCCCCACTGGAAAAATCATATTCTCTTCTACGAATACTTCCATGCTGAAAGCGGAACTGGCCTCGGGGCCAGCCACCAAACTGGCTGGACAGGCCTAGTAGCGCGCTTAATGCGCCTAGAAGAACTGATAACCCCAGAGTTGCTACTCAGTCCCGGAGCAGCAAGAAAAGCAAACGCTGCCCTAATGGCACACTGGAAAGAGAACGAACAAGAATTGCAGGCTAACCTAGAAAAATAGCACTAGGGAACTAGGGAAGTGTGACCAGACCATTGCGATCGACGTCGATGGCCAATGATCGTGTGTCCATATGCACGTCAAAAGTAGCAGGATGATCGGGCTGACCTTCTTTGGAGAAAGTAATTCCACCAATCATGCTCACCCCCTGAGGCAAAACCACTTCTTCAAGGGTGCGAGAGCCACTTCTTATGACATAAGCTGCACTCTTGCCCTCAGTCGATTGCCTTGACTCAACCGATATATCGATGCCTAGCTCGGCGGCCATCTGCTTGGCCTTGCGAATATCTTTAACAAGATCATGGGCAGCGTTATTCAAAGCCAGATGCCTTGAAGTGTAATCAACCACGCGATAGCCAAAAAACGGTACCGCAATAAACATGGCCAAGAAAGCTAGGCTCTCTAGTTTGCGAATCAATGGCCAAGCAAGAAAAACATTTTTCTTGCGCCGACGCTGGCCAGCAGATCCGTCCTGAGACATCCTAGACTTCCTAAATTAGATCAACCCAGTATAGAGCAAAAGCATAGAGCAAGGGCGCTATGCCGTCTCAATTGCCGCATCCGACTGAAGACCCAATTCTTCAATCATTTTGTCGCGCATAGCGAATTTCTGAATCTTTCCTGTCACTGTCATTGGAAATTCAGAAACGAAGCGAACATAACGCGGCACTTTAAAATGTGCAATTTGCTCCTTTAACCAGCCAATCAGCTCGCCCTCGCTTACCTCAGCACCGCTCTTGAGGGTCACCCAGAGCGCCACTTCTTCGCCCAAACGACGATCGGGTACACCAAACACTTGGGCTTGAGCAACGGCTTGATGAGCGTGCAAGACTTCTTCGATTTCGCGGGGATAGATATTTTCACCGCCGCGAATAATCATGTCTTTCTTGCGACCAGTGATATGCAAATAGCCCTGAGCGTTCATCACACCCAAATCACCTGAGTGCAGCCAGCCAGCATCATCAATGCAATCGCTGGTAGCCTGAGGGTCTTGCCAATAACCAAGCATGATGCCATGACCACGACAACAGATTTCGCCCTGGCTACCGCGGGGCAAAATCTTGCCTCCATCATCAACCAGTTTGACTTCCACACCTGGTATGGCCCGGCCTACAGTAGTAGCACGGGTTTCAAGCGAGTCATGAATAGTAGTAGCAGTCATCAGCGGCGAGACTTCGGTTAGACCATAAAGAATGACAACATCGGTAACGTGCATTTCACTTGCGACCCGACGCATCAATTGCACCGGACACGGTGCGCCAGCGAGAAAACCGCCTTGCAGGCTCGTGTAATCGAACGAGGAGAATTGACTGTGCTCTAACTGGGCAATGAACATGGTTGGCACACCAGAAAGATGGGTGCAACGCTCACTTTGAACAGCTTTCATTACTGTCACTTCTTCAAAGTATGGCCCCGATAATACTAAGGTGCCACCAACTGAAAATGTAGCCAAAGCTGAGCTGACCATGCCACCACAATGGTAAAACGGCATGGGTACACAAAAGCGAGAGCTAGTGTTTAAGGCCATGGCGCGGGCAGCAAAAAGACCATTATTGAGAAGATTATGGTGAGAGAGCGTGACGCCTTTAGGAAATCCGGTGGTACCAGAGGTGTACTGAATGTTGACTGGATGATCAAACTGCACAGAACTCTGACGCTCAATCAGCTGTTCAGAGCTAGTAAATTCAGCCTGGGTAATAAATCTATCCCAAGAAACAACGCCAGCTTTATCTGATGTCTTATCCGTGATTCTCTTATCTGTAAAAGTAAGGGGGCTGCCATCAATTGTAACAGTAGGCATAACCACTATATTTTTCAAAGTGCTCGGCAGGCTTTGGGATTTACCAACAGAATGACAATCACTACCGGCAGTAGCAAACAAATGAGGCGCTAATTCGGCCAGCATCTCTAAGTAGTTGCTTGAGCGATTAGCCGGAATGGCGAACAGAAGCTTAACGCCAGCCTGACTCAAAACATAGTCGAGTTCACCGGTGCGATAGGCTGGATTGATATTAACTAGAATGGCACCAATTCGAGCGGCAGCATAGAGCACCGTAAGCCAGCGCCAATTGTTGGCAGACCAAATACCGACGCGATCGCCGGGCTCAATACCTTGAGCCATCATCGCCCGGGCCAGAGTTTCACTCTCTTGCTTAAACTGAGCGTAAGTCAGCCGTTTATCTTCAAGACAACTAACAATGGCTTCGTGCTCGGGCTGCTGTAGGCAAATCAAATCAAGATGCTCAGCCAGAGTAAACCCTAGAAGCTCAGTGCAGATACCAAAGTCATAGCTCAACGGCTGCTGAAAGCTCAGGTCACTGTCTTGTGTATTTGAGTCTGAAGTTGCTACCAATGTCTCTGCCCAATCTCTCAGCGCGTACCTAAAGATGATTGCAGAGATTACATGGGTACGATGTCAGAGCCACCGAGAATGAGAATTTTGTCTGAGCTGGAAGGCAATCTGTGCCTTACCACTTTGCTATCAAAAGCAGGCTTGGTTTTGCTTCTACGACTTTTGATTTCTACGGCATGGTCAGCTCTGTTGAGATAATCAACGGCTTGATCGATAGAAGAATCAGTAGAGTTGCGAATGCCTGGTGTGTTTACTGCAAGCAAATTGGCATAATCAGAATTGTTTGCCGATACTTCACCAGCAAATGCTGAAGATGAAAGAGCTATGAGCGCTGCAGCGGTGAACTGTTTCATACCGTTTAGACCGTTGAGTCGGTTGAACATTTAAAACACCCTTGACCATCTAAGTTGCATCACCAAATGAGTATAAGCGCGAGTTTGGCTGTTGAAAAGCATTGTGCAAATCTATTAACAATTCCATGAGCGAATTATAATCAAGCCAAGGGGCTGTCAAGATGAGCTTCTTGCTCACAGCTTTTGAGTTTTTATCGACAAAGCGCAGGCAGTATGAGCAAATTCTACTGGTAGCGCCGCCCCTTGAAATCTATGTAACCGCCCTCATGACGAGGCGTATCACTGGCATGGGTCCAGTGAATCACTCCACCTTTTTCGTTCCAGATATATTCGCCGTGCACCGTAACGATATCGCCGGCTTCCACAGGAACGCTCGGGGCCCGACTGACATTGTGGGCCACTAGTATTGTTGTGCCATTAGACAGTTGCAAGAGAAACTTCTCGTGCTTCTCGCCTTTGTCATCGGGGCGCAACATGCGCTTAACCGGCAGAGTGCAGGTAACCGAAACATGACTGGCTCGATTGTTTTGTGCTGCAGCCACCTGGGCTTCATCAATGCTGGCAGCAGTCTCAGTTGTGCCTGAATTTATACCTGAAGTATCTGGACCAATCTTTGTATAGCTTGGTGGTCTTTCAATTGTGTTGGTTGACTGATTATTAGCAGACTGAGTGCAACCACTGAACATGGTGCTGCAAGAAACCAAGAAAAATGTTGCCAGGCAAAACCGTTGTAGCCATATTCGCGAATGCATTGATAACTTCCAGTAAGCTTTTCTTTTCAAATGTGGATTCTAGCAAGGAGGAAAGCATACTCGATTGATATGCAATTTCGCTACGTCATGCTCAAAGCCAAGCCCAGATATACTTTTGCCCCTTGCTAGAAAGCAAAAAACTTCCTCGCTTTGTCATAAAATTTGATAGACTGGCACTATGGCTCTTGTTTAGAGCACTGGGAGCACTAGGAGCGTTAAAAATTGTCGATACTTTCGTCAATTTATCTCACCGGCGGATCGATAGATCCTTCTCAACTGTCGCATTCGGTGGCCATTAGCAACAATCTTGCTAACAATATGTCGGCGCCCGATTGGCGCACTTTTGCCCTGACAAGGCTGCAAAATCATGGCCTGCGGGTGGTTAACCCCCTAGAATTTGCCTGGTCAGAGACCGATGTCGACTTTCTTGATGCCATCGAAATAGCCGGCTCATCAGACCAAAGGGTGCAAAGAGCTCTTGAACTAATCGACCAGAGTGATGGCTTACTTGCCAACTTAGAACGGCCCAGCTACGGCGCTGCCATGGAGATGTTCTATGCTCATCGGCGGGGCAAGATGGTCACAGTGGTTGGCCCATCACCGTTTAACCCTTGGGTGCTCTCGCACTCGCAAGCGCGTTTTAACGAGCTTGACCAGGCTCTGCAGTACATAATTGGCCAGCAGCCTCAAGCCGACCCAGTCGACTGGGCGGTGAAATATGAATCGTTATTAGCCGAACGCTACGAGCAGCTCCCTCACGCTGGCGAACCCGATTATAAGTTCATGGGCGGCAATCTGCCGGTCCTAGTGGTGGCCCCGCATGCCACGGCCAATTGGCGCGAAGGCGAGTTTCATGAGCAAGAGTCTTTTACTGGCAGTATGTCGGCCTTGCTCAATCGCATGACCGGCTGTCATACATTAATGAGCAACTATTGCATGGTGGCTGACCCCTGCTGGTATCTAGAAACGCCTTTTCGGAGGGTCTTCAGTGATGTAATCAAGGCTGGCAAAGTTGGCCTGGTGGTGATGCTGATGGGCTCCACCTGGCAAGAAGCGCCAGGTGTACAAATTTCAGCTTATGGTGAATCTTTAGGGTCTGAAGACTACGAAAGACGGTTAAAGCTGAAACTCTGCGAACTCGAAGCCATTGGCGCTCGTAGTTTTGATCATTTTATTAGGCCTTTCGCCGATTACGCTGCCAGCGAGCTTAATGTTCCAGTAGTGATCATTCGTCTGCATAAGCGCTATCGCATGCCGCGCTTGCAGTCTACGCAATTCCTCAGAGCAACTGAACTAATTGCCTCATTTATTGCTGAAGCTGGAAGCGAACTTGGCATGATTACGAACTTGGCATGACTAGTTGAATGGTGAATTCGTCTCCCATCGTTTACGATAGACTCGAACAACGTCAGGACTAAATTTAACGGCATGGCATCAAAAACTGAAAAGACCATAATTGATGTCTTCTGGCGACGGGTGGAGAGCAATAGCGAACGCCCAGCCATATTGCACAAAGTACAAGGCATCTATCAGCCCATAATCTGGCGCGAACACGGTCGCGTCATTGAACTTGCTATAGGTGGACTGGCCAAACTAGGTATAAGCAGAGAAGCTCATCTAGCCATATTGTCACAGCCGTCTCCTAAGTGGTCATGGGCCGATTTGGCCATTCTTTCACTGGGTGGAGTGAGCATTCCTATCTATCCCACTTTAAACGCCCCAGAAGTTGACTTTCTCATCAAGCACAGCGATGCTGTGGCAATTTTTGTCGAAAACGAACTACAACTGCGAAAAATATTAGAGCGGCCCAGTCTGCCAGAAAAGCTCAAATTTGCAGTGATATTTGAAGGTGAGGCACCACCGTCCACTGACAAATTGAAAATCTTAAAGTGGGATGAATTACTTAAAGATGGAGAAATCTATCTGCTTTCGCACAAAAATTTAGTGCAAGAGTCAATTGCAGCCGTGACCCCAGATATGGTGGCATCGATAGTCTATACCTCTGGCACCACTGGTATCCCCAAAGGGGTAATGCTCTCCCACGACAATATTTATTCAGTCTGTGCAGCCATCGGAGAGCGCATGAGCTTTTCCGAGAACGACCTTGCCCTTTCCTTCCTCCCTCTGTCACATGTCTACGAGAGAGTGGGAGGACAATTTCTTAGTATATTTGGCGGCATCACTATGGCCTTCGCTGAAAGCATTGAGGCAGTGCCTCGCAATATGGTTGAGACTCATCCGACTATCATCAACGGTGTGCCGCGCTTTTACGAGAAAGCCTACCAACGCATTCAGTCTGAAGTAAAGAACCTGCCAAAGACCCAGCAAATATTGATCAATTGGGCCTTTAACTTGAACAAGAAACCGCCAGATCATAGTACTGCGGCGACCGAGAGCATGTCGGCCCGCAGTCAGCCAAGCAATATTGAAGTTAAGAACGCCATTACCAAGCAACTTCATGCCGCCGAACTAAGAGCAGCCGACAGACTGGTATTTTCTAAGATAAGAAGAAGATTTGGCGGCCGCCTGCGCATGCTGATGTCGGGGGCGGCCCCCTTGCCGCCAGAAGTACAACGCTTCTTTGACACTATCGGCTTGAACGTTTTGGAAGGCTACGGCCTTACCGAAACTAGCGCACCTCTTGCCTGCAATAATCTTGAAAGCAATCGTCCTGGCACGGTGGGGCGGCCGCTTAACGGAGTAGAAGTAAAGCTGGCAGAAGACGGCGAATTGTTAGTTCGCGGCCCTAATGTCTTTAAGCAATACTATAAAAACCCTGAAGCGACAGCCGAGGCCTTTGCCGATGGCTGGTTTAAAACCGGCGATATCGCTGGCATTGACAGCGACGGTTTTATTACCATTAAAGACCGCAAAAAAGACATTATCATTACTGCTGGTGGTAAGCATGTGGCCCCGCAGTACATTGAAAATCTCTTCAAAGGTGAAGCGATTGTCAGCCATTGCCTCGTCTACGGCGACCGCCGCAAATTTATTACTTGCCTGCTCACCCTCAACCGCGAGATGCTAAAAACTGTGGCTAAGCGCCACAAGCTCAGTTATAAGGAAGTAGATGAGCTTTACCATCACCCCTTAATCAAAGACGAGGTTGATGCTGCAGTAGGTCGAATAAACCAAAGCCTGGCCACATTTGAGCGCATTAAACGCTACGAAGTTCTGACCAACGACTTTACTGTAGAAGATGAAGAGCTAACGCCCACTTTTAAGGTCAAGCGCAAGCATGTAACCGCCAAATATCAGGGGGTTTTAGACTCGATGTATCCAGAGGAAGATGTCGAACTAGAAAAAATATAGTCAAAAAGATAAAAAAGTTCTTTACATTCGCTTGGCAACTAATTACAATACAGGCGAGGCTTCATAAAGCAATGACCACTTTCAGGTCTAAAGCTCCTCAGGGGATAGCCCCTTTTTACTATTAGCTGCCCTAGGCAGCACTTCACGACCGTCATAATGGGTCCATAGAGGGATTAGGTCATGTTTGAATCATTTGGTCGGGGCTTTAAGATGATCATGGCAGCCATCAAAATGGGCTGGCAAGATAAACGACTGCTCTTTCCGGCAATTTTGACAGTGTTTAGCAACTTCTTTTTTGCCATTATGCTCTTTTTTGAAGGCAAATCGCGCATTGCCGCCACAGGACACGGCGTTCAAGCGGCACAAACAGCACAAGGGGCTCATGCCGCTGCTGCACACGGCGCGCATCATGCAGCCAATCACGCTGCCAAAATCACTCCTACGCCCGAAGGCATTCAACAATTTATCGGTCAAACAGCCCTAAACGGCCAGTGGGACCAGAGTGGAGTCGGGGCTCTACAGCAAGCAGCCAGCCCAGATGCCGTCTTTGCCGTTGTCGCCATACTATCTTTATGGTGGTTAACCAACCGCTTTTTAGAGGGTGTAACCACAGCTTTGGTATACAGCCATCTCACCGAAGGGGCTGGCTCCGGCAAGTTTTCCACTTCTTGCGCCGCCGTATTCAGCTCACTGCCAGCGATCATCACCCTGGGCCTAGTGACTTTAATTGCCAAACGTATTGCTCGCTTCATGCGCGACAAGCGCGGCTCAGGCATATTTGGCATGGGCGTCAATTTTTTATCGAGTATTGTTGAAATCTTCTGGACCATGGCCGGTCACTTGATTTTGCCAGCCATTGTTATCGAAGGTACATCCTTCTGGGGCGCACTCAAGCGTTCCGACCGCATTGGTCAAGGCAACTTAATTACAATCGGTGTGGGTGAAATTGGTATCGATACCATCAACCGGGTTGTACTGCTTTTGGTCGCCGGTGGCGGTATGGCCGGCTTCTCTTATGCCTATGTCTCGCATCTATCGATGGCCTCGCCGCTAGTAGTAGTGGGCGGTTGCCTCTGGGCTTCCACAGTGATTGTGGTGACAGCGATGTCTATCTATATAAGGGCAGCCTTCTTCACTTGTCTCTATGTCTGGGCCATTGAAGCAGAAGCTCTGACAGAAGCCGAGCGTATCAATCACTCTATGCCAGCACCACTTGCTGCAGCCATGGCCTAAGATTAGGATTCAGGATTCGAATAACCGCACAATCGAAGAAGGGACCTCTTTTTTCAGTGATCGCCACAAAAAACAGGAGCTACTGCCAGTCGAGCAGACTGCTATTTTTCATTTATTGCCTCGTAATTGGACCAATTTGTGTAATTGATCTAATTTGTCTTCCGGCATTCTCTCAGGCACAAGTAAAACCAGTGCCGAGGCAGCAACAGACGCAGACACCACTGCAAATGGTTCAGAGTGGTCGCTACAGCCAAGCTCTGCCACATTTTAAAGCAATGGCAATGGCCCAGCCGCGCGATCTCTCCGTGCAATACTACTTAGGCCTTTGTGCAACTAGTGCCCGAGACTATGCACTGGCCGAGCTAGCATTTTGCAAAGTCGTTGTAGCAGGCCAACCAGCCTCTCCTTTTACTGTTCTAGCAAAAAGACAACTAGCCGGATTACCGAACAAATTGGCACCACAATGCTGCCTGCAAAACCAAAAGACCCACCGCTGGGACCCCTCAGCTAATCCAATCAGAATATATGTGTCAGACGGGCGCGACCTGCCACCACAGTTGTCTGGCAGAGTTATGACACGAGAGGGCTACAAGGTAGCACAGACAATAATTCAGACAAGCTTATATCGACAGAGCGTCTCTCCAAGCTACAAATCTGTGTATGCACGGAGCGTGGTAGAAGGCATCAAAGCCTGGGATTGGGCTGTCAAAGAAAAACTCTTTAGTTATACGTATGTGCGCGACCCACAAAAAGCAGACATAGTGGTTCTCTTTTGCGAAAACTGCACAGGCAACCAAGCTGGCTATGCCCTTTACCCTTGGGACTGGAACCAGCCCGAGATTATTTGGATTAGTTGCCTCAACGATAACGAAGCTGCGCAAGAATTCTTCGATCGGCGCCTAATCAGCGTTGCAGCGCACGAATTCGGCCACTGCCTCGGTCTAGAGCACAGCCAAGTGGCAGACGATCTGATGTATAAGGCAGAAGACGTCTTATCTAATGAAAACCGCAGAACAGCCGAAAAAATGGCCTCAGCAAATGACAAAGCTTCGCTTCGAGCACTATATTCGATGCCAGCCGATGTCAATTTTCTGCCAATGAAATAGTTGAGCTAATGCGATTCTATAAACTATGAAAGACTTTAGGTGGAAGTAACCACTTGATTATGCCGGGGCTAGTTGGCGGCAAATCCGAAACGTCTACCCTGCATACTCCTGCTTTTTTGAAAGGCATTTCAAATTCGGGTCCAGCAAAGATCAAGTCGCGCACCAACATACCCATATCGGGCTCGTGACCAACAAGAAAAATTTGCTCTGCTTGGGGATAGCGGGCAACACTCTTCCACACATTTGCGGCAGTAACACCTGGAGCTAGGGTATCGGTAAATTTCAATTCGCAACCAAATTGTTCTACTAAAATTTCAGCAGTTTCGCGGGTGCGCACAAGTGGGCTAGACAGCACCACATCTGGTTTAACATTGAGCCTAGCCAAACCACGTGCCACCACTCTCATTTCGTCTTTGCCCTCGTCAGTTAGCGGGCGATCGGCGTCTCTTGTCACTCCAGGGCCCAGACGCTCAGAGGCAATTCCGTGTCTCACCAGATATAGTCTCATGGCAACCTCAACATCATTTTTTTGTATAGGCTTTTTTAGCCTCTATCTATTTTACGTGTTAGAAATTGCTGGAACTTATCTTTGACTAGAGTAATATTTATTAGATGAGTAATTTGAAGCCACGAATGATTGGATTAGATGTCGGCGACCGCCGCATTGGTGTAGCTATTTCAGATCCACTTGGAATGACTGCAGCGGGCCTGGAGACCATTCATCGCGTCAATATGCATACTGACGTTGACAACATTGCTTTGCTTGCCGCTCGTCATGGCGCAGTGCAAATAGTGGTTGGCCTTCCTTACAACATGGATGGCTCGATGGGTGAACAAGCCGAAAAAGTGAAGTCGTTTGCCAAGAAGCTGGCCAATGCCACAGGCTTACCAATTGTTTATGAAGATGAGCGCTTAACTACAATATCAGCCATTCGCACACTTACTATTCAAGGTGTGAAAACCGGGAAAAATCGAGACATGGTTGATAAGCAAGCTGCAGCCATCATTTTGCAAAAGTATCTAGATCGCAAAAGCCCGCCACCGATTGCGTAATCGCTTGATTAGATAACAGAATTAGTCGCCCATATCTACAGATACTGTTGATTGCCGAGCGAGAGTGGCCTGGGTTGCAGCTCTATTGGTGAATGTTTCGCTGTCTCTCATAATTGCTTGTGGAATTAAGAGTGGCGAGTGTACCTTCATATTTGGCATTTTTTTAATTCCAGTTCCTATGGCCAACAACTCAACCATGCCACCACCGAGATCATAAACATAGGTTTTGACACCAACAACTTCATCTGCACCAAAACTCTCAGCATCTTCAGCAATCATACTAAGTGCTTTGACTCGTGCTTGATAGATCATGTAGGTGAGCTCTTTGATTTCACCACGCACAAAGCTTTTAAACATCGCTTTGAGGCCACCAGCAAAGCCAATAGAGAAAATTGAAACGCCCATCACCAGCCGGATAGGACAATACCCTAAAGCTATGATATTCCACATCTCTTCATTGGTCAGATCACTAGTGATCGGTACTTCTGAATATTGAGGCGGCAGCTCCTCATGAAAAGACGCCGTTCCTGTCATAACCATTTCTTGCATGCCTAACAAGGGGGCAATGGTTGTCTGAATACCAAGCACAGCATTGGCACCGGATTCTTTGGCTTCATGAGAAATGCGCTCAATGGCTAGGTGCCTAGTCTTATTGAGCATCTGTGAAAATTCCACCACTTCGCCAGCTTTGAGACTGCGCAGTGTACCCATGACACCACCACCAATGCCAATAGAATAAGCGACATTACCGAAAACAAATCGCAGGGGATGAAAGCCACAATCTAACTGGCAATAAAGTTCTTGGCCATTGGCAGAAGTAGAAAATGGAATATCTTTATTGCTCTCGCCGTCGCGGTGCACAGCAGAACCAATGGCGAGATACTCAACATTGGTATCATGAAAAATCAGTTGGTTAGTAACTCCAGTAACACCAGCTCCCACATGGCGCCGAGCTTCCTCTATCATGCGCATGTAGGCCATCTCTCGGCCCTCACGAATCAACTCAGTCAATTCATGAATCTCACCACCGCCCAATGTCTTAAGGCCAGAAGTGAGACTGCCAACAAAACCAAGAGAAAAAACGCTGTTGCCAATCACCAGATTACCAGGCGTGTAGCCCTTCTCGTTCAAACAGAATAATTCGTTGCCAGAGAGCCCAGTAATCATGCAATTGAACCAATCCCTCTATTTAAACTAGACCCTTCATCATGCCTTGCCAGTATATCTGAGGCAGAATGTCTTTCTTAAAGACATACATCGAATATCGCTCTTCTGATTGGTCAAAGGGGAAGGTTTCTTGTGGAATCAAGTCGTAGTCAAATTCAGCTAAAACAAGGCTACTGTAGCCAGTTACCAGCGGACAAGATGAATAACCATCATAAGACTTTGTCAATGGCTCCCCGCGCATTTGACTAATTAAGTTAGCCACCAATACTGGTGACTGCTTACGAATGGCAGCCCCGGTTTTCGAAGTTGGCAAATTAGAACAATCACCTAACGAAAAGACATTGGCAAAGCGATTATGCTGCAAAGTGGCCTTGTTCACATCAACCCAACCGGCACTATCAGCCAGGGCACTTTGCTTGATGAAATCAGGAGCGCTCATAGGCGGAGTAACGTGTAAGAGATCGTAGTCAACGTCAACCGTCTCACCTGTGTCTAAATGCTTGAAAGTGGCCCGCTTAGCTTCGCCATCAACGGCAATGAGATCATGGCGAAACATTGTGTTGATACGCTTACGCTCAATCACTTTGTTTAGAGTCGCTGCATATTTAGGTACCGAAAATATTCCGGGATTGGCCGAGGCAAAAATCATTTTGACGCGATCGCGAATACCAGAAATATTGAAATGGTCTTCGGCCAGATAGGCAATTTTCTGGGGCGCACCGCCGCATTTAACCGGCGTATTGGGTTGAGTAAAGAGAGCTGTGCCACCAGCAAAATTAGAGATAAACTCCCAAGTTTTACTAACTAGCGCATAGCTATAGTTACTGCAAACGCCATCTTTACCAAGAGCCTCGGTCAAGCCCTCAATTTTATGCCAGTCAATTTGCAAGCCGGAGGCCATAACAAGGTAGTCGTAACCTATCTCTCTACCACTATCTAGCTTGACAATATTGCTATCAGGCTTGACATCAACCACTCTCTCTTTAATCCATTTAACCCCTGAAGGGATGAGCGAATACTCATCTCTTTCGCTTTCTTCTTTAGGAAAAACACCTGCTCCAACTAGGGTCCAAAGCGGTTGATAGTAGTGCTTTTCCGAAGGCTCAATAATGGCAATTCCAACATTGCCAATTGCTCGCATCAGCCGATGGGCAACCGATATGCCCGCTGTGCCGCCCCCAACAATTAGAATTTTGTGATGCTCCGAAGCGTGATTCCCCGACGAACTTACTGACGGCACGGTCATAGCTTGAGCCTCTTGAATTAGTTCTAAATGTTTAGCACGAACGAGCTTATAGAAGGGTCTTAAATGTTATAAGCTATAATTTTAATGTCAACGCCAATTTAGGTGGCCGCTGAGGCCCAAAGTGAAATTTCATGAGCGCACTTTACATCTCACTGCTTATTTTTGAGGCCATTCTAGGGGTTCTCATGATTATTCTCATTCTGCTCCATGCCCCAAAGGGCGATGGAATGGCTGGAATAGGAGCCGCGGCGACAGTGTTCAGCGGTAAGCGCGGTGCCGAAGCCGGTCTTGACCGCCTCACTTGGACCATTTTCGGTCTGTTTATGCTCGTCTGTCTGTTCTTAGGCTTCGGGTTCGTCAAATAATTCCAGACAGGCATCATCTATGTCATTCAAACTGCCAACCAAAGAAGACAAGCACGATTATGTGCACGAACAGTTTGAGCGAATCGCTAAGGGCTACGATTTAAGCAACGATGTTATCAGTGTTGGCATGCACCGGGCTTGGAAGCTACGGGCCATCCAGGAACTGATGGCGGGCCAGAAGAAGACCAGTGGCGAAGATGCTAGTGAAGGCAGAGCCAGTGAGAAATATCTAGATATCTGCTGCGGCACAGGCGACCTAGCTCTAGCCATGGCGAAACAAGCTGCGGCTGGCACTCAAATCACTGGACTTGATTTTTCACAAAATATGCTCGATCTAGCCGGCGAAAGACAGAAGCGCTTGGCGAGAAGAAAGGACAAAATCAAAACGGTGCAAATGGAGTGGATATGCGGAGACGCGCAACACTTGCCATTTGAAGACAACACTTTCAATGGAGCCATTATTAGTTTTGGCCTGCGCAACCTCACTGATTTGCAAAAAGGTCTCGACGAAATGACCAGAGTAGTAAAACCGGGAGGCCGCGTCGTCAACCTAGATTTGGGTCATTCCACCGTGCCCTTATTTGCCCCGATTTTTGATGCTTACTTCAGCAATGTTGTACCTGTTATTGGTGGAATTCTGCAAAACGATCGCCAGGCCTATAAATATTTGCCTGAGTCTGGTCGTACTTATCCTAGACCAGAAGCCATTTCTGAAATGTTTAGAAAAGCTGGCTTGATTAACGTTCGCCACATTGCCCAGGCACTGGGAACGGTGGCACTGCATGTGGGAATTAAACGGTGACAGGCGCTGGCCCTGATGTTTCCTCGGAAACATCAGAAAAAATTGGTCGCTCACTGCTGATTGTCTCGGGCGATCATTCAGGCGAGAAGCACGCCTCTAAAATCATTAGAGAGCTAAAAGAAAAAGATCCAGATCTCCATATTTGGGGAGTGGGCGGCTCTGAAATGGAAAAAGCTGGCATGGAGCTACTCTTCAATAGCGCCGACTACACCGTTGTCGGCATATTTGAAGTAAAAGACTATGTCTGGTTCTTTGCCAAAATGCACTGGACGCTACTAGCCAATGTGATCAAACGCGACCCAGACGCTATTTTGCTCGTTGATTTTGGTGGCTTCAACGTCGGCTTTGCCCAATCGGTACGTTCAATAATGCCGGTTGTTCCCGGTGATACCACCAATATTGATGATGACCGTTCACTAGCTGCTCTGATCTGTAAACCTAAAGACGATTTGCAAAAGTGGTTTGATGCTCTAGTGCGCTACTTAGGCTTCAAATACTATTTAAAATGGCAAGGAGTGCGCAAATCTAAAAGAGCCGTTCCTATCTATTACTTCATATCGCCTCAAGTATGGGCATCACGCCCGTGGCGCATCAAAGCGCTGAAGCGGTCTATAACCAAGATTTTTACTATCTTTCCCTTTGAAGAGGGTGTGTACCTTCAAAAGAACGTCAATGCCCGCTTCGTCGGCAACCCTCTATTGCGAGCTCTGCCAGAATTGGACACAATACCTGACAGAGAGACAATGTGCCGCTCACTCAATCTTGATTCGAGTAAACCAATTATTGTGGTGATGCCAGGCAGTCGCAAACAAGAAGTAATCGCCCATATGCCAGTGGTAGAGCGCGCCATGAAGACCATTCTCGAAATTAGACCAGATACTCAGTTTGTCATCTGCCGCGCCACAGACTACCTCGCCACCCTTATAGATGCCAGCCTCAAGGCCTCTGGCCTCGACCAAATGATTGGCAAAGGTCTAACTATTCTTGATTCAGACCGCAATTTTGAACTAATGAAAAACTGCGACCTGATTTGGGCGAAATCGGGCACGACAACGCTAGAAACCGCCCTATTTGGCAAACCCATGATCATCTTTTACATGGGCAATTGGTTTTCTTACTTACTTGTAATGCTCTTCAAAAGCGTGAAAAACTTTGGCTGGCCGAACCTTTTGGCTGGTCATCAACTGGTTCCTGAGTTAATTCAACTAGATTGTCGCGGTGAAATGCTCGTAAAATACACTCTTGATATGCTCGACGTTCCTGGCTTGCGGCAGGAAATCACCAGCGAACTACTGACCCTGCGCGCCGAACTCGGCCAGGGTGATTTTGTCGAGAACTGCGCCCAGGAGCTTCTACAAGTTGTCCAATGAACTAAAACTACCGAAGAAGTTGACCACTGGTATAAGTCCGACCCAGTTTCAGACTTATTTGCGCCTGCTGAGCTATATCAAGCCATACACCGCACTTTTTGTCGTTGGTGCCTTGGCTGCAATTCCTTCCGGCAGTATGGATGGCGTCATTGCCTGGGCAGCAGGTGCCGGATTGCAGAAAATCATTGCCGAAGGACAAATGCAATATATCTATTGGGTGCCACCAGCTGTCATGCTAGTGGCCTTTCTGCAAGGATTATTCGGTTTCATCGAAACCTATACCATTAAGTATGTCGGCGCTTCAGCCATTCGCGATCTACGCAACCAACTGTTTAGCCACTTGCAAAAGCAACCGTTGATGTATTTTCAAGGTCAATCTTCTGGCGTATTGATAGGCCGCCTGATAAACGACATTGCCATTGTCGAACATGCCATCTCGCAAACTTTCCAATCGCTAATTTCGCGCGTGGTCACTGTTATATCGCTGGCCCTAGTGATTCTGCTGCAAGCATTCTGGCTGGCACTCATTGCCTTATGCATAATTTCACTTATCGTGGTGCCTGTTTCGATTTTGAGTAAGAAAATTCGCAAATCATCAAGAGGTGGGCAAGAAGCCATTGGAGATTTAGTATCAGTAATATCAGAGTCGATTCAAGGGGCCAAGATTGTTCAATCATTCAACCTCGAAGACTATCAAGTAAAACGTTTTGTTGATACTAACAACAACTTCTTCAAGAACACTATCAAAGCAGTAAGCGCAGAAGCTGTTCTCTCGCCCATTCTCGCCATGATTAGCGCCAGCGGCATAGCCTGTGTTATCTGGGTAGCAGGCTCAATGCTAATAAAGCACGAGATGACTCCAGGGGCTCTAACATCGTTTATTGTCGCCCTTTTAACTCTATACTCGCCCATTAAAAATATTGGCCGCATCAACGGCACCATTCAACCGGCTATGGCAGCAGCCACTCGCATATTTGAAGTGTTCGACCAAGTGCCAGATATTCGCAACTGCGACCAAGCGATAAAACTACAGCCTGGCGCTCACCGTATCAAATTTGAAAATGTCTTCTTTCAATACCCAGCCAATGAAAATATGGTGCTGCGCGATATCAGTCTAGATATTGCCCCAGGAAAGTTGGTGGCACTGGTTGGCCTCTCTGGTTCTGGCAAATCGACCATGGCCAATTTGATACCACGCTTCTTTGATGTAACAGCAGGAAGCATTTTGGTTGACGGTATCAATGTCAAAGAAATCGACATGGCCTCCCTGCGCTCTGAAATTGCTGTAGTTACTCAAGACAACTTCTTGTTCAACACTACTATCTACGAAAACATTCTGCTTGGCTGCACCACAGCCACCAGAGAAGCAGTAGTTTCGGCGGCTAAATCAGCCTATTGCCACGATTTTATTATGGATCTGCCCGATCAGTATGAAACCCAAATTGGCGAGCGCGGCGTCAGATTATCTGGCGGACAACAACAAAGACTAGCCATTGCTAGGGCTTTCCTCAAAGACGCCCCTGTTCTAATTCTGGATGAAGCCACAAGCTCGCTCGATAACGAATCAGAAGCAATGGTGCAAGAAGCTCTAAACAACTTGATGAAAGGTCGCACAGTTGTAGTTATTGCTCACCGACTATCAACAGTTCGCCACGCTGATCAAATACTGGTTTTAGAACAAGGTCAAATTGTTGAAAGCGGTACCCATGATGTACTGCTCGGGCGCGATGCTTCTTACGCCAGACTGATTAGAGCGCAATTTGAAAGACCTGTAGCGCTAAATTCAGAAGAGTAATATGAGAAGTTGCTGCTTACTGCTCATAGGTACGATATGTCTTATAAGCGCACCGGCAAATGCAGAAGCTCCAACACAAGCTCCGGTAAAAGCAGAAGAAATCACTCAAATAAACGTGCTGCTTGGGCAAAAACAATTTAGCAAAGCCTTTGATTTAGCCAATCAGAAGCTAAAAGAAAACCCTGATGGTATCGCCTACTTAAATCGCGGCAACGCCTTTTGGTCAATATGCGACTACCGCAATGCCATAAGCGATTATGACAAAGCCCTAGCCCTCGATGGCAATTTAGTCGATGCCTTAGTGCACAAAGGTATCTGCCTGGCAAGATTAGGCAACAAAGAAGAAAGCCTCAAAACTTTTGAGCAAGCGGCAACTGTGACTGGCAGTCTAGATTTAAAGCAATGTGACCCTCATCAAATAGAGACTATAGGCAAAGCTCTAATTGAAGGTGGTCGCTTAGAAGCACTACAAAAAATGATTGATGCTCTGAAAGCTAGCAATAACATTCAAATTACTGAGCTGGCCAAAAAGTTGGAAGCCAACACTGACAAGCCAGCTCCAGAAAGCGTCACAAAGAAAGACCAGATAACAGCTGGCATGACTAGTTTTGTGGCCACGCCACACTTTGTTTTCATTGGTGATATAGATAAGGCAAAACTTGAGCGCTATGGTGCCATTGCCGAAGGATTTTTAGACTTTCTGCAGCGCAAAGGCTTGGGTGATACCGAATTATCTTTATCCGGCGGAGCTGAAAGTAACACTTTTAAGAAGCTTGTGAATTCACCAGAACCAGTTAGTATCTTCATCTTGCACGACAAGATGGCAGAGCGGGCTTTCCTCAAAGACCGCCTCAACTTTCCCTATCATGTTCATGGAGTCTTCATCAGCAGTCGCAATCTGCTTGCTACCTATGATGGTGCTGGCCCTGGCACTTACTTGCACGAACTAATGCACACAGTGCTCAGTCGTCAGAAGAATTTAGAGTACTGGGCAGAGGAAGGCATCCCCTCATACTTTGAGAAGATCTATGGGGCCATATCGCCCCAGTTTGAGCTGCGCCATGGCTACGGTGAAAATTGGTTCCCCCAGGCGCTATCAGTAAAGGCGATCAGGAACGTCAGTCTCAATTTGGCCAACATCGTAGGTAAAGCAAAGCATGGCGATGCCAGCCAGGAAGTGCAGCAGAGATTAGTGGCTTTGTTCTTGCAAAAGCACGGTCGCTTAGACGATTACCTAGCACTGACAGTCGCCAACCAGAACAAGGGTTACAAAACCTTTGTCGAAGCGGCTTTTGACAAGCCAATGATCAAACTAGTGCCGCTGTTTAACGATTTCATTCACGACATCCGCCACCCAGCCAATGCACTAGATTTGCCACCATCGCAAATATTTGATACTAAATTTCAACTTCACGTATTTGAAAAGGAACACTTAGGTAGAAGCGGAGACAACCTCGAAGATTTCTTGAAAGGGAAATCTCCAAGATATAATGGCTACGACAAATCCAGATATGATGGCTACAACAAGTTTTGAGGTCATCGGCGCTGATTGGCATTTACATTAACGTACTTATTTTTCCGCGGGAATAGTCTCGACTTTGATTGGTCGATTCTTCACGGTCAAATCAACCACAGTGCGGTGATAGTGCGAAAAGCGATTGATCAATACTGCTACATGGGTGGCGTCTACTGGCAAGATTACAGCCGATTCTGGCGACCGTGTGTCTTTCATGCGCCAGTGAATTTTGCCAAAATTGACTAAAGGACCCACTGGAAATTCTTCTATTAAGGTTAGAGTGCAACGGGGCTCTGAATCCGCGGTAACTTGGCAAAGACTAAGATCGTAGGCAGCGGTTTTTAAATGATCAAGTTCCTTAATAGGACCAAAGAAAAAGGGGTGAAGGTAAAACACAGCAATTTGCAAACCAGTTAGTACTGCAATTCCGAGAGTTCGACTGGCTTTTTTAAAGCGAAAGAGCATCAGGGCAAAGATACTAACTGTAGGTACTTGATTCCAGAAAAGCATAGCAACAAAAGAGAGAATGGTTAGTAACGGCCGCTCCAATCTATTTGGCCTAAAAACCAAAATAGGCAGGCAAAAGAGGGGTGCAAATAGACTCATAGAGAACACCAGATAAGCGATCCACTCAGACGACCAAGTGAGCATGCCATGGGTATCATGAAACCAAACCCCAAGCCAGGTTAGTAAAGCTGAAGCAAATAGCCAATAAACCTGACTTTCGTTTTCAAGCAGATAGGTTGTAAGTAAAGAAAGACGTGATTTTTGAGACGCTTCCATACAGTTAATCAAAGCTGACGGGTCAAAGTCCGCAACTCTCGGGGTGCGCATCGCCAAATCCGAATCAACACTAGCCGCAAGAGCACTAGGCATACCATCCGCTTTTGCCACTATATCGGGATCAGAAACTTTCAGCTCTGACTGCTTCCAATCTGATGGTTTTCGTTCGGCATTGTCCATACCTAAATTATAGTGACTTCTCTCAAAACCATCACTTAAAGACTATGGTGGGAAATTTAGCCCGATAGGCCTTCAGTCTTTCGGGAGCACGCATCGGATTGGCACCCTCATAGTCACCGGCTTCCAGTGTCACATTGAGATTCTTCAGATTTGCCAACGAAGCAATCTGACTATCTGACAATTTCACACCGGCGGAACTAAAATAGCGAAGGGCCTTAAACTGTGACAGTGCCACAATTAATTCATCAGTGATGTCAAAATTATTGATAGTAAGTTTGATCAATTTAGGACAATGCTTCAACTCGCGAAAAACTGGCAACCCAAATTCGACGCTATCGAGTTCTAACTCTTCCAGCTTACGAGAGCCAGCAAGCTCAGAAAGCACAGGGTCAACGTTGCTTTCGCGCGGATCTTGAATCTTGAGAGATTTCAATCTTGAAATAAATTTGTGCTGAGCCAACACTTTCATTTTGAAGGAAGATCTCTCAATAGTAAGTACGTTGACTTGAGTCAAGCTTTCAATTAAGTTGAAAACCTCCTCGTTGCAGCTAAAGCCATCGAGAGACAAAATAGAAAGCTTGGACCAACTAGCGACAATTTTCAAAATAGCAATCAATTTTTCTTGAGAAAAGGCCATTCGTCTAATCAGCCCAAATCCATCAAAACTACTATCGCTGGATGATTTACTAGCGGTCTTATCGTGAGAATTAACGCCCTTGGCTTTCAGGTGAAGACCATTAAATTCATCCGTTCCGATTTGTGCAAAAACTTCAGGGTACTGAAATAAGATTGGAAAAGAGTGCTCGTCAATAGCAAGAGCGATGGGACTGTTGTCGGGAAAAGAAACTCGACCTTTGGCTTCCTGGGGACTGTAATTAGTAAGGCTTGTTACTGAGCCAATAGCGGTATCAGGAAACTCAAATTCTCTCTCACCAGTGGCACTAACTATATGTGATTTGACTGGCCCAAACCTAAGCAGCGACACCACTTCTGGTGGCAGTGACGATGACAGTGCATCTGGTTTACTCAAATTATTGAAATAAGTAAGCACTAGGGCAGCGGATAAGACAACGGCAATCGAGCCCACCAAAAGCCATTTTCGACCACGAGTGAGAATCAAAGTAGAATTTGTAATGTCGCTATCATCCTCTCCGGCGGCGCTATCTATGCTATTTCGAGCCTCTGCACTCGAAGAAAAAAGTGGTGCGCGTTTTTGCAGGCGCCCCAAAGCAGCGGCCACTTCATCCATTGACTGATAACGATCATTGGGCTCTTTTGCCGTCATTTTGGCAATCAAAGAATCAACTGCAATTGCCGGTTGTTCACTAAAACGATCCGCTAGCTTTGGCATGGCTGACTCAGTGTGCATCATCAGAGTCTGCACAGCATTGCTACCAACAAAGGGCGGCTCACCAGCAATGCTCTCATAAAGAGCACAACCTAGTGAATAAATATCAGAGCGATGATCAACTGCCTGACCTTGACACTGCTCGGGGCTCATGTAATAAGGTGAGCCAAAAATCTGCCCCTGCGCTGTAATTGCTTGAGGTTGCGAACTGCTGGCACTACGATTTATTATTTTTGCCAAACCAAAGTCGACAATCTTTGCCTGAAAACCACCATCATGATCTTCTTCATCTTCTTCATCTTCTTCGAGCAAAATGATATTGGCTGGTTTAACGTCACGATGAATGATGCCCTTTCTATGAGCATAAGCGAGCCCCTCAGCCACTTGTCGAAAAATATCCAAACATTGCTCAAAAGTTAGGCCGGCACCGCGATTTATATATTCAGAAAGCGGCTCACCAACCAGAAGATCCATCACATAAAATGGGCAATTTCCCTGGTCTACACCCATGTTATAGATTTTGACAATATTTGGATGATCAAGCTTTGCTATTACACGGCCTTCAATCTCAAAGCGCTGCCAACTAAAGTCGTCGATCTTATCTGGCCGAATGATCTTTAGGGCATAGTCTTTCTTGATGATGTTGTGCTCAGCCAGAAAAACATAGCCCATGCCCCCTTGACCAAGCAAAGACTTAAGAATATAGGCGCCACCAACTATGTCGCCTGGCTTTAGCTCTCTAGTGCTGCCACCAAGTGACAAAAAATGGGTATCGTCGAATCGCTCAGTTTGAGGCACTTCTCTCCGATACCCATTTCATGGTCTGTTCAATTTTCTACCGAGATCTAAACTGGCAAAACGCTACGCTTCTTCTTGAAGCCCGAGAACTGCTTAGAAGAATAAGCATTGAAGCGATTGATCAACTCATTGCGCAAAGCTAAAGGCTGAACAATATCGTCAACCACCATCTCGGCAGCAAGCTTGTAAAGATCGACATCTTGACGATACTCATTGCGCAGATTTTCTACGTAGGCAGCACGCTCAGCTTCTGGCTGTTCTTGAATTTTGTTGAAATAAACCGCATTGACAGCAGCTTCTGGACCCATCACGGCAATCCAGGCAGTAGGCAATGCCAAACAAGCATCAGGCTCAAAAGCCGGGCCGCACATTGCGTACAATCCTGCACCGTAAGCCTTTCTTACCACAACCGAAATTTTCGGCACAGTTGCTGCTGAAACAGCTCCAACCATTTTGGCACCAGCGCGGATGATGCCATCACGCTCGACTTTGGAACCAATCATGAAGCCCGGTACATCGGCTAAAAACAGCAAGGGAATATTGAAAGCATCACATAGCCAAACAAAGCGAGAAGCTTTGTCAGCTGAATCAACAAAGAGTGCTCCTCCCTTAACTCTTGGTTGGTTAGCAACAATTCCAACAGCACGTCCACCGATGCGGCCGAAACCAGTAATCAACTCGGGAGCAAAGAGCTTCTTAATTTCAAAAAACGAATCGGCATCAATTAAACGCTCAATCACCAAGTGCATATCAAAAGGAATATTCTCCTTTTCAGGGATAACTTCTTCGATATTCTTCTCAAAATGTTTGGGTTCAGTGGCTGGCAAAGCAGGCACCTTCTGATCGCAATTGACTGGCATATAGCGCAGATAATCTTTGCAGAGCTGAATTGCTTCTTCTTCTGACTTGACTAAAACGTCTCCACAACCGCTCACTGAGCAGTGCATTTTGGCACCACCCATTTCTTCGAGGGTGACTTTCTCGCCAATCACCATTTCGGCCATACGAGGGGAGCCAAGATACATCGAAGCATTGCCTTCATTCATTATGACAATGTCGCAAAAAGCTGGTATATAAGCGCCGCCAGCAGCAGATGGCCCGAACAACAAACAAATCTGGGGCACGTAGCCAGACATTTCCACTTGATTATAGAAAATACGTCCGGCGCCGCGGCGACCAGGGAACATCTCAATTTGATCAGTGATACGAGCACCGGCACTATCTACGAGATAGAGCATTGGCACTTTCAACTTGCCTGCGGTCTCTTGAATGCGAATGATTTTCTCTACAGTGCGCCAGCCCCATGACCCAGCCTTAATGGTGGAATCATTGGCCATGAAGCAAACAGTCTTGCCCTCTATCTGACCAACACCGGTAACAACCCCGTCAGCCGGTAGGTCATGCTGAGTATTGTTAGCAAAACGAGCATCTTCTATTTCAAAACCAGGGTCGAGCAGTAGACGCAAGCGGTCGCGCACGAAGAGCTTTTTGTCTTCTTTCAGTTTATGGTGATACTTTGGAGCCCCACCTTTCTTGATGCGCTCGATGGCGGCGGTCAGTTGCTCACTTTTACCAGTCACTTTGCCTTCCTTAACTGTGTCCATACGGCCTCTTTGGTCAGGATTAGAATCAGAATTAGAAAGTTAATTGTAACCAGAGAATTTAACAAGTCGCGAAACCTAAAGGTTGATGCAAGATTGGCACACTTTACAACGGCTCAAGAGGAAGCTCCATTGAACTGGCATTTAGTAGTTAAGCGGAGGCAAAACCCTGGGCATAAAGAGGTATGACGGGAGATTTTATGACAATTGGAACTAATGCTTATTTTAGCTATCAAAAGAAAACTAAACGGCAACAACCTTTAGCTACTAGGTCTTTGAGTCTTGTTCGCAGCCCATTTTTCTTCAGTAGCCTACGCTTTGTGAGCAGCCTCCTCATTATTGGTAGCTTCCTCTTTATTAGTAGCTCAATACAGCCAGCAGAAGCGGCTCCGGCGCAGGTCAAGCGGAACTGGGTCTATAGCCTCTCGCAAAAGCAAGAAACCTCAGATGTCTTAAAAATCTGGGGGGTTCCTGCCTGTGCCGCCGTTAACGGGGCCAACCCCAAGGGGACTTACGTGACGGGGTTGACAGGATACGGCCTGGCCGAAGGGCTGAATTTACAAGTTGGCGACGTACTCTTGTCAATTAACGGCAGGGTGATCACTAGTGCCAAGGATGCCGATCGAATTCTCAACAGTATGAAGGCTGGAGACGTCAAAGCCGTGGTAGCACGTCAAGAGAATGGCCGAGTCTTTCTGCTACAGCCCCAAGCCAAATTTGCCCCTCAAGTAACCGAAAGTACCAGTTCGGCATCTAGTTCTACAAATAATTCAGTAGGTAATTCTAGTGCTTCAGAGTCTCAAGACGTCAATGTCTCGGCTAATTCGCGTTCGAACGGCAATGGTATGTATTCTTCAAGCTATAAAGCTGCCCGCGATATTAAGAAAAGCAGTGTCAGCAACGAAGCGATGGCTGGTCTAGAAAGCTATATGTTCGAGCTGATCAATAGTGACCGACAAAAATTCGGACAACCAAAACTTCGACTAAGTTCAGGCTTAAGCCAGGTAGCTAGGCAATTTGCCCAAGACATGGCTACGCGCAATTTCTTTGATCACACTGACCCGAGTGGCAACACCCCTCACACACGGGCACGAATGGCCGGTTTAAACTGTTTAGTCTTCGAAAATATCTCAGTAAACTATGGCCCGCTCAGTTGGAAAGATATGATCAAAGGAGCGCAGGCAGAGATGATGTCCGAACCAGCAGGCAATCCTCACAACCACCGCGGCAATATTCTTAATCAAGATGCTGCTGTAGTCGGGGTAGGCATGGCAATAGTGATGCCCAACAAGATTTACTGCGTGCAAGAATTTAGCCCTAACGAAGTGCCATAAATAAGAAGTGCCATAAGCAAGAAGTGCCTTAAGCAAGAAGTGCCTTAAATAAGTCGGTGACCACTCCCCCGAACGGCCACCTATAATCTAATACGTAATAAGTAGAAATTAAGTTCAAGCTTTCAAGGAAAATTTAGTGAATAACATTTTGGTGCTCAATTCAGGCTCCCAGAGTGAAAAGATTGCTGTTTTTCGAAGAGAAGGCAACAAACTTACTTCAGTCTATCGAGGCCAAGTCGCTATCTCGGCAGATAATCAAAATAATAGGCACGAGGCCATCGCCGACTTACTCGGAAAAAGCTCGATTGCCGCCGCGCAATTTGGCCTCGTTGGCCATCGCATCGTTCATGGTGGCAGTCGCTTTCAAAAGAGTATGCTGGCCAGCAACGACGTCCTCGAAGACCTCAGGCAAATGAACGAACTGGCGCCACTGCACAATCCTCCAGCTATAGATGGAGTTGTGGCAAGCAGTAAGCTATTCCCTCAGGCTAAACAAGTATTGGTCTTTGACACTGCCTTTCATAGCACTATGGATCAAGCTCACTATTTGTACCCACTGCCCCTAGAGTGGCAAGAGTATTCGATTAGAAAGTACGGCTTCCATGGCACTTCGCATCAATTTTGCAGCCAAACCGTTGCTCAGCAATTGGGCAAAGACCTAGCCGATTTAAATATGATTAGTTGCCATTTGGGTGGAGGTTCATCAGTTTGTGCCATTGCCGCAGGCAAAAGCATTGACATTACAATGGGGTTTAGCCCACTAGATGGTGTCATGATGGGCACTAGATGCGGTGCAATTGATCCAGCTATAATTATTTTTCTTCTCAAGAATGAAAAACTATCACTCAATGAAATTGATGTTGCTCTCAATAAGAAGTCAGGAATGCTTGGTATTTCTAAATTAAGTAGCGATATGCAAGAAATTCATAAGGCTATCGGCAGCGGGAGCAGCCAGGCTAAACTGGCCCATCAGATGTTTAGCCTATCGATAGCAAAAGCAATTGCCGCCATGAGCACCAATTTTACTAGCCTCGATGCTATTGCCTTCACCGGCGGCATCGGCTTTCATGACGAGGCCACCCGCTCAGCGATATTGCCCCAGGGCAATTTGCTTGGCTTAGAACTAGATGCCAGTCTCAATCAAAAGCCAAAGACAGATGGTTTGATATCAAACAAAAACTCGACTTGTGCAATTTTTGCAATTGAAGCCAATGAAGAACTGATAATCGCCCAAGAGTGCGTGGCACAAGACCTTTGAAACTAGTTACTAAAAGTAATCATCCCTAAGGATGAATGCTGCCGACAAAAAATCGGCATAGATGATGATGCCCCAGCGGTAAAAATTGACGACTATAGAGTAGGTTCTATGGGTTATTGCCGTGAGTGCACTGGCATTGAGGAGAGAACGATGAACGGTAACAAGTTTTCCAGCGCAGATCTGCACAAGTCAGACGTTGAGGCCATCGATTTTGGATTGGCTGTTCTCTCACCACGCTGGACGAGTGAGATTTTAATTGACCTATCAGCTGGTGCAAAGCGCACCACTCATATGTTGAGAGACCTGCCCGGCATTAGCGCTAAGACACTGTGCCAAAGACTACGACGTCTGTGCGAACTCCAGCTAGTCAACCGCACAACCTTCCCGGAAGTACCACCAAGAGTGGAATACAATCTCACTACCAAAGGCGAAGAGTTGACCTATGTACTGTCAGCCCTGAAAGTACTAGGCAAAGAACTTCTAACCACATCAAAAAATACGAGCGGACGCAAACGCAGCTTGAAAGATGTGCGCCTCGAAACCACAGAAGTAACCAAAGAAATAGCCAAAGACGACAACGATAAAGTGGAGCAAGAACTGGGCCTAAAGCCAGAACATACTGCCCTGATGCCCCTTGAGCACGAAATGCCTATACACTTTTTGAACAGTGCGCACTCTTAACGATAGTGACAGAACAGGGCGAAGATTTCATTACGTCTTCTGTTACTGAACCTAACAGAAGGCGGTTGAAGCCTTTGCGACCATGGGATCCCATGACAATTAAGTCAGCTTTCCATTCTTGAGCCAAATCGACAATCTCGGCCTTAGCTGGTCCGGCGATTACTTTTGTCTCAATCTGGTTGGTCAAAGCACTATTCAAATCACCTTGAACAACCTTGAGCAAAGCTTCTGATTGAATAAAAGCAGCGCCATCATCAGGAGTATAGGCTGCCGGAATATAGGCAATGCCAATGTCTACTGGAATTGGTTCAACTACATGCACGAGCAAGAAAGTATCTTCCTTATTCCATGGTCTCTCTTTGATGTAGTCAACAGCAGCCTTAGAACACTCAGAGCCATCAATAGGAATCAATACACGCATATACACCTCTTTGCTTAGCTACCCTTAGGTCAATTTCAGCCTAAGCATGTGCTACTAGTTTACGGTTTTCTCAGCACTAAGTTTGGTCTTCACGCCGACTAAACTTTCGCCTGACAATTTGCACCGAGCACGGTGCATCTCTCAATACTTCCTCGGCAACACTGCCTAGCACTAAGCGGTTCAGCCCTTGCCGCCCCTGAGAGCCCAGAAGAATCAGGTCAGCACTCCAATTTTTAGCGCACTCAATGATAGCGTTCTTTATAGGGCCACTTAAGGTTCGCGTTTCAAATTTATGGCTGGGCAGGTAATTCTGCAACACTTCTTTGGCATCGCTGACAATACGCTGAGACTCCGCTTTGAAAGTTTGATTGGGGCTAGTCATGGCACTGGCCATGCTCATGTCACCGCGGTCTGCGTCGATCACGCTGACAATCAAAAACTCATCATCTTCAGCCCAAGGTCGAGACAAAGCAAAATCAATTGCTCTTTGAGAACTGCTAGAGCTGTCAAGCGAAATTAGGATCTTCATATTCGTCAGTTCACAGGTAAAGTCATGTCATGGAAACTAAGATAGTAAATACAGATAGTAAGTTTACCGAAGCATTCTACCTGATTATCAAAATCGAACCCTTTCAGAAGTTGGTCATCAAAATTGGCCACCAGAAATTGACTATTTACATACCATTAGTGGGGAAATCACTCTTATCGCCTTTCATCTAAATGGTTAAAATCAGAAAAAACTCTGAGATAGAAACCATCGACCAAGCTAAAAACCATACAAAATTTGCTACTTTTGCCCTGGCCGCTTTATGCGTGGCAGGTTATCTACTTGAAATTGCCATGGGTGTTAACTGGCTCAACCCAGACAGCTCCAGCCTAATCAATGCCGGGGCCAATTTTGCACCAACGACTATTGGTCGAGGCGAATATTGGCGCCTTCTGGCCTCAATATTTCTCCACGCTGGCATCTTCCATATAGCTCTCAACCTTTACGCTCTCATAGGGTTCGGACCCATGGCCGAATCGGCCCTGGGGCGATGGCGTTTCCTATTCATATTTATTTTGAGCGGTGTGGTCGGTGGCCTAAGTAGTGTGCTGGCCAATCCAACTACAACGTCAATCGGCTGCTCTGGTGCCAATCTCGGCATCATTGGCGCACTCATGCTCTCTTCGTGGCTAAAACGCGCAGAGATTTCAGCACGGCTCAGTCGTCCGCAGCTGCTCTTATTGGCAGCTTTCTTACTCTATAGCCTTGCCCTTGGTTTAGGCAGCACTTATATAGATAACGGAGCCCACCTGGGAGGCTTCATCACAGGCATCATCGCCAGCCTACTTTTGACCACCAAGCCATCAAGCAACAAGGCCTACTTCTTTAGCTCAGCCCCGGCTAAAGCGATAGCACTCACGGCAATTGTACCTGTGCTCATTGCCATCGATCAAAAGCGAATAGACAACAATAACGACGTCAAATGCTGTATTGAACACATGGACGCCATCACCTTACTGAAAGAGAAAAAGTATTTTCACGGCATTGAAAAACTTGATGCCGCCCACAGGTTTAAGCCCAGCGATGCATCAGTACTTTCAGATAGAGCCAGGGCCCTAGTTGAAATCGGTCGTTTTGACAAAGCCTTAGACGATATCAACAAAGTAATTGAACAACATCCCAAAGATAGACTGGCCCTTATGAACAAAGCCAGCATCTATCACAAAATGAAAGAAGATGACTTGGCCATCGTTGAAATGGATAAGGCCATAGCTCTAGTGCCCAAGGCGACTGGACTGCTGGGCATGCTCAGCAGCATTCAGAATATTTTTTCAACCACGGCTAAACAGGAAGATTCAACTTGCTACAACAACCGAGCTTGGTTCAAACTAGCCTGTGGAAAAATCGACAGCGCCTTAGAAGACTGCAATCAGTCTATAAAAATCAACCGAGCATCGAGCACCGCCTACGACACTAGAAGCATCGCCTACTATCTGCAAGGCAAATATCAGTTAGCTGATCAAGATTTAGTAACTGCCATTCGTCGCAACAATAAAGACGGGGCCTTCTATTATCATCGCACACTAACACTAATAGCCCTTGGCAAAGCTGCAGATGCAAAAGTCGCACTGGCAAGGTACCGTGAGCTTGACTATAAGCCAGAGGCGTGGGAACCTAAAGTTCCGGCTGATATCAATTAAAAAAGGAAAGCTATGCAACTGCTCAAAGACAAGATCCTCAAAGAAGGTAAATATCTGGGCAAGGGCATACTCAAGGTTGATTCATTTATGAATCACCAGATTGATCCAGCCTTAATGAATGAAGTAGGCAAAGAGTTCGCTAGACGTTTCAAAGATCTTAAAGCCACTCGCATACTCACTGCTGAAACTAGTGGTATTGCCCCAGCTTTAGCCTGTGCCATGATTCTAGAATTGCCTCTGGTTTTTGCCAGAAAGCACAAGCCTGTCACCATGGCCGAAAATCCATTTACAGAAAGAGCAGAGTCACACACCAAGGGCTCTATCGTCGATTTGATTGTATCGCCAGAGTATTTGAAAGCAGAAGATCGAGTAATTATTCTCGATGATTTTCTTGCCAGTGCCAGAACAATCAAAGCTCTTGTGGCTATCGTAGCGTCAAGTGGAGCGGAACTTGTAGGCATAGGAGCAGTGATCGAAAAGTCATTTGAAGGCGGTCGAGACGCGCTTAAATACTTAAATATTCCAATCGAATCACTAGCTGCCATCAAAAGTTTTGACAATGAGCAGATTAACTTCTAAATTTTCAGATTCTACATAGTTACAGATTCAATATATTTCCAGAGTCTATATAGTTAAGAGTCTATATCAATGAAAATTTCTAGCTGGTAAGTAGACTTTATCTATTAGTTGGGGCAACTGGGGTAATGGCGGCAATAATTCAAAATGTCTGGCAATAACATTGCAGACACCTTGCTCAAGTTGCAATAATCCATGCACTTGAATCAGTGAGCCTGTCACAACTAATTCACGATAAATTTCAAACAACTTCGGCTTAATTATTACATTAGCCATGCCGGTTTCATCCTCAAGAGTAAGAAAGACAAAGCCTTTAGCAGTCTCCGGGCGCTGCCGGCAAATTATCCCACCAGCGACAATGACATCATCTCCATCTTCTTGATTATATAAGGCAAGACAAGAATGAATTTTACGAGACTTCGCCCAGTCGCGATAAAAAGACAATGGATGTTTATTTGTAGACAAATTCATGGTGCGATAATCTGCCAGCACTTCCTCTAACTCGGTCATCGACGGCAGCACAACTGGCGTTTCATAAAGACAATCTATTTCAGAATTATTATTCGCGCTAGCATTAGCAATTAGGGCTTCAAGCAAAGGCATTGATCTTTGGGGCCGCAAGAGAGACAAAACACGCCATAGGGCCTGCCTTCGACCAGGGCAAAGAGATTCAAAAGCCCCTGCCTTAGCAAGCATTTTCAAATCACTAGGTGAAAGCCCACTGCGTGACACCACATCTTCAACAGAAGTAAATAAACCATTTTTACTTTGCAAAGCAGTAGCAAGAGCAGCCTGACTCGCAGGCCCCAAGCCATCAACGAAACGCAAACCTAAGCGCACAGCAAAACCTAGAGTACTAGTATTCGGCTCAAGAGGCTCAAGAGTACAATGCCATAGACTATGAGCCAAATCCACCGGCCGTACTTCTACACCATGCCGCACGGCATCACGAATCAAAGAAGCTGGACTATAGAAGCCCATTGGTTGAGCATTTAATATGGCACAGCAAAATTCTACTGGATAGTAGCGCTTAAAATATGCAGAGGCATATACAAGTAGTGAAAATGAAGCAGCATGACTTTCAGGAAATCCATAATTGGCAAAAGCTTGTAACTGGTGGGTAATAGTCTCGATTGCTGTTTCAGAAAAGCCATTTTTCTTCATACCGGCAGATAGCTCTCCACAGAGCTTTGCCATTTTCTCTTTCGAGCGTTTATGACTCATCACTTTTCGCAGTTGATCAGCCTGCGAAGCTGTAAAACCAGCGGCGGTGACTGCCAGCTTCATACCTTGTTCTTGAAACAAAGGTACACCAAGAGTGCGCTTCAAAATCGGCTCTAAGCTAGGATGAAGATAAATTACTTCCTCTTCGCCACGCCGTCTTCTCAAATATGGATGGATAATATTGCCCTGAATAGGACCAGGACGAACAATGGCAATTGAGACAATAATATCGTAGAAGCAAACTGGTTTAAGCTTGGGCAAAATATTCATTTGCGCCCGCGATTCAACTTGAAAGACACCAACAGTATCGGCTTTTTGTAGCATCTGATAAATTTTTTCATCATTCATATCAAGACGACCGATATCGATATCGAGACCGCGATACTGACTAACCAACCTTAGGGCTTCTTGAATCATGGTCAGCATACCAAGGCCTAGCAAATCGATTTTGATTAATCCAACCAAATCAATATCATCCTTATCCCACTGAATCACGGTGCGCTTCTCCATAGCAGCACTTTCAACTGGAACAATCTCACCGATTGGTTGACCTGATAAGACAAAACCGCCAACATGAATAGAGCGGTGGCGCGGCAATTGATGAAGACCAGCTATAACCTTAATTAGCATCTTCACTCGATGATCATTAATATCAAAACCAAGCCGCTCTAGACCACCATTTGCCAGTCGAGCAGCTGCATCATAAGCCTCGCTATGATTGGCTTCACGCGAAAGTAAATCGGCCTGTTCCTGAGAAAAACCAAGTACACGTGCGGCATCACGAGTAGCTGAGCGCCCGCGATAAGTTATAACTTCGCAAACCATAGCAGCATGGGCTCGCCCGTACTTCTCATAGACATACTGCAATACTCGCTCTCTTTCTTGGTGAGCAATATCTAGATCGATATCAGGCGGTTCATGGCGCCCTTCTGACAAGAATCTCTCAAAGAGCAAATCCATGCCAATAGGATCAACTGCCGTGATCATTAAGCAATAACAAACAGCCGAATTAGCAGCAGAACCGCGACCTTGAACAGCAATACCATTAGAGCGAGCGAAACGAACGATATCCCACATGATCAAAAAATAGGGAGCCAACTTGAGCTTATTGATCAAACTCAATTCATGATTTAACTGCTTACGGTGCTGCTCAGTAATATCAACATAACGCTTAGCTGCTCCAGACCAGACTAATTGTTCAAGCAGACCAGGATAGCTCATCTCTGTAGGAAGAAGCTGACCAGCACTTTCTATATGAACAATATCGGAGGCCTTATCTTGACCTACAGATGGAGAAGAAGGAGAAATTCCGCAGTATTCTGCTACTTCTTCATTGCAAGTAAAAGATGGCAATGGCGGCTCAAGCCAGCCAAGGCGAAACTGACAACGCTCTGCAATAGCCAGGGTGTTCTTAATACCAACTAGATTATCTCGCCACTGGTGTGTCATCTCTTCTGGTGACTTCATATACCAACTGCCATTGGGGCGAAGTCTCGTGCCAGCACTTGACAGTGCCACCTTGTGCCTTAAGCAAGTGAGAACATCATGCACTATGCGCTTATCACTGGTGGCATAATGAACATTATTTGTCACTACCCAATTAACACCAGTTGAGCTAGCCATCTCAATAATCTGACGAACTATCAGCGCTTCTTGAGTAATAAAGTGATTACCAACTTCTAGATAGAAGTCGGAGCCGAAGACTTCAACAAAGCGCTTTAACAGCCTGCGCGCAGCCATTGTATCATCGCGAGCCAGAGCTGAAGGAATTGCCCCATGGTGGCAACCAGAGAGAGCAGTTAATCCGCTTGCGCGAGCAAATAGCTGCTCATAACTTAAGCGTGGACTGCCACGTTCGCGCTCTAAACGAGCAAGAGTAATTAAGGCACAAAGATTGCGATATCCTAAAAGATCTTGCACCAGAACAATCAAGTGAGAATCATCTTCGAGAGTAAGCTCCGCACCAATTATTCCAGGGAGAGAAAGCTCACGGGCAGCGTGGGCAAAACGAGGAATACCACCTAAATCATCGTGATCAGTAATTGCCAAAGCCGCCAGGCCTATGTCTTTGGCACGACCAACTAGCTCTTCCGGATTAGAGGCCCCATCCAAGAAAGAGAAACCAGAATGGCAATGAAGTTCGGCGTATCTGAACAATCTGCACCTAAAGATATTTCCTAGTCAAATGTTCTTGCTTAGTCAAACACTCCTTCTACAAACCAACCTCTTTCTTGATGATCGTAGACAAGCAATACAGTCATCAAAGCTGGCAAAATTGATCGAAGGCCGCTCTTAGCACCATTGGAAAGCATTGCTAATTCTGGCTTCTTCTCAATCAAAGCGACATAGTATGACTTGCGAACAGGTTTTTCCCACCACATCCCAGAGATTTTTTCTGGAGTTGTGATTTGATTTACGTGATACCAGTGACCTCGATAAGTTATGGCAGCGGGACGAAACGGTGTGTATTTATCAACTTCAGTACTAGCACTCGTTTCTTTAAATTGAACAAATACCGGCATAGCCGGCAGGTGACGCTTAAGCACCAATCCTGGCATCAAGCAGTCCTTTCTAGATTTGGGGTTAGTAGTTTTTAGAGCAGAGTGAGCGAGAAATACCTCATGAACAGGAGTTGAGGAATTGGCACTAGAAGTAAAATTTGATTGACTAACAACCGGAATCCAAACACCAGCAAGCTCTGGCAAGTATTGATCATTCAAGACCGGTTTAACTAAGGCTTCTTCACCAAGCCTAGTAATGAAGCGCTGGAGTAAAAGCAATACCGGCTCAGAGCTATCATCAAGTTCATCACCTCCCGTAAGTAACAGCTCTTCTCTTGAGCAGCCCGAATTATCAGCCTGAGAAATAGTCGCTTTCGTTTGTTCAAAATACTCTTTCGAAAATCTTGAAACAGAAAGATAAATTGCAGTAAACTCACGAATCAATTGCTTTGATTCAAGTGAAAGCCTTAATACGTCTAACAAAAACTTACTGTTACTGGACGAGCGAATAAGCTTGATCGTTCGCTCATCAAATCTATCATTATCGTTAAAGAACCAGACAGTAAGCTCGTCAGCGCAAAGACCATCAGCTTGTAAATCACGCGTCAATCGCTCTAACATTGTTTTAAAAATGAACAACGTATCGCGCAACGATTCAGTGGCAGAACCAATATCAATAGTGCAATTGTATTGCTTCTCATGAACCGGCAATGCTGGCTGAGTATTATCTCTACCACAGGCAAGCTCATAAGCATTCAATACACTACTATCAAAACGTCCTATATAAGAAGAAAGAGGCACCTCCGTAAATTGACCAATGGTTCTAATACCTAACTCTTTTAAATTTCCCTTCGCCTCTTCCTCGACGGGCAGGAAGTCGATAGAAAGAGGCGAAAGGAAAACTGTATCGCAGTCTGGGGTAACGATGTACCAGCGTTTCGTTTTAGAACGACTGGCTACCCTTGCTGCAAAAGCGCTATCAGCGAGGCCAATACGGCCGTCAACAAAACCGTAACGACTAGCCAACTTAAGTACATCTCGGCAAAGCTTATTTTCGCCGCCCAGGCGATTAAATCCTTCAGCGTCAATGTAGAAAAGTCCTGATTCACGAGTGCTAACACGTGGAGACGCGGAAATGAGTTCCCTTGCCAATTTCTTTTGCGCACTCTTGTAAAACTTGTCATCATACTCTCTCCAAACTATGTGAGAACAAATTGCCCTTGCTTCAGTGAACGTCATGCCAGGATAAATATTGGCGCGCTCAGCTTCCCTCGAGCAAACCAGAACTTTTGCCCGACCAATACTGCTAGAAAACTGCAACGATTGATTTTGATTTAAATTTTGATTTTTGGAATTAGCGAGAAGAACTAAGGGTTTGCCTTTAAGTTCAGGCTCTATTTTTTGATGTACTGCGATCTGGAACTTGGGGATGCGTAAACAAGCGATTCTGCACATATGGAGCCACAGATACCTCAAGATTTTCAGTCATACCATCCCTCAAAATCGAACCTTTTATAGTCGGCATAATAGCGGCGATATCATCACTATGACCTGTTAATCCTAGTTCGAAATGTACCGGTCTAGCGAAATTGAAACTCAACCTAGAATTTGTCCCCCAGCTTGCCGACTGAGCAGAAGAATCATCATCTTTAAGCACTATTAGTGTGGCTTTCGATCGCTCTAAGGCCCTTTGCAATCTTGCATAGATGTTGCTTGTTATGATGTTTCTCTCGCCCAAATCTAAAATGACCACATCAAAGACACGTGAGCGAATCAGTTGCTCGCATGCCCAGAGTGAATCTCTCACATAGTCTCGCTTAATGGCCGTGTCGATATTACTTCTTAGAACCCAGAATCTACCTTGCTTTTCGTCTTTTGCATTATTCAAAAAGCACCAGTCGGAAGCCAGTAATCTGTCAAAGGTATCTATATAAACTACATTCAAACCAGTGGCACACCAATTAGCACAAATCGAGCGCAAAACTGTTGTTTTTCCGGAAGAAGAAGTACCAACCCACTCAGTAACACGTCGCTTAAGAAGACCAGCAGAACGACCAAAGTCAATCTGCTCTACACCAGTTTTAAGAGTGCGGCCTACCTCACCTCCAGATAGCCACTTCCCCGGGAACAGATGTTCCAGTTCTCTCTTCAAATTAGCGACAGTAACTGCACCAACCATAAGCGCTACGGCGGCCTCCTTTCTGTATTCAATTTCATTTCCCCGATGAAGCAATTAAACCATACGCTCGTATGGTAGTCAACCTTTTTCTTTTGGCTTGTATGGTATCAGCCCTGTCTTTTTGCATACAGAAGCGACTGAGCGGATATGCGCCGTGACCCGTGCGGACATGCCAGAGTTGCTACTTTGTGCTCCGCCTGACGTATGGTAATCAATTGAGACTCTATTCCATATATAGATAGGAAGAAAAAGAAGAGGAAGATGGCTATTAATTTAGTTATCACTAGATTCTCTTTGGGCAATCACCAATAGAGGGAGGTCATATCCAAAATTCGAAATTTCTATACAAAACTCATTTGGTAAACTAAAATGACTGATGGCAGCCTGAGGATAACCCGTTGATTACACAAACTACCGAGTATGCCTTACGAGCAGTGGTATTTTTGGCTATAAGCGACGGGCGAGCACATACAACAGCTCAAATTGCAGATGGTACCAAGGTGCCTACTGCATATTTATCTAAAGTACTACAGTCTTTAAGCCGAGCGGGTTTAGTCTCATCTCAACGGGGCCTAGGTGGCGGTTTCACCTTATCGGTGGACCCTTCCGACCTTTCAATTCTAGAAATAATCGAAACTGTCGATCCCATACCGCGAATTCATTCTTGCCCCCTAGGTCTAGCCGAGCACGGTGGCGCACTGTGTTCACTGCACAAGCAACTCGATGAGGCCCTTGCTTTAGTGGAGATAGCCCTGGGCAAATCAAGCATCAAAGATCTCATTGACGCACCAAGCAGAGTCGGTCTCTGCACAATGAAGAAAAAGAGACGCACAACAAAGGGTAAGAAGCAAAAGAAACTAGTTATTTAATCACTATTCGGCATCGTTTCTTTTTCTTCCAACCCTTGCGAGTCTTAAGTTTAAAGCAAACAAAAGCTTTCAACTGTTCCACTGTCAAATTGTTAGCTAGAACTTGCCAGAGAACCTTACGCGGTTTACTGGCGTAGCCATAATTTAAGTCAAAGTATTGCATTAACTCGAGCGCTTCTTCCCGCCACAATAACTGTGCCATAGCCAAAGGATCAAGCTCATAACTACGCCGAGCAGGCCAGATCTCGTTGGCAAACGGCTTACCGTCTTTCATACCAACTGTAATCAGCCCCCAACAATCAGGCACAATTTTGACTGCGTGCTCAACATGTTTTTCGTCAGCGACCAAAGTCATCTTCTCGAAAACTTTGCGATAGTGGACTTGCTGATTTGGTAAGCGAATCAAATTGTCAGAAGCTGACTTTATTTCATAGCCATGAAGTGTGTCACTAATAACAGCGACATCAACACGCACCACGCCACGCAACAACTCAAGTTCGTCGACAACACGACTGTTCGGGTTTTCACCCAGCACCTTTTTGATCTCGGTGCGGTAGAGCAGTCTTCGAACATCTAATTCTTTCAGGGTAAAAGCCTCAGCGAAGGCAAAAAGCCAATTAGACCATACTAATAGCTTGACTGGTGCGAATTGGCAATTAAATCGCTATCGTCAGGTTCCACAATAACATTTGCAGTCGCTAAGACAAGCATGGCGAAAACAAGACTCCAGCCAATAACTTTCTTCAACATGATAGTTCTTTCTAGTATTAACGATATGCGATTTTTTGATTTGGCGAGGGTTCAACCCTTACGGCAATAAATTGCGGCAGTGAGCGGGAGGCCCCTCTGTAAATAATATATAGCATAGCAATGGGCACCGCCGACAGAGTCAGCCACCACTGAGATTGAGAGAACAGACTTTGGTGGGTATTAGACAGGCTAATCAAGAGGTTGAAATCTATTTCGCCTTTATTTTTATCAGATCCTAGATACCCAGCTGGCATAGACGGACTAAAGGTTCAAAACATACAGATGGATATTTTAAGAACAGCAGTATCAGTATCAGTACCATATATAGACAAAGCAGAAATGATTGTCGACAGCTGCAATCAAACGAATCTTCTAGGCACTTAGGGTTCGTCTATAGGTTGCTGCCAGAGCAAAGGAAAAAGCGCATGGTCCATACTGGCTCCGCCAGGCAGCTCTTCTGCCAAACCAGGAAAATCGGGAGAGGTCACCCACGGCCGAGGTGCATGCACCACATCGTCGCCTAAGAATCGCGCAGAGAACACTCTTCGGCGACGATCTCCATCAACAGGGCCTGCTGCATGAAGAGTAAGCATATGAAAACAAACAACATCACCAGGCTCCACTTCCCAACCAAGAATGGGGAAATTCGCCGGTGACGAATCGATATCAGGCAACTCAGCTAAACTGCCATCGGGAAACCATTTAGCTTGATTATCACGAAAAGAGCGGGGCATTAGCCATGGACCTAAGTGAGACCCTGCCACTAGCTCAAGAGTAGAATGCCTGGCAACTGAGTCTACAGCTATCCACATGCTGCAATTCTGCTTACCATCAATATTATAGTAAGGCTGATCTTGGTGCCATGGTGTGCGCTGCCTAGTGCCTGGTTCTTTCACCAACAAATGATCATGGTAGAGCCTAGAAGTTGAACTTTGCATCAATCGTCCAGCCACTTCACCAAGTTCAGATTGAAAGAGAAACTGCTTGTAGAATGGGTTAGTCTGCCAATTGCAAAAATCCTCGACAAAGTAACCGGGATCATCAGCATTACTCGCTACTTTTGCCCGCGGGCTGAGAGCTTGTAAATTAGTCTCTATTCCCTGCCGCAATAAATCAATCTGAGCGGCACTAAGCAAACCGCGAATACAAATAGCACCATCTCGTGCATAGTCTTCAATCTGTTGCTCTGTGACTTTTGCCATATAAATATTATTGCGCTAAATCGGCCCGGCCTTTAGACAACAAGAATTGGTTTAGAGCTTGCTGCAAATCTATACCATTCATTTGAGCCAGCGGTACAAAGGGCCCAATGCGTGTGAATTTACTCTCTAGTGTGCCGTCTCGTACGGGTTGGCCAGCATAGGTAAAAACTCGATTAGAGCTTCTATTTTCCATCTCACCGCTACCTATAAGGAAGTAGTGATTGAGAGACTCTTGTTGAAACATATCGGCAACCTGCCCGGTGGGATAGGTCTCAGTAATGACATAGTGAGTTCGGGTGGAGAGATTTACTGGGGTCGACTGCTCACAGAGTTGTTGCACAGTCATAAACTTCACTTGCTTACCATTGGAAGTACTGTCTTTTTCAGAAGGCAAAATATTGACGTGCCAAACATTGCCAGCCTTATCAACTTGATGGCCCATATGCACTACCATCTCATTGTCCATCCAGGCACCCACTGGCCTCTTCATACCGGTGCGCAAATCAGTAACGTCAACTGTGACGTCACCCTTTTTAGACCAGGTGCCAGCCATTACCTTCGGTATCTGAAACCACTCAATTACTGGCTGCTGTCGCTGCATAGAGGCAGACTGCTGATAGAGATTGGCGTGCGGACCTTGATTAGGATCAGTCTGACTAGTCTCAAGCTGATAGCCACCACGATAGTTGCCGCTACTCTGTCCTTGACTATATCCACCATGTGAATAGCCTGGCACGTAGGTATTAGAAACCGACGGCAGATAGTCAGAGTGCTCAATACCGGCCTGTAGAGTCTCAGCAGAAGTAGCTTGGCTTAGACTAAGACCAACAAATAACAGCAATGACAGAGCAATTTTTTTCATAAACACATTTACCAACGCTTCAGAGTGCCCAGACCATCTTCTACTTGTTTTATTAGTTGGCGGCGCTCTGGAGTTTCAGAAGTTTTTTTAGCTTGTTCAAGTGATTGCTTGAGCAATTCTTTTGCTTTGCGATAATTCTTTTGCTGGTGATAGCTGCTGCCAAGGTGTGCCAATACCTGAGCATAATTGAGGGTCATAGCCTCAACAACACCTTGGCCACCAAGCTTTTTGGCAAACTTAGACTTTTCGATTGAGGCAAAAAACTTGCCAAATTGTTCAATTGATTTTTCGTTCCATTCAATAGACTTAGGCAGATCGCCTTTAGACTGATAAGACATGGCTACGTAAGTACAGAGAACAGCAAGGCTATGATCTTTAGGATTTTTAGAGGTGATGTCTTCGTACTGAGTGGTACCAAATTCGATAATTTGATCATAGTCTTGCTTCGCCATCATCTGTTGAATAATCGCTTGGCTGGCCCAAGAAGCGCGATCGGGAAGAATCGATTTGTACTTAAGAGCCCAGGTACAAATCTTATGCTGTGCACTAAAAGCATTGGTTCGTCCGGCCACTGTCGCCGACACCACAAAGGCAGCAGTGAAAGCCGCCCTCACAGCGAACAGTAGACCAACTAGAAGCGCAGCCATCAAGGCAGTATTCAACCAGTTCTTAGCTAAATACGCTTGGTGGAGGTTCTGTCCGACAAAATAGAAAAGCAAAATATTGACGATTGTGCCAAGAATCAAAATAGTGGCAAAAACAGCATAAACGACTTTATCTTGTGCCGGATTTTCCACAGGTAGCGGCGGAGCCTCTAACTGTGGGGCCTTAGGCTGCTTCGCCCTGATTTGACGACCGCCTGACGGATGTTGCGACACTGATTTTTTGGCCATGAGATTTACCGTTTATTTGGTTATGGTATCAATTCGATTTACTACTAGCGTTTCTTTGCTTCTTTCTCTTTCTGCTTAGCGGCCTTATCTTTTAGCTTGGCATTGTCTTTGACCATTTTCTCGCGCTCCTTAGCTGGCATGTCAGTGCGCAAAGCAAGATAATAGTCGTACTGTTGAACGGCCTCATAGAGCATGCTAGAACTTGGGTCTTTACTCTTTTCTAAAGCACGGGCCAAGCCAACTCTGGCATCAGCCAAGCGCGGATTGTTAGCAATTGCCGAATGGTAGCGATTGATGGCACCGTCCCATTGGTTTTTCTTTGCTAGTTCATCGGCCACTTTGCTGTCAGCAATTGCCTGTTGCCTGATCGTCGCAATTTGAGTAATGCCACGATTGCCACGCTCCGGCAGACCAGAGAGAGCCAAACCTTTCTTGTAAGCAGCTTCAGCATTGTCGAGGTCTTTGATCATCAAGGCAATATCGGCTACGGCATAGGTTTGCTTAGCATCTTGCAGATCAGCAATTACTTGCTTGACCAGCTCGGAAGCCTTTTGGAAATCACCGCTAGCCATCGAGGCTTCAGCATAAGCAATGCGCTCACCGTCGGTCTTAGGCTCGGCCATGCTAGACAAATCTGGCTTGCTACCAGACAGTGACATCAATTTAGCCTTAGCTAAATAAAGCTCCATATCTTCGGGGCTAAGCTTAATGGCCTGGTCAAGAGTCTTGATGGCAGTATCATAATCGTTAGAGGCAAGCATGGCTCCGACAGCTGCTTTCTGGGCCTTCAAGAACAAGGCCTGACTCAAGCCTTTGACAGCAGCGGCATTGTTCGGACTCATCGAAAGTATCGTTGTATAAGCTTTAATTGCTTCATCAGGCTTTTCTAAGCGCAAGTTGATATCGGCAATGCGCTGGCGTAAATCAAGATTGTAAGGAGCTTGGGTCAAACCAGATCTTAGATCTGCCAAAGCCAACTCAAGGTCACCGCGCTCCTCGCGAATATCAGCCATACGCAAATAAGGCTCAGCATTTTCGGGCTTGATCAAAGTTGATAGTTGAAATTCTTTAAGCGCACCAGCAGTATTTCCTTGGGCTGCATATGCTTGACCCAACATCATACGAGTTGGCCAGCTATTAGGAAACTGAGCAAGAGATGTATTGAGTTCATTGAGTGCATCGTCGGTTTGACCAAGTTTCAGCAGAGTAGCTCCGAGACCAAAGTGAGCACTAGAATTACCTGAATTAATAGCGATAGAACGCTTAAAATTCTCTTGAGCCTCAGCCAGACTGCCTTGATCGAGCTTAATTTGCCCCAGTGCCGCAAGAGCAGCTGAATGATTAGGATCAAAGCTAACAGCTGTGCGGAATTCACTGCCAGCATCAACCACCCGGCCCTGTTCCTTATAGACTTGGCCCAAACAAAAATGAGCTTCGCCCGAAGCCGGAGCAAGCTGTACGGCCCGCTTAGAGTATTCTTCAGCCTGTTGCAGCATTGATTCTTTGTTTGCTCTGATGGTGCCAGATGAAGACTGCAAGCGGTTGAGAAGCACTGTTGCTTTACCAGCATAGGCCAAAGCATTGTTGGGGTCTGTGGCAAGCACCCGGTCAAATAATTCATCAGCGCCATCAAGCTTAAACTGCTTGGCAAGGGCTGTACCCAGACCAATAGTGGCAGCCATATCAGCTGGATTGTTAACAATTAGCTCACGGAACATGCCTTCAGCGTCAGAATATTTGCCCTGAGATAGCAGCTTTTCCGCTGGCATAATATCGTGCTTGACCCGACCGGAAAGAACCGTAGGGTCGGAGCTGGTTGAGGCTGGGGCATAGCTCGGGTAAGCTCCGGTACTGGGCACACCTGGTACCTGCGCCAATGACTGCACCTGGCAACCAAGCATTACTCCTGTGGCCACACTAGCAGCGAGCGCTGCCCTAGTACCTTTTCTAACCTTCATAAGACCTCCTCGATCAATCGTCTAGAGCATACAACGGCCCATGCGCCATAAGGCAAAGATGACAGGATGTTTTAAAGAGTTGAAACTTAGAGGTGGGTTTTAAGTAATAAGGGTTTAGTACGACTAGAATATTATTGCCAGTCGAGTTGTCAGCAGAACTGGTGGTAATTGTTGAGGAGTCCAATTGACTGAGTCGGAAATAGCTAAGTCGCTGCCACCCAGAAAGGTTTGCCTTTCTTGCGCCAAAGAATACTCTACCGAGATGATCATCTGTCCAGATGATGATACTTTGCTAACACCACTGCTGGTTGATACTTTGATTGGCACAACACTGGCCGACAAGTATCAAATTTTAGAAAAGCTCGGCAGTGGTGGCATGGGTCTGGTATACAAGGCTAAGCACCTTTTGATGAAAAGGCTTGTGGCCATCAAGTTGATGTTGCCACAATTCGCTGCTAGCGCCACCGCCTTGAAGCGATTCCGTCAAGAAGCCCAAGCAGCTAGTCATCTCAATCATCCCAATATTCTCAAAGTCTACGATTTCGGCGTCACTCCACAGGGTTTACCCTACCTAGTAATGGACTTACTAGAAGGCACCAATCTTTCAGCTGAATTGACTAAACACAACTATCTGCCACTTGGGCGCGCTCTCAATATTTTTGTGCAAACTTGTGCTGCCCTTTATCACGCCCACCAGAAAGGTGTTATCCACCGAGACCTCAAGCCAGGCAATATCATGCTTGTCGACTATGATGGTCAAAGCGATGTAGTGCAGATTGTCGACTTTGGCATGGCTAAAATTCTCTCTGAAATGGACGGCGAAAACGAAGAGTTGACCAAAACTGGCGAAGTTTTTGGCAGCCCCATGTATATGAGCCCAGAACAGTGCATGGGTCGCGAACTCGATGGCCGTTCTGATATTTATTCACTGGGCTGTGTCATGTATCGCACCCTGACAGGAAGACCAGCCGTGGCTGGAGCTTCAGCAATGGAATGTTTCAACAAACATGCCACAGCTCTACCAGCGCCTTTCGCCGAAGTAGCACCAGAACTAATGCTGCCACCATCTTTGGAGGCAATCATTTTTAAAGCTATGGCCAAAGAAGTTCACGAGCGCCAAGATTCTATGGCGCAATTGCGTGAAGAACTATTAGCAGAACTTGGCCAAGCTGATATCAGCAGTTCAATGCAAGCTGGCGCAGATTCACAACAAAAACTAAGCACCAGTCAGTCTGGTCCGACCAGTAATTCTAGTGCTTCTGCTAGCCTTTCAGCTTCTAACAATTCGGCGGCGACAACAAATCAATCACAATCAACAGCTACTGCAAGTGAAAACTCCCATACTCAGCTTAGTAATATTGGCATGGTGAGATTGCCAGCGCGTCAGGCAAGAGTGCTCGAGACTTCCATGTCACAGATGCAACCAAGCCCTAAAGTAGCACGCAAAGGCATGATTTGGGCATCAATCGCTGGTGTGGCCATTATCGCTGCCGCAGTTGTTTTAATGCCAAAAGGGTCAACGAGTAAAGGCCCTAATCAAGGAACTAATCAAGACTCTAGTCAAGACTCTAGTCAAAGCCAAACTGATGTGGTGTCAGCATCTGAAGACTACGGGCAATTGATTAAGCAAGGACAATCATCTTTCGATCACGGCGACTACACTGAAGCTCTAAAGAAATTCAAAGTTGCTCTAGAAAAAGCACGCAGCTCTGGTGACTATGATCATGTGGCTGAAGTTAGAATGGCTCTGGGTCGCACTTACGTTGAAATTCAAGACTTAGACAATGGCCAAAAAGAGTTTCAAGAAATTCTAAAAATTCGCGAGAGCGAAAAGAAATTGACCGCTCTTGATGCTACCGAATCAATGAACGAGTTAGGCAAAATTTATCGCGCCAAAGGCCAGTACGCCCAAGCTCAGAAATTATTCAATCGTGCTCTAGCGATCAGACAAAATTACACCGGTGCAGATCACGCAGCAGTAGCCGAAACACTTGCGGATCTCGGCAATTTAGCACTAGCGCAAAGACAATTTAAAAAAGCGACTGATCTGCTAGCCCAAGCCGAAAAGATAGCTAGCTCTACTCAAGGTCTCGCCGATCTCAATCAAGCCAATATTTTCAGTGCTATTGGTCAAGCCTACCAATTACAAGGGCAGTTCGATAAAGCCACTGTCTACTACGAGAAAGCTCTGGCTATTAGAGAAAAAAGTCTCAATCCTGACAATCCGGCCATTGCCGATACTCTTACATATTTAGGCACATTGGCTTTTGTCAAACGCGACTTTGTCAAAGCCGACACGTACCTACATAGAGCTTTAGACATCCAAGAGAAGACCCTAAGCAAAGACGATCCCTCTATTGCCACCACTGAATTTTGTTTAGGCGTGCTCTACCAGCAAACAAAAAAATATGACAAAGCTGAGCCATTGCTAGCCGATAGTTTGCGTATTCGCACCAAAGCTCTTGGTGCCAATGATCCCTCTACGCAGCAGACAAAGCAGTTGCATGATCAAGTCAAAGCAAAAATAAAATAGAGCTATCTATTTCTAAGAATTTAACTAAACAGGAATAATTGTGTGAGAGAAAACACTCTCGCTCATGAGCTGCCGACGCTTCTCTAGGTATTCCAATACACAAGTAACAAAAGTAGCATGGCTCCAGGTTAAGGGCGACACAGAGAGAGGCTCATTGTTAAAGGGATGCACTTGCTCAGCCAGACAACCGGAAGGCAAGGCATGGTCAGCTACCCACTCTAGCATCTCTACGGCATCTTTCAGACCGTCGGCACTATGGGCAGCGGCTATGTCATATTGAGCCAGCCACATGGTGCAAATGAACCAGGGATTGCCTGGTACTTTATCAACATCTTGCGAAATCTGATGATAATAGTCGTTCTCGTAGCGAGCTAAGCCACCAACCTCGGTTTTAATCCAAAGACGATCACGAATCGCTTTCATGGTAAGCACCACTTTTGGGTCATGAGGGCTCAATCCAGCAAATGCAAAAATGCTATACATGGCAGCATCAATTGTCATATCTAGATCGTAACCATCAGCAGTGCGAGTCGCCATGCGACAAAAGCGTTGATCTTTCTCGCTCCACATGTGCTTAATCATGGCTTCACGAGTCTCTTCAGCGGCCTTCTTATAAATTTCAGCGCGCTCAACTTCGCCTAGTGCCTGGGCAAAATTATAGGCACCAGTCAAACCAGCGATGACGCTGCAAACCGTAAACATATGCACACCATAACGCTCTTCCCATAAATCGTAAGAAGGTAGCGGCAACTTGGTCTCAGGATCACGGAATTGCACAAGAAAATCAGCACCGTGTTTTATCAAATGAACAAAGAGGGGCCGCACAAATTCGATGTCTCTAAATTTTATAAAGTGCTGCCAGAGAGACCAGAGCACAAGGGCGGTTTCATCTTCTTGAATGGGTAAATCAAGTTTGCCATCGCGCAGCCAGGGGTGCCAACTTGAGGCAACAGATCTATCAGGATTATATTTATGCAGCAAGTATCCTTCTTCCTTCATCACATCGCTGCAAAAACTAAAGAATCTTTGAGTCAAATCAATATAGCCAGCTTTGGTCAAAGCATGGGCAACCAAGGCACCATCTCGGGGCCACATATATGAATATGTATCACGCGAAAACTGCGTAATATCGTGATCATTAGCGGCAATAATGGCGCCACCATTGTCAATTTGCGAGCGAATAACAAGCAAACTACGTTTGTACAACTCAACTACTTTGGGCGGCAGACTCAAAAAATCTACGTGGCCAGGATTAACCCAGAGACGCCAGTAGTTCTGATTGCGAGGCACAATATGTGAAAGCTGCTGCTTCTTCACTTCGGCATCAAGAGCTACCACTTCTTCATAGTTATGACCGAAGCACATCCAGTAGTAGCAAACATTCTCACTGTTGGCGGCAACATCTAAATGTACCGAAACAGTAGAATCAACTGAGCCTTGAGCAATAGCAAAGCAGCCGAGCGCTCCATCTTCAGCATCTCTAAATGTGCCTTCTAGGCCAGCCATATTTTTCTTGCCAACAGCCCACTGTTCAACTCCAAGCTTTTTATGACTGCTAGTATTAACTAAAAACCAACGGTTTTTCTTATAATGAATCACCGAAGACGTTCTGGGATCATAAAAAGCAGTGTCGCCAACGTCATTCTCGCCAATACTGAAATCTTGGTGGAAGAAAATTCTGACATCACGCGCTTTACCACTGAGGTCTTTAACGTGCAATTCGCGCAGAAAGAAATTAGCAAAGAAATCAACCATGTCGTGGATAACAATTTCAAGCTTGAGCTTGTCATGCCGCAATAGAACATCGGTCACCAGGGTTTCTTTGCAATACTTGCGCTCAAGCTGCCAGCCATCCTGCACCCAGGCAAACTGACCATCAACCCAAACACCAAAATGATTGACTCTTCCGACAGTCTGATTCTCTTGGCCAACATGGGGATAATAAATATCGCGCACACGGTACTGCTTATCAAAGTTAATCAGTACATTGCCGTTTCCTATTGGTAGATCACGGGGCATGCAAAATTCCTCCAGCTGGCTATTTTTCTATGCCAATCAAGAAGACGCTCTAAACCCTATACTAGAATTTAAATAGGTAGCTTTTAAAAGCGGTACTGGTCAAACACTCGGGTATTAATCTCCCCGTTCAAAACTGTATCTTGCCAAACAAATTTGGCAGTAGATGTTGGCCGGGCAACAATCATTTGGCTGAAGATTAACTGCTCAGCATCGATAAAGAGATCGACTAGGCCATCTTTAATCTTGGCTCGCAAATGCATCTGGTCAGTATTGTTCACCAGTTCGATATCGCTTAGTCGGTTAAAGAACCACTGACGACCTTCAACAATACCGGCCATCAAAAGTGAAGCAATGTAATAGGAACCGGCAAAAGAGAGAGCAGCGGTATCGGCCACAGCTAAAGCCAAACTTGGGCATGGGCTCAAGCCCTCTTCGGGGGAGCGTTTAAACACCCCTTCGTGGTTAGAGCAAATAAAGTTGAGGTTGTCTTCCTTAAGTTCGGCAAAATGCCCGGTACTAGTAAATTGATAGCGGAAGAGATGGGGTTCGGTAGCACTTCCAAGAGCATTGCGCATAAAATTAGTGGCGAAAACACTACCGGTCAAAAGCTTCTTTTCACCGCTAAACTTTTTGCCAATCGACTCAATTTCGACAGCAACTGTGCCGCTGTCACTATAGCTTTGCAATGCTCGATAATTTTCAAAAACCGACTCTAAAATTTCAGTCAACTAGACACCTATTACAGGCAAATCTTGATTGTCGAATTCAACTTCGTCTTTTCCTTGAGTTCTCTTTCTGACAATCTTAAGCAGCAGCATATAGAGAGCGAGCATTGCGGTGCAGACAGCAAACAAGAAAAGCATGCCGAGCTGCCAACTCAAATGGGTAAAACCATAGCCAGCCAGAAGTGGCAGGGTGATACCGCCAACAGCACCAGAAGTAATTACCACACTTGACGTAGTTGTGGTATCAGGCATGAAATGCTCATTGGCAGCAGCAAGAACATTAGGAAAAATAGGACCATAACCCAAACCCAAAAGCAGCACTAGAGCCAGCGTACCCATACCCAAATTACTAAAGCAGGCCAATGCCAGAAGAGAAGAGGCAGCTAAAGCCATTCCTAACAGTGTTATCTTTATCGACGAATAGCGGCCGCAAAGAAATACACTTATTGTACGACCAAGTGTCAGACCAGCCCAAAGCACGGTCATACTGATTGATGCCAAGGCTAAATCTAGGGCACTGTACTTCTGCAAGAAAGTAAATAACCAAGCCGCCGAGCTTACTTCCATACCGACATAAAGAAAGACAACCAAGGCAAAGAGCCACAAGACCGGTTGTTTGATATTGCCAGTGGCTGGCTGACTAACGGCGGTAAACTTCTTTCCGGGATTTTGAATCTTGAGCACCAACGCACAAATAAAGGCAAAAGCAGCACCAAAAAGATAAACGATGTGAAATGACCAAGGGCTACTAAGCCCAGCCCAAGCCACAAGAGGCCCGGCTAGAGCACCAATGCCAAAAAACAAATTGACTTTGTTCAACGCAGCCGCACTACTAGCAGTGTCACTGAGCAAAACGCTAGTTGTCGAGGCAATACTGTTTAGACCTGTGCCACAGCCAATAACAAAGGCTCCGATAGCAAGAGCCACCAAACCTGGGGCCACTGCTATGGTGACCATACCAATGCCAGCGATAACAGCAGCTAAGCGCAGACTATTGCGGCTGCCTAACTTTTCACAAATAATTTTACCGAGCAACAACATCAGCATACTGCCTGAAGCACTAACGCTAACAATAGAACCAGCCAAGACTAAATCGATGCCCTTAATTTGAGCAATTTTAGGGATGAGCGGGCCAGTCCAGCCTGTATTCAAACCAGCTAAGAGCGTGAGGGCACACGCTGCCATGATAATCCGCGTTCGCTGCTTGTCTTCCATAGACAAAACAATACCAGCACTGAGCTGCAGCATGATGGAGAGCCGTTATACAAAAGACCATTTGTAACATCGCCCGGCCCGGCCCTATACGTTGTATTGGCGATACTTCTCCCACAATTCGTTAGCTTCGTCGGCGCGGGACTGTTCATTGAGAACCCGAGCGAGACCATCCACGATTGAGGTAATAAGAAATGGATCAATCTGGCCGTTCGCCTCGTGGCAAGCGAGAGACAGCCTATATATACTTTCGGCTTTCTCGGTTTGGCCCGCTGTCTGTAAGAGCCGTGCATAAGAGAGGAATTGAAGCGCTTGACCTTGACTTATTTCTTTCTCTGACTGCTCTTGCTCAAGAGCATGGATGCCGCTTGCTAGGTATTGCAGTGCCAACTCTTTCTTGCCGGCCAGGAGGGCAATACCGGCTGCATCAAGATAGACCTCTTCTGCCAAATCAAACTCAAGAGCCTCGTCAATGCGTGATTGAGCCACTAACATTTTGGCCAGAATTGCTGCTTGGGCCTTGATTAGGCCCTTGTCTTCATTAGCATTGGAAGCCGCTAGCTCATAAGCTTGACGATAACAGTCTTCAGCTTGCTTAAAATCGTCTTTGAGGCGATAGAGCTCGCCCAATCGGTTGAGACTAAGTAAGACACTGTGGGGAGAATCAGGCAACTGCTTTGCCAGACGAAGAGCTTCCTTGAAATGCTCTTCGGCCTCAGTAAAATTGCCTTTTACCTCAGCTTGCTGGGCGAGTATCAAGACATTGCGCCAGTGCGACTGCTGTTCCAATCCGTTAATCATAATCACATTTATCCACGATGACGTTTATCTATGAACTCATTGCTAAGCAGAAACTGAGTAAATCATCTAATTCTAACAGCAGTGGCTGGCTAGAGGCCAAGAGCAGTGGCAAATTAGGGCAACATATGTCATGCTAGTTAATCGATATATTGCTGAGCAAAAAAAAGGATAGAACATGAGTATTTCTTGGGGCAAGCGCCAACGGTTCAAGTTCAATCCCGGTGGAACACTCAACAACTGGGCACCACCAATGCTACCAGCCGTCTATGCCATCACTTACAAGCAAGACCCAGCCAACAAACCCAAAGCCCACACTGTTTTGTACTTTGGCCAAGCTGATGATCTCTCGCAACAAGCTCTAAGAAGCCACAACCATGTCTTAGATTTCTGGGCCAACAATGGCGGCGACGAGAGTGAGCTCTTTGTCTTCATTCTGGCAATGCCTGATTCGACCCGTTGGGAGCGAGCTAGCGTTCAAGAACAACTAGTTTCTGAATATAACCCCGACTGTAATCGCTATTAGAAAGAGAATTAACCTTCTCTTGACATTAGGCTAGGCCAAGAGCCATAAATAGGCCGAAATTACTCGGCCTGATTCTTAGATCTCTGTCATAATGCAAACAGATGGCGATAATGTCGTGTGTTTCGTTTCTTCTGCGAAGCGCAATTTATCGTGGATAAATATGCCATGGTTCGTGAAATAAAGCTGTAACTACACTGAAATAACTCTGAAAAACCCCGAAGAACAATAAAAATGAATAACAAAATACTAGTAGGAAACCTGGCTACAGCAGTTACTGAGCACCAAATCAAAGAGTTATTCGCCACAATCGTAGGCACTGTGGTTTCTGTCGATCTTCCCAAAGACCCAAGAACAGGTACCAATCGGGGTTATGCCTTTGTTGAGATGGGCAGCTCTAGTGAAGCCGCTGACGCCGTAACTAACCTCAATGGCCATGATGTCAGCGGTCGCAGGCTGAACCTCACCCTGACCGAGCAACCAGGGCAAAAGCAGAAGAGCGACCGTAAATGGTATCAATTCGGGGCAAAATGAACCCCAGCTTAGTTCACATAAGTTAGTTTGCAACATTTCTACATTGACATCCAGTGATGATATGTGGCATGCTGCGATAGATTCTGAAAAAACGATGGTTTTTAAGCCATGAACTGGTCATCACCGTCGATTGCGCAGAACGTCCTTGTCTATCCTTGAGCAATCAAGAACCCAGAGAAATCAGGGGCAGGGTATCCATCCACTCTAAATGGATCGCAAATAGATAGGTACTGGCTTGTTAGCCGTTGTTATATAAAGGATTCTAAATTGACCACATTTGCTGAACTTGGCTTGTCCAAGTCTACTCTGTCTGCGCTTGTAGACGCAGAATACGTTGAACCGACCGAAATTCAACTGAACACTATTCCATTATTGTTGTCTGGCGTAGACATCATGGGCTCAGCTCAAACAGGCTCAGGTAAAACTGCTGCTTTCGCACTGCCCATCATTGAATGTCTGCAAGAACCAGAAAAAAGACCAAGAGCACTAGTTATGGTGCCAACCCGTGAATTAGCTCTTCAAGTAGAAGAACAGTTCGTCAAGTTCTCTAAGTACAATAAACTTCGCTGTGTCACTCTTTACGGTGGCACCGGTTACGAGAAGCAAAGCCGCGCTCTCAAGCGTGGTGTCGATATCATCGTTGCTACTCCCGGTCGCTTGCTCGACATGGTAGAGCGCCGAATTGCCGATGTATCAGGTGTTGAAATTCTAGTTCTAGATGAAGGCGACAGACTTCTCGATATGGGCTTTATGCCACAAATTCGCAAAGTCATTTCGCAACTGAAGAAAGAACGTCAAACAGTAATGTTCTCAGCCACCATCGATAATCGTGTTCACCGATTGGCTGCTGAATTCCTCAAAAACCCCATTACAGTAAAAGCAAAATCGAGCCAAATCGAGCCTACTGCAATTGATCAAAAGCTCTACCACGTTACAGAATTCGGCAAAGACGCCCTCTTGGTAAAACTAATTGCCGAACTAGAAATGAGTTCAGTGATTGTTTTCACAAAGACCAAACGCAGAGCCGGTTGGGTTAGAGGCAGATTGCGCGACGCCAATGTATTGGCTGAAGAAATTCACGGTGATATTAGCCAAAGCCAACGTGAAAAAACTCTATCGCGCTATCGCGATGGTCGCTTCAAGGTGCTTGTCGCCACTGACGTTGCTGCTCGCGGTCTCGATATTCCATCAATTTCACACGTAGTCAACTACGACTTGCCTGACTCACCTGAAGACTATGTACACAGAATCGGTCGTACTGGCCGCGCTGGTCGGGCTGGTGTAGCACTCTCATTCGTTAACGACGAACAACGTTACTTGATTCGCGACATCGAAAAAGTAATGGGTCGCCAACTCGAACAAGAAGGCAAGCCTGAAGCACGCAAGGTTGTGCCTGCTCGTCGCTTCAAAAATTCAGGAAGAAGAAGAGTAGTTTAGAACTCATATTCAGAACTGCACTTCAGAACTAAGTAGCAGAGAAAGGCCAGGACTAGCTCCTGGCCTTTCTCATTAGTACTGAATATCAATTACTAAAGACTGGCACGGGCCCTAAGAGCCAACTCAACAGCTAGAGAACTTGATTCGGCCACAGTTGTAATATGACCCATCTTGCGACCGGCCCTAGCCTCTTCTTTTCCATAGAGGTGTAAGTGAGCCTGGCTAATGGCCAGTGCCGCGGCAAAATTAGGCTGGCCACTGCTCAACCACAGATCTCCGAGCAAATTGACCATGGCTGCCGAGTGAAATGGCACAGTCGCACCAAGAGTAAGACCACAAACGGCTCGCACTTGCTGCTCAAACTGACTGGTGGGGCAAGCTTCTATGGTGAGGTGACCAGAATTATGGGGCCTAGGCGCTAACTCATTAACCAATAAGACCCCTTGATCGCTAAGAAAGAACTCCACACAGAGCAGGCCAACACAGTCAAGCTTGTCCATAATGGCAGACGTAATGTTTGCCGCCTGTTCTACTAGATGTTGGGATAGCCTAGCTGGAACAGAAGAAACATCAAGAATATGGTTGACGTGTTTATTCTCAATCGGTCCGAAATAAGCAAACACAGTCTCATTTGCCTGATAATTGCGAGCACCAATGACAGAAAACTCTTTGTCGATGGTAATCAAAGACTCAGCCACAACTTCAGCTTGTTTACTGAATTTACCAAGTTCAGAAAAAGCAAGTTTAGCCTCTTCCATGTTGCGCACAATGCGTTGACCTTTGCCGTCGTAACCAAAACCAGCAGTTTTCAACACCGCAGGAAAGCCAATTTGTTCTAGAGCAGTTAGTTGATCAGCTGACTTAATCAGAGCAAAGGCACCAACAGGAAAGCCATTGACAGCCAAAAACTGTTTCTCGCGCTCACGATTTTGCGCTACATATAGAGTTTCAGCACCAGGATAAACCGGGGTTGTTCGCGACAAAATCTTGATTGTCTCAACTGGAATATTTTCAAACTCAAGGGTGACAACATCAACTTCAGCAGCAAAATGGGCTAAAGCTTGTTCATCTAAATATGAGGCACAGACGAGCTTATCGCTTACATGACCAGCAGGACTCTTCTCTTCATCAGTATAGACGTGCACTTTATAGCCCATTTCGCGCGCGGCCACGCAGAACATGCGCCCCAACTGCCCGCCACCGAGCATACCAATGGTGGCACCCGGTTGAAGTACTTTCATAGAGGTAAAACATCTCCTAAAACTTTATCAGTCTGCACTTGACGATAAGCGCGCAATTTTTCTCTAAGCGCTGGTCGTTTATTGGCCAGAATTGCCACTGCCAGTAGTGCAGCATTAATTGCCCCAGCTCGACCGATGGCCAATGTACCAGTGGGAATGCCAGCCGGCATTTGTACTATTGAAAGCAGCGAATCAAGCCCTTTTAGAGCATGACTCTCGACTGGAACACCGAGCACTGGTACCAAAGTTTGAGCGGCAATCATGCCAGGCAAGTGGGCGGCACCGCCAGCACCAGCTATAACTACTTCTATACCACGCTCTTCTGCAGTGGTGGCAAATTCAGCTAATAGTTGTGGAGTGCGATGAGCGGAGACGATTTTGCACTCGTGAGCAATCTCAAACTCATCCAGTACTTGATTGGCATGCCGCATGGTCTCCCAGTCAGACTTGCTGCCCATAACGACTGAAACAACTGGAGTGGTCATCGAAGGCCCTCATAAACTTTCAGGAATCATTATTACTTAAAAAGTTGTGAAGGGGTAAACTCTATTGCTAAGTAAGCAAGCGGGGCTGAAAGCGCTAACTCAAAGAATAGACCTTGAGCGGCAGTTGAGAAAATTCTCTAAAGTGATCTCATTAATAATTGAGTTAATCAACAGCTAACTACCTACTAATTGCAGTATTCTTGCCTTGTGGACCATCGAGGGATCACGTATGTGCGGAATTATAGGCGTATCAGGCACTACTGACGCTGCTAGAGATGTATTTGTCGGATTGATGAATCTTCAGCATCGGGGGCAGGATGGCGCGGGTATTTTGACTCTGGCTGAAAGCGGCAGTGAACTTTTCAATCTACAGAAAGGTAGCGGCTTAATTGAAAACGTCTTCTCAGAGCGTTCATTTAAGAAAGGCCTGAAGGGCAAGACCGCCCTAGGGCACACACGCTACGCCACAATCGGCAGACAAGACCCCAACTTACTACAACCTTTCTTTGATGCTCGCTCAACTATTGGTATTGGTCACAACGGCAATATCGTCAATGTATATACATTGCGAGATGAACTAGCTGAAGCAGGGCTGGAATTTACCCCAGCCAGCGAATCAGACTCTGAAGTGATCCTGAAATTATTGGCTCTTGAGCTAGATGGCCACGAACCAAGTGCGCCTCATATGTTCAAAGCCATTGAAGCCAGCATGCACCGACTGGTGGGCAGCTATGCGGTGGTGGGCATTGATGGCACCGGTGGCCTCTTTGGCTTCCGCGATCCCGATGGCATCAGGCCTTTAGTCTTTGGCAGCCGACTAAACAGTGAAGGACTGCCAGTTTATGCCCTGGCCAGCGAATCAATTGCCCTTACTTATTTAGGCTACACAATTGAGAACGAAATCGCACCGGGTGAGGCAATCTACATTGGGGCAGACAGAAAAGTGTCTCGCCAAGTTCTCTTTCAGCGGTCTACTTCCCCCTGTATGTTTGAATCGGTCTATTTCTCAAGAGTTGAGTCTGAATTAGAAACGCACTCTATATATGAAACTCGATTTCAGTTGGGCTTAGTTCTAGCAGAGCGCATTAAAGAGCTAGGAATAGTGGCTGATGTGGTTGTACCAGTACCAGAAACCAGCAGAAGTGCTGCTATTGCTATCGCCGAAGCTCTTGACCTGCCCTTCCGCGAATCACTGATCAAAAACCGCTACGTCAACCGTACTTTTATTCTTGACGGCCACGCAGCCAGACAAGAAGCAATACGCCGAAAACTTTCACCTATTCCGTCAGAAATTAAGGGCAAGCGCTGCCTAGTGATTGACGACAGTATCGTGCGTGGTACTACTGCTGCACAAATTATTGAACTGATGCGCCAATCTGGAGCCAAGGAAGTAATCATGGCTTCTACTTGTCCGCAGATTCAATTTCCTTGTTACTACGGTATCGACTTCCCCAGTCAAGATGAACTAGTTGCTTACAACTGCACCGACGAAGAAGTAGCTAAAAAACTAGGTGCCGATCGAGTGGTCTTCCAAACTATTGAAGGCCTGCGCAAAGCCTTGAAGAAAGATACTCTTTGCACTGGTTGCCTAACCGGCAGCTATCCAACCGACATTACTTGTGGCAGCGACTTCCAATCACAGAGGCTGAAAGACCGCACCACTCTAATTCGCAAATCATAACTAAGGAGAAAAGAAGTTGTCGGTTGACTTGCAAGACCTGATTCTGGAATACGACGGTTCGGTAAAACGGGTCTGGCGACCAGAAGGCGACGACGGCTCTTACTGGTTTGAATTTACCAACGATTACTCAGTTTTTGATTGGGGCAAGATGCCCGACACAATCGCCAACAAAGGCAAGGCTCTTGTTGCTCTCGGTGCTTTCTTCTTTCAGCATCTGGCTGATAACAAAACCTGGATAAATCTCAGCGACTCAGTTCACCTCTCAATATTCAACCAAGAGTGGTTGAAAAAACGAGTCAATCAACCACTCTTTCAGCGCCTCACCACCCATGGTGCACGACATCACTTTCAAGGCTTAGTAGGAAGCGATGGCAAAGCTGTCGCTATTGAGCAAATAGCTACCACCCAGGCTTATATGTCAGTGGTCAAAGCCGAGGTGCAAAGACCAGAGCCAACCGCACTGCTTGATCAAACAGTGTTTTACTACAGCCATGACATTACTGACGCTCGCAGACTTGTGCCTCTAGAAGTTGTCTTTCGCTTTGGCATGCCCGCTGGTAGCTCGCTCAAGAGTAGACTAGCAGCTGATCCTTGCTATGCCCAGACCTTAGGCCTGAGTGCGGTACCAGAAGAAGGGTGGTTTGAGCGGCCGGTGCTTGAGTTTTATACTAAGCTTGAACCCAAAGACAGACTCTTATCCATTCAAGAAGCACTGACAATTTCAGGGCTTACACCCAAACGCTTTGAAGAGTTATCTGAGTTAGCCTTTGCTACGGCTCTAGCTATCTACCATCACTTCGCTGAGCGCGGCATTGAGTTATGGGACGGCAAATTTGAGTTTCTCGAAGATCATAAGGGTTTGCTCTTGGCCGACAGCATTGGTCCTGATGAACTTAGACTGGTGTACAGCGGCCATAGCCTCTCCAAAGAAATGATTCGACAGTTCTATCGCGATTCAAGCTGGCAACTAGCCATAGCCAAAGCACAGAAGATGGCAGCCAGTCAAAACCGCCTTGATTGGCAAAGTATTTGCTCAAAAGATTTGAAAGAGCAACCAAGCCCTCTATCGCCCCAATTTAAAGCTGTGGCAGACAAGCTCTATGGTGTATTAGCCAACCACACCATTGGCTACGACGTATTTCCTCAACATCCAACTTTGCCTCAGTTTGTTGACTCAATCAATGTTGCTGCTGAAAGACAAGCGTAAGCCAAAAGAGAAGTATAAGAGTACAAAGGTAGAAATAAATGAAAGTTCTGGTTGTTGGCGGTGGAGGCAGAGAGCATGCAATATGCTGGAAGCTCGCTTTAAGCACCAGAGTTGAGCAAATTTTTTGCGCCCCCGGCAATGGTGGCACTGCCAAAAGCGACAAAACTACCAATGTCGATATTGCCGTAATGGATTTCGACAAACTAATTGCCTTCAGCAAAGAGCAGAGAATCGACTTGGTTGTGATTGGGCCAGATAATCCATTGGCCGAAGGCATAGTCGACAGCATGGAAGCAGCGGGATTGCGTGTTTTCGGACCTAACAAAAGCCAGGCAAAATTAGAGTGGAGCAAAGCTTACGCCAAAGAAGTTCTCAACCAACTAAATATAGCAACGGCACGCTTCGCCACAGCTAACTCACAGCAAACAGCTGAAGCCATTGTCAAAGCCAACCAATGGGCAAGAGTAATTAAGGCCGACGGCCTAGCTCTAGGCAAAGGCGTGTTTGTTTGCGCCAACGAAGAAGAAGCCTTGCAGGCACTCAACACCATTTATAAAAGCGGCAAATTCAGCGATACAAAAGTTGTAATTGAAGAAATGCTCATTGGTGAAGAAATTTCACTACTGACTCTCTGCGATGGTAAAACACTAGTACCACTTTTACCAAGCCAAGATCACAAACGTCGCTTTGACGACGATTTAGGTCCTAACACTGGGGGCATGGGTGCTTATGCCCCTGTTCAGCTTTACGAGAAGCACAAAGAGGCCATTCAAGATCGAGTCTTAGAGCCTTTGCAGAAAGCCCTTGCAGAAGGCAAACTCAATTTTAAAGGTGTGCTCTACATTGGCCTCTTGATGCACCAAGAAAAATCAAATAGTGAAAGAGCAAGCAAAAACCTGCCGGAGCCCTATGTATTAGAGTTCAATGCTCGCTTTGGTGATCCTGAAACCCAGACGATTTTACCCTTGCTGCAATCAGATTTATTTGATGCCCTATACGCCTGCACAGATCAAAGCTTAGACCAGCAAAAACTATCCTGGTCAAAGCAATCATCGTGTTGCGTCATTGGTGCAGCGAAGGGCTACCCAGACAGCTCATCAAAAGGTGAGGCAATTGTTTTCCCTTCTAATAGTAGTGCAAGCGAGCAAATAATTTTCCAGGCCGGTACCAAACTAGTCACAACTGCTACTAGCGAGCAGCTCGTCACCGATGGCGGGCGCATATTTGCTGTAGTTGGCTTAGCCGACAAAATGGAAGACGCTAGAGAGCGTGCTTACAATTTAATTGGCACAGTTCAATGTCAATCGCTTGATTATCGTCGGGACATCGCCAAGAGGGAAGCATGCCAATCAAAATAGCTGTACTTGTTTCAGGCCGTGGCTCCAACTTGGAGGCTATACTTGCCGCCATTGAGAAAAAAGAATTGGCGGCAGAAATTGCCGTAGTGCTCTCTAACAACCCCGATTCTTATGCTCTAAAAATAGCCAAGAAGCACAATATACCAACCGTCAGTGTTGATCACCGTGGCGTATCGCGCAAAGAGCACGAGAAACAGGTACTGCAAAAGCTGAAGAAATTCGCTCCAGAATACCTAGTCTTGGCCGGCTATATGCGCATTTTATCAGGCGATTTCCTCACCCACTTCAAAGATGACAACGGCCTCTATCGCGTCATCAATATTCATCCATCGCTGCTACCAGCTTTCCCTGGCAAGTCAGCCTATGAAGATGCCTTCAACTATGGTGTAAAAATTTCTGGTATCACAGTACATTTAGTTGACGAGCAAGTGGACCACGGCCCCATATTGGCCCAGGCTGTCTTTGAGCGCAAAAGTGGTGACACCTTAGAGACCTTCCAAGCTCGCGGCTTAGAACTAGAGCACAAACTATTTCCGCAGGTGCTCGCCCAACTGGCAGATTCCAGCTTAGCGGCCATGACTAATTTAAATCTGCAAAGTAGCTCTGAAGCTTCAAGCGAAAGCGAAAGCCAACATGACCTCTGTGTCGCCATTGTGCCCAAAACAAGCACAGGCAGTAATAACAATGACTGCAAGACACTGGCCCTTCCCCTTTACTGGCTCAGTGGAAAGAGCATAGAGCAGACTAAAAAACTCATGGCTGCTCTCAAAGAAATCTTAGCTGATCAGCTATTAGAAGACGTCTGGTGTGTGGTGGCAACCGAGCGCAACAGTTGGCTTTCTCAATGGCGCGAGCAAGGCTTCAAGTGGTTTGCTGAGAGACAGTATTTGCCGGGTGTGACTGACAATTTGGCTCGCACTGTAGAAGAAGCACTTAGACTGAGTGGTTTAGAAGAGACGCAAATAAAAGTTGCCTCGGGCTCAGCCTATCTCTTTGATGATTCTTTCAACATCAAACAAGTGGAAAGTCACTGTCGTTACCGCCACTATCATCCGGTCACAGACAAGTTCCGCATTCACGACTTGACTGCTCCGCACTTGTCAAAACTACTTGAATTCCCCCAAGTACATCTACCATCAACACCAGAACCAGAAGTTGTGGCGCTGAACTTAAGTGACACAGAGCTTGAGAACTTAAGCCGAACACGCACCCTAGCCCTTAATTTAACTGAGATGCAAGCCATCCGCAGCTATTTCGAGCAAGACTCTGTGATTGCCGAACGCTCGCAGTATGGCCTTGAGCAGTGGCCCACAGACGTTGAACTAGAAGTAATTGCTCAGACCTGGTCTGAACATTGCAAGCACAAAATATTCAATGCCATCATTCACGAAAAAAGCGCTCATATTAAGGCAGTTCAAACGCTTACCATGAGTATGGCCGGCACCGCTGCTGGCAAACCAACAAGAAAAACTGAAGCGCGAACGATCACGAGCCTCTATAAGAGCTACGTGCAGGCAGCTACCAAAAAGCTGGCAGAAAAGCGCACAGACTTGCTTTCAGTGTTTGTTGACAATGCTGGCGTAATCAAATGGAACGAAGACTGGGGCATCTGCTTCAAAGTAGAAACCCACAACTCGCCATCTGCTTTAGAGCCCTATGGTGGTGCCCTAACAGGAATACTAGGTGTCAATCGCGATATTCTCGGCACCGGTCTTGGTGCTAAGCCAATCTGCAACACCGATGTCTTCTGTTTTGCCTATCCTGCCGAAGACCTAGTCAATCGCCCGACAATGCTGCCAGCCCAATCAATTATTCAAGGCGTGCGCAAAGGCGTGCAAGACGGTGGTAATAAGAGCGGTATCCCCACAGTCAATGGTGCTGTCTATTTCCATCCTGGCTATCGTGCCAAGCCCCTAGTCTTCTGCGGCACTGGTGGTCTTCTACCCCTTACTGTCGATGGCAAATGTGGCTACGAGAAACATACCCAAAAGGGTGACGCCATTGTTATGGTGGGCGGCCGAGTTGGTAAAGACGGCATTCATGGTGCCACGTTCTCATCGGAAGCATTGAACGTTGACTCACCAGTCTCAGCCGTACAAATAGGCGACCCATTCACCCAAAAGCGAGTGACCGACTTCATCTTAGAAGCACGCGATCTTGGTTTGATATCAGGCATCACCGACAACGGTGCTGGTGGGCTATCTTCGTCAGTGGGCGAAATGGCCCAAATAACTGGCGGCGCCACTCTTGAAGTAGATCACATTCCGCTCAAATATCCAGGCTTAGCTGACTACGAAATTGTCATCTCTGAATCGCAAGAGCGTATGACTCTATCCTCAACCAAAATCGAAGAACTGCAAGAGTTAGCAGACAAGCACAGTGTCGAACTAACTGTAGTTGGCAGCTTCGATGACAAGGGTTACTTCCGCATCACCAGAGCTGACAAAACCATTGCTTTGCTCGATCTCAAATTCTTGCACGACGGTGCCCCCCGCCTTGAGCTCGAAGCTCACTGGCAAGTGCCTGTCACTATCGATGAAGTAGAACAGCCGCCTAAAAGTCTAGGAGATGCCCTACTTGCCCTTCTCGGTCATGCCAATATTTGCAGCCGCGAGCCGGTCATTCGCCAATATGATCACGAAGTACAAGGCGGCAGTGTTGTCAAACCACTAATGGGACCAGAGCAAACAGCACCGTGTGACGCTGCGGTGATTCAGCCGCTTTTAAGTGAACCGACAGGATTAGCTGTATCAAACGGCATGTGCCCGCAACTGAGCGACTTCGACTCGCACCTCATGGCCATCTGCGCTGTTGATGAAGCGGTGCGCAACGCCGTATGCGTAGGAGCCGACCCTAATAGTCTGGCCCTGCTCGATAATTTTTGCTGGCCCGACCCCGTGGCATCGAAATCAAACCCAGACGGCAAGCGCAAACTGGCACAACTTGTTCAGGCTTGCGAAGGTTTGTACGAAGCCGTTCTCGCTTACAACGCCCCGCTTATCTCGGGCAAAGACAGCATGAAGAATGACTTTGATGATGGCACAGTGCGCATTTCCATTCCCCCAACCCTACTTGTCTCAGCCATTGGCAAAGTGCCTGATATCGAGCAAGTAGTGACCATGGAATTTAAATCAGTGGGAGACCACCTCTTCTTAGTCTCAGCTGGCGCTCTGGGCTTGGCCGCCACCACCTATGCTGGCAACATGAACTGGACTTCTTCGCTCTTACCAGAGCTCAACCTAGAGCAGGCCGCCCTGCTTTATCAAACCATATTTACCGCCATGCAAAACAACCTAATTGAATCGTGTCACGACTTATCAGAAGGTGGATTAGCTGTCGCCGTCAGCGAATGCATAATCGGCAGCAACTTGGGCGCAGAATTAGACGCTGAAGCCGTTGTCACAGCTGCCGAAAGTGGTGCTCGCTTCCACGACCTACTGCGAGAGCGGATGGACGTAGCCCTATTTGCCGAAGGGCCAGCAAGACTACTAGTTAGTGTCTCTCCAGCGAATGTTGAAGCCTGGTTCGCTCTCTGGCCCGATCAAAAAGCCCTAGCGAGCGATTGCAAAATATCTATTGTCGAGATCGGCAAAGTGACAGACTCAGGTCTTCGACTTGTAGACAAGGCCAGAAAAGGCGAATTAATCGAACTAGACAACGTCAAGCTCAAACAAGCTTGGCAAGCAACTCTCCCCTTTGAAGAGGACTTCAAATGATCAGGCCAAGAGCGGTTGTACTGAGCGGAGACGGCATTAACTGCAGCAACGAAACAGCCTTTGCTCTAGAGCAAGCGGGTTTTGAAGCAGTGATTAGCCACACCAGCGAACTTTTGGCCAAGCCAAAGCAACTGATGAAATCTGAACTATTGGCTCTGCCGGGTGGCTTTTCTTTCGGTGACGAAATTGCCAGCGGCAAAGTATTGGCCGTCAAAATTAGGCATCGCATGCTAGAAGTTTTGCACTCATACATTGAAAAAGGCAACCTGGTACTAGGTACCTGCAACGGCTTCCAGACTCTAGTGCAGCTAGGTCTATTACCTAATTCAGAAGAAGGCAGCGAGAACACAATTAGCCTTACGCATAATTCAGGCGGACGATTTATCAACCGCTGGGTAGAGATGACAGTCAACTCAGAGAGCACAGCTAGCACCAACAGCCCATTTTTCAAAGGCCTAAGCAAAATTAGCCTGCCCATCAGACACGGCGAAGGTCGCATTCAAGTGCGACCAGATGCTAAAGACTCAGATATTGCCGTGGTGAAAGAACGGGCCGCCTTGAACTACAACGAAGATGTAAACGGAAGCTTTGAAAAAATCGCCGCTCTTACCAATGGCAAGGGCAATGTGCTGGGCCTCATGCCTCATCCCGAGGCCTACATTCGCCACTCGCAACACCCGGCATTTCAGTACTGGAAGCGCCAAAGCGCTTCCGAATCTATAAAGATGCGCCAAAATGGCGCTTCAGAATCTACAAAGACTTCTCCCTTTGAAAATCCGCCTGATGGATTGACCATCCTCAAAAATGCTCACGCCTCACTAAGCTAGGAAAATTGAAACGAAATGGCTCCCGAAAAACAAACCTACGCAGCTGCAGGAGTCGATATCGACAAGGCCGATCGCTTTGTCGACCGCTTAAAGAAACTAGCCCGGCGCAAAGAGCACGAAGCTATGTGGCAAGCAGCCGGGGGATACGCTGCGGTTTATCCAAGTTATAGTGGCAATGGAATTGCCGTCACTACTGATGGTGTGGGCACAAAACTGCTAGTCGCTCACAAGCTGAAAAAATTTGACACCATCGGCATAGATTTAGTGGCCATGTGCGCCAACGACCTAATTTGTGTCGGGGCCACACCGAACATTTTTCTCGACTATTTTGCCGTAGGTAAACTTGACGATAGTGCCGATGCCATCATGGCTGGCATAGTGGCAGGATGCGACCAGACAGGAATGTTACTGGTGGGCGGCGAGACTGCTGAGATGCCTGGGGTCTATGAGCACGGCCACTTCGACTTAGCCGGATTTGCCGTCGGTCAAGTGCGCAAAGAAGACTTGCTTACCGGAGCAGAAATTGCACCTGGTCAGAAACTAATTGGAGTAGCTTCTAGTGGCATTCACTCAAACGGCTTGTCTTTAGCAAGGAAAGTGTTGCCAGACAACGACGACACTTACAATGCACTTCTCACGCCTACTTTGCTCTATGTCAAAGCAGTGATGGAAGTTCTAGAGAAGCACCGAGGCAGTGTCAAAGGCATAGCTCATATCACTGGCGGTGGCTGGACTAACTTATTTAGATTGAACGGCGACGTCGGTTTTGTCATCGACAATGCACTGCCAGTGCCAGCCATCCTCAAGGCCATTGGCGAACATGTCAACGAAGAAGAGATGTACAAGACCTTCAATATGGGCATGGGCTTAGCGTTGATCGTGGATGAAGTAGCTAATTCTGAACCAGATACCAATTCTAAGACCGGCTCAGATTCAAAATCGACCATTGAAATTATTGAAATATTTGAAAAGCATAAAATGAAAGCGCAGGCAGTAGGCCACGTTACCGAACGTGCCAAGACACTTACAATCTCGAATCTAGAAAATTCGAATTTAACACTTCTTAGTTAGTACATAAGTTCAAAGCAAGGAAATTAACGACCAATGAAAACCGTACTAGTCAGCGTCACCGACAAAACCGGCCTCGACAACTTCCTCACCCGCTTAGAGCGCTTCGATACTTTGCGCTTAATCGGCACCACCAGCACTGCCAAATATCTAGAAGAAAAAGGCTTCAAGTGCACCAAGGTTGAAGAGTTGACTGGCTTCCCTGAAATTCTCTCCGGCCGCGTCAAAACATTGCACCCAAAAGTATTTGCTGGCATTCTCGCTAGACCAATCACAGAAGACCGCAGCTGCTTGGCTGAAATGGAAATTTCAGAAATAGACTTAGTAGTAGTCAATTTGTATGCCTTTGAAGAGGCTCTTAAGAAAAACTTGGCCGAGCAACCGATGGTTGAACAAATAGATGTAGGCGGTGTTGCCCTACTCAGAGCTGCAGCTAAGAACTTTGAACGGGTAGCAGTAATAAACGAACCGAGCCAATATGACAGCGTCATTGCAGCAATGGACGCTAACAAGGGCGAGATTCCACTAGATTTCCGCAGAAAACTGGCCTACCAAGCTTTCTCCCGCACAGCGAGCTACGACCAAAGCATCTCTAGCTACTTAGGTAAACTTGTTCATGATCAGGCTGGAAGCGCTGATAAATCTGAAGCCGCTGTTCCAGAATTTGCTGACAAACTAACCATTAACCTCAAACGTCAAGAAACCTTGCGCTACGGTGAAAACCCTCACCAAGCAGCAGCTTGGTATCAGCTAGAAAGCCCAATATCAGTTCCTGGTTTATCAGCTGAACTACAAGCTTTCCCTCCGTTTGAACAACTACAGGGTAAAGAGATGTCGTCAAACAACATCACTGATACTTATGCCCTTGTCAAAATCTTGCGTGAACTTAGTGCACCAGCAGTGGTTGTGATCAAGCACAATAATCCCTGTGGCGTAGCCCAGGCCAAAACGCTGGCCGATGCCTATGAGCTAGCTTACGAATGTGACCCACTGTCAGCTTTCGGTGGCGTCTATGGCTTCACCGGCAAAGTGGACGCTGCCTTAGCCGAGCGCATCACCCGCAACTTTGTCGAAATCGTTCTTGCACCTGAATATGATGAAGCTGCCCTTGAAGTATTCAAGAAAAAGAAAAACGTTCGCGTTCTCAAAAGCACCGTTGATACAAAGCTGGCCAAGCAGCGCGACTACAAACTGAAGCATCTTTCCGATTACGGCTTCCTTTTAGAAGTAGATCAAGATGCCCCAGTTGAAGCCAGCACCTTCACTTGTGTCACTGAGAAGAAGCCAGATCCAGCTTTGCAAAAAGATATTGCCTTCACTTGGTCTGTGGTTAAACACCTCACTTCAAATGCCATATTTGTCGCTAAAGATGGTCTGTCGCTTGGTTTTGGTATCGGTCAAACTAGCCGCATTGCTAGCACCGGAATTGCTCTGCGCCAAGCCGGAGAGAAATCAAAAGGTGCAGTGATGGCTAGTGAAGCCTTCCTACCGGCCACAGACAATATTGAAGCGGCAGCCGAAGCAGGAATTGCCGTGATCATTCAGCCTGGTGGCAGCATTAAGGACGCTGACGTAATTGCCGCTTGCAACAAAGCGGGAATTGCCATGGTCTTTACCGGCCAGCGCTGCTTCAAACACTAGAGGGGAACAATCAAATGAAATCTGGAAGTAGCAAAAAATACGGTGCAGTACTTACGGCTCTTTTAGCCCTTGCTACTTCCAGTTTCTTCATGGCTCCCAAAGCCGAAGCGAAGAGCGATAAAAGCACCGAACATTCAAAAGATAGAAAGAGCTTGAGCGACGATATCGAAAAGCTAGAAAATGTCAGCTATATGCCAGGATTACCAAACGCTGATGATCGCGCTCATCTCTTCTGTCTCTATACACCAAAGGCAAAAGCAGAAAAGAGCTTTCCTCTAATTATTTACGTCCATGGCGGCGGCTGGACCACCAGGCCAAACTCTATACCTCGCTGGGTGCCAAACTTTGTGCGAAAGGGCTACGGCGTTGCCATAGTCTATTATCGCCTGGCTCAAGAAGGGATTTTCTCCTCTCAAATAGAAGACCTCAATACTGCCTTGCGCTACTTCAAAGGCAATGCTGACAAACTCCACATTGATGCCAATCACATTGGCTTATGGGGAAGTTCTGCCGGGGGGCATCTCGTGGCCCTAATGGGAGCCTCAGCCAATAGCCCAGCTCTCGATATTGGCGGCGACAAATCAATTTCACGCGATGTGCAAGCTGTCTGCGATTTTGCAGGGCCAGCCAATTTATATGACCTAGGCACCAAGCAGTATCCAAAAATGGAATGGGATACTGTTAGCCCTAGTTCGTCTCTATCGCTGCTCTTAGGTGGCACCGCCGCCAGTCAGAAAGCTCGCGCTCTTGAGGCTAGCCCAGACACTTACATCTCGCCTGGCGACCCTCCATTCTTAGTTATGCATGGCGAAGCCGATAAGCTCGTCCCCATTGAACAAAGCGACGATCTAGTGGCAGCCTTGCAGAAAGCTGGGGTTGATACTACTTATATTCGTCTGCCTCACGAAGGCCACCATATTGAGCACGGTAAAAACATTGAAACTGCCCGCAAATTTTTCGATAAGCATTTGAAGGGTGATAAGCACTAGAGATTTGCTATCGGTATCTATGCCATTAATAGTTTTCCGTCGTCAAATCAGATAGATTTTTGCGATAAAAATCTATCCGTTTTGTTTTTTTTGTTTTTAGATGAGTCAATGCGATTCTAGAAATGTCCGATTTTGGGCTAAAAATCTGACATATTTGCAAGAGCTTTTGAGCTAACCAATGACTTTTGGTCGTCCAGCCCAAGAAGACTTCACAAAACGATTAGAAGCTACTAGTTTTAGTGCTTAGGTACAAAACTTGGTTGAGCAGCTCGGTTGAATCTTTGACTGTCCGATTCGCTAAGGACAACATTAGTCACGTATGGTGCCAACTCCTGATTCGACTGCACGAGACACCATTGATAAACTCTGTCGTTGCGGAAAAAGATCTTCAGAGACAAATGGTGGTCGAGCCAGTAAATAATGTCTTGAGCACCAGATTTATAATTTGGCGAAGTGACGTTTTTCGACAGTAGCGACAAAACATTAACTCGGCTCATGCCAATCAAATTGTAGTCTTTTAAAAATCGGCCGAACCATTTGATTCGATTTGTATGGTGATTTGCCCAATACTGCGGGTCGAAATGACCATCGTCAGCATTTGTCACAGAAAATCTATATCGACCGGGTGTCCAATCGTAGAACGTCATTCCAGACACCGCTGGTAAACGCTCTGAATCTGGTACTTCTATGCCATGCATGTCTAGATAGGCATAGCGAAACTGATCAGTTGCAACATCTCTGAATAGATAGCGAACGAAACCATTAATCATTACTGGTGGTGCATTGTTTTGCGAAGGTGGCATTTTGCCGCGAGGGAAAACAAACAATTCCTCTCCAGTTGGTGAAATGGCCAGACAATCATCACTATTGAATCGCTTAGCAAAATATGCAATTGGTGCAACTGTTTGGTTAATAGTAGCTGCGTTGTTTGTCCATTGGTTCTCGTAAATAGGAGTAAGTGACTCATACTGCCCAGAGTCCCCTTGAAACTGCCCAACCTCGACCTTCGCCGGAAGAGCCGCAAATGTTTTGTTTACTTTAATTCGCGACTCTTTCCCATTTGAAGAACGGATGGTAACTAAAGATACGCCGTTATGAAATGAAGTTGCATAAAGATAATCCTTTTTGACGAGAAGCTCGCCATCAGGCTTTAAGAAGCCTAGAAACTTGCGACCGGTAGCGGAATTAATGGCCGCAAACCCATCACTAAATGGAGAAATCCAAGTGTAATTAAGATCTGATTTGACGGGAGTTATATCGCCAGTTTTAAGATCGATTATTGAAAAAACTGTGTCTAGCTTAGGCAAGGGTCTAAATTTCTGCAAGAAGGCTTTCCCTCCTCCCACATGCTCTACCGAGTAATTGCCTGGTGCAAGAAAAACGGTGCCGTCGGGATGACAGAGACCAACTTTGCCATTCTGAATAAATCTAATCAAAGCGTCTGGTTGCAGACCGTCCAGATTCATGGAACTATCAGACTCCGCAGCCTCACCAAGCCAAGCAATATCGACAAACTGGCTATCCTTGGGCAGTACGACCTCCAACTCCTTCCCATCTCTATTGAACAGGTGTTTATCCCGACCTTCAACAAAGCGGTCCTCACTGACTCCTGTGGCAAAAAAGATTCCGTTTCCTAGGTACTCAATGCGAGAATATTTCGCAGGTATGACTGGGCGCCCTTTTTCATCGGCCAGGCCCACTGGTATTCCAGAAAAGAGATCGGCTTCATCAGGTATAGGACAAGAAGCAAAACCAGCCATAGCTGCCAATTGACTTGCTAAGATGACAGAGGCAGCGGCTGCATTTAAGATTTGTCGATGGTTCATACTTGAGGGAGCAAAATCAGTAAAAGCGCGCAATCTTGCCGTCATCTCGTAGTTCCATCACCACCGAGGCAGGCTTCTTCGGCAAGCCCGGCATGGTCATAATTTCGCCGGTGATGGCCACGACAAAACCAGCACCAGCAGACAATCTAAGCTGGCGAATATTGAGCTTGAAGCCAGATGGTGCACCAAGAAGCGAGGGGTCGTCACTAAATGAATATTGAGTCTTCGCTACGCACACAGGCAAATTGCCGTATCCGTTTTTATCAAGCCATTTCAGTTCTTTCAACGCTTCACTTGAATATTCCACACTGGCAGCACCATAAATAGTTGAAGCCACTGTGGCGAGCTTCTCTTTGATAGGTGCATCCAGTTTGTAGAGCGGAGCAAATTTACTGGGCTTAGCAGTCTGAGCCATAACCAAGTCAGCCAAGTCAAGGGCGCCATCAGCACCTTTGGCCCAAACATCAGCAGTGATTGCATTTATTCCCTTTGCTTTGCAGAGAGCGAGCAGATGGGTCAACTCTTCCTCACTATCACCAGCAAATTTATTGATACAAACAATAGCTGGCACGCCAAACTTTTGCACATTAGCCACATGGCGTTCTAAATTACACAAGCCTCGTTCTATAGCGGGCAAGTCATGTTTAGACAATTCAGCTTCGGCAACACCACCATGCAATTTGAGCGCTTTCACCGTAGCAACGAGCACCACTGCATCTGGTGCCAACTCAGAGCGCAAATTAGCAACAATGTCGCAGAATTTCTCTAAGCCTAAATCAGCACCAAAGCCCGCTTCGGTCACAACATAGTCGCTTGTATACAGAGCCAGCAAGCCAGAGAGAACACTCGAAGTACCATGAGCAATATTGGCAAATGGTCCACCATGTACAAAGGCCGGAGTGCCGTCGAGAGTTTGCACTAGATTAGGCTTGATAGCATCTTTTAAGATGATTGCCATAGCAGAAGCAGCATCGACTTGTTTAGCAGTAATAGGAGCAGCAGCAGTAGATTTAGCAACCACTATATTGCCAAGGCGCTCACGCAAATTCGACATTGAATCGGCCAGACAGAGAGTAGCCATCACTTCTGATGCGGCAGTAATATCAAAACCTGTTTCGCGAACAATGCCATTGGCCTTTCCACCTAAGCCTTGCACCAGATTGCGCAAGCTGCGATCGTTCATGTCCATGGCTCGTCTAAAAGTTATGGCACGTTGATCGATGCCGAGAGCATTGCCGAAGTGAATATGATTATCAATCAAAGCAGCAAGAAGATTATTGGCAGCACCAATGGCATGCAAGTCGCCATTGAAATGCAAATTGATATCATCCATCGGCATCAGCTGCGAATATCCACCACCGGTGCCGCCGCCCTTTTGACCAAAGACCGGCCCCATTGACGGCTCACGCAATGCCACAGAAACCTTGAACCCACCTTTTAGGCCTCGACCTTTGCCACGCTTGCGCAGGGCCTGAGCCAAGCCAACAGAGGTGGTGGTCTTACCTTCGCCAGCCTTAGTTGGAGTAATGGCTGACACCAATATCAACTTGCCGCGCACTTTACTCTTGTCAGACAAGATGCGCTCAATAGCTTCGTAGGCAATCTTGGCCTTGTACTTGCCATAAAGCTCAATATCATCAGCGCCAAGGCCGAGGTCTGCGGCCACTTCGGTTATGGGCCGGAGCTTGGCGTTATTCGCCAGGTCAATATCTGACGGTTGAGAGGAGCTAGACGAAGTCGACGAAGTAGAAGTGGTGGTAGCTGTTTCCAATTTTAAAATTCCAATTGCCTGACTATAAAGAAAAGAGGCTAACTCATGGCTAGCCTCCCCAAGATTATACTGACTTATTCGCCAACCTATTTCTTAAGCTCTCTGACGAGGCGCATAAGGTAGAAGGCGAAGTTGACGTAATCAAGAACTATGTTGAGAGCAATACTGGTAGCTTCAGGCCAGCTATTGTCAGTTGACTTGGCCAAGCGACAAAAGTCGACCAAGAAGAAACCGGTAAAGACCACCAAGCCGCCCACAGCATAAACAATATTTACGCCAGCAGAGAAATGAATGAAGAATTGGCTCAGTCCAACAAGTATTAGGCCAAACAGAGCAAACATGAGAAAGCGCTGCATCGGTCTAAAATCAACGCCAGAGAACGCTCCTATTGAACCTACCACGGCCATAGCTCCGGCAGTACCAGCTAAGCAAACGGCAACCGTATTAGCGCCGATGGTTTCAATGTAGCCTTGCAAGCCAAAACCCACGATTACACCAAATACGGCGTTCCAAATGGCCAATCCGACCATTGCAGAAACCGGTGAATTAACCCTAGGCAAGAAGAACAAACCACCAAAGGTTATAACCAGAGAGGCTATCCAGAGAAACATGTTCGGCTCAGTCTTGATACCAAAGAACGAACCGGCGGCAAGGAACATGAACGAGACACTTGTGAGCAAGGCTACCTTGCTGACTAACGTGCCCTGGGTCAATGCCTGGGCATCGAACTCGGAAAATCCGAGCCCACCGCGCTTTGCCGCCTGCGTGGTCTCAGTGTTGTTTTTAAATGATTCCGAATACGGTTTTTTGTCCATTGCTTTCACCTTAAAGGCCCATATCAATAACGATATACCTATACCAAGCTAGCAGCAACCTGATGACAACTGCGGGATATTCATTATTCCTTAGCAGATAGAGATTCTGCAGAATAGAACGGCATTGAATTAAGAGTCCAGCCCAACAAGAGATCTAAAGTATTGCAGTAACTCCGTCTCAGTAGAAAGCTTAAGACCCCAACACCAATCAATCAAAACCAGACTGTGCTTCTGACAAAGTTCAGCAGTGGCAGAGGCCGCTAGCTCTACATTGGAAGGTTTGGCGTCAGCCACACCCAAAGCGTTAACGAGTTCCCTACCAGCTGAATCTTTCACAAATTGACCGTAAAGCACCAGACCACCAGCCACTTGTAGCGCAAAGCCGCCACTCACCACTGACTTTATGTGCGTAATACCATTAATACCTGGCTGCGCATAACTGACACCGTCGAAAGCCATTCCTCGTTCAAAACAACGCAGCTCAGAAACACGCAGAACTGTACTGGCAAGCGGACATTCAACTCTTTCTCTAGCATGAACCGAACGAAATGCACCGTCCGCCGTGCGCTTCTCAAAGATTGCGGCAATGGCCGAAAACTCCAAAGCAATCTCAGCGGTGAGTGAGCTTGAAACAAGCTCGACCTGCCTCCAATTATCCTCGTGCATAACAAGAATGCGTTTTCCATCGGCATCAATAGGAACCTCGGCACCAATTGAATAAGCAATGGTAGGCAAAGTATAGAGAATGTCTTTAGGATTCATCGAGACAATAGGCTGAACCTTAAGCGTCAATTTTCCCGAAGCCCCACAGCCATTGCGGTCGGCAGGATCAGCTTCGACGATCATAAATTTGAGCGGACCAAGGTCAATGATAGTTTGAACGTCAAAGCGCTCGGGGATGTCCTCAAGACGTTGAGTAGTCTGAGTCAAGACTTTCCCGTCACCATTCACGATCGTAACTTCGACACGCTCACTCTTACCGAGCATTAACGCCCCTTCTTCGCTTCTTCTTTGATTTTTTGCTTGGCCAATTCTTTGGCGCGCTTGGCCGCTTGTTCAGCTGCTTTTTCCGCCGCTTTCTTAGCTTCTAGCTCACGCACACGCTCTTCTTCTTTGAGCTCAAGGTAATAGTTGTAATTGCCGTGATAGACCACCAGTTGGCCGTCTCGAATCTCGACAATCTTGGTGGCAATCTGTGAGATGAAATAGCGGTCGTGTGAAATAACCACTACTGTGCCGTCGAATTTCTTGAGAGCGTCTTCTAGTGTCTCTTTGGCAGGAATATCGAGGTGGTTGGTAGGCTCGTCTAGAATCAAGAAATTATTGGCGCCCAGCAGCATCTTAGCCAAGGCCAGGCGGGCTTTTTCGCCGCCGCTGAGGCTCTCTACTTTCTTGAATACGCTATCTCCGCCGAATAAGAATCGCCCGAGCAAAGAACGCACTTCTTCGGTCTTCCAGAGAGGCACTTCATCTTGAATAGTAGCTAAAATGGTCTTATCTAAATCTAGCGCTTCTGCTTGGTTCTGCTCAAAGTACGCAGGGCGAACATTGTGTTCACCGAGCTTGACCGAGCCGCCGTCTGGTTTTTCCCGACCAGTTATCAGTCTAAGCAATGTCGACTTGCCAGCTCCATTTGGTCCAAGAATAGCGATACGCTCGCCTCTTTCAATCTGTAAATTGGCGTCTAAGAAAAGAATATTGTCGTTGTAGCCATGGGTCAGATCGCGGATGGTAACAACCTCACGACCACTGCGGGCTGCAGCAGGGAAGTGGAACACCAATGTGCGCTCACCATCATCCGGCTTCTCTATCAGTTCAATTTTGTCGAGCTGCTTTTCTCTACTCTTAGCCTGGGTACTGCGAGTGGCACTAGCCCTGAATCTATCGACGAAGCGCTGTTGCACTTCCATCTCTTTGACTTGGCGCTCGTAGGCAGCCAACTGAGCGTCGCGGTTCTGTTCTTTTTGCAAAAGATAAGTGGAGTAATTTCCAAGATAGGTAGAAGATTCGCCCCTCTCCATCTCAACGATGCTTGTGCAAAGGCGGTCTAGGAAGTGACGGTCGTGAGAAATAATGGCCATCGGTGTACTTAAATCGCGCAAGAAGACTTCGAGCCATTCAATGGTGCGCATATCAATGTGGTTGGTAGGTTCGTCGAGGAGAAGCACATCAGGCTTCTGTAGCAAAACCTTACCAAGGTTCATACGCATCTGCCAGCCGCCGCTGAACTCACTGACAAATCGATCGCCGTCACCAAGAGCAAAGCCCATCTCGGCCATCATTTTTTCAACTTTAGACTCTTGAGCGTAACCACCTTTGGCTTCATACTCACGCTGCAACTTATCCATCTTCTTCAAGAGCTTATCGAGCTCTTCAGGAGTGGCAGTTTCAAGAGCGTTGTGCACCGCAGTCAGTGCATGGTGGATTGTATTTAATTTCACAAACGAACTGGAAAACTCTTCGCGCACAGTGTTAGTCGGTGTAACTGCAAATTCTTGGTTGAGATAGCCCACGTGCAAACCGGCCTGGCGAATAATTTGACCAGAAGTCGGTTCGATCTCACCCGTAATAATTTTGAACTGAGTCGACTTGCCGCCGCCATTTGGGCCGACAAGACCGATACGGTCGCCTTGTTTAAGCTCCCAGGTTACGTCTCTCAGCACCTCGCCTTGAGGATAAATTTTGCTGATATTTTCGAGTCTAAGCATTGGATTCCCAAAAGAGCGATAAAGAGTAAGAACAGAGAGAGTAAGGACAAAAAGAGTACGGACCGAGAAAATAAGAATAAAGAGTGAACGGTAAGCGAGTTACTAAGACGAAGTTAGTTGCAACTCTAAGTACTACAGATTCTAGCACTTGGCAAGCCGCTTGTCAGAAGGAAATAGTATTAGGTAGAAGCCCATCCGTCTATGTATACGAGCTAATCTCAATCTAAAGAATTCAAAAAGTTGAAAGCGTTCTAGCCTGCCAAGCCGCTTTCGACCACTTAACTACTTAACAAGTTCGTGTACAAGAGGGTTTACACGGCGTAATTCTTCAAAGTTTTGCCTAATTAGGGTACTCTTTCAAGATCATGCAGAACTAGATGTGAGATAGCCGTTGAGCGCAAAAATGCCAGACAAAACAAGCCAGCCCATTACCCACGCTGACCAAGCAGCTAACCAAACACCAAACCAAGCACCTGATCAAGCAATCGACCGCCAGGCCCTGATCAAGGGGGCCAAACGAATCGTAATCAAGCTCGGCACCGCTGTCTTGATGAAGGATGAGGGCGGAATCGCGCTCAGCCGCTTCTATTCGTTCGTTGAGGGCATCGCCAGCTTAGTAAAGTCAGGCAAAGAAGTGCTACTTGTCACCTCTGGCGCCATCGGCCTTGGCTCACGCACCCTTGGGCTCACCTCCAAACCCAAGCTATTACCTCTAAAACAAGCCTGTGCCGCCGTTGGCCAGGGCCGCCTTATGGCACTCTACTCAGACGCCTTTGAAAAAATGGACGTCATCGCCGCCCAAGTCTTGCTCACAGAAGAAGATTTTTCCAACCGCAGGCGCTATCTCAATTTGCGTAGCACCATCACCCAACTCTTAGAGCTGCATGTTCTGCCGGTCATCAACGAGAACGACACAGTATCAACAGCTGAGCTAGAGATGCTCAAGGGCGACCACAAAGATGTGGACATAAAAATCAATTTTGGTGACAACGACAAGCTATCAGCTCTGGTGGCCAGCAAAATCGACGCCGATCTACTTCTCATACTGACTGATGTGGAAGGCCTCTACACAGCCGACCCCCGCTCTGGTCCAGAGGCCAAACTCATCTCAGTTGTAGATGTCTTCACCCCAGAAATAGAACAATTGGCCGAATCAAAGGTCGTCAGTGAAAAGCCTGGTCGTGGTGGCATCAAGACCAAATTGGCGGCTGCTCGCATTGCTTCTCAAAGCGGCTGCGCCACCATTATTGCCGGTGGCAAAACCGAAAATGCCATAGGGCGAATTTTTAATGGCGAAGATCTAGGCACACTCTTCCTACCCCACGGTGGCCTCAGCGGCAAACAAAAATGGATTGCCTTTGCCACCACGGTCAAAGCCACACTGGTAGTAAACCCAGGGGCAAAAGAAGCCCTAAAGAAAGGGAAAGCCAGTTTACTTCCCGCCGGAGTAACCGAAGTGAAGGGAACTTTTGAGCGCGGCGACGTCGTTAGCGTGGCCGGCGGTGATGGTCATGAATTTGCTCGCGGCATTGTCAATTATTCAAGTGATGAAGCCCGTCTTGTATCAGGCCAGCATTCAGAAGCCTTGGACGAATTGAAGGAAAGCCGCAACTACGATGCCTTGATTACCCGAGACAACATTGCTTTTCTAGACTCTTAAACGGATAGAAAACTGGATATACAGAAATGACAGCCACAGAACTTCCTAAAGACGCGACCAGTCAAGAAAATCAAGTAGAAAATAGCGTCATGGAACTAGCTAGATTGGCATCTCTGGCAGCTCCAGCACTAGCTTCGACTAGCCTGGAAAAGCGCAATCAAACAATTTTGAAGTTCGCTGAAATTCTTGATTCGCGCCGAGCCGAAATACTAGAAGCAAATGCCAAAGACGCACTGAACAAAGATGCTGTTGAGTTCAAAAGCGGACGCATGGCCATCGACAACAGCAAAATCGATACTGTTATAGCGGGCTGCAAGGCCCTCGTGGCAATGAAAGATCCACTAGGGGCAATCGACTTTGCTAAAGAGTTAGATAAAGACCTGCGCCTTTACCGCGTCACTTGCCCCATTGGTGTAATTGGCATCATCTTTGAAGCACGGCCCGATGTACTACCGCAAATTGCCGCACTTGCGCTCAAATCTGGTAATGCCATTTTGCTCAAAGGCGGACAAGAAGTTGAGCAAACCAACAAACTTTTGTTCAGCTGCCTGCAAGAAGCTCTCAGGCTCGAAGGTTTACCGGAGAGCAGTGCGACCTTGCTGGCATCGCGCTCAGACGTGGCAGCCCTTTTGAAAGCTGACCGCTATGTCGACTTGATCATTCCCCGTGGCTCAAACAGCCTGGTATCGTACATTCAGTCAAATACTAAGATTCCAGTGCTCGGCCACGCCGAAGGCATCTGCCATGTTTATGTGCACCACAGTGCCAACATTGAACAAGCAATCAAAGTGGCAGTAGACGCTAAATGTGACTATCCTGAAGCTTGCAACACTATGGAGACTTTGCTGCTGGATAAAGATCTCGCAGCAGAAAATCAGCTGGCAATTTTAACTGAACTGCACAAAGCTGGAGTGGAACTGAGACTTGATAGCGCCTTGATGACCTTCTGCACTACTTCGGGCTTAAAATCAAAGCCAGCCACTGATCGACAGACCGGCTCAATAGTCACTGCCGCAGACGAAGTCGACTGGTCGCGAGAATACGGCAGTCTCTGTCTGTCAGCCAAGGTAGTCGCCGGAGTGGATGAGGCCATACTTCATATCAATCAATACGGCTCTGGCCACACAGATGCCATAATCTGCCAAGACAACTCAACATGGCTTAAATTCTTCAATGGAGTAAAATCTGCTGGGGTTTATCACAATGCTTCCACCAGATTTGCCGATGGCTTTCGCTACGGCTTTGGCGCAGAAGTGGGAATCAGCACAAGTAAACTTCCACCGCGCGGACCGGTAGGCTTAGAGGGTCTAGTAACCTACAAATACAAATTGGAAGGCGCCGGTCATAGGGCTAGCGACTATCATGGAGCCGGTGCCAAGTCTTTCCTTCATACAGACATAGAGAAGAAATAGATGACAGAAAAGCGCGACCAATTGCTAGAACGCATCAAGCCATTGCGAGACGATGTACGCATGCTCGGCTTCATTCTAGGCGACACAATCAAGCGCTTCGAAGGCGAAGAAGTATTTGGCTATGTCGAGCAATTTCGCAGCCTCTTTAAAGAAATGCACCGAAACAAAAGCATAGATAGTGAGCTAAATCTGGCCAATCATCAGAAGCTCCAAGAATTGCTCAACGCCCTTGATCTAGATACTTCTATTAAAGTGATAAAAGCATTTCTCACTTATTTTGACATTATCAATATCGCTGAGCAAAATCACCGGCTGCGTCGCCGTGCCCAACACGACAGCAGCGGCGAGCGCAAATATGAAAAAGACTCACTCTCAGAATTCTTTGGTGGCAGCAATTTAGAGCCCCAGCAACTCTTAAATGTCTTAAACAATCTTGATATCGAAATTGTCTTCACCGCTCACCCCACCGAGCTGACAAGGCGCACAGTAATGCTCAAGCAGCTTGAGCTGGCTCAACTGCTCTACAAGCGCGACCACCCACCGCTTTCGAAACACGAATCTAGCGCCATTGAAGCCGGGCTTAGATCTGTTGTCGAGTCACTCTGGCTTACTGACCATGTCATCTATTTCAAACCATCTGTCAATGACGAAGTGCGCTACGGCATTTATCATTTTGATCATGTGGTCATCGACGCGGTCATAGATGTGCACCAGTCTCTTGAAGAAGAATGCAAGAAACTAGAAGCTAATCTCAATGCAAATTCAGAAACAAAATCGAAAACTAACTCGACTAACAACTCAACTAACAATAATCGCAACTTCATCACCTTTGGCTCTTGGATAGGCGGAGACCGCGACGGCAACCCCTTTGTCACCAAAGACGTCACCCTGCAAACTCTCGACTATCAGCACAGTGTCATACTCAATCGCTACCTCAAAGACTTGGAGAGCCTATTTAACGAACTTAGTCAATCAGCCAACTGGATTGATCAGACCGAGGCATTCAGCCGCTCGCTAGAACACGATAGCCTGGCACTGCCAGCAGTGACCCAGAAATACGCCCACCGTTATGCCCTAGAGCCCTATCGACTCAAGCTTCTCTATATACAGGCGAAGCTGCGCAACACCCGTGATCATAAAGTTGAAGGCACAAACGCCGAGTTTTATTCAAGCGCCGATCAGTTCAAGAGCGAGCTAAGAGTAATCAAAGATAGCCTGGTCAAAGCCGGTTGCCGCGATAGCTTACACAATTTGAACCGCCTAATTGCTACTGTCGATATATTCGGATTTCACCTGGCGAAACTTGATATTAGGCAGCACAGCAGCCGTCACCGCGATGCCCTAGATGAAATTACAAAATCACAGGCCCTTCTAGAAAACGGCTATAGAGGCTTGGATGAAACTGCAAAAATGGCTTGGCTCACCAGCGAACTGGCAAGCAAACGGCCATTAATTCCGGGCGACTTGCATTTCTCTCAAGCTACAAACGAAACAATCGAAGTATTTCGCACCATGGCACAAGGCCAAGATCTTTACGGCGCCTGCGCTCTAGATACCTATATAGTGAGCATGACTGAGCATTCATCTGACTTGCTATCAATTTTGTTGCTTGCCAAAGAAGCTAGCATTTGGGCATCAGAGCATCATCCCCATAGAAAAATTAGCATCGTCCCGCTATTTGAAACCATTGAAGACTTGCGGCGAGCACCACAAATGTTCCAGGAGCTTCTAGACAATCCAATCTACAAAAAATATCTAGCCGAACGTGGCAATCTGCAAGAAATTATGATTGGCTACTCAGACAGCGGCAAAAATGGTGGCATAGTCACAGCCAATTGGGAACTATATAAAGTTCAGAAGAAACTGGTGGCCATAGCCCAAGCAAACAATATTGAGCTTAGGCTTTTCCATGGCCGGGGCGGCACCATTGGTAGAGGCGGCGGCCCAACCCATCAAGCTATCTTAGCCCAGCCACCTGGAACGGTAGCAGGCCGAATTAAGCTGACTGAACAAGGTGAGGTAATCTCGTCAAAATACGCCCTGCACGATATTGCAGTGCGCAACTTCGACCAGTTAGCCGCCGCTGTACTGCAAGCAACCGCTGCCCAGCCCCAGTCAGATACTGAACTAGAAGCTGCATCAGAAGCTGATTCAGGCGCTGAAAATAGAACCGAAAATAGCGAACCAGTGCATTGGTTCAATTTCATGGAACAGCTTTCGACATCGTCATTTAAGGCCTATCGCTCTCTTGTTTACGAAGACCCTCAATTCGTTGAATTTTTCAGTCAATCAACTCCTATTGGCGAGCTGTCTAAATTGCAGATGGGCTCGCGCCCGACAAGGCGCAACGCCGGTTCTGGCTCGATTGACGACTTAAGGGCAATTCCTTGGGTCTTTGCTTGGACCCAAAGCCGCTACATGCTGCCGGCCTGGTATGGCTTTGGCAGTGCTTTCCAGGCTTGCTTAGAAGCGAATCAAGAGACAAGCCCAGAAACTGACCGAGAAATCCTGGCAATGACCCAAGAAATGTATATTAAATGGCCGTTTTTCCGCGGCTTAATCAATAAACTAGAAAACGCCTTAGCCGTCGCCGACATGGATATTGCTGCTTACTATTCAGAAAATCTCGTGGACAAAGCATTGCAAGAAAAATTCTTCAAGCGCATCTTGGCTGAATATGAATGCACCAAGAAATTTGTCTTGGCTGTATCGCAGCACCAGGTCTTACTGGAAGAAGTGCCATACCTCAAACATTCAATTGCTATTCGCAATCCGTATGTTGATCCTCTGAGTTATTTACAAGTGCGACTAATTGCTCAATTGCGCGAACGCATCAGCAAAGAAGGCACAGAGATAACAGCCGATGTCAAACACGACAAGCTACTTGAGACAGTCTTGATGACAGTCAATGGTGTGGCCGAAGGTTTGCAGAACACCGGCTAAGTCAACCGATCTTAAAACTTCAACTAGCTTTTTTCTGGGCTTCTCTCAGCTTAGAAAGAGGCAGTGAAAATTGAGTAGTAGCACCATCAGGCAGGGCCAGCTCAAGTTTAACGGCTGGTTTGCCATCCACCCCCTTTTCTAATTTTATGGCCGATGGCACAATAGTCATATTGGTCTTCAGCCCCAAAATCTCAGTCTGCATGTTGACTTTGATGCCTTTGATATTTGCCAAACCAACAGCATCACTTCCACTTTGAATGGTAGCTGAGATGCTGCGTTCTAAATCAATCGAACTAACAGTCGCTTTGCTGTTTTCAAGGCGCTTATTGACCTCAATATGTTTTTCCTTCATGGCCTCCGAGGCAACATCAAATTGCGCAGCACCACTTTTCTTCATGCTCATGCGCTGCACATCATCAGTATTTTGGAACAAACGCATGGCCTCACCAACCTGCTTTAATGCCTCAGGTTGATTCATAATTGAACGCATTGGGCTATCTTTGTTGAAATCATTCTCTCTCAATGAAACTGTATTAGTTCTCATTCTCAGTAGACCCTGAGTACTTCCTGTCGAGCGCAAAAACGGGCCAGAATCATCATGACCCAAAGTCATCTCATTGGTATGGCTAGTTCTAATTCGACCTCTCGGCCCTTGAACATCAGTAGTGAAGCCACTCATATTGGCAAGGCGAATGCCGTCGTTAGTTTTTGCCAAATCAAAACTGATATTTCTATCCATATGACTAGCCACCGGTCGATGACGACCAACGCTAATATTTGGCGCATCGCCAGTGGTGGCGGTCTCCAACTTAGCGTTGACGTGTTGCCAACCATTGGCGCGCCGACTAATCTCAACCGATTCTAGGTTGCTGAGTTTGTCTATGCCTTTGCTTATTTCTCTAATTGGATTAGGAGCATCAACAATTTCTCGAACACCGGGAAATGCACGAACCTTCTGAAGTGAGTCTCCAATTGTCGGTTTAGTCTCACCCAAAGAAAAGCTACTAGCGTCGGCAAATTCACTCGGCAGCTTAGTGTTGCTCTTTCCCGCAAGTACACGTGACGCCTCGCTCCACAAAGTGGCAGCCTCAATACCAGAAGGTTTACTGTTGTCAGAGACAGGTTCAGAACGCTCAGTTTGGGCCTCACGTTTAGGGGCCGTGATTTGATCAGACATTGAGCCTCACTAGTGCAAAGAAAAGTAGTAATCGCATGTTAGCTACGCTCATGGTAAGAAAAGTTTGTTTCAAACTTGTTGCAAGACCGATGAAAATGCTCAACTGCTTAGGCAACCTTTTCTGATTACATTAAGATTGGTGATTTGAGCGTCAATCATTGAACTTTTTTCGACCTACCAACGTACTAGTTGGTATGACTAATATAAGTACTTACCGAGGTGCATTTATGAAACGGCCCACTAAGGTCTCAAGTTTAGGTATTGCACTCAGTTTTGCTGTCCTAACTATAGGCATGCCTATAAACTCGCCAGCCCTAGCCCAAAATGTCACTCCCAATGTCGGCCAATTCCAGCCACCAGGCGGCTATGGCCAAGACGGACCAGGCCAGCAAGGAATGCCGCCGGGTCAGGGTCAAGGTATGGGAATGGGTCAGGGTCAAGGCCAGGGCCAAGGACCATTTGGCGGTCGCTTCCGTGAGCGCATGGGCCAGCGAATGGGCGGACAAGGTCAGGGAGGCGCTGGACAGGGTTTCCCTGGCGGACAAGGCATGGGCGGTCAGGGGAGACAAGGCCAAGGCACTAACGGCGGACAGGGCATGGGCGGTGGGCAAGGACAAGGTCGCGAACAGTTCATGCAAAAGATGAAAGAGCGCTTTGATGCTGACCATGATGGTCAATTAAGTGACGCCGAAAAATCACAAATGCGTCAATTCATGGAACAGCGCCGAGAAGCCAGAGAAGCCCAGGGCGGACAAGGTGGAGGTCCCGGTGGACAAGGACAGGGCGGACAATCCATGGGTGGCCAAGGCCAGGGACTCAGGGGTGGGCAGGGCTTTACGGGTGATGGTCAAGGCGGACAAGGCGGACAAGGCGGACGATTCCGCGGTGGCCAGGGTCAAGGATTCATGGGGGGCCAGGGACGCGGCTTCGGTAGGCGCGGCATGAATGGTCAAGGCGGTAACCAAGGCGGCCCAAATCAGGGTGGTCCCATGGGTAGCCCCAATCAACCACAAGACATGCCCCAACAAGGTATGCCTCAACAAGATATGCCGCCCCAGGGCATGCCTCCTGAAGGAATGCCACAACAGGGTCAACCGCCCCAATAAATAGCGAAAATTGCAGCTGTAATGTTTTGCGGGTATAAAATCGATACTAAAGGCAAATTCTGAATTCACAGAACCAAGGGTATCGATCTGCAAAATCCAAGACTAGCCGCACTGCGAAAAACCATAGCCTCTCTGACAGCCCAAGGCAATCAGCAAATGGCTGGAGGCAACTACGCCTATGCCGAGCAGTTCTTTGACCGTGCGCTAAAAGAATGGCGTGCCGGTGGCGGTAGCAAAACCGAGGAAGGCTCGCTCATAACTCAACTGGGCAAAGCCTACGAAGTACAAAGAAAATTCGAGCCGGCCTACGACCTATATATGCAGGCTTTGAACAACCTGACCGGTCAGGAATATGACGAAGTCTATGCCGCCTTCCTCTATTTAAACGAACGCATGGGTGCATTTACAAAGAAAGAGCCTGGGTATTAGGTATGGTATGCTAGATGTGTCGTAAGTCTTTGAGCTTGTGTCGCTGGATAGTGAGACCCTCGGTGGTTCTAGAAACCGACCGTTGAGAGAGCAAAAAAGCAGACAAAATTTCGAGATGGGCGGAGGTTTTCCTCCGCCCATTGCTTTTACCAACCAATCACTATTTGACTCTTGGGGATAGTGCTGTTTTCGGCAAAGTGACCACTGCAAGGCCTTCAGAAAATTTGGACGCATACTCAAATTTCGCAGGAATGATCAGCTTGCCACTCTTATCCACATAGCCATACTTCAATTTGTATCGAACCAGCCCACGGCCGTTTGAAAACGCCTCAGCACCGTCATACATAGGGCCGAATACGATCACACCATTCCTGTTGATATATCCCCACCGATCACCAAGTTTGACTGCTGCCAAACCTTCGCTGAAATAGTCAGCAGCGTCGAATTTTAAACCGCAAGCATACTTTCCATTCACATCGATGAAGCCCCACTTGCCTTCGTAGTCTCCTTTTCCGAGCTGACTACCGTGAGAAACGGCAACAAGATTCTCCGCAAAGTCCTTTGCACTATCCCAAGTAGGCTGTACAACAACTTTTCCGGTCTTATCAATAAATCCAATTTTGAATCCACCAGTTTTTGGATAGATGTAGAACCGAGCATATCCGCCAGAAAACGGTCGAGGATAAGCGCTCGCACAGTTTGCAACAAGCTTTCCTGCAGTATTGAAGTAGCCATTTCGAAAGGGGGTAGAAACTCCACTGGTAATTAGTATTAAGCCACTATTTACGGTTGATTTCCCTTCGTAGTCGACTGTCAGATTACTGAGAACACTTTGGCCTGCCTTGTTAATAAATCCACTATGACGCTGAGGGTATTCAACTAGAGCGATCCCGCTTACAAATCGCCCTGCCGGCATTTTGGGAGTACCAAAGTCACTATTTGGATCAGTTGCAAATTTGGGCTCAATCACAAATTTGCCATCTTTATTTATGTATCCCCATTTTGAATTGACTTGAACAGCGGCCAATCCTTCTGAGAATAGGTCGGCATCATCGAACTGTGGCTTGATTCTAAAATTTCCTGTGTGGTCGATGTATCCCCACTTCGCACCAGAAAGAACTGGCGCCAATCCTTCTTTGAATATCTTGGCTCCTTCGAATCTATTCTTAAACGCGATTCGACCACTTCGATCTATGAAGCTACAACTCCAGTTTTGTGCATCAAGAGCAGTTTTCAATTTCGCGGCTTTGCTTGGACCTTTCGATACCGCAGCTAGGCCATTCTTAAATGGCCTGGTATCGTCGAATTGAAGTGGTATCACTAAATCGCCTGTGGCGTTCATGAACCCTTTCCTTCCACCTTTGGTTACTTCTGCCAAACCTTCGCTACTTGATTCGATGCGATCGAAATCAAGCTTTCGAATTGTCTTTCCAGTCTTATCAATCAAGCTCCAAATAGGTCCTCTTTGAACCGGAGCAAGTCCATCGGTAAAATGACCAGCGCCATCAAATCCACTGGCTAAAATCGCGCCATTCTTATCAATAAACTTGTATGTGCCACCCTCTTGAAAGACACCCACCCCATCGTTGAATGGTTCTAAAGTTGCATGATGCATCTTTCCATCAATCAACTTACCTGAGAGATTGAGATAGCCACTAGTTAAGGCCTCTTCTACTATTGCTATACCATCCTTAAAATTAGCAGCACTCGTGTATCTGGGTGGGACCACTATGCGACCTTGCTCATTGATATAACCATAGGTACCTTCTGCCTTTCCCCAGGTTTCGCCATGAAAGAACTGCTCGTAAAAATGAACACCTAGTTCGACCGGTAAATGAAAAGCTGCCAGTCCTTGGTTAAAGCGATGCACTTCGACACCTTTGGCACCCGGCGCAATTACTTTCTTGCCGCTCTCATCATAAATATCTTTATGAAATGGAATGATAACGTCATCGCAGCAGTAATTGCCCGAAAGGCTTTTTTTGATGACCTTTCCGTTTCTATCTATTACAACATCCTTGTTCTTCAGCTTTGCAGAGGCCGCTCCAGACACGAAATCATAGGCTTCGTCAAAGCGGGGCGGAATGACAAACTTTCCGGTCCTGTCAATGTAACCCCAAAGATTTATGCCATAGCTATTAGTGGGTACATTGGGTCTAATACCTTCGCTGTCGACATTCTGTTCAGCTCTACGTATTTCGGCCCTAGCCCAAGGACTAGTGGTGGCCAATAGAAAAGTTGCTAAGGCGGCCACGGCCATCTTTCGAAGTATGCGCAATCGTGAACCTCACCGCTGTTATATGGGTATTTCTAACCATTAGTTAGCTTAAGACTGGGATGTCCACAAATGGGAATAAGCCGGCTGGTCTTCACACCTGCACCCTTGCTCAAACTTTCTAGCAATTTGGCAAGCTCACCATCGGCGAAGTGAGTTTCAGCAGCGTTGCTAATTCCCGCATCAACAGTTCCTGAATTTTTCTCGCCAACATGCGCCTTCATCTCACTGATAGCGGCATTAGTCGCCTTGAATGCCTGCGGCCGGCTAGTTCTTTGCTTACCCATTTAATTCCATTAATTCCTGAGATGTTACTGGTTGGTTCCACGCTTGTACAGACGCTTACCATATACCCGTATATTGTAGACAGCGCGATCATCACCAACAGCCATGACACTAAAAAGCAGTTTGGTTGCTTCATATTGTTCCTGCATGAGCTGAGTTCACCGCTGGCATAGCATTAATGCTGCAAACCAGCAGTGTGAGAGCGACCGCGCAAACCTTCTTCAACGAATGGGAAAGCGTCGGCACGCAAAACCCTTGACAAGCGCGCAAATCAAATTTCATTTTTTGAGTTAACAATCTCGGTCACCATATGCGGTGACACCATCATAGATACACAGGGCTTTGTTGTTTATATGGAAACAAATGGAACCTTTTGAGATAACCGCGGTCTCTTCGAGCAGGGAAATACATGATCAAGAAGTTATCGATCGTAGGGCGTGTTTATCACACCGAGGAAAATTATGTCAATGTCAACCAAGCAGGAAGAACAACACGAACATCTCACGATGGAAGAGCGATTGAGCGCTGTCGGTGCTCATATAGATGACCTTATTACCAAAGCGAACGAAGCAAAGGCTCGACTAGAAAAAAACCTAGAACAGAAAAAGGAAGTGAACGCTGAAGCACTAGATGAGCTTAAAGTGGCCTTGGATAAGGCTTGGTCTGACGTTGATCGTGCCTGGGAAGAAGCAAAAGCAGGGGCTCTAAAAGCTGCTAAAACGCTGTGTCATCCGCATGAAGACGGTAAGCAATAACAGTTGGTAACCTTCTACCAGAAGGACACACCTATTGATACTTGTCTGTAGTGGTCAGGTGATCCTATTCAACCTTGGCGCCGCTATCTGGAACCGTTGGTTCCGGCTCCGATGCATGAGCTGGAGATGAATCTGGCTCAGAAACACTCTCAGAAGCAGTACCAGATTCGCCAGAACCATCAGATGCAGCGGAACCTTTGCCCTTACCTTTGAATAGTTTTGAAATTACCGCTACAACTCCTACTATGGCAATGATAATGAACTTCTTCAGTACCAGTAGAATACCAAGGCCCCATTTCCACAAGGCGCCGAATATACCGAACTTGGCCGCTGCGGCCATAGCACCACCACCCAGTATCAAACCAGCCAGTCCATATCCTGCAGCTTTGTCGGTGCCCGGAACATATTCTGCGTAAGTCTGACCTTTATTGAATTTGACATTTTGTAAAAGCGTGGCAACCTTCGCTTTGCCGAGATCGAGCTCTTTCGGCTCGGTGACTAGATTCATTGAAAGCACACCGCGTCGGCCGAGCATACGAGTATTATAGTTAATGGTATCAACAGGCGCATCTGCTGAGTCTACATCTTTGACCTCGATGGCCCAGATCATTTGGTGGCTAGCTTTGTCGTAACGCGGCTGCTCGGCCCAACCGCCAACGTAGTAAGGTTGGATTTTTTGGGCGATGCGCTCCTCGTTTTGTTCTTTATTGGACTCTTTAAACGAGTTCAGCAGATCATTGGCATTGATTTTGTCAGCGTCATCTTCTGTGACGTAGCCGCAATCTTCATAGCGACAAACAACAAAATATGTCTCCGGAGAATCTTTTTGCGGTGCAATAATTCCAAGTACACCTTCACCCGATGAGCCCTGTTCTTTCAAGAAAGCAATCGCTCTTTCTGGTTCAACAAAACGAAATTCTTTCGGCAATTTGACCACGGCCAGCTTGTCGCCCAGAATAACAGTTTGCTCTTTGACTTCTTCGGATTTAGCGGCGACAGTCTTGTCTTTCGTAGAAGCAGTCGCTTTCGCCTTTGAGCCCTCTTTACCAGACTTCTCGTTCGTAGATAGCTTGGTCTGGGTTGTCTCTTTCGAATCTTGCTCTTTTGCTTGAACTTGCAATGAAGATGCACTTAGTATGCCAACTATGAGCGCTGGAGCAACAAGAAGGAAGGAGCATCTGCGCGAACTAGACCTAACTGGCGATTTCATAAATTCTCCTGGAGCGACTGTTGCAATGATTCTTAGTTAGATACTCTCGTCTTGGAATCCACTCCGTCAAGCATAGGCTCCTCCGGCTTCCTGTAATCAAGTGCGAGAGAAACTCATCACTTAAGTGTCGCCGTCAAATAAGCAAGAATAGACACCTCAAAAAGAAAAATTGCCAGCACAATAGTGGTGCCGTTTCTCTCTAACTTGGCCGTTTGTGCTGTTTCTGTGGCAGCCGGCAATAGCCACCAGGTAAATTTCTTGACCAAAAACGGCATACAGATAAGAGAAACCAACCCAACCGAGCACAAACTGGTAATCGCTATTGCCAGAGCCATATTTAAGCCATTCAATAGGGGCACAAGATAGTGCCGCTGTATAACCAAGATAGGATACAAGCCTAACACCACCAGACAAGCGGTTTTCCAGGCAGGCGTTACTGGCTTACCAGAAATAGTCGGCTCCCATCCAGGAAAAGTCGAGCCTATAACCTGTATTCTGGTGGACGCTTCAAACTCCTTATTTTCCTCTACTAGAGCCAGTCTCTGCTTTGAATGCAACCAGAACTCTAGGTCCTCTGTTCCACCGAAGCGAAGAATACTGCTCCAGTAATTGGCCCGACCCGGCACCGGAGCTTGCAGATAGCTCCCCCTGTATCCAGGAAAGCTTGACTGGGTTGCTTCAAGTTTGCGCTTCCACTGAAAATAGCTATCTTCTTTTCCAGGTGCCACATAGGTCTCGATAGCCACAACAGAGCTGCCATGATCAGAGAGAGCGGCACTGGCTGCCAGTTCCTTCACCTGCCCCTTAAACTCGGCAGCAAGACTATCAAGCTGCGACTTTCTTTCTGGAGAATTCAACCAAACTGAGCATGTTTCTTCACTGTCAAAACGATGAATAACCGACCATATTGCAGATAGTTTTTCATCTTCTTCGATTTCAGAGGGAGCGATTTCAGGAGGAATAATTTCGGCACTAAAAAAGCCCTTAAGAGCCAAGGCTCCATAAGCAAAATCGGTCAGCCATCGACTGAAATCTGATGTCTGAACCTTATCAGTAGAAGCAATTTCAAAACTGGTGGCGGTGCTTTTTATCATGATTTAAATAAAGTGTATTGGCAAAGCCTGAGGATATGATGTAATCAGCAAGTTTCTGCTATCAGGTTTTGTTTCTTTTCCGGTGTCATGCCAGGTGATCACGAAAAAGCCCTCAGTGAGAAATCATTTTTACATAAGTGGCAAGTCCCCGCAATGTAGAAATTTTCCTCATCAATGCAGTGGGCACTTAGTCAACGCACGGGGACAATGTTTGCGCCCCGTGTTTTGACTCTCAAAACCTATTTGGTCCCCACTTCCGGCCGACGGCTGCGGGGAAATATAAATTCTCTCCCAATGCACCTTCCGTTCTCAATTGAAAGTTGAACCTCCCCTAGCCTTAGCAACGGATATATATAAAGCTCCTTGTTGCCACTTAGCCTAATGATTGATTGAGGATTGCCATAAAGTTTGATAAGGGCAGCAGTTGATAGGCCCGGTTTGTTATAACTGGCTTCAGAAGACAGATGACGAATAGCCCCGAATCGCTGTACCTGCCATTCATCAAAGGAGCTTATCTCAGCTTCGGTGAGAATTGACGCCTGGCAACAACTTGATCCAAGAAAACTGAGTTTAATCGGAATTTGTTCATATCCAAAAAAATAAACCAGATCGGTTGTGATTGGTGATTGCTTCTTCCAGACAGCAACTTCGTCTGTTATAAAGGCAAGCTCGTTATACGTTTTGCGAATATCCTGGAGAGTTCTACCTTTGGCTCTTTGTAAGAATATTTCTGCAGCTTGCATCTCTGCTTGCAGGAAGCAATGAGATGACTGAATTTGCTCCTGTTCGTGCCTAGAACTGTAGTTCAACTGGGTAGTTAGCGCCTGAAGCTGCTCGTCAGACACATGCTGCGCAGCTAATGATTCATGGGGTTTAACTCCTAATACAGGGTGGAGAAAATCTAATACTTTAGATTCGGCAGAACTCACATTGTCTCGCAGCGCCTCTTTGGCCGAAATATCCACCGCAAGTACGAGCGCACAATCAGCTAATATAAAAACTAATGCGGACCACAAACCAATAAAAAATCTAGGCCAAAAACAGCTCGTCTTCATGACTTTCACTACCAATTTATGTTTCATTACTCGATATTGTTCTCTAGCAATTCTACGGAACTGGCTTGACTGTTGGCTTCGGTCCACCGTGTGCTGCAACTCTCCGAAATTGATTGTCGTCAATGACACGCATTAGATACCAGTGATCGGCAAGTTTTTCTGTCCAGATTGTTCCATATGGCCCAATCGGTGGAGGGCAATTATCTTCAGAATAAAGTAAACCCGACATAGAATAACGTCCGCTGAAAAAAGTGAGGTAGACATTTTTCTCTTTGAGCTTATGGACTACTCCAAGTTCCAGCGCATTGAGTCGGCCAGCAATAGATACGGCAGGATCGCTTGTAACAGGCTGCTCTGACTTGTTATAGAAGTATCTAAAATCAGTAAACTCACCAACTTTAAGATCAGCCATTGACTGTTTTGCTAACACTCTCAAATCTGCTAGATGCTGTTTGAACCACACGCGAATGTCAGCATCACTCATTAAGCTTCGACGTAAGGCTCGCGCTTGCCCATCATGAAAAGCATCCCACGAAGCTCTTACAGCTGGAGTAAAACTGAGCCTTCTCTCTGCCTCAAAGCGATTCCAGTTAGCATCCGGTGCCGGCTCCTCGATATCAAGTCCGGGTGCAAACCGTCGTTCTTCAAGTGGTGTACGAATAGCTGATATTTTCCAACCATCATCATCAACTAAATAGAAGTATGACTCTGTTCCAGGGGGCATGTGCTTAACTCGCGCCACTGCACATTTTTCTGACAGCAGCCGCACTTCAATTTGATTCTCATCTAATTTGAGGAATTTTCCTAAACCAGGGATTTCCCCCCAACCGGCTTTGATGGAATTGCCAGTTATTTTCGCCTCGCCAGTTAATCTTGAGCTGGCCGTCTTTGTATCTAGTGCATTGCTATTCAGCAATGTCACCGTTTGACGCACCAAAGCATGCAACGCCGGAGTTAACTTGTCACTTTTACTAGAGCTGAAGTTGTTCTGATTCTGATAAAACCAGGTGTGCGCCAGCGGGCTAAGTGGATCAATAGAGGGGCCTAGGTGCCCACCTCTTCCATCAAATATGATTTGGCCTAAACCCGTATTAACAATCGGTGGCCAACCGTCAAATTTACTGTTTCGCAATGCAATTTCTTGATCAGACAGTATCTTTGGCACTTCTCTTGCCACTGGTGGCCCGTCTTTATCTCTGATTGCCGCAAATTCTCCAGACTCGGGTCTTACATAATCGAGCGTATAGAAAAGATCACGATTTGCATACCAATCTCTGCCAACTGGAAAGGGGTATATGATCCCATTATAGTCGTCAACTGATACTATCTGCGATGCCACTGTCAGATTGAGTTTTGTTAGTTTAGCCTGCGTACCTGTATCGTCTAGTGGGAGACTCAACACTTTCAAGCCATCAAGTCTTTTGTCAAGCAAAATACTTGATGGACCGGTCTTGCTGTCGAAGAACTCAATTACTTGGGGCACTTCGGGGGCGTCAACAAGAAGGTCTTGGCTGTAGCTTACTCCCTCGCTATCACGTTTGCGCTCTGTTCTTTTTGCTTTGAGAATTTCTTCGTTCGGGCAATCTTGCAGTGAGCTAACACGCAATGGAATTTGCAATTTAGTTCCGGCGCGACTGATGGTGACAAGAATCGTTCTATTTGGGTTGTATGTGATGGTTTTGCTTAAACTCTTATAGATACGAACATAAGGCGCATCTATTTTGAAGCTCTCTATACGGTCATTGGTTTGCAGTCCAGATTTTCTTGCCGGTGAGCCATCTTCTACCGCTTTGAAATAGAAGCCTTGTGCATCTTTATCTATTCTCACGCCTGCATAGCCATAGGTACTCGGCGGGTCAGTTAACGTGTTTGAACTCGCCGTCTCTGCTGGTTTATTACTGCCCTCGTTAAGTGGTTGCGCCAGTGCTGGCACAGTCAGCTGTAGTGCCAAGGCCAAGCAAGCAAATATTAGGGCGAACGTGCTTTGCATTATTGCTTCATGATTCCCTACGCGCCCATAATTTCCGACTTGGTACTCTTTGACTGCAAAGAATATCACTCTTCTTCAGTGGTCGCTATCTGATACCAGCAGGCAATGGCGGCAGCGAGGCAGACCAGAGTGGCTGCAACGGCAATCATGTTCAGCATGCCGACATTACGCCAGCTGACGAAATACGAGATCCAGGGCAGGTGCATCATGTCCACAGGGCAATACCAATGAGCGGAAGAGTAATTATGGCCTTAATTCGGCATCAGGTAAATGGTGAAATCACTCAAACGGGGAGCCACTAGGTACTGAGAAGAAGGGATGCCCCTCTCTTCTCATTCCGCAGCTAACGTTAGCCAAGCTGGCTCAATAGTGCCAGCCCCTCTATCCCTGTAATAGTGTGTCTTTCCACCTTTTGCAATTTCAAAATCAATTTCAATCAGGGTTTGAGTTCTTTCTCAATATTTTCAATACTAGGTAAGCTGCCGCCTAACTCTGCTGAAAGTGGCTCTGCTAGCCGGTACTCAGATATCCCGATGGGACTGTGGCTTGTTCGCACAGTGTACTCTGCGATCAACGTTTTCTTTGATAACAAAGCATCGTAATTTAAAGTGGTAGAAAAGTAGGTCAAGATAAAAGTCTTCACCATCTACCTCTAGGTGGTACTGACTGCCTACAAAGGCGAAGCCTGTTCCTAGTTCCAAAAGGAAGTCCCGCAATTTCCCAAGTAGCCCTCTTTCGAGATCACGTTCAATTTGTTCTTTCCCCATTTCGAGAAAATCGAAATTGTAAGGATCTTTCAGTAACTGATGGGCAAGTTCCGACTTTGGATGAGGAAGCGTTGACTTGAAGTTGGTAGTAGATTTCCCCTGTCTTTCATAGAGGCCGCTTTCTATCTGATGAACGAGTAAATCTCGGCTCCATCCGTTTTCGATCGTCTGCAAGGCATACCAGTGGCGCTTTCCCGAATCTTTTACTTTGTCCAAAAGAGTACAGTTGTGATACCATGTCAATTTTGCAGGCGCCGCTTGCAAAATTGCAGGATCAGGATAGCTTTCGGCAAATACCTTCATGTAACGGAGGTTTCTCGCCGAAAATCCCTTCACTTCCGGAAAAGCTGACTTCAGATCAAGCGCTAGCCTATCGACTACTTTGGCTCCCCATCCTTGTTCTGACTCTTGGGTCAAAATATCTCTGCCAATTGACCAGTATAGACCAATTAGTTCTTGATTCACGGCTAAGTAAGCTTTGACCTGAGCCTTACGAATTCTTTCCTTCAGCCCCTTGAGCAAGCTTTCAGCTCTTCGATGCGACACCTACCAACTATTCATAGATAGGCTACGCCTAGACCACGAACGGCTCAGAATACCTACTTAGCGCCCATTGATTTAAGTCTAGCTTCAATTTTCAAAGCTTCGGCTTCTTTACCAGCCATGTGCAAAATAGCACCCTGAGTGCGCAAGACGAGCATTAGATTTGCTTTGGTGCTAAATTTCTCAATCAAGGTTGCGGCCTTCTTTGAGTACATTTCAGCTTGAGGCAGATTGCGAGACATCATAGCCACACCAGCCATATTCGAATAAAGCATCCCGAGGTTGGCACCGACCATCTGATTATCTGGTGCCAATTTGTAAGCTTCTTCTAGCTTGCTCACAGCCAAATCAAACTTGCCCGAATTCATGGCCTCAGCGGCCTCATTGTTGAGGCGCAAGCCGCGCATCGTTGGTGGTTCAGAACCAGAAGGCGGATTGCTGAGAGATGATGACTTGGTAGCAGACGAGCCAGGTGCTGCTCCAGGGATTTTCTCTGGATCTGCACTTTGACCGCCAAGCAGCTCACCATTTGTACCAGAAGAACCAGGTGCACTTGCAGAACCTGCGGAGCCTGGTGTTCCAGAAGCATTATTTTGAGCAGCTGGAGCATAAGCCGCAGCCAGAGCGCTGGTGTCACCCTCGGTTAAAGCACAAGGTTTATCTTCAGGATAGATCGTGCCAAACATGATATCGCTAGAGCTACTGCTATGTTTAGCAATTCCTAAAGCGTGACCGATTTCATGAAGTGCTACCCGACGAGCATAATTGTCGGTTAGGGTGGGCATCGCTTTTGGTGGCACAGTTAAGAGCAGAATCTTTGCCGAAGTAATACCCTGAGCATCTGGCACGACAATGGTCTCGCCGTCTTCTATCGACGAAGTCATCTTTGATCTATCATTGGTCCACTGACAGGTTATACCTTGCCCGCCATCAGTTCTATCTACAAATACAAACTGAATTTTGCCAGTACTAGCAATCATCCAATCATCAAAGGCTTGCTTAACTATTGTCTCCAACTGCGGCCGATAGCCGGGCACACCTTTGCCAGGGACAATACAAACAGGAATTGGTAGTCGACTCTTGGGCCAATTGAAGTGATCCGCTGCAAAAGCTGAGGAACTAGGCATAGAAGCAAGACCCAATGATAGAGGCAGGACCATAGCACCAGCTAGACCAAGACTTCGCAACAAGGGCATAAACTTAGAAACTGGCAAAGACAGAAGCGCCAACGCTCTTCTCATTGAAATAGCCTCCCTGTGTTAGTTTACACTTTGCAGCGTCAATGGCGCTGTTTGTTCAACTTGCCTGGCCAAATCAAAAGGAAAGGGAATTGGCTTGCGCGACTTCTCATCAATCAAAACTATGGTCGACTGCGACACAGCACAACAGACACCATCTTTATAGACAACCTGAGCCAGCTTGAGAGAGCTGCGACCGATATTTACCAAAGCCGTACCGACCTCCACATCACCGGGATAGTGCAATTCGGCCTTAAAATCAACGTCGATATTAGCCAGTACCATCGTCTTGCCTGGCCCAGCCAAAGAACCATTGCCATCAAACAACAGTGCAGCACGGCCAGATTCAAACAGAGTGACGAACACAGCATTGTTCACATGACCGAGCTTGTCGGTATCACCATAACGCAGGTTTACTTTGGTCCAGTGCTTGTAGCACTTGCGGTCAAGAAGTGCCTCTTTCGATAATGCTGGTTTCATTATTTCGATATCTCGCGTTTATACAGGCTTTTGCACTTTGAGCATGACGATAGAAAGTGGTGGTACCACAACTGAAACAGAATCTTGCCGACCATGGTGCCAGTGCGAGTCACTATGCACGCCACCATTGTTACCGATGCCGCTACCACCATATATCGCAGCATCAGAGTTGAGCATTTCTTTCCAATAGCCGCCCTGTGGCACACCGACTCGATAGTTCCATCGTGGCACGGGGGTGAAGTTGCACAGTACGAGAATGAAATCGTCTAAATGCTTACCTTTGCGCAAGAAGCACAATATTGATTGTTCATTGTCTTGGCAGTCAATCCACTCAAAGCCACCAGGGTTGCAATCATACTCATAGAGGGCTGGCTCTGTCTTATAGAGATAATTGAGATCGCTTACCCATTGCTTGATACCAGCATGAGTTGAATGCTCAAGCAAATGCCAATCAAGGCTGCGCTCTTCGTTCCATTCAATCCACTGGCCAATTTCGCCACCCATAAAGAGTAGCTTTTTGCCTGGCGAAGAATACTGGTAGCCATAAAGCAACCGCAAGTTAGCGAATTTCTGCCAAGCGTCACCGGGCATTTTAGAAAGAAGCGAATACTTACCGTGCACCACTTCATCGTGCGACAAAGGCATAATGAAGTTCTCAGAGAAACTGTACATGCTTCTAAAAGTAAGCTTGTCGTGGTGGAACTTACGGTGAACTGCATCAAGACTCATGAACTGCAATGTATCATTCATCCAGCCCATATCCCATTTGAGGCCAAAGCCCAAGCCGCCAACATAGGTGGGGCGAGTTACTTGCGGCCACGCAGTTGATTCTTCTGCCACCATCATTACTGATGGATATTCCGCATAAACTTTCTCATTGAGTTGCCGCAAGAAATTAATTGCTTCAATATTTTCTCTGCCACCATATTGGTTGGCTACCCACTCGCCATTCTCTCTGGCGTAGTCGAGATAGAGCATTGAAGCCACTGCATCAACGCGCAATCCGTCGATATGATACTTGTCGAACCAGAACATGGCATTGCTCAAAAGGAAGTTAGCAACTTCGTAGCGGCCATAATTGAAAACATAGGTGCCCCACTCGCGGTGCTCGCCTAGTCGAGGGTCAGCATGCTCATATAAGTGAGTGCCGTCAAACAAACCAAGGGCATGGCCATCACGAGGGAAGTGAGCTGGAACCCAATCAACCAACACACCAATACCAGCCTGGTGCAATTTATCAACTAAGTACATGAAGTCTTCTGGTGGGCCAAATCTACTGGTAACAGCAAAGTATCCGGTAGTTTGATAGCCCCACGATGCATCTAGTGGATGCTCTGAAACTGGCATCAACTCAACGTGTGTGAAATTCATTTCAAGCACATACGGAATCAATTTGTCGGCCATCTCGTGGTAAGTCAACCAGCGATTTTCGTCTTCTGGTACGCGCATCCAAGAGCCAAGATGCAATTCGTAAATAGAAACTGGTTTAGCCAGCGAATTTTTCTTATCGCGGCTCTCTAGCCACTTGGCGTCATTCCACTTGTAGGTGTCTAAGTCCCAAACGATTGATGCTGTGCGCGGGCGCATCTCGCTGGCAAAACCAACAGGGTCAGTTTTTTGTACATGTCCATTGGCACCGTCAATAAAATACTTGTAAAGAGTACCGTGACCAAGGGCAGGGATGAATGACGACCAGATACCCGACGAATGGTTCAAGACCATCGGATTCTTATCAGCATTCCACTCATTGAAATCGCCGACCACAGATACTCTTGCAGCATTGGGTGCCCAGACGGCAAAGTGTGTGCCTTTGACGCCGTCGCGCTCAAGCTCATGGGCGCCTAGCTTTTCATAAATGCGATAATGTGTACCTTCTGAAAATAAGTGCACATCAACATCTGAAATGAATGCCGCATTTCCCGATTCTTTGGTGGTCATCGTCAATTCCTTATCTCAGCACTATCTCAGCCCTATCTCAGCATTATCAAAGCACCATGTCGACAGCCTTCTACTGACAACCGCTTACAGCTTCAAATGATTATGTCACCTTCTAAATATATGAGATTATTGTTGCTATGTGTTTAGTATTCATTGTCATGGGTGTATCTGGAGCTGGCAAGTCAACAGTGGCACAGGCTCTAGCTTCAGCCCTGAATTTACCCTATTTTGACGCTGATGATTTTCACAGCGATGTTAACAAAGCAAAAATGGCCAGTGGCGAGCCATTGACAGATGCCGACCGAGAGCCTTGGTTGAACAGCCTCGCCAGCGCCATTGGCCAATGGCAGAATAAAGAACAACAGAACGAAGAAGCAAAAAGCAAGGAAGAAGCAACAGAAGAAGGCGCAGACAAACGCCAAGGTGCAGTACTGGCCTGTTCGGCCTTGAAAGAGTCATATCGGCAACGACTGATTGGTAATTCGGCCGCTGTGCGGCTGGTCTACCTCAAAGCCAGCTATGAAGAAATCTACGGGCGTATGGAAGAGCGCCAAAATCACTATATGAAAGCCGACATGCTCAAGAGTCAGTTTGCCGCTCTGGAAGAGCCAAAAGATGCAATTGTTGTCAACGCAAGTCTAAGCATAGAGAAAATTGTCGAGCAGATAATCGATTCTGCAAAACTGAAAAAGTAGTGCTTCCAAACATATTTAAGCTATTGCCCAGCCTTAAGCGGGCCGCGCGTCCACAATCTTGCGAACTTTCTGTGATGTCGGGCTGCGCACCAATGCCTCAGACTCAACAAAATCAACTTGGGTGATAAAAGAAGCGTCGTTGCTTTGCACGATGCTGCGAATGGCTTTTACCAGAGCTTCGTACTCACTAGACTTGGGCACGACAGATGTCGGCACCAGACAGAAACGCACTCTGTCCATTTTGGCGGCATCATCATAAGTGAGCAGAATTTGGTAGTCGAGTAAGTGCTGAAACAGTTCGAAAAAATCATCAAGAACGAAATAATCACCACCAACCATGAACGAGTTTTCGCAGCGACCGCTCAGCTCTAGAACGGTCACCGACTTGCCTTTGTAGATAGATTGAACCAGTCGACCGATATCGCCTGAGTCGTATCGCAGAACAGGGTGACGCGTTCTCACAAGATTGGTTGTTACAACCTTGCCAAAGCCATCGCCATTGGGTTCAAATATCTCGACATGCATCAGTTCGCTAGGGAACAGGTAGGAATCGCCCCCGAGCCCATCTGGCTGGTAAGACCAAACGCCAGCTTCAGCCGAACCATAAAGACCGCAGAACTGTTTAATGCCTAAGGTATCGGCAAGAAACTCGCGTTTATGAAGCGGCAACGGCTCACCGGCAAAAATATATTTATCCAACTCAAGATGTAGCTTTTCTCGCGCTAAGAAACGAGCAAACTGAATCACCCGTGATGGCAAACCCATGATTGTATTGGCAGAAAACTTACAAGCGACACGAAAGGCAAGCTCATCAGCACATGCCGAGTTGACAGGCAAGGTGGTCGCCCCGGCCTGTTCGCAGTATGAATTAAAAATTTCTAGCGAGCGATACATCATCTGGCTGCCGAACATATTTAGGGCAATGGTATCAGCGTTAAAAATAGACGCCTCAATCATGGCCTCGCCCAACACTCTTCGCTGGTATTGATTTTCAGCAATATCGGTGGGAAAGAAGAGTAGTAGATTAGAGACACTGCCTCCCGTCGGACTCCAATAGGCACCTTTTTGCAGAGCACCATCGGCAATTGCTTCTTCTACGACCCTGTACAAGGTCTGCTTATTAGTCAGCGGCGCATCGGTAAAGCAAGTCGATGCAGCCAGCCGATCAAGGTAAAATCGGTGGCTAGAAGCTAGGGTATAGATTTCGTCTACAGTGTGAGATCTTGGCACCCTATTTTTCACCTTTTAAAGTTTGTACCGGAAATAGAACGGTACCACCGCCAGCAACATTGACGATATCACCAGCGGAGGCACGATAAATACCAGGACCAAAGAAGACATCGTCAAAGCACAGCAGCGTGCCCACAACATTGAAAGAATGCCTTGCCACCACTCCACCGCAAGCATTGACAAGCAAATACTGTGCTTGTGGAATATAGCGCTGCAAGACATAATCAGACTCTCGATATTCTTCAATAGTACGGCGCCAAGTCTTCAAGTCGAGATTTTTGCCGAATATCACCCCTTCGCCCTTTCCTAGCAGATTCGGTTTCAAAACCCAGTTTTGCTGACTTGCTAGTGACTCTTCAATAATGTCGCTACTTGTCGCAACAGCAATGGCGTATGTCGGCACCACATGAGCACTGAGGAACAAAACATCTTCAGGCGACAAGTAGTCTCTCATAATCTGTTGATTTCCGAGCACCGCTAGAAAGCGCTTGTCATGAACAAGAAATATGGTTCTCAAATCATTCAAGTATTCGCGACTGGCAGCCAGAGCGCCCAGCATAGAGGGCGACCACTGCAAAAGCTCATCTTGATGCAACTCTAAAACTAGATAGTCGACCAACTCTTGCTCGCTATAGAACTTGCCATCTCGAACCTGAAGACGACAAAAGTCTTGCCATTGCACAGCTAATCCAGCACGCTCAAGTTCGTATTTAAAGAAGTGAATGTCCCAGCCTTTTTCACGGCCCTTAACGATACTACATTTAGTACCAGCACCGTGCCCGCGCAGAAAGTGATGTGGAACCTGCGAAAGCCCAGATAAAGGCGAACAGAGGGGGTTTATATACTTAAGTTTATCGACGATGCTGTTGATATAGTGGCTGATAAAGAAAGCATTAGTAGGAAAACGCGCATTGATCTCACAGATGGCTATACCACCATTTTGGTTATGCAAGAAATCAGGGCGAAAACTGCCTATCTGATAAGGGTGCTCGCTTGCCAATTGCAACACTGGTAGCAGATCTTTTGGCAGAGACAAGATCTTCTGAATGCGCTCATCAGAAAAATAATTTGTCACTATTTGATTGATAGCGCGAAATAGAACCCTGTGCAATTGACTCTGTTCGTCGCGCTCAAAACTAGAGAGTTCAAGGGGATAGGGATTAAAAGCATGCGTGTACCAGGTGGCATCATTCCCCTGTTGTGCCAGCAAGTCAATAAACATCCGGTAATCGGCGTCATAACGATCGCAGTTAGGGTCGCTAGAGTGGCCGCTAGGTACACTGTACGTAGGCAGGATTTGCTTCAACTGACTCCTACTCTCATAAAGCCTCAGACACCTCAGTTACTTCAGGCAGACTAGTGTGATCACCGGTTGAAGCTCGCAGAGGCATCTGAAATCTCATTCTTACTAGATGTCGCATCTTGTCTTTAACTACAGTGCGAGCATGCAAGAAGCGCCCGTTGTCGAACAAGAGCACAGTGCCCGTCTGCAAAAAGATCTGATCGACAAACTCTGGAAGATTGATTAGCCCGTCCAATTCAGATATAGCATCAATCTGAGCCTGGTCAGCATGCTCAAGATCAAGCACTTCATGGCGATAGCGAATCGTAACCTCGCCATCGCCAGCGAGGGAAAGGATAGGACCTTCAATAAAAGGTCTTTCTCTTCGAAACTCGGCAGGAACCCTAAACCTAAATTGGCTTTCTTGCAAAACGACACGGGCCGTCGAACTCAAGAGCGGCAAGATCTTTCTTACATCGAGAAGCTGAGTCTGCCCCCCGCCAAGGCTATCCTCTTGAACGACGAAGAGTCCGACATATCGAGGTGGTGGCTCCTCGAAAGATGCATCAGTGTGCAAGGGAAACTCACGAGTAGTCAGTGATCGAGCAGCTGTTTCAGGATCGACATTACTGTCATATTTGACATCCCATTGCATCTTGCCCTGCTCATCATGCGCACTTACGTAGCCTATGTGCTCGACTATTTTCTTGAGCGCAGCGGCAGTTCGATCAACAAAGTTGAGACGCAAATTGACAATACCGTGCTCATACAAGGCCGCACGATAATGATCGAGGGCAAGGCCTTCGGTGCTTTCTGCACTGAACAAGCAGTGAGGATGAATGAGCATCAGTTGAACGCCTCTAACAAACGAATGCGCAAAGCGAAGCTCATCATTTCAGACGCCCCTTAGATTGACAACTAATAATAGTCTCAGGACGGTAGCCAACAGCCCCGACACGGTTTCAATTGCTCTTTTTCGGGCTGGCCGGAACATAGGGCTCGGTCTTTCGTGGTCGGGACGGCGGTGCCAGAATGGCCATTTCTTTGCCATTCCAGGTCATTTTCATAACTGGAGTTTGCTCAGCTTTGCGATCAAACCTAACTTCTTGCTCAACACTTTCTTTCAGTGCCGAAAAAGCATCGCTGAGTTTGGTCTTCTGACCGTTGCACTTCAGTGACTCAATCAAGCCATGGGTGAATACGCCATTTTTATAGCGCTTAGATTCCCACGAGCGCTGACCAGCACCACTTGAAGAAATAACGATTGTGCCCTCACCAGCAATGCTACCAAGATCAAAATTATTGGTGCGAATCAAACCCTTGCCACCATTTACAGCCGCTGCTCCGCTGTTGCAAGAATCAAGAACTAAGAGCACTCGATCACATTGGGTGCGCCTCCTAATCGTGCGAGCTAAGTCTTCAAGCTCGATAGCAGTAGAAAATAAGTTATCGACATTGGTATCATGCAAAATTAAAAAGTTCTGGCCAGCGACATCTAGTTCTTTGGGGCTACCGTGGGTAGAGGCATAGATCAGTATGACGTCATCTTCCATCACCCGACGCGGCAACCAATCGTCGCCGATGATGCGCCGAATTTCATGCTCTGTAGCGTTTTCGTTGGTCAATAGAATGACATGATCTTTAGCAAAATTGCCGTCGGTGGTAAGAAAATTAGCAAAGTCAGTAGCATCTTTAGCGGCGTATTGCAGATGGGGAATGCGAGGATCTTCAAAATCATTAATTCCAATTACCAAGGCCCACTTGTCTCTGATAGGCCTATCAGTAGCAATAGACTTATCAAGATCAGCGGTTGAAATTTGTTTCGAGATTACCACTCCTGTCGGCGGAGACTTCTGAGCAACAATATCCAACGCTGAATCGTTGTCGATATCTCGACCATTGACTGATACGTGGGCCAGATGAAAATAATTTGTTGCCGCCAGTTCAAGCTTGACGTAGCGGGCCTCAATTGGCTCACTAAGCTTAATATTCCAAACAGTCGGCGTCTGAGTAAAGGCTTTGATCTGCTTCCAGTCAGCCTTATTAGCCGATACTGAGACCGTCAACCCTTGAGCCCGCTCTTGCAGCTGGCGTCTGCGATTTTCAATAACTAAGCTATCAACTAGGCAATTACGCCCCAAGTCAATGACTATATTGGGACGATCTTGCAGCTGTGTATGAAAGGCAAACTCAGGAGCAATCACCTGAGTCGATAGAAGTCGAGCCACATGAAGATCTTCTGAGCCGGTGAGTAAACAGCTCTTTTTCTCGTAGCCAGGATAAGTAGAACTAACTGAATAGGTGGCAGACTGTGAAAGACAATATGACTTTGCCTGCTCGCTACCACTCAGCGCCACACAGGGCAGCGAAATCAGCTGTAGAGCTAATACGCTGACGATGCCAAAGAGAAAGAGATGTAGGCAGAAAAATATCAACAGGCGGCTAATTTGCGGCACTAACTACCCCCCTGCTAGTAACCCTATAACAATGGCACAGTTTAGAAGCATAGACATCGGGCCAAAGGTCTACGTCTTTGGTCTAATTACCATGATCGTCTAGATCGATTGTGCATCGTCCATAATGATGAGACACTAGCTAGCCTGAATGGAACGCGAGAAACTAAACGCTAGAACGAACCCAAGCAAGGAATTAACGGCATGAACAAAGTTTTTACTAGCCAAAAGCACGCTTCGAAGCTAGCGAGCGCCATCATCTGCCTATTAGCCATTTCAGCCTGCGGTACGCAACACCCTGGTGATCAAGATATTGTCTACGTCGCCGCCCGAAATATTGACCAGCTAACTCCAATCAAGATCTCTGACATCGTGGAATTGAAGCGCGGTAACCATTCTGCGGGAAATGACCTACACCGGTTAGAAGACTTCCTCGGAAAAGAAACCAAATTCTTCATTCCGGCTGGTGAGACCATGCACGATCTCAAAATAGATCCAACTTCGAAGAGTAAAATCGACTGGGCAAAACTAGATCGCAATGGCTTTAGTAAGCTCGTTCCAGTTCTGAAAACCACAGCAGATGTACCGGCAGGCGGCATCGTATCACTGGACAATCTGGCTCAGTCTCTGGTCGCACTAAATGACACACCTGAAAACGTCATGACCTACATTCCCGAAGGAGGCACAAGCATCGATGGCTATATAGCCCTCAAGCCATTAGCTAAAGGCACTATAGTGTCGTACGAAGATTTAAGCGACACTTCCACAATGTCAAACATTCGTAGCTTTGTCGCGGTTCGCGATTTACCGGCAGGAACTGTGTTGACAATTGCCGATCTCAAAGCCAATATGAGCAAGGAAGAGGAACAAGAACGCTTCAATGCAGACTGGGACCATGACGACAAACAAAAGAAAATTGCTTTCAAGGATACTTACGACTTTAACAACTGGTATGAGCACAAGTTGCTCAAGAAACTCAAAAAAGGTGAAAAGCTGACCGAAAGTGCTCTTGGCCCGCAAATGAATAAGGTCGGCTTCGCAGCTCATGATTTAAAACCAGGAATAGAATTGAAAGCAAGTGACATCTTGATGAAGTTCGTAGAAGATAGGAAACCATCGCAAGATGTTTCAGAACTCGACGTCGCCATCGGCGCCAAGCCCATCAAGTTGATCAAGTCTGGAACGCGCATCAATTCTGACGACTTCAACCAAGACGAACCGCAATGAAGTTGGAGTTTTTCAACGATTTTCATTGCCACCTGAAGATACCAGGAGGGTCTATCGGCTTACCCGCTGCATGCTCAAGCGAAAGGGAAAAACCACGGCCGGTAACATCAAAGACGGCACAAGTTAGAAGCCACACAGCTATGAGATAGAACATTGAACGTCTCATCCACGAGCTAACTCGAAAGAGCTGACAGGAGCATACTACGCACAAAAAATAGCACACGAAAGTTAAGGAGAACCTAGGCACGAGAGTATAAAGCGGTGCTCCAAAACTAGTGGCTACCTGGTTGCAAAAGCAAAGCAGCAATGCGAAGCAGATTAGAAAAGCGATTGGATAGAACCACAGAATAAAGGCAACCAAGAAATGAGGCTCATTAAGTGAACCGCACAACCTATTGATTAATCCAGCTTCTGCATGGTCCAACTAACTATCCCTGCAAAATCGAAGCACGCTCCCTAACCCATACTTAGTTTAGAATAGCATTTTAGTTAATATCGCTGAAAATACTTATTCAATGAATAGAGGTACAAGCCATGGCCAAGCGCATCAGTGAAATAGCAACTAGCCCAGCGCATTCGCATGATCGCTTGGGTAAAGTCAGCCTTGGCTGAACCCTCAATCGGACGAATCGAACTCGACATGATCGGAAATTGGGGTTGGTACTGTAGATGGAAGGGCACTTTCGACAACATGAGCGACAGACCAATCTTAGGCGACACAGACTGGCTGCAGTATGCCCTGGTGGTAGATGTGCCCGAAGAAAGCACCAGCATGAATTTCGGATTGTTCCTGATCGATGTTGGAAAAATGTGGCTCGACGAAGTGAAGTTTGAAATCGTCGACAATACAGTGCCATTAACTGGCCTCCTACCTAAACCAACTAACCTCAATTTCGAAGCTTGAGCACTGCTGCGTGCGCAAACGCCCCATACCAGAACCCGTATAAATACATGAAAAATCTTTCCATTAGAGCCGAATCCCACTCTATTCCAGCTGAAAAATTAGCCATTGTAAATAGCAGACTTCAGACTCTAGTAAATACGATTAGCATTGATTTTGCTGATACCGGTTTCTATGTTAAGTCAACATTCAAGTCCTTAGAACTCGTTCTAAATCTATCTAGCCACCAAGGAAATGATCTGGAATACACCTTACCGGTGGATGGCAGTCAACTTTATGTTCAGCAGGCTGTTCCATTAACGGCTCTAGATCTAAGCCACAGTAGTTATGAACTAGAACAGCTGTTGGAACAAGCAGTGCTAGCACTTGCAATGGTAGCTAAGCGCTATGGCGGTGACTCACGACAACTTGAACTGAGAGCATTCCACATTCGAGGAGAGGTCGCTCGCCGAAAAATTCAAGACTTAAATACAGACGAAGACTTAACGCCCGATGACATCACAGAATTGCAAATTCACATGAGACTTTCTGACGACGGGTTTGGATCGCCTGATGAAACAGACTTCTTCTTAACCACCTTCTTCGATACTATCGCTAGCATGATTGAAGGCGATCAGCTCGGCGACGTGAATGACAACGACGTTGGAGCCGGGTATTTCGTACTCTATTGCGAGGGCGAAGACCCAAGAAAGATGCTCAATAGAATCAAGCCCTTTCTCACACAATGCTCAAAATCGAAAGAAGACTTCGTGATACTTAGATCACCTGAACAAGAATTAGAAATTGCCATTTCCGATATATAGCGACCTAAACCGAGAGCGAGAGCGAGAACTAAAGCACAACGTCGTCAGGCGAACAAACCCAAAGCCATCTTCCTAACCTTCTTGCTCAAACTCATACCGTTGGTCCGGTGTCATGCGACGATAATCCCATTGCTCCTGACTGTTCAAGCGGTTGTACAAGTTGCGCTCATCATTATTCATGCGCTCATAACTGGTTTGATCCTGCTGACTCAGATGCTCGTAGTTATAGCGCTGGTCTTTCGTCATGCGCTCTAACTCGTATCGTTCTTTAGAATTCATAGTCTCAAGAGCCTCACTAGAGGGTTTTGCATAGGACACGGCAATATTCTATTAACTGGCTATTAAGGCGAGGTTAAGCCTGGGTACAATAACCTTGCAGAAGTTAAACCATGACCGACAAGACAAAAGATTGCAATGACAGTAGTGAAGCAATATCTATCACTCAGGAGTTATTGAGAGAAGACCTCATTGAAGTGATGGCAGGCTTATCGCCGCGAGAAAGAGATGTACTGAACTTGCGATTTGGACTCAAAGACGGTCAACAACGAACGATTAAGGAACCAAGATAATTCGAACCAATCAAACCAAACCCTGTGTGAAAGTAACGAATTAGAAAACACGGCACTACCGATAGAACCGACGCCCAATTAGTAAACAGCAGACCATGATTACATCAGTAACAACACCTATGGCCAAGGCCCATCGTTACCTGTATATTGTCTGGTATTCACGACGCTGGGCCGCACAATGAAAACTATGATAATTATATGCAGCATTGCTATGGCAGCCGCTTTCCGATTCCTCTACGAAATTGGTACACCGTGTAATGCTTATACATCCGCATCAACAAACAAGCCATAGCCAGCACCACGAACATTGCGAATTACCGACTGACAATCAGGCCTGTCTAGTTTCAGCCGCAACCTCTTTATGCAACTCGTCAGTGCTTCGGTGGTGGAGTCGCTCTCGCTTGGCCAAATGTGCTCGAGCAGATTCGAAGCTTGAAAAAACTCGCCTGGGTGTCGCAGCAAAAATTCTAACAAGGCAAACTCTTTCGGCATCAAACTGAGAGTTTGACCCGCCCTTTTAGCAATATGACTTTTGGTGTCAATCTCGATATCACCGACAACAAGCTTACTACTTAGAAGTGTGGCAGGTCGCCTAAGCAGGGCGGCAATGCGAGCGGTAAGTTCTCTACCATCAAATGGTTTAGCCAGGTAATCATCGGCGCCAGCACCTAAGCCCATAAGCTTGTCATCTATGGTCTTTTTACCAGTGAGCATTAGCACCGGCGTTGTTCCACCTCGGCCGCGAAAGTCTTTGAGAATATCAATGCCTTCAACTTCTGGTAAATTCCAATCAAGAATTACAACATCGTAAGGGTCAAATTTTAGCCGTTGCTGTCCTTCAGCACCGTTTTGAATATGTTCTACGATGTGACCTTCTTTGGTCAGCCAGCGATTAACAAGAGACGCCAGCTGCAGGTCATCTTCGACTATCAGAATCTTTGCCACTAACACCTCTTAGGTCGACTTAACTTTACTGGCTCCGATAGCTTTGAAGGCTTGCTCAGAAGCCGGGACAGTAAACCAGAAGGTGCTACCTTTGCCCTCAACCGATTCTACACCCATTTCGCCCTTGTGCATCTCGACGATAGCCTTGGCAATAGCCAGCCCCAACCCAGTTCCTTTGTGCACTTTCTGGTCAGCGGCTTCGACCTGGCCAAAGCGCTCAAATACAGTGTTTAGCTTGTTAGCCGGAATGCCCCTACCAGTATCAGTGATGGCAATGCGCACGAAATCTCTGTCTAGCAGTGCTTCAACTAAGATTTTTGATTTAGGTGGTGAATATTTGATGGCATTAGCAAGAAGATTAATCAGCACTTGCACTAAGCGTTCTTTATCGGCATAAATCATCAGAGCAGGGTCAAGCTCTCGCTGCACCGTAATTGACTTCTGCTGAAATAGTGAAGCAATAGCACCAATAGACATCTCGACCAGATCACCAAGAGAAATTGGCTCAGCAATGAAATCGATAAATCCTGATTCAAGCTTGTCTAAATCAAGCAGGTTGTTTACCAGTGCCATAAGACGATTAACGTTACCTTGAGCCGCATGCAAACTATCTTTCATAAAATCATCTAATGAATCACCAAGCTCTTGCGCTAATAGTGAATGAGTCATCTGAATAGAACTAAGCGGTGTGCGAATTTCATGACTGACCATGGAGACAAACTCAGCCTTCATTCTATCGAGGTTCTTTCTTGCTGTGATATCGTGCATAACGCAGTAGAGAGAACCTTCAACTTCTGACCAAGCGACTGTCCACTCGGTATCGGCCACAGTGCCATCAGCTCGAGTGACACCACATTCAAACGATGTCTCTTTAGTTGTCTCGATCACTTTGCGCAGTGAAAGCAATACCATATCGCGATCAGCGGCAACCACAAGGTCAGCCAGACGCCCACCAATTAGGTCTTCCTCACTATACCCCCAGTGTTTGCTCACAGCTTCGTTGATGTCAGTGAAACGCATACTAGAGTCTACTGAACAAACCACATCGGCAACATTCTCAAGGATAGCCCGTTCTCTGCGCCTCAATATCACAAGCGCATCATGCATCTTATGATAGAGATGATCTATCTGTGCCAATTCGTCGTCGCCGTCTAATTTTTCAGCTGGTGCTTTACCGGCAGCCATCATTTTAGTATTGGCCATAATCACATTTAGCCTATCGGCGGTGCCACGTCTGAAGTAGAAAGCCAGACCAAAGGCTATCAAAAGCGAAAGCAATACTGAGAAGCCCAGAACTATGCGAATAAGCTCGCTGTACTTACTTACATCTATTCCTTCTACATCTTTTGACTCAGCCTGCTGAGCAGTCAACTTGTCAGTAGCTAGAATTAGCTGCTCAAAGTGCTTACGCATTGACATATACAGCACTGTGGCGCCGGCTTTATCACCGACTTTCATGCACTCGGCGGCTCTATCATGCTCTGCGCCAATCTGCCGAACTAGGGCATCAAGGCCTTTCCAAGTTTCGCTGCTCTTGGGGTTGCTTTGCACTAGAAGGTGAATCTGCTCTATTTGTTCTTTCATTCGTTGGGCAGTTTGTCTCGCCTGCGCCAACATCGCTGGTTCGTCAGTACTCTTATAGATCATAATCTGCGTCACTCGCTGAACATGCAGACTCATGAGCTTGTAGGTTGTATTAGCAAGTTCCCGACCTTGTTGCTCCCGCAGGCGCGCTTCATCGGCTTGCCATAGCAAGACAAAGAGAATAGCGATGAGAACGAGCTCAAATACTACAGGTACAGCCACTGCTACAAAAAATTTGTGGGAGATTTTCAGCGTTTTCAAAATGCCAACCTAAAACTACTCCGCATTGGATGTCTATTAAATCAGCTGTGCCCCTTTTTTAATAGTGCAGCCTGTATAGGCCACAGGGCCATTAACAATGCCGCAGGATGAGATTTCATCTGGTTGACTGCGGTTTGCCAACTTGAGTCTCTATATTGAACTCAACCAGACCAACGCAGTCCCTTTAGCAATTACAAATTTTCTACTGACTTTGGAGAACTTACTATGACCTTAGAACGCGCTGAAGCTAACGCCGCTGAATCTCGTCAGGCTTTTACTAACTTCGATGGTGTCTTTGCCGAGGCTTACTCAGATAAAGGCCTAGGCGGTCTGAAAGCAGTCTCAAGAAGCCGCCCCGAAACCGGTTCTATAGATTTCGGAACGCAAGATATCTTCGCCTCAGCCGACAAACAACTATTGCCTTCTTCTGATAAAGACTGGTCTGCTGCCGAACCAAAGATTAATGAAGCAAGCGAAGCCGAGAGAGTAACACCACTCGCTCAACTACAACGGGCAGAGCGCATTGCCGCCAATGCCGATGTCGATCAATCCGCAACAGTGTTAGACAAAGAGCACTTACCATCTAATCTGAAGGATAACTCTTCTACTGAGCCCAAAATAAACGAGATTACAGAGGCCGATAGAGTAACGCCTTTGGCTCAGAGCCAGCGTTTGCAACGAATTGCTGCCAATGCCGACGTCGATCAGGCCACAGCAGTGAAAGATCGCTAAGAACTAAACTGCTGCTTTTGATTTATTTTCTACCTTGGTAGTAATCGCCAAGAAGGCAGTAAATACAGCTGTGCTGGCTAATAGCAGTAAAGCCGAGCCAAACTCACCACCGGCATATGAACCAGTAACGTGCTTAATCAAACCAATGAGCATGGGCCCAACAAAGCCACCAAGATTACCCACCGAGTTGATAAATGCTAAACCTGTCGGCTGGGCCGGCACCGAAAGCGAGCTTCTGGTCAAAGCCCAGAAGGGTCCGACAGTGCCCCATATACCAAAAGCAGCCAAGCTCAGCCCGGCCAATTTGAGACTATCAGGCAAGTATGTGGCTGCCACTAAACCAAGCACTGTGATACCAGAAGAAGCCACCACATGATAGCGGCGCTCGCCACTGCGATCTGAACTGGCGGCGATCACTAACATACCCAGAGCCTGCATCAAAGCAGGAATGGCCGAGAGCATGGCCACCGAAGAATTAGTGGCAGAGCCAAAAGTCTTGATTATTTGCGGCAGCCATAATTGAAAGCCGTACATGCAAACTGTGGTAGAGAAATAAAGCAGGGCAAAGCGCCAAACAACTAAATTTTTAAGAGTAGCCCAGACAGAAAGTTGTTCATTGCTTTTTGCATCATCACTATTACTTAAATTACTCTGGCTTGCGAGACTCTGGCTTGCATGACTAGCAAGCAAATTTTCAAGCATGCTCTTCTGCTCAGCACTGAGCCACCGTGCTTGGTGCGGCCGGTCGGGCAGTAAAAATAGCACGGCAATACCAAGGGCAATGGCAGGAACACCAGTAACAATAAAGAGCCATTTCCAACCCTCTAGACCCCACAGGCCATTAATCTCAAAAGCCTTGGCAGCAACAAAGCTTCCCAAGAGGCCGGCCAAGGGAATGGCCGACATGAATCGAGCTACCGCCGTTCCATATTGCTTAGGGGGAAACCAAAAGGTTAGGTAGAGCAACATGCCAGGAAAGAAGCCAGCTTCAGTGGCGCCCAGGGTGAAGCGTAAGACATAGAAAGAAAGAGCATCTTTGACAAGGCACATAGCCACTGTAACAATGCCCCAAGCCACCATAATTGTGCTAATCCAGCGCCTCGGCCCTAGGCGCTTAATTACAACGTTACTGGGGATGCCAAAGAGACAATAGCCCAAGAAAAATATTCCCGCACCCAGGCTAAAGACCTGGTCGCTAAATTTAAGCTGGGCGTTCATTTCAAGAGCAGCAAAGGAGAGGTTGATACGGTCTAAATAAGAGACGATATACAGCACCAGCAAGAAAGGAAGAAGTCGCCAAGATACGCGAGCAAGGAGCTTCTCTTCTTCTGATCTTATTTTTTTCATTTGGTAAGGCTACTAAGAAGCGGCAATCTTGTAAACAGCAAGTCTATAGAGAAAGAAGAAAAGCTGCACAGTGCTAAAATTGACAATCATAAATCTAGGTGCTTATGCGCATATTTCCTCTGACACTATCAAAGAAACTACTTTCCTCTTTTGCCCTGCTTTTGACCCTATTTACGCCGCCAATAGCCAGCGCAGATGTGCAAGAGGAGTTGTCCGAAATTTTGCGCCATGATGAAAAAATGGTAGATAACCGCATGCGCACCCTGGGTAGGCAAAGGCCAGCAGCAAGAAGTGCCTATGCCAGTTTTCGCCTTCTACCTGATGGCACTTACAGCGATTGGGTGATAAAGAGAGGATCTGGTGACCCCTCCTTTGACGTTGCCTGCCGCACCGCCGTAGATAGTGCTGGCTTCGTGCGCTTCGACGTCAAGCCTTTTATTGTCGTCAATGCCTCCTTTCGCTGTGACGCCAATAGCGGCTCGGCGTCTCTCTCTTCACCAGACGTTATTGGCGGTGGCTCAGACGTTGAGCGCAAAATAGCTCAACGCCGAACAATTCATATGAATACAATCAAGATTATGAAAGAGCGCATCACCGGCGCAGAAAAAGTACTAGGGCCAAACCACGCAAAGCTTTCTGAGAGCATAAACTTCCTCGCCAATGAATACAAAGAGATCGGCGACTATCCCAGCGCCGAAAAGAATTTCAACCGCGCCCTTACTATTCGCAAAGTGGCCAATGGCAGTGAGTCACCAGAAGTAGCGCAAACAGAATGTGACCTAGGCGAAATGTACTTAGCCAAAGGCGACAAGACTGAGGCCGAAAAGCATTTCAAGTTAGTTATCGACATGCCCAATCTCAAGCCCCAAGCCAAAATAAAAACCATGCAAGCTTACGCAAAAATGTATTTAAAAGATAGCAAGCAGACTGAAGCCAATGCCTTATACACACAAATCAACGACATTATGGCAGGCAAAATAAGTGCCAAGCCAGAAGAAAAAGCAGTAGAAAAAGCTGTTGAGAAAGCAGCAGAAAAACCTATAGAAAAAACGAAAGAGGAAACTAATGGCAGCCAAAAGTAGCACTTCTGAAAGCAAATCTAAAACGACGGCAAAGCCTAAGACAAGTGAGAATTATTGGCTGTTGAAGAGTGAAGAGGCCGTATTCTCTATTCAAGATTTAGCTAAGGCACCAAAGAAAACAACATGCTGGGACGGTGTACGTAACTATCAAGCTCGCAATTTCTTGCGCGATTCATTCAAGTTAGGCGATCTGATTTTTTACTATCACAGCAACTCAGAACCATCTGCCATAGCCGGTATTGCCGAAGTGGTAAAAGAGGGATATCCCGACCACTCGGCATTTGATCCTGATGATGTGCACTTTGACCCTAAAAGCGATAAAGCAAAGCCGACCTGGTACATGATCGACGTTAAGCATGTTGAGACTTTCAAGAAGCCGCTGCCCTTAGAGCTTCTCCGTCAAATTCCGGGCTTGAGCGAGATGGCTCTGCTGCAAAAGGGCAGCAGACTATCGGTGCAACCCGTAACCGCAAAAGAGTGGAAGATAATCACTGAATTAGCAGCTAAGCAATAGAATTCAGCCAAACAATCAAGATCGCCCTTAGGGCAGCATCAAATATTCTTCTGCTGGAACGCATTCATTAGCATTGCCGAGGTCTGGTTTCTTGACGAAATCGAGATACCAATTAGGAACGTGTAAGCGATTGCTTGAAAGCGAGACGAAGAGTGGGGCAATCTCTACATTTTTAAACAAACGCTTGAGGCGATAAAATTCGCGCTTGAGCGAATCAACTTCATCTTCAATGTGATAGCGACCAGCATGCATCGCCACAAATTCTTCAGCGCGCTCAGGGTCCCAGCCTTGTTCAACAAGAGTGGCTATCATGGCCGGTTTGTGCTGGGTCACTTTAGTCATGCCACAATCGTTGTGGGCAATCAGCACCACATGCTTGACGCCGCGAGAAAGTGCGTAAACTAAGGCAAATTCAGCTCCGATTAAACGACCACTGGCACGTCTAATCACATAGGCATACTGACTAGGAACGGCTGGTCGATAGCGAAATTCGATGCAAGTCGAAATCAACATGCGGGGCTCGCCCGTTACTTCAATTTTCTGACCAAAGTTGTGGGATCCAATCAAATCAGCGATTGGACTGCCCACCCAATGAGCAGGAATGTCAGCGGGACTATCCATCGCCTTCAATCTGGTGTTGAACTTGATGCTCTGAGTCACGCCCAAAGGATCATCTTTTCTAGACATCTAAATTCTTCCTACTCTTCTTACGTCTTCTACTTTTGTATACGTTCTACTTATTTGCCGCAGCTAGCTCTCTCTCTAAGGTAGCAAGCACAGCTGGGTCTACCTCACTTAACTCGCTAACGGTTTCTTCCGTATACTTCTCGGCGGCAAACAACCAACCAAAGACTGCCGCAGCACAAAGGGCACCGACAACCTGCGACAAGACAAAGGCAGGTACATCCGCTGGCACAATGCCAGTTAGAGTGTTCGTAAACATGCGAGAAATTGTCACAGCAGGGTTGGCGAAGCAAGTTGAGGAAGTAAAGTAAATTGCCCCTGCAACATAGGCAGGCACTGCAATACCAGTATTTGAGTTTGAGCGGGCACTGCCAAGAATAATGCCAATTAGGCCAAAGCTAGCAATGAATTCGCCCAACCACTGGCCCATACCGGTGCGAGTTGTGGCAGAAATAGTGACCGCGGGCAAATCAAACATCAAATTGGCAACAACCACACCAAGTATCGCCCCAACCACCTGAGCCACAAAGTAAGGTGCCACTTTCTTCCAGCTGAATTCGCCACGAAGGGCTAAAACCATGGTGACAATAGGGTTGAAGTGAGCCGATATAGAGCCGAAGGCGGCAATCAAAGCAATCAGCACAGCCCCTGTAGCAAAAGCCACACAGAGAACAGATACCGCCAGGTTGCCGAGGTCTAGCTTGTCGGCTAGTGCCCCTGAACCAACCACAGTTGCAAGGAGGAACGCTGTTCCCAAGGTCTCAGCTGCAAGTGCCCGCGCTAACTTCATCTTCCTAACCCTTACAGTCGGTGAACGTACTCTCGGTAAAATCTGATGGCAAAGTTTAACCTATCGGTGCAGTTTGGACATTAACCCCAAAGATTGCTATTTTGGGATCGCCACTAATTAACAGAAAAAATGCCAAGAAAAAATCACCCCAAGAAACATTCTCACAACCACTCAAGCGACCATCACAAACAGCAGCCAAAAGATCGCTCTGACTTCCACAAAGCAGAGTCAAGCGCTGCCAGCAATAGTAATGCTGATCACAGAGATGACGGCCGCGAATTCGACTTGGTCGCCAGAGCGGACAAAGAAGTTTTGGCAGCGGGCTTCACACCAGTCTTCGAGCCAGAGACAATTGCCGAAATAACGAGCCAATCGGTGAGCCAAATATTCAATGACAATAACTCCATTCAAGATTTAAGAGATCTGCTCTGGTCTTCCATAGACAACCGCGAGTCGCAAGACCTTGACCAAGTGGAATATGCCGAATACTTGGCTGATGGAAAAATTCGCCTGATTATTGGCATTGCCGATGTTGACTCATTTGTGCCGAAGGGCAGTGCCATCGATTTGCATGCCCAACGTAACACTACAACGGTCTACACTGGCATTGTCACTTACCCAATGCTGCCTGATGAACTCTCGTATGACCGCACTTCTCTTTTGCCCGATCAAGATCGCCTAGCTATGTGCACTGATTTAATAATTGATGAAGACGGCACAGTAATTGAGAGTGATGCCTATCCGGCCCTAATTAGAAACAAAGCCAAGCTCGACTATAACTCGATTGGTCAGTGGTTCAACACTGGAGCTGAGCCAGCAAAATTGGCTCAAGTAGCTGGCTTAGAAGAACAGCTTGATATTCAAAACCAAGCAAAAGAACACATTCATGCCCTAAGAAAAAGTGGCGGCGCCCTCGCTCTTCATACTCAAGAAGCACGCACAGTAGCAAAAGATGGACATGTACTTGATTTAGAACTAGTCGAGAGCAATCCTGCCCGCGACCTCATAGAAAATTGCATGATTGCAGCTAATATAGCCACCTCTAAATTTTTGGAAGCGAAAGGCTTTCCTTCAATTATGCGCACAGTCAAGACCCCTGAGCGCTGGCCCAGAATTATAGAAGTAGCTGAATCTTATGGTGACTCTCTTCCCGAAGCTCCCGATGCCAAAGCCCTCGCCTCATTTCTCATAAAACAGAAAGAAGCAGACCCAGAGGGCTTCAGTGAGTTATCTTTGACAATTGTCAAACTACTAGGAAGAGGCGAATATATAGTTAAAGTTCCTGGTCAGCATGTTCCTGGCCACTTCGCTCTAGCTGTGAACGAATACACCCACTCGACTGCACCAAATCGCCGCTATCCCGATTTGATCACGCAGCGGCTATTAAAAGCAGTTTTAGCAGGCCAGCCGTCACCATATACGACGGACGAACTGAGCGAGATCGCCGCCAATTGTTCCAGACTAGAAGGACAAGCAAAAAAAGTAGAGCGCACCATGCGCAAAATCTCAGCAGCAATGCTGCTTTCAAGCCGAATTGGTGACATTTTTGACGGTATCATCACCGGTGTTAAGCCTGAAGCCACATACGTACGTACTTTCAGGCCACCGGTCGAAGGAAAATTGGTAGACGGAAAATTGGCAAATAAAAAAGGATCACACTCACTAGACGTGGGTGATCGTGTCCGAGTACGCCTGGTATCAACAGATCCAGAAAACGCCTATATCGACTTTGCCTTTGTAGAAAGACGCTAAGTAGAGACTATCTGTAGTTCTATCTTTAGTAGCCGCAATCCTCAGCAGCACTCATCCGTCCCTTGCGCACTGCATCTAGAAACAGCTCATAGTCTTTCTCTGCTTGATCGGCGTAGGCAACAGAAAACAAACCAATGGCTTCTTCAAAAGTAGTCTCTTCACCAAGATAGCCACTGAGCACGGCAGCATCACCAGAGCGAGCATGAGAGCGAGCAAGAACAGCCCCCATTACTTCAGCACTTTCAACTAAGCGCGGGCCGTCCCACAAATCAGGCTCTAGCTTAACTTTAGTATCTCGTAGTTGACGAACATAATAGTGTTTACCGTCATCAAATTCTGTCCAACCTAAGAAAATATCGCTAGCAGACTGAATAATGCGCTGGCCAGCAACAACTCTTTGCCCATGATTCTTAAATTCACTATGTCCGGCATAAGCCTCCAAAACAGAGGCACGTGCTTCTTTCAATTGCAACATTAGTGGCTCTGCATCTGGTGCCAGCATCAAAGCAACAGCACAAGTGGTGCCAACACTACCAATACCTACAACTTTAATGGCCACATCGACCATTTTATAGCGATCGAACAAGCGCTGACGGTCATCTTGCAATGACTGCTTATAAAGCTCAAAAGCCTTAAGGGTCTGCTCGCGGAAAGTATCAGCTTCACTGCCTTTGAGGTGATATACCGCTGGTGGGGTATCCTTGATGCGATAATCGCCATCATGTACTTCTGTCATTTTGGGGAAGTAATAAGATTGAATTGTTCGCTTAATGGCCTTCTCTGTCTTGTCCTTAATACGTTTTTGCAAACGTGGATCAGAAGTATTCTGGGCAACAGCGCTCCAATCGAAGCGGTCATACCAAATATCAAGAATACTCATCTTAGAATATTCGAGCATCTTTAGGCGATAACCCCGGGCAACGGCTTCAGCTGCTTGCTGGCAGTGCTTTGGCTTAACATCATTGTTGCGACCAGCCAAGACAAAACTAGCAGCGAGGCGCTTCACGTCCCATTCCCACGGAGCTGGAAGTGTCTCATCAAAATCGTTCAAATCAAAAACGATGTTGCGCTCAGGGGTAGCAAAAGCACCGAAGTTTAAAAGGTGTGCGTCCCCACAAGTTTGCACTTTGACCTTGGTCACAAATGACTCACCAATATCAGAAGCAAACAGAGCAGCTGTTCCTCTATAGAAGGTAAAGGGCGAAACAAGCATGCGACCATAACGAATTGGTATTAACTCAGGGCGACGACCAACATTTGACTGCTCAATTAGCTCAATTGGGTCAGGGCGGTTGCTTTCAGGCTTAAAGCGAGCCAGCAGTTCATGAGGCACAGCCTCGTGCAAGATTTTGCCGCGATCACGCCTGTCGTCCCGGGGCGAAACCGTGTTGTCATGAAGCCTGGCTGTATCTATCTGTTTCTTCTCTGACTGGCTGCTGTTGGTTTCCAAGTCTTACTCTCCCAGAACTGAACCATGAAACTAGTGCACAAAATAGTTATTCCCTCCAACTAGATTAACCTCAAGCTTACGCTACCGTAGATTTTGACCTTCATCCCCGAGAAGGGTCTATAATCGATAAAATCACGAATCATTAAATAGAAGAGTTTAGAGTTAGATGCCAGATACGGGCTCAGGAAACGCTGGAAACCAGAAAAAAATATGTGTGGCCTGCAGCAAAGAATATGTTGGTGAGCTGACGGTCTGCCCAGCTGATGGCACGACCCTCACCCCTTTGAAAGAAACTGATTTGGTCGGCTCTGTACTTGGCGACCGTTACGAAATATTGGAATTGATTGGCGATGGCGCCATGGGTCAAGTCTACAAAGCCAAACACCGCCTTCTCAAGCGAGTTGTGGCCGTAAAAATGATGCACCCCAATTTAGTATCTGGGGCGGCAGCACTGAAGCGTTTTCAGAAAGAAGCGGAAATGGCTAGCGCTCTCAACCACCCTAATATTCTTACGGTCTATGATTTTGGCGTTACCGACGGCGGCGTGCCCTATCTTGTCATGGCTTTCTTAGAAGGCACCAGCTTGGCAGAACAGATAGCTGGTGGTGCCAAGTTAGAACTAAAGCGCAGTGTTCATATATTCAAGCAAGTTAGCCTTGGCCTTGCCCACGCCCATGAAAACGGAGTGGTGCACCGCGATCTCAAGCCTAGCAATATCATGCTGGTACAGCTTGATCACGATCCTGACTTTGTCAAAATTCTCGACTTTGGTATCGCCAAATTGCTCACCCCAACAGAAGGTGAGACCGATAACCTAACACGAACCGGTGAGGTATTCGGCAGCCCACCATATATGAGCCCAGAGCAATGTCGCGCCCTCCCTGTAGATGCGCGCTGTGATATTTATTCGTTAGGCTGTGTCATGTATCGCACGATTTCAGGCAAGCAGCCAATTACAGGCCACGACTTGATTGAGTATCTCTATAAGCACGTCAACGAGACCCCTGAAGCTTTTAGCATCGTCTGCCCTGAGCTAAATATTCCCGCCGACCTTGAAGCCATAATTTTCAAAGCTATGGCCAAGCAGCCCGATGACCGCTTTCAATCTATGGGTGAGCTGAGAGAGGCTCTCGATCAGGTTTACCAAGGAATTCCTGGTGATTCGCTAACACGAACAGATATTCCTCGACTAGAAATACCAGTTGTTGAATTAAATGAACCAGAAGAAACCGCTCCGCTACAGGTCAAAGCTGCAGAGTCAGAGCCTAGCAATCTGACTAGTAGTGCAGCTAATAGTGCAACTAGTAATGTAACTAGTAACATGCAGACAAAAATGGCAGCCAACAAAAAAGTGGTGCCAATTGCCATTGGCGCGGTGGCAGTGCTGGCATTAACATTTGCTCTCTCTCAATCTTTAGGCGTGAGCAAAGGCGATAGTGAAATTGAGAAGCTGCAGCTAGAGGCTCAGACCGACTACAACAAGGGTGCCTACGCTCTGGCAAAGCAAAAAATCAGAGCCTCTATTAAGCTGGCTGAAAAAACTAATTCGCCAAAAAATGCTGGCAATCGTTATTTGCTTGGCATGATTCAATATGCTCAAGGCGAATATGATGAGTCGCAATCGAATTTAGAAACAGCAAGGTCTTTGTATAGCGCCAATGGCAATGATCCCCAGCGCATAGCTGAGTGCGAAGCTTTCATTGGTAGAGCTGAAACGGCCATGGGTCAGTACAAAGATGCAGAAAAAGATCTCAGACACTCTTTAGAGTTGCGCACTAAAATGGGTGGCAAGAACAATTATGCCATGGCCGATTCACTCACCGGTCTTGGTTATTTATACATGCGCCAGGGTAAGATTCAAGATGCTATAAAAGAGCTGAAGAGCGCCCTAGACCTAACCGAAAAAGAACGTGGACCTGATAGTCAAAGCACGGCCAGCGCTTTAAACGACCTGGGTCAAGCTTACCAACTGGCAGCCAATTTCAAAGCAGCAGAGCCCCTATACAAACGGGCTTTGGCCATTCGCAAAGATAAGCTTGATGGCAATAGCCCTTTCATTGCTGATAGCTATAACTGCCTAGGAGCGCTTTGCGCTTCTACTGGTCGCTTAGCAGAGGCGAAACTTTACTATGAACAAGCTCTGGCCATTCAGCAAAGAACACTATTAGCATCAGATCCACGGCTGGCACAAACGAGACAGCAATATGCTGATCTGATTTTAAAGATGCACCACCGCTAAACGCTTAATTTCTAGCTAACTTACGTGCACTTCTGGTCTCTTTTCTGGATCTTGTACAGCCGAGCGCAATATTTCTCTGGTAATTGGCGCAGTCTCTCCCTCGCCAAAGAATATATATTTGAAGACATAACCCAGCGGATGCCCTTCGGTCCAGCCCATAAATACCTTAGGTACTTTGCCTGTCTGGTCGCGCATCTTCAACAAAATTGCGGCAACTGCGTTCGGAATTGCCGGACTAGTACAACGCAATATTCTGAAATTGCCAACTCTCTCGCCATGCACCATCAGTCGATCTTCCACGAAGTCAGAGGCATCACCTAATTCTACTTCTAGAAAAATAAAATTGCCTTCGTTCGATTGAATACTATGATTGCGCCGTGCCTGTACTTCTTTCTTCTTATACTGTTGCTTACGCTCGTGCTCACTTGTACTTTGATCAGGTCGATTGGAAAGAACCAAAATATCGCCCCAAAGTTCGTGAGTAACTTCATCGATTAGTTTCATTGCTTCTGGATCAAATTCTACAGTGGTCACCCTTAGCTCAGTAGAACGAATCATTCTTGAGACAAGAGAGGTGAATAGAATCAAACCAATGAAGAACATAGAAATATGCAGACCCTCTGGTCTTTGGATCATATTTAAAGCCGCGGTGTAAATGAATACAAAAAAGACGAAAGTAAAATAAATACGCTTGAACATTGATTCACGCCAAGTGCAAAGCATGACAGCAAATGCAGCAGAAGTAAAAAGCACCAACAGCCCGGTAGCAAAAGCACCAGCCTGAGCATCGACGTCGGCTTTAAAAATGACCGTAACCACAACGTTGATAAAAGTAAAGACCACAACTAAAGGCCTTACGGCTGAGGCCCAATCAGGGGCCATACCATAGCGCGGCAAATAGCGTGGAATCAAACTAAGTAGAGCAGCCAGAGCAGATGCACCAGCAAACCAGAGCATAAGAATAGTGCTGACGTCATAAATTGAACCGAAGATGTCACCCATATACTTGTGAGCAAGATATGCCAATGCTCTGCCATTGGCAGCACCACCAGGTTGAAAAAGCTCGGAGGGAATTAGAACTGTGGTGACAAAAGCGCTACAGACAAGGAGAACAGTCATGATTGAGGCAGAGACTATCAATAGTTTTCCTGTGTTCTTGATTCTTGCCTTCGGCTGAGCCAAGTCGTCATCCACGCTTCCTTTGACAAGCGGCATAACCGCCACACCAGTTTCAAAACCAGACAGTCCCAAGGCTAACTGTGGAAAGACAACTAGTGACAGACCTAAAATGTTGAGTGGTGAATGATAAACCTGGCCTAACTTCTGCCACCAATTTTCAATTAATTCTGGATGTTCTAGCAATTGGGAAATACAAGGCACAAGCAAGATAGTATTGAGCAGCAAATAGGAAGTGACAAGTGCCACCGCCACACCAATGGCTTCAGAGAAGCCATTGAGAAAAAGAGCACCAAGAAAGAAAAGCAAAACCAAAGTGACACCAATTTTGCTCTGCATAAAAGGCAAGTATTGATTGTTATGAATGAACGGGTTTTCAATCAAGTGGGTGGTGGCATCAGCGGCACACAGAGTCATAGTAATGACAAAATCAGTGGCGGCAAAACCAAGCAGAACAAGCACCAAAGCTTTACCCTGCCAACCAGGCAGCAGTCTTTCTAGCATAGCCACACTGCCCTGGCCATGGGAGCTTTCTTTGGCCACACGCATATACACTGGCACGGCACCAAACAAAGTGACCAGAACAAGTACCAGTGTGGCAAACGGTGAAAGAATTCCGGCGGCAACAAAGGCAATACCAGGTTGAAAGCCGATGGTTGAAAAATAATCAAGACCAGTCAAGCACATCACTTTAAACCAGTGACTCTGGCTGGGTTCAATTTTCTTCTCTTTGACACTTCCAGCAAAAAACCACTTTTTAAATTTATCCATATTGCTCACTATGAAATATTCTCTTTAAAATAAACCATCAAATCTAAATGAATAGCCGCCGCCAACAAAGGCAGATGGTGCCGTTTGATTGAGGCCAAAGCCGCAATGAGTATCAATTTGCTGATGGCGCGTGACCTTGTAGACAGCACCCAAGTGAATGAGATTGATGGGAAAATTATGCGAAGTAAAATAGCCACCATACTCAATAAAGGCACAAGCTTTGTTGCCGATACTGCGCGAGATTAAAACATCTGGTTGCCACTGCAAGTTATTGCCGTGATTAATCAAAAGCAGCGACTGCATGCCACCAATACACCAACGGTCATTGATAGCATAGGCATAGGGCAGACGCAAAATTCCAGATGTGCCACCAAGACCAAGACGTTTAGCTCCGGTGGGTGCAGTAACCGAGGCAATAATTGCCACCTTCAATTTACCCGGCGTGGGTAATTGCTGCTTAATGCCTATCTCTGAGAGATCTGTCACACCAGAACAAAAATCACCACCCGATTTCCTCAGAACATAGTTAGGGACAAAGACCTGAAATTCAGTGGAGCGTGCCAGACCGATACGTACCTGAGTCTCTGGCAAATCAAAACCCATGCTGCCTCTTCTTAAACCAGAATCAAGAAGACCATTCTCAAGTTGCAGACTACCTTTCGGTAGAACAATAGGCGAGAACATAAAGCTCGGGCGGTTCGTATCAATATCATCGCTAGGATCAGCAGCAAAAACAATCGTGCTATGAAAAAGCAGAACTACAAGCGCAGCAAAAACCGATAGACACAAACGCAAAAATAAAACTCGTTCTTCTCTCACAAAACAATAATATCAAAAACCTCATAACATCCGCAAAGATAGAGGAATTATTGATAGTATCTTGACACTAGAACTATTCAAAACCTGCTCAAATCGGATTTGGCTTTGTCTCTTTGAGTGGGTCAATTCGAGGTTTGCGGAATGAAGTTGTAAATTTCTGAGAGCGATTTAGCTGCAGAATATCATTTACTGTGCTCTCGATAGTGGCACATATGGTATCAAGCGGCAAGTCATCGCCATCCTTACCAAATGGTTCTTCAATGTCTTCAGCAATTAATTCAAGACCAATGAGAAAGTACGAGCCAATTAAAATCAACGGCAAGCTCAACCAATAATTGAACTCAGGCTCGATGTACCAAGGTAGGGCCAACAAATTGAGAGCGATACCTTGACGCATAAAGGCACGATAAGACAAAGCCAGTGGGCTATTTTTAATACGCTCGCAGGCGCCGCAAATATCCAAAAATGAGCGCAAGTGGGTATCAAGCTGAATCATGACAAAACCGTCAAAAAGATCCTCCCTTTTCCACTCTAAGACTTTCTCGTACATCTTTCCTGCCAAATGCACCGGGGCATTAATCTTCACACCTTCAGGGATATCACCCAAACCCGGCAAACTGCGACTGGCTTGAGAATCACGCAAGTGATGCTTGAGGGCATAGGCAAAAGAAACGATTAATTCACCGAGCTCCGCCTTATCACCAGGGCCTGTCGGCACATAGGTACGCACTTTCAAGCAAAGGTTGCGCGAGTCGTTAACCAGTTGCCCCCATAGTTTGCGCCCTTCCCACCAGCGCTCGTAGGCAGTATTGGTGCGAAATACCAAAAGCAGGCCTAGAATGACACTTGTGTAGCCAGCCGCTCCCGCCTCTTTGAAAAGGTGATTGGAAAAGTTCTGGGTGACAACCACATCAACCGCAAACGAATAAACCGCCATAAAGGCCAAATAGAGCCATACCCGCTTGAATACAGGAATTCTATGAAAGCGTGTAAAGGGGTAAACCCAAAAAGCGAAGGCCTTATAAATCGGCCCCTTAGACGTAGGGGCTTGTGAGGATAGGGCTGGCATACCGACAGAGGAAACACGGCCGCGACTGGAGGCCGAATAGTTCTGGGGTTCATTCTGTGTGTCTGGGTCTGAAGGCATGGCACGTTTAGGTCGAAGGTAACGACGCACAATATTAATGCAATCAGCTCAGTTAGTACAAGACGCTTTTGCGTTAGCATTAGGCCTGATCGTGAAAGGCAGCTCAATTTGAACCGCCTCAACAAAGATGGAGATTAGTGCAAAAGTGAAGCAGACCGCCCTTAGCCACACTTACAAGCAGGTCACTGAGGCCTTGAGCCAACTTGAAGAGGTGGCAAGCGGTCGGAGGCCTCTGACTCAGAGCGACCAGAATTGGCTATCAGAACTTGGCAAGAGTTTAACTAGAGAAACTTTACCGACGGCCTTAGACGGCCAAACAGTCGATTTGCTTGATGTTAAAAGTTTGCTTACTTGGCAAGAAGCGGCCCGGCCAGAAAGTAATGAGACGCTACTTAAACTCCTGCAAAAATTCAAAACTAGCCTTCGGGCAATGCTTTGCGCGGCCACTCACGAGCCCTCTCAATTAGCTGAAGACTCGCACGAACTGCCTGTTCACAATCTTGAAGTAGCAAGCTTTTTGAAAGCTAGCTATACCCCTGAAAGCTTTGCTGCTCTTTTCGATTTCTGTCAGGCCAGGCAGGTTTTTGCCCTCTCAGTCAACGAACAAAACGGCCTTGTACGCACGGCAGAAGCAGAAGAAAACTGGGACATGAGCGGTCGTCAGTGGGTGACCGATACAGTGCGATGCGGTGACATGGAGCGCGCGTTAAAACCACGTGCTTGGCGCCAAGCGATGCTGACACTGTGTCGTTTTTATGGCCAGAGCGAAGAAGTAGAAGCAATAAAGAAATCAATCGCCAACCCTGAGTTTTATCGCTCTGGAGGGCTGCTGAATGGAGTGGCACATATTTTCCTACCCGAGACATTGAAGCGCGATGCTACTTGGTTTAACAACAAACGCCTTGAATCACACGGCTTAGCGCTAAAAGCCATTTGCGACACAGTAGTTGCGGCAGCCAACGGCGAAGACTGTGGTTTTAGTGAAACCGAAATCGCCGATAACAGCGAACTGATAGCCACAACTATTGTCATGGTGGCATCTTACTTAAAAGCAATAAATACCAATGCGAGTGGAGAATTTGACTTCAACGCCCCCTCGGCCGGCCCCTGGGAAGAAATCCCCTTCCCCCTCGGCCTGACCTGGGATACAGAAGCCATCCGCAGCGGCTTTGAGAGCCTGCAGACCGTGATGGCACTAACAAGTGCCAAGACTGATGCCATTTTAAGCAAAATCAGCCAAAGTAAATACGGCGATTGGCTCTATTCTCAAAGTCAAAGAAACACCCTAGCAGAGCTAATCAAAGCAGCAAGAAGCAAAATTTTAGAGCGCCTTTTCAGCTCGCCTCTGCCAATCGAAAACCCGCACCGACCCAGTGACTGCTCTCTAGCATTCATTGCCACCTCTACCATCAAAATGCACGACCATCCCATCGAAGATGTGCGCCTGCAATATCGGCTTTTAAGCACAATTGAGCAATTGCTAGTGCGTGATCACGGTATTGTCCGTTATGCTCCCTTCAACTTACCTATGGCCAGTGGCCTCTCTGAGCAAGTTTTCGATAGCTACCTAGCCGATAACTATTGGCTTTTACCAGAACTAAGAGCAGCGATATCGGGTCATTCATCACATCTAAAAGACTATGGCTCAAGTGATTGCAGCACAAACGACGACTATCTCGCCCGAGTCAAACAAGCTAGACCAGGTAGCGAAGCTCAGTGGTGCTTTGTATCTGTTTTGGCAGAAGGCTACTGCCGCCAGGTGGAGAAATTGTTAAACATGAAAGGCTCAGCCCAGGGCAACCTAAACGAGCAGGAAGTGGCCGGGTTGATTGCCCAGGGTCACGCCCAGGCGACTCGCTTCATTAACCGCTCTTACGCTCGCATCACTCCCGGCAATGACTCAAGCAATGACGCAAAAGAGATTCAACATTACAAAGCCAATGGCATGCCCTGTCCGGGTTATGCCATCCCCGAAGCCTATGAAATGGTGTCACCACTCAACTTAAATGGGGCAACTAAGCTACTGTCTGGCCAAACAGCAGTTGCCGGGGCGAATACGCCACTAGCTTGGGGTCAAGCCTCTTTGCACAGCGCCTCGACGATATATCTGAAAAACCTGCGAGAACTTGAACAGAACCAATAGCAACGCTCTTTACCACGTGGTAGTTCTACCATTGCCTTGTAAAGAGCTATTAAGTACCATGAGCTTGTCAAGAAAGCCCGAGTTCCATGCCAAAATTTTCCGCCGACGTCGAAAAGCCATCACCATCTGCAGACGGGCAAACGCCTGACACTGCACATCTTCTCGGGCAAAATTCAGGTCAAAGCTACCTAGAAAAAGGTGTCGACAAAGCCGTCGGCTTAGTCATCTCAGACGAAAAAATTCGCAAAGAAGTCGACCACTATGGCACTGAAATAATCAAGACTGCTGCTCTCTTCACCCGAGGCAAATACGGCGCCATTGGCACTGTGGCGCTTTACGGACTAGCCTCAGCAAGCCCAGATGCACCAATAGCTAGACAAGCCGAAGATTTTGCCCTCGGAGCAGTAAAAGGAGGCGCAACTCGCAGCCTGCTCAACCATGTCACAACAGCCTTCAAATCGGCGCCCACTAAAGGTGTTCTTGTGGGTATTGGCTCAAGGGCAATAGATATAACAGTGAGCCATGACACTTTCACGGCCCCTTCGAAGACTCTCAGCCGCCTCAACCACGAATTGCTTGACCCAAAAGTCTTGGCTTTTGATGCCGTCACCTGGACCATGGGTGAAGGCCTCTTTAAAGGTGCCAATGGTCTGCTCAAAGGGGCATTAGCTAAGAATGCCACCGCTGGTTCAATCAGTATGGGCGGCTCATTCGGTCTGGTCACAGGAGGCTCTGCCGAAATTGTCAGACAAAAAGATGCTGGCGAGAAATTCGACCTGGGCAAGGTAATTGAAAAAAGTTTGCTGGAAGGTTCAGTCATGGCGGTCGCTGGCGGCATCGGCCATAAGCTCTCACCAACGGCAAAGCCTGAGATTAACCAAGGCGAAAATATTCAAATTAGCGAGAAAAAATTAGAAAGCACTACCAGTGGTGTCAGCGACAACAAGACTAGCGATAACAAGAGTAGCAGTCCAATAGTTTCTGGCGATGGCCTCACAGTCACAACAGGCACGCAATTTGCCGACTTGTTCAATCGAGCCAAACCGACTGCTCCATTCAGTCCACATTTCCCTGGCGAAAAAGTAGCCGAAACAACAGTAGAGAAAGGTCCTGAAACTAACAAACAAAAAATTGGCAGTAGTGCAGCTCCAGCGCGCGAATTTATTATTGATGCAGGAAAACCAGAACTGCAATCGCTGCGAAACAACAATGGAGAAAATGCCTGGCTTAAAGTACGTGAAGTCTTAAAAAGAGATGATGGATCGCAAACTATCGGTCCAAAAAAGCTTCTCTATGTGCAAAAGCTCGGAGTCTCAGAAGCACTCCACCCTGATGCAGCCAAAGCCGACATAATTGTTAGCTCACACCCAGAAATCTTATCAGGAGCCGATCGAGCTAAGCACGTTTTTCCTGAATCAGAAGGCAAAGTTTGGCTTACCACTGGTCGCGACAACAGACTGCTGCTTTCCACTGGTGACAACCCAGTAAGCCAATGGCGCAAACAAGGCTATGTCGAGCCCCTGCGCTTAGACCATGGCACAACCACTCTTAGTGTCATGGCACCACTCTATGTCGGCGAATTCGGTAAACTCGATAGTCCACAAAGCAAGACCGAATGGAAAGAATTCGACCGCCAATTAGCAGAAGCAAAGAAGCACGGCGTAGACTCAGTTTCAACTGATGTCTGGTGGGGTTTGATTGAACCAACCAAAGGAAAATTTGATTGGACCTACTATGAAAAAATAAGCGACCACATCACCAAAGCTGGTTTGAAGTGGGTACCAATTCTATCCTTCCACCAATGCGGCGGTAATGTCGGAGACAATATCAGCGTGCCATTGCCAAATTGGACGTGGTCAGAATTCGGGGCAAAAACTCCAAGTGGTAGCCCCGAGTCGCTAAAATACAAAAGCGAGCAAGGCAATACCAGTCAAGAATATCTCTCAGTCTGGGCAGACCACATTGTAGTCAATCACTACGCACAGGTGATGAAAGAGTTTCAAACTCACTTTGCTTCAAAAGCAAAAGATATTGCCGAAGTAAACGTCAGCCTTGGGCCAGCAGGGGAGCTGCGCTATCCCTCATATAATTCACACGACCAACATGCTGGCTATCCGACAAGAGGTGCGCTACAGGCCTATTCTGACCTTGCCCAAAGCTCATTTAGAGACTATGCCATTGCAAAATACGGCAGTGCCGATGGAGTAAGCAAAGCCTGGTCGATGCCAAATCTTACAGCTGAAGCGATAAAGCCGCCCTCGGAAGCAGATGGCTTCTTCAAGCGCGGTGATCACTTCAATATGCAATACGGGCGCGATTTCTTCGACTGGTACAATCAATCGCTTATTGATCACGGCCACAGAGTAATGAGCACCGCACTAGATGTATTTGGTCAAAAAACTTCGCCATTCTATGGCATTGATCTGGGCGCGAAAATTCCGGGCGTGCACTGGCGAGTAGGAGAGTGGCAGGGCAATAACGTTGTTTTAGGCGACCGCATGGCTGAACTAAATGCTGGTCTAATCCGCACCAGCCGCGGTGACTGGGATAGCAACGCTGACGGCCGTGGTTATAGACCATTACTGTCAATGTTCACAACCCTCCAACCAAGCATACCAGGAACAGGCTCAAGAGTTGTGCCTTTCTTCACCGCAGTAGAAATGCGTGATGGTGTTGATGGCCCAGCCGGCAAAACCATGCCTAACTCACTAGCCAAGTGGGTAGGAGAAGAAGCCAGTCGTCAAGGATTGTTCTTAAAAGGAGAGAATGCCCTCAACGGCAATCTATATGACGGCGCCAGCTGGGACCGCATGAAATCATTGTTGGCTCTGCCGAAACAAAAGGGAGACTATCATGGGTTGACATTCTTGCGTATGTCAGATGTGGTAAACAATGATACCGCCAGAGCAAAAATATCCGAAATGAATTATGCTCGTCGCTCTGTTGAAACCCTGACACAATTATTCCGCAACTTCTTGCGAAAATCAGCCTAAACTTTCGACATATCTATAAATAAGGTCTATAAGTGCAAAAACCAAATTTGAGCTTGCTTGAAATCGGCAATATGAACTTTGGCTTTCTCGGCATTCAATTTGGCTGGGGTCTGCAGCTAGCAAACATGAGCGCCATCTATAGCAAACTAGGGGCCTCGCCAGATTCTATTCCGATACTATGGCTAGCCGGACCAATCACTGGTCTTCTGGTTCAGCCCTTAATTGGTGCCATGAGCGATCGCACCTGGAATAAACTGGGGAGACGCCGGCCATATTTTTTAGTAGGCGCCCTTTTCGCTTCGTGTGCCTTACTCTTTATGCCAACTTCGCCCTCACTATTGTTTGCCGCTTCCTTACTCTGGATTCTCGATGCTAGCATCAACATTAGTATGGAGCCATTCCGTGCCTTTATTGCAGACAAACTCAATGCCACCCAGAGCACCTTAGGCTTTATAATGCAGAGTTTTTTCATTGGCATTGGCGCCACCATGGCCAACGCTCTGCCCTTGATCTTTCATCAGATGGGGGTAAGTGGTGCCGGAGCAAACGGTGTGCCATTAACAGTTGAGTATTCTTTCAAAATTGGCGCACTGATGTTCTTGGCCTGTGTGCTCTGGACAGTAATTAGCACTAAGGAGTATCCACCAGAGGATCTTGCCGCCTTAGAGCGCAAACGCTTAGAAAACCCTGGTCTAGCAGGGCTTTTCAAGGAAGTATGGCATGAAGTACCTGCGGCTGTTATGGCCATGCCTGCCACGATGAAGCAACTAGCTGTGGTGCAAATTTTCACCTGGCTTGGGCTCTTTTGCATGTGGATGTTTTTTGGTCTAACAACTGCCTATTATATTTTTAAGGCTCCATCAGCCTCATCAGAGCTCTTTGATCGCGGCACCGAATGGGCCGGTTGGTGCTTTGCTATTTATTCTATTGTCTGCTTCTTGGTGGCCTTTCTTCTGCCCAAGCTGGCCAAAGTCACAAGTCGCAAAACTGTTCATGCAACTGCTCTAAGCCTGGGCGGCCTCAGTCTAATTTCGGTCTATTTCATTCACGACCCGCAGCTCTTGCAGCTCACTATGATAGGAGTTGGTATCGCTTGGGCCTCTATTTTATCAATGCCATATGCCATACTGGCTTCGGCCATACCACCGGGTCGCACCGGCGTCTATATGGGTGTTTTCAATTTCTTCATTGTCATTCCAGAGATTCTTGCCTCGCTAGCATTTCAACCATTAGTCAAATATGTCTTCAATAATCAGCCAGTCTTCGTTGTCATCATGGGTGGGGTATCACTCTTAATTGCAGCCTTAGCCGTGAGCAGAGTAGAAGATCCTGGCGAAAATTCTGACCATGACAAAGCGCAGGAAGTTTTAGGACACTAAGGAGACCATAGGTGACAAGTCTGAAACTAATAGCAGAACCAATTTTGCCGATCGCTGCAGCACTTGGCGAAGGTGCCATATGGGACAATGAGAAAAATTTGCTTTATTGGATCGACATAGACAATTGCCTACTTAACAGCTTTGACCCCAAAACAGCCACAAATCAATCGCTAAAACTACCAGCGAAACCTGGCTGTGTAGTAAGGCGCGCCACTGCCAGTGGTGGTGGCTTCATTCTTGGCCTACCTGGAGAATTCGTACACTTAAAAATCGACGATAATCTCTCGAACAATGTTCACACTATTTCAGTTTTAGCAAAGCCAGAAGCAAACATAGTAGGCAACCGCATGAACGACGGCAAATGCGACCCCGCAGGTCGCTTTTGGTGCGGTTCTATGGATTTAGGCTGCAACTACCCCAGTGCCAATTTATGGATGCTCGACAAGAGAAAGAAACTGACGCGAAAGCTTTCTGATGTCACCATATCTAATGGCATAGCGTGGAACAGCAAACAAGACACGATGTATTATATCGACACCGCCACCAATCGAGTCGATGCCTTTGACTACGACAATGAAAGTGGTGCTATCGCAAACCGCCGCGAGTTAGTAGCAAATCAATGGGGCGGTCACTTCGATGGCATGACCATTGATAGCGAAGACAATCTCTATGTAGCAGTTTGGGGAGGCTCGTCTGTGCAGAAAATTAGCACTAAAAACGGCAAGCTCCTGGCAACAATAGGGGTGCCTGGAGTAATCAATGTGTCATCTTGTGCTTTTGGTGGCGATAATTTACAAGACCTTTTTATTACCACAGCGCAAGACCGGTCAGCCAACACTGATCCACAAGCCAATTTAAATGCCGGCACTCTCTTTAGCATTCACTTAAGTAACTGCGAAGGTCTTGCAGCCTATCAGTATTTAGGTTAAGGGACTTAGGTTAAGGATATAAATATGACTATCTACATTGACGCCGCAAATGAAAGCTTTAGAAGTTTGTTGTGGCGTTGGAATAACATGTCTATAGTTACTGGTCCATCGGCACCGAAGGCAAGCTTCTGGATCGCTGGCAACACACTACAAACATTTCTCGACTACTGGACTAACTGTAGACAGCCTGCCGATGCGGATATCCTCAGGCAATTTCTCAACTATTTTTATATGTTTGTTCGCACGGACATTAACAAAGACGACTTAGACAACATCGCAGAAAGAGCGCTCAATAAAGGACGACTGTGGTTAGATGATTTTGGTTGGTGGGGCAATGCCTTTGTAAGCGCTTGCGAAAACGGTGAAGCGCTTAACTTCAGCGGCGACGATGTCCAGATCTTTTTGCAGGCGGCGATCAACTGCTGGGAGTTGATGCACAGAGGCTACGATATTCCGCCAAGCCCTGTCATGCCGGGAGGAATTTGGAATACGAAAGTGCAGAAGCTTGAACCAAATGAGCCTGATCTGCACGGTAGAAATAATGTTACCAACACACAATTTTGGCTGCTCAGCTTTCGTCTTGCGACGCTCACCCATGATACGAGTAAGTACCTGAGCAGGTGGCAGGATATTAGGAAGTGGTTTGAGGACCTCTACAAGGGCAACTTACTATTTGACGCTGACTCGTTGTTTGTACGCGAGCGCTTCAAGGGTGCGACTGGCGAGAAATGGACGGATGGCTTCTACTGGGCGGGCGACCAGGGATTATTCCTTAACTGCATGGAAATTGACAATCGAAGCCTTCCTCCATTTTCCGATTTAAAAACAAAAGTGCTGGATTACGTCCTTGATAACATGTGTGATGATGCAAAAGTGCTGCATGACCAGCGGATAGTAACGACAGCTGAATTCAACAATGACTACGCCACCGGCAAAGGCGTATTCTTCAAGCATATCCTCAAAACCGCACAGGCAGCCCCAAACCAGAGACTTTACGATTGCGTCATGTCCAGTGCGGCGCACGCATGGAATACAAAAAGCATGAGTGACTTGAGCTGGACCTATGATTTTAAATTTGGTTGGAATGACAACGGCAAGTTGCCGCTGCCAGGTAATTGGGACACCAATGACAACACAGCATTAACCGATTTTAGAAAATTGATTTTGCATGTCTCGGCCATGGATGTTATGACCGCGGCAGCAACATTAAACCCCAACGGCATCATTCCTGAGTTGGCAAAGCTCTAACGGTTCCAACTAGGTCAATACTGACGATTCAAATTATGTGGTTTTCTTGACCGGGTCAAGGCGAACGAAATTCCACTGTTCTGTGTTTGTCTTGCTGAAATGCACAAGAATAGGGCTTTGCGGCCGCATTAAGTTGGCCAAACCAGTGTCATAGATGACCGACTTATTGCCTGCAACTGTAAATGCCGCCCGCATATTCTTCTTGTCGACAGAACCAGAGACAACCTTACATTCTTTAGTCAGAGCGTTGTAATAGTTGCCTCGTATCGCCCCCTTTTTATTGACGGCTAATTGAAACAACATAGTAGAATCGGTTTGGTCACCTTGGGTGAGCGAAAATACTCCCAAAGACTTCCAATTCTTTACGTCCTTCACATCTTTCGACTCAGCAGCCGCTAGTACCGCTGGAGTTTCTGTTTTACTGTTTGAAGCAGGGACTGCAATAGGTGCAGAATTAGCGATGATCTGAGCTTGAGTATAATAGTCAGCAGCAGTAGCACTGGGCTGACTACCGTAGTAGACCGTATCGCCTTGATATGTAATGTTGTTGCCGTAGTCATAATCAACTGGGGCATTGTTTGCTGGATAGTCCCAGAAAGTGGCTAGATCATCCCAATCACCATAACCATAAGCCCAATCATCGCCCCAGGCTCCGCCCCAAGCATAAGGGTAGCGCCCCCACCAATCACGACGGAAGAGGCCATCATCACGAAAAGCATTGCGCACACCAACTCCACGGTCGGTCATAGCACTGGCAGATAGGCCCCTGCCAACACCACTTCCGGCTAGAGATCGACCAAAGCCGCCATCAGTAGCTAAGCCTCGCTGGGCTCCAGCATTCCAAACTTGATCGGCACCACTGCGCAAAGCGCTTTCAGAAGTGTGATCGAGCACAGAATCTCCACGATCTCCAAACATATCGCCGCCATATCCATCACCAAGACCGCGATCACCAAGACCGCGGTCACCGAGGCCACGCTCTCCATAGCCATCACCAAAACCGCGATCGCCATAGCCACGACCACCACCGTCACCAAAGCCACGACCACCGCCGAATCCGCCGCCGCCTCTTCCACCCCCACCACCACCGCGGGCTAGTGCCTCTTGCGGAAAGATAGAAGCTGAAAGTGACAAAGCTATGAGCAGACTAGCAGAAATGATTTGGCTATTCTTAGCAGGGAGACTAGAAATTCTAGGTCGCATCATCATATTTACCTATTGATTAATACTATTTTTCTTCTAGTTCGGGTCACGGCGCATTACAAGAATCTCTTGAGTATCTGGCAGTGACTTACCTTCAGAAAATCTCTTCGTAGACTTCCAGGTGTAATTGTTGTCGTCAACCTTGTGCAAAATATACTGCGCACGAGCAAAAGTGCCTTCGTGATCAGAGCCGCGGGCATTCACCAACCAACTATCACCATCCCGCTTCCAGCGCCCCATACCTAGGCCACCATCATTGTTATAGTGCCAAGAGCAAATTGAATTGAGAACGGGGTTCCAGCCAATTATTTCAGTTTCACTCGGTGTATTGTTGTCTGATTTACTAGAATAGAAATTGACTAATAAGAACTTCTTGTTAGCAGTATATTGACACTGAACTCGCAAATCAGAATTTGACTTCGCGCCCCAAGAGCCTACCATCCAAGATAGCTCACTGATGGGAATCTCAGCTGATTTAGAGGGAGCATCATGCTCAAAAACTGAAATCATCTGCCAATGGCCACTCTCTTTGCTATGAATGGCTGTATAGCGTGAGTTACCTGAAGGTAATTTGGTGGTGCCAACTTCTATGGCAATATTGTTGGCCGGAAACTTAACCGACTCAACATCAATCACTAACGGTTGTGGTGGATGAGCCTTAAATAGCGCAGCAAAAGACTTCTCAATTTGCTCTCGACCGTGCAACTTCTTGCCAGAAGCTTCAGTTAAACTGCCATCGACCGACCACTGCAAAGCTAGTGCTTTGGCATCGCCTTTGCCGTAACTAACGGCATAATGATTGGCCTGCCCGCGAATAGTGGCCTCATCTTCAGCCTTGATTGCTTCGGCACTAGCTGTGTTTGCTTGACTGGCTTTATTGTGAGAAGAACTAGATTTAGCGTCTACTGCCTTTAGCCCGCCAACAACACTTCCAAAAAATAGAATTCCTATAGATGCCAAGGTTATACAAACTGGCCGATGTTTGAAATACATACTCAATGGAAAAAGATCCTCCGTAAAACAGATATGAACCACTAATCTAAAAGAACTAAACGAACAAATTGCCACAACAGGAAAGTCTTCGAAAAGCACTCCGAAACCTTCTAAGGCTATGCTGAGTTTGAGTTTAGAGAGAAATGCCAGTTTAGGTGATGACCACTGTGGCGTTGGCACATTCGAAAGAGACATCGGTGCCCATAAAAAGCATTTTGAGAAGATCGCGATAAAAACCGTATAGCGGAATTCTCTCAGCCACTTCGTCTCGCATCTGGTCGCGCTGGAGCTTGAAAGAGCTATGAGATGGGCCAGACATGTGGTCTAACTCTAAATAATAGTTATTGAGAGGCTGTACTTGCACTTCAAATAAGCGCTCGTGCCACTGGACCACACTTTTAATTGCTTTCCAGCCGGTCTTTTTCATCTCGGCTGGCGAGCAAGTCAAATAGTTTTTAGTCTCCAAAATTTCAACCAAACGGTCACCTTTAATCGAGCCATTACTCAATATGCCGAAATCTTGCAGCGCACCCAGCCGCTCCCAATCAATGCCAATCGCTGTCATGGCCTCTAGGCGATCATGTACAGCAAGACAAGTTGCCTCATCATCACAGACTATCTTAATACCAAAAATGTCCTTAACATATTTGCTGTAGTGACGCAGTTGCTTATCTCGACTAACTAGCTTATCAATGACAAAAATTTCGTCTGTAACTTTATTCCAAAGCTCTTCTTCAGCTTTGACCCTGCTTGTCAGACGATTAACCCCGTCAGTGGCTCTTCCCCTTGGTAGATATTCAATAAAGTTAGCAGACAACTCTAAAGGCACCCACTCGAAATTCTTGCGATAGCGAAAGTTATCGAGCATGTGCTTACCGAGATCAATATCTGTCACTGAAAACAACATGTCTTGTGTGATGCGTTCACGAATGAGAAATGGCCGATCTTCATCACTGGGCAACAGACCAATAACATTGCTATGCAGCTCAAAGTCATCTTCGAGTAGCAAGGTCGAAAGTAGATGCGAGAGTAAGTGGAGATTGCGCTCGCCTTCTAAAATGTTTTGGCGAAAAGACTCACGCACTTGGCCCATCAAGTCTCGCGAAAGTTCTATGGTGGTGTGACTACTGGGATTGGCTTCTTGCTCAGCCTTCTTCTCTGCCAGATACGAAATAAATTGATGCAACACCGGATCGTGCATAACCATCAATAGCGGCGAGTGCAGAATGCTCATAAAATCAAAATGCTCATCGAATCAAAATACACATAGAATCACGAAGCAAGTATAAAGCGAAAATCATTCTTGACCAGCAAGCGCCCTAGTTCTGTAAACGATTACCTGGGAAAATACTCAATAGAACCGGCGCTTGGCTACCGACCGGGCAGCCAAAGCTCTATTTTTCAGACCCAAACAATTAAAACCGCCTTAAGGCTGTTTACTATCGCTTGATGTGCGCCTGTTTACAGCTACTAAACAGGTATAATCGGCAGTAATGCACGTGACAGCGTGCTTTTTTGTTTAGGGAAAGCTCATAAATGATCATCGTTAACGAAGTCTCAAAAGGCTACGGTTCTCGCACACTGTTCGACAATGTCTCAGTCAAATTCAGCCCAGGCAACAGATACGGACTGACAGGACCAAATGGCGCCGGCAAATCTACTTTCATGAAAATTCTCACCGGTGAACTAGAAGCGTCTAATGCCGGCACTATCACCCGCCCTCGCAAAGTAGGCGTGCTCAAGCAAGACCAATTTGCGTATGACAATGAACGCATTATCGATACAGTGGTGATGGGTAACGATATTCTTTGGCAAGCATTCAAAGAAAGAGACGCACTCTGCGAAGTAGAGAACCTAACTGAAGAACAAATGAACCGCCTCGGCGAACTAGAAGTAATCATTGCCGATGAAAATGGCTATACGGCTGAATTTGAGGCTGCTGAAATTCTCAGAGGCATCGGCATCGAAGACGATGATCACGAAAATCTAATGAGCACACTCGCCACCGACTATAAATTCCGCGTACTTTTGGCTCAAGCACTGTTTGGTGAACCCCAAGCAGTACTACTAGACGAACCAACAAACCACCTTGATCTTGAGTCAATTCACTGGCTAGAAGAATTCCTCTGGCAATACGACGGCATTCTCGTAGTGATTTCGCACGATCGCCACTTCTTAAACTCAGTTTGCACCCATATTGCTGATATCGATTACGACACCATTATTGTCTACCCAGGCAACTATGACGACATGGTCGAGCACAAAATGCAGGCCCGTCAATCAATCGAATCGGCCAACAAAGACAAAGCTAAAAAAATCGCCCAGTTGCAAGAGTTTGTACAAAGATTTGCTGCTGGTCAGCGCTCTAGCCAAGTACAATCAAGACGCAAAGAGATGGTAAGACTAGCACCAGAACAAATGAAACGTTCGAATATTCAAAGACCATTCATTCGCTTTGAACAAGAGAAACCCTCTGGTCGTGAAGTTCTCCAAGTGAAGAATCTAACTAAGTCTTTTGATGGCAAAGTGCTATTCAAAGACTTCAATATAGACTTGCTTCGGGGCGAAAAAATTGCCATTATCGGCTCAAACGGTGTCGGTAAAACCACACTATTGCGCTGCTTGATGAACGAACTCGAACCCGATTCTGGCACAGTGAAATGGACTGAAGCAGCCACATGGAGCTACTACCCGCAAGACTACCACGACGCCATTACCCCGGGCAGCACCGCTCTTGATTGGCTGATGCAATATATGGTCGATGAAGGCCACCAGCACGTGCGTGGCCTGCTCGGCAAAATGCTCTTCTCTGGTGAAGACAGTTTAAAACAAACTGAAAATCTCTCTGGTGGAGAAGCGGCTCGACTTCTTCTAGCGCGCATGATGATGCAGAAAAATCCAGTCTTGGTCTTAGACGAACCAACTAATCACCTAGATTTAGAAGCCGTTTCAGCCTTGGCAGAAGGTCTTTCTACTTTCCCTGGTACAGTCTTTGTCGTATCTCATGACCGCGACTTGATTTCAGATGTTGCCACACGCATTCTCGCCTTCACCTCAAACGGCTTGCGTGATTTCCAGGGCACCTATGAAGAGTATCTACAAGACAATCCTTTGAAAGAGCTGGCCGGCAAAGGCAAAAGGTAAACCTAGGACATAATAATACTAGGCGCTTAAATACTGAGACAATTTGGCATAAGTAAGCTATGTCTAGCACAAGCGACGATCATCTACCATTCACCAGCCTCTTTCGTGCCTTCGCTAAGCAATCCGCTTTGCAAGGTGAGATTAAGGTAGACCGGACGGTTTTACTTGATTGCTTCCTTGCTAGCGGTATTCTTGAGGACGATCCCCGCGGCGGCGCCCTATTTAAGGCCATAAGAGCAGCCAGCGAGCAAATAGATTTGGAGCAGTTTCAAACGCTGCAGAACGTCAGCCCCGCCCTATTTGAACAAGTTTTGACAGGTCAACTGGCCATTCCTCGCTTTGCTGAATTTCGCCAAGAATTACAGTTGATATTCGACCGAGTGGCGAATAATCGCGATGGCCAACTGGCAAATTACATTCCCCAACTGGAACGGGTCGACCCCGATAAATTTGCCGCCTCTGTCTGCTCTGTAGACGGCCAAAGGTTTTCGCTAGGCGACAGTGAAGACTTTTTCTGTGTCCAATCTTGCTCAAAACCAATTACCTACTGCCTCGCTCTTGAAGATCAAGGCGAAGAAGTTCTGCACCGTTATGTCGGCACCGAACCAAGCGGCAAGACATTCAATGAACTAACTCTCAATGCCAAAGGCTTGCCTCACAACCCAATGATTAATGCTGGTGCCATCATGTGTGGTGCCCTAATTAAGAGTGGTGCAGATGCCTCAGATCGCTTTGACTACGTCATGAGCAAATGGAAAGAGTGCGCCGGTAACATGAAGATTGGCTTTGATAATGCCGTTTATTTATCTGAGCGACAAACCGCAGATCGCAACTTTGCCCTAGCCTATTTCATGCGAGAGAAAAAGGCCTATCCACCCGATGTCAACTTACTCGACATCTTAGAGTTCTACTTTCAGTGCTGCTCAATCGAAACAACCACAAAAGCTATGGCTGTCATTGCCGCTACCCTGGCCAATGGAGGCAATTGCCCGCTAACTGGTGCGCAAGTTTTTCGCCCAGACCATGTCAAAAACTGTCTTTCACTGATGTCTAGCTGCGGCATGTACGACTTTTCTGGTGAGTTCGCCTTTCGCATTGGTATTCCAGCTAAAAGCGGAGTATCTGGCGCAATCATGCTAGTGGTGCCAAACGTAGCGGGTTTAGCTGTATGGTCGCCACGACTAGACGAGCTAGGCAATTCAGTTAGGGGCGTAGACTTCTGCCGCCAACTAGCCTCTCGCTTCAAATTTCACACTTTTGACAGCACCACTGGCCTTACTGACGATCGCCTCGACCCCAGGCGCAATCTTTTTGAATCACGCCTCAGCGGCATCAATGCCTTTTGTTGGGCCGCTGCCGAAGGCGACGTAGCCGAAATGCGCCGCTTGGTAGCACGAGGAATTAGCCCTGATGTAGGCGACTATGACGGTCGCACGGCTCTCCACCTAGCAGCCTGTGAAGGCAAAGTAGCAGCCTTGCGTTACTTGATTGAACTGGGGGTCAACCTAAACAGCGTAGACCGCTGGGGCAATACTCCACTTGACGATGCCGTCAGAGAAAATCAAAATCAGAGCCACAAACCAATTATTGCCATGCTCTCGGAGCACGGTGCTAAACAAAAGAACACAGTCCGAAGTGCCACAAACTAATAAACTATAATTCAGCCATGCAAGCAATAGACCCGCTCAGTGTCATATATAAGTCAGTCGGTGGTGAGGGCCCTTACTACCAGCTGGTCGAAGCCTTTTATCAAGGGGTAGAGAAAGACCCCGTGCTGCGCCCGCTCTACCCTGAAGATTTAGGCCCTGGTAAAAAGCACCTAGCCCAGTTTTTGATACAGCGCACAGGTGGAGCTACCACTTACAGTGACGAACGGGGCCACCCACGAATGCGCGGCCGCCACATGCCTTTTAAGATTGGCCAAACAGAGCGTGATGCCTGGGTGACAAACATGGAAGCCGCCTTAGAGGTTGTGCCCGAGTTTCAAGCGCACAAGGCCACACTTAAGGAGTTTTTCGCCAGTTTTGCCACATTTATGATTAATCAGCCTAGCTAGGCATATATAAATACAGGTAACAAAAGCTCTTTTTGATTAGGCTGGGCCTTGTCGGGGATAATCTAAGTAAGACCATTTTGAACTTAGGGCACTATATGACTGATGGCCATTCTCTAACTAGTGGAGCGCTTCTACAACTAGCCCTGTCGGCCCTGACAAATCATTCAGCCGATGAGGCTGAAGAGAAATTGGCATCTATAATTACTTCTCTGGAACAGCATTACGGTGAGAACCAGAAAGAAGTAGCTAACGAACTACAAAGGTTAGCCAAAGAAATTGAAAACAATGGCCAAATTGAACAAGCCATTGAGTTTAAACAACGCACTACTGAACTAATGCTGCGCATCTCCATGGAAAGACGTCGGGGCTTGCGAGAAAGTCGCACTCCCGTTGCTGAAAATATCTCTCAGCCGCCCCCACCGAACCTTCAATATTCTCCATCCCAGTCGCTTCCCCCGACTGCCAATATTTCCGCACTGCCAGCCGTTCAGAATCACACAACTAGTATCATCAATCCACGCACCACTAGAGCTAACCTCGGCGCCCTATCGCCTAGCTCCGCCGATTCAATACTTAGTAAAAACACAGGTTCAAGCCTATTTGAATCAATTCACTATGTCGTGCAAAGCTGTGGCAACTTTGAAACTGAACTCCATTTCTATAGTGATGTCTTGAAAGGCAAAATGACCTGGAAGTCAGATGACCTACACCGCAGAGCGGCGGCGATTCGCCTATCATCAGGGCCTGAATTAATTTTGGTGGAAAGTCAAATTCCAGCTCCTAGCTTAAACGTCTATATGGTCACCGCTGTTGGTGCTGCTCGCGAAATTCTTGAGAGTTATGGATTTCTCAAACGCGGTGAGCTTAAAACCCCTCTAGGCCACGCCTTGATCTTCAGCGGCCCTGATGGCAGCACTCTTGCGATTATTTCAACAAGTGGTAGATAAGAAAAGTCAGAAACAATATTGGAGAAAAACAGTGAGCGACTTACAAGTACAAGTAGAAAAAGATGACTTCGAAAAAGCCTGGGTCAGCAATTATGTGCCAAAAGACTCAGCTGCGGATGCAATTTTGCAAATTAAAGACTACGCCTACAAAGCCTTTGACAAGCTCGATTCGGATGGCAACGGCTATATTGAAAAACACGAACTAGAAGCTCATCTAAAAGATGAGAACACCCCAGCCAGAGAGAAATCATTCATTACTTTCTTGCTCAACAACCAGCAAGCAATTTCTGATGCTGTGCATGAAGGCAGCACTAGCGTTAAGGGCGGCATCACCCGCATTGACCTAGAAGCGTATTTCAAGCTAGTTCTGGCGATGTTCAAGAGCTGAAATCAAGCATTTGTCTGCTTTTGATTATGGTTTTCATCACCGTCTGGTAAAGATTTAAACATCTCGAGATGCCTGTCTACAGGCATTCTCTGTCTTTGGCTGCAGTGCTGCTTTTCTGCATTTGAACTACTGCTGGTATCATTTGAAAAGAAACTACAAAATTAGAGCTATAAATAGGTAGTAAGTGTGCCCCATTCAAACTGCGAACACGAGCACAATCTTCAAGAGAGCCCTGCACAGAGCGCGCCAGACAATCATAAACACAGCCATGATCATTTTGAAGTTCGGCAACAGAGTCGCAGCAAGCTAACAATCGTACTCGCGCTCACCACCGGCTTCATGTTTGTTGAAGCAGCGGCTGGTTGGTACACCGGCAGCTTGGCCCTCATAGCTGACGCTGGCCACATGCTTGGCGACGTGGCAGCCCTGGCTCTTGCCCTATTTGCTGTGTGGTTATCTAGCAAACCAGCTGGCCGCTCGCGCACCTACGGCTTCCACCGCAGCGAAATATTGGCTGCCTTGGCCAATTCTGTGCTCCTCGTAGTGATATCTATAGCAATTTTCTGCGAGGCCATTCACCGCCTAAGCCAGCCACCAGAAATTCACAGTGTGCCAATGCTAGTCGTGGCCGTTCTTGGCTTGATAGTCAATCTAATTTCAATGAAGCTCCTAGGCGCCCACAGCCACGGTTCGCTCAACGCCAAAGCAGCCTACCTTGAAGTCTTTGCCGATATGCTGGCATCTTGCGCCGTGATTGTGGCGGGTTTGGTCATAATGTTTACTGGCTGGTACCTGGCCGACCCGATACTAAGTGCCATTCTCTCTATCTTTATAGTCAGTCGCACTTGGGGTTTACTAAAAGAATCTGTGGAAATTTTGATGGAGAGCGCGCCCCGCGAATTTGACTTAGAAGCGCTAACCAAGGCCTTCTTGGCTGTAGGTGGCGTAGTACAAGTCCATGACCTGCATGTCTGGACAATCACCTCTGGCCTGCTGGCCATGAGCTGCCACCTCACCATAGAACCGCAAGCAGACTCGCAAACAGTGCTAAATCAAGTCAATGCCCTGATGGAAAAAGACTTCAAAATCAGTCACACCACTATACAAATTGAGTTAGCCGACTCAGATCGTAAGTGCAATGATATTTGCGCCGTATCTTAAGAAGCAACTTAGGAAGTAACTTAATTAGCCCCCAGCTTTCTTGACTTGATTATCCCAGCGGCGATTTAGTTCGCTATCAGAGGTATTGGCACGGTTAATCTGTTCTACAGGAGAAGAACCATTGACCGCATCTTTAGCCGCCTGCACCCCAGCACCCAATTTGCCAGTGACATAATCATAGGCATTGCCAATCGTTTTTCCAATTGTCGGGCTGTCGTCAGTCACTGTAAGTTTGCCATCCGCCAAGCCCACAGTCATCTTGTTCTTACCAGCGGTTACTTTTACAGCATCGGTGTGACCATCTTTATCAGAATCAACTATCTGAAGACCAGGCAGGCCTTTAGATTCAGCCTTTGAACCAAGCAAGTCCATGAAGATTTTTTGGTCTTGAACAGTATTGAGGGTCTCTTGCACGCATTTGACATCACCGGTCTTCATGCATTCAGCAGTCTTTTCTAGCTTCTGGTGACCATTTAGTGCGTCGCTCATAGTAAATGCCCTCGTTCCCAACATTAGATACATTACATCTAATTATTGGCAATTTCTTGGCATTTTAAACACAAAAATAGAATGAAGCGCTTTCAGACACCCCATTCTATTTAATAGCATTCAGTGTCGGTCAGTTAAGCTACCAGCGAGGACGGCCGTTACCGAACAATAGGCCAATTCCAACGTTGGCTAAGGCACCTTTACCAGCTTTTCCGCCGGACAGTTCACCGACGATAGCACCCTGTATGGCATCTTGAACTATCTGACCACCAAGCTGTCTGTTATCGTATCTGCCGCGATTATCGTAGCGTGGGTCATAGCTTGGGTCATAGACTCGGCCATCGCGACCGTGGCGGCCATATTGCTGATCAGGATAAAACGGGGGGGTGCGATAATCTGGCTGATAGACTCGATCTTGACGGCCATAATATGGTTCTGGTTCATAGCGAGGGTCTACAACTGGTCGACGCGGAATCTCGCGAGCATAGTTGCCGTCTTGGCGTCGAGCATAGGCATCAGCCATATCTTCTTGGCGATAAAGGTTACCTATACAGAATCTTTGACCATCGGCTCGGTTGATGACAATATCGCCCCTTTGGGAGACAGCCAAATTATCACCCCTTCTGGGGTCTTCAATTTGAGCAAGTTGTAGAACTGTCTGCTCGAACTGCCTAGGTTGCATGGTGTAGGCATCACGCTGCAATGCATCCATTACAGTTCTAGCATTACCATGGTCTAACTCTCTTGCGAGGTCACGCGGGTCAGCAGGGTTAATTCCCCGACCGTTTCTGTTGTCGCATGGATCGCAATCGCCTCTGCCCATCGTCAGTACCTCTTGAACTCCGAACCGCTTATACATCTATTAAACCCCTCGGCTAACTGGAGGGGAATGGGGAATCTACGCAGAAACCTTAAATATGATCTCCCTAATCAGGCATCAGCAACAGTTATGCTTGCATTAGGTGTTTATAAATAGCCACAGAAAGGGAGCAACAATTGAACGGATTAGGCAAGCGGTACTCGAACAAAAAAAACAATTTTAATTATGCTGCCCTCCTAACACTATTGTTATGCCCAATCAGCCAGGCTTTTGCCCTCACGGATAGCGAAATTACTAGCGCGGTACGAAAAAAGAGCGGCCCCTGGATGGTGAGCGAACTAAAAGGGCGAAAGCTAACCGAAACAAAGCACTACGAAGAAGCTGCGGCAATATTTTCGGGAGTGTTAGCAGAGAGAAAGGCACTGGGTCTAGATTTGCAGACTGAGCAACTGGCTCTGGCAGAAATCTATGAAAAGAGCCAAAAACTGGCCCAAGCCGAAGCCATGTACAAAGAAGCGATAGCGGGCCGGGAGCAGAGCGCTGGAGACGAAAGCCCAACCCTGATTTATTCGCTGCAGTCGTATGGCGATTTCCTCAGCCGCCAAAAGAAAGGCCCCGAAGCGGCAATTCAAAAGAAACGCATCATTTATATAAACAGTCAGGTCACTAAAGCTCCCAAAGAACTAACTGCCCTACTTAAATCGCAAAATTCAACCACCCCGCCCACTCAAACCGCTGCCAGCGCCGTGAAGATTGGCCAGCTCTACCTCAAGAGAGATGAAGAGAGAAGAGCCTTGCTCTGCTTCAATAAAGCGCTAATACTTGACCCCAAAAATTCTGACGCCTACGAAGGTCGGGGAGAAGTACTTAATAGACTAGAAAAAGAAAATTTGGCTCGCCTTGATTTTGACAAAGCCATTACCCTTAATCCCAAAAACGCCCAAGCCTTATTTCACCGGGCCTTGCAGCTGCGGGTGAAGAACAACGAAAAAGCAGCCCTATCTGACTTCAATCAAGCAGTAGCAGCCGCACCAAATGACAAAGACATTCTTGGTTACCGGGCCAAACTACACCAAGACCTACACCACGACGAATTGGCTGTAAAAGATTACACTCAGGTCTTAGAACTAGACCCCCATGCTGAATGGGCGCGCTGTCAGCGGGGCCTCTGCTACCAAGATATGAAACAATTCGACAAGGCTATCGCTGACTTTTCTAATCTCGCTCAAAAATATCCCGATGATTCCAACTACTCTGAACTCAAACTCAAAGCAGAGAAAGCAGCAATCCTAAATTTAGACCATAAATAAGATGACAGAGAAAGTAAGCAAACAAGAACTGTCCACATTAAAAGCCTTTTTTAGAGAGAAGGCACCAACCTGTGTGCACCAGGCAGACGGTCTACTCAAATATCGCTACACCACCCCAACCTATGCCGTGATTGCCGGTGGTGACGACAACGCTGAGGTGCCCGAGCGCTCGGCGACAGGGCACTACCTACAAATGTACGATTGGGATGCTTGCTTCTTCAGCCAAGCTGCACATTTGACGGATCTGCCAGCTCTAAAGGGTTTAGGCCAAGATGTGGTAGCTAATTTCCTCAGCCTCAAAGCCGCCAATGGCCAAATACCTCGCACGATTTCACCTCAGCGCATTTGGGATCAAGGAGACCAGTGCAAACCATTCTTAGTGCAGACGCTCTGGGCTGAATTTAAGCGATCCGATCAAACAAAAAAGGAAATATTCGGCCACTATATTGATGACCTTGATTGTTATTTGAAATTCTTTCAGAGGGAGCGAAAAAAAGAATTTGGTTTGTACCATTGGCGCAATGTTTTAGAGAGCGGGGTTGACGACAATCTCGCTCTGATTGCCCCAAGAGAAGCAGCTAAAGATGAAGACGAGTCGGTGGGACGTTTTCCTGATGGGGCAATACTGGCGAGCGATCTCAGTAGCTACCTTGCCCGCGAGTTTCTCTGTTTTGCCGATTTTTGTGCTTACTTCAAACGCAGTCAGTTAGAAGCTGAGTATCGAAGCGCTGCTAAAACTTTGATTCAATCAATCGAAAGTAAGCTCTGGAACGACAGGCTTTCTATGTATTGCAATTACAATCCGATCGACAAAAAAGCAGTAGAACTGCGCAGCTGGACTGGTTTGGCACCAGTACTTATGGACTTAGCCTCAGAAGAACATCGAGAGCGGGTGATTCGAGACAACATTCTCAACACCGAGCATTTTATGCGCTCGCACGGTTTAGCCTCACATGCAATATCAGAACCACTAGCCAATCAACAACGCCGTGGCCTCTACGGCAGAGCTATAGTTTCTAACTGGCAAGGACCAGTTTGGGTACTACCTAATGCACTGGCTGTGCGAATTTTAAACAAATATGGCTACAAAGAAGAGGCCCGTGAAATATCGGCCCGGGTTGTGAAGACCTTACTTGGAAGCTTGAGCAACTACAATACTTTGTTTGAGAATTACGATGCCGATACTGGCAAAGGTCTCTGGGCACCACAATTTATGAGCTGGAATATTCTTGCTCTGGAGCTAGTTGAAACTCTAGAATAATGTTGGAGTAATAGTGCGCCACTCTCTCTTATCGTTTTTTCTGTCTGGCCTTTGCTTTTTGGCTATTCTCATTGGCAATGCCATGACTCTTCCTTGCAGCGCCGCAACTCCGGAGCAAAAGACCCCTGAACAAAAGACTCCCGAACAAGCAGAGCTAGACCGGCCCAGGTTGGTAATTAAAAACGGCAGCATCTTCATGGTTTTAGACCCAGATGGCACCATGACTGGTGGCCAATCGGCACCCTACGGTCTTTATGTCAATGACACCCGCTACTTGAACGGGCTGACTTTGGCAGCCAACGACAAGCCTCTCAAGGCCATATCAAGCAAGACAAAAGATGGCTACAAAGCCACTTTCAGCTACCAAGCAAACAAAGTAACGATCGCCCGAGAAATTGTCATAGGCAATGCCAGTCGAGATAGCTCCGCTCTTGTTGTGGAAAGATTGATACTGAAAAATCCGACAGACAAAGCTGTTGATATCGATTTGGAAATTAACTTCAATTTTGACTTCAAAGATATGTTTGAAGTGCGCGGACAAGCAAGAAAAGCTCATGGCACAACGGCCACTGAGCTAAGTAGTGCTCAGGTCAAAGCTCAATACAAAGGACTCGACAACAAAATTCTCACTAGCGCCGTTCAATTTAATCAGCCAACAAAGCTGATTAAACTTTCTAAAAATCAAGCAAGATACCAATTCAAATTAGTACCTCACGCCAGTGAATTCATCGAATATGCCGCATTGCCAGAGCCAAGTGCGCCAACCAAAATCGACTTTGCTAGGCACAAGCAGCAGGCCGACAAAGACTTTGAAATCTGGCAACGAAGCAACGTCTCAATCACCTGTGACAACCCAGACCTCAATCAAGTTTTTGCCCAAGCCGTTCGCGATCTGTATCTGTTGAAAATAACCACTCCGCGCGGCCCTGCTTTCGCTGCCGGTCTTCCTTGGTACAGCGTTGCCTTCGGCCGCGACCAGATAATTACAGCTATGCAAATTCTTGATTTTGCTCCAGACAGTGCCAAGCAAATAATTACTCTACTAGCAAACTATCAGGGCAAAAAAGAAGACAAATTCACCGAAGAAACCCCTGGCAAAATCATGCACGAATTGCGCACAGGCGAAATGGCGCGCACTAGAGAAATTCCTTTCATTCCCTATTACGGCACAATTGATGCCACCCCACTTTGGCTGGTGTTGGTCAATCGATATGTGGAGAGCAGCGGAGATACTGAACTTGCTCGCACACTCTGGCCCAATATTGAAGCAGCGCTGACATATTTGAAAGAAAATACCCCTAACGATTTCCTTTTCTATGGAAGTCCAGCGGCAGACGGCAAAGAATCAGCCCTAAGCAACCAAGCCTGGAAAGATTCTGGTGACTCTGTTATGCACAAAGACGGCAAACTCGCCAAGCCACCGATTGCCATTTGTGAGGTGCAGGGCTATTTGTATGATGCTTGGCAAAGTGGTGCCAACCTAGCAGAGAAACTTGGCAAAGTTGAAGAAGCAACCGAACTGAAGGAAAGAGCGAAAAAACTAAAAGAACATTTCAAACAATCGTTCTGGCTACCTGAGCAAAACTTTGTGGCTTTGGCCATCGATGGCAGCGCACGACCATGCTCGGTGGTGGCATCTAATCCTGGTCACCTACTCAGCTCAGGAATTATTGATCAAACAGATGCCATAGGGGTTGCTCAACGCTTACTTAAGAGTGACATGTTTAGTGGTTGGGGTATTCGCACTCTTTCAAGTGGCGAAAAAGCATACGACCCAGCCAGCTATCACAACGGCTCAATCTGGCCACACGATAATGCTCTGATAGTGTCAGGCATGCGCAAACGCGAGCTTCATAGTGAAGCCGCCAAAGTGATAACTCCTTTGCTAGAAGTGGCGATGCAGAGCAAAGACAAACGGCTTCCTGAGCTGTTTTGCGGCTATCCCAGAGAGAAAGAAGCAACACCCAAGCCGTACGCAGTGTCATGCGTACCGCAGCTGTGGTGCGTTGGCAGTGTTTTCAGTATGGTGCAAAGCCTCAGCGGCCTGTCAAACTCTAAACAAGGAATACAAATCGATCCACAATTGCCACAAGGCGTAAACTGGCTAAAAATGGAAATTCCAGATTCGTCTAGAAAGCGAATGAACATTGTCCAGATCAAGCGCCAAGGCAAAAGCGACCATACGGCAACTCTTACAGTGAAAGACCTCGGCCAATAACCGCTGGCAATTCATAAATAGTGATACCTTTTCTATATAGAAGGGCAAACCGGCACTGTTTAGGCTATTATGCTTGATGTCTCAGCGCGCCTGTTGACTACCCTCCTGCTTTCCAATCTGCATTACAACGAGAACCGCCGACCATGACAGACATTCGCACTTTCGACCCGAACTCAGTTGGTCAGAAAACCGAGAATATTTTCGGCCTGCCATTCACAGCCGACGAGGCCTCGATAGTTGTTATACCAGTGCCATGGGAAGTAACAGTATCGTACAGAGAAGGCACTGCTAGCGGACCAGAAGCAATTCTTGCTGCTTCTTACCAAGTTGACTTGTACGATCCAGACTACGTCGATGCCTGGAAGATTGGTTTAGCTATGGAAGAAATTCCTGATGAAATACGCCAACTCAACGACGAAATGCGACCCACAGCCGAAGAATATATCGGCATGCTAGAAGAGGGTCACACTGCTTCAGACAATGCGCCGATGAAGCAGATGCTAGAGAAAATCAATGCATCTTGCGAAAAAATGAACGACTGGGTGCAAGAGCGCGCCGCCGAACAACTAGACCGCGGTGCTATTGCCGCCGTGCTTGGCGGTGACCACAGCACGCCTCTTGGACTTATTCGCGAACTAGCTAAACGTCATGACTCTTTTGGCATTCTGCACATTGATGCTCACGCCGACTTGCGCGATGCCTATGAAGGCTTCACCTATTCTCATGCATCAATTATGTTCAATGCTATCAAAGAGCCGACCCTGACAAAGCTCGTGCAAGTTGGCATTCGCGATTACTGTGAGATGGAATCAGATTTAGTGCTATCGTCAAACGGAAGAATTGTCAGCTTCTATGACCGCGATATTAAAACAAAAATGTTTGAAGGCATGAGCTGGATGCATATTTGCCAAGAAATAGTCAGTCAGTTGCCTGATGAAGTTTATGTCAGCTTTGACATAGACGGCCTTGATCCTAAGCTCTGCCCCAATACGGGCACACCGGTACCAGGCGGCCTAGAATACGAACAAGCACTATATCTGGTGCGCATGGTAGCCGAAAGCGGCCGTGTAATTATCGGCTTTGATGTCAATGAAGTAGCACCTTCAAGTAATGATGAGGATGAATGGGATGCCAACGTCGGTGCCCGTTTACTCTATCGCCTTGCTAATCTCACAGCGAAATCAAACGACCAATTTTGAGAATTTGAAAAGCAACTATATCAAGCCTATTTTTAAGCTAATAGTGCTGGCACTCTTTGTCTGCCTAGGCGAACGTGCCGCCTGGGGCCAGGGCTGAGCAGCCGCACGTGGTGTGGTCCCAGGTCTGGGAGCAGGGTCAGGTAAGTTTCAACTATCAGTAGGCTGGCGCGCTGCGCGGGCCGACAAGTCATACAACGGCACTGATTACAATTCAACTTTCACTAACAGCTGGAAGCCCAACATGCGCCAAAGCGTGTTAGATGTTTCAGCCCGCTATTACCTCAACAGACGAGTAGCAATTGTTGGCACGCTGCCAGTTTCGATGAACAATTTCAGCATGATCTATCCACCCAAAGGCCCAGCCATCGGCCAGCGGGCCGGTTGGGACATCAATGGTGTAGGCGATCTTGCTTTAGTTACACAAGTATCCCTAGTCGATCCTAAAGACCATCCTTTTGAAAATTGCATAGTCGGCTTAGGCATGAAAATACCCACCGGCAACTGGGATGAGCGCCGAGTCATTCCTAACCTCAACGGTCAAAACTTTGCCAGCCGCGCAGTCTATCCAGCTGCTGTTATGCCCGGCGATGGTGGCACAGGAATTATCGCCACCGTTGATGCCTACAAGACCTTTAGAGTCAATAGATTCTTACGAGGCAAGACTCTATTTGTAGCAGGTTCTTATTTATCAAACCCGCGTAACACCAACGGCACCTCATCAATCATTGGCAGTGCCGGCGTACCCCTGACTCCAAACTTTTTAGATGAGCTAACCAATTCAGTTTCTGATGCCTACAGTGTGCAAACAGGTGTGTCGATGAAGGTGCCTGGTACCTGGAACAAGCCTAAGCTAAAGGGGCTGAGAATGCGGCTTGTCGGCCGCTGGGAAGGGGTGCGGGCCCATGATTTATTTGGACCAGCCGGTGGCTACAGACAACCAGGCTGGGCTATGTCTGTAGGGCCAGGGCTGACTTATGCCAACGGCAAAGATGTCCTGATGATTGACGTGCCCATTGTTTTTTCACGCTACATCAACGCTAGCAGGTCAGCTGTGCCGGGGCCATCAAATGGCAACACTCCTGCCCCATTTAACCCCGACCGCAATCTTGGGCTTGTTGCGCCAGTAAGTATTACAATGCGCTATGTGCGCAGTTTTTAGAGCGACAGCGATTTCTCTCTTTCTGGGTATGCCTAATAGTGGGAGTTGTGAGCTTCATCGACCGGCGATGAAAACACTGACAGGCGACTGGCAGGTAATAATTCACCATAGATATGTCACTTTCATCACACTGGTGCTGTTGCAGTGCAAAATAATCGAAGTTTGTTATCCAATTTTAGCTCAGCTATTTTTTTCTTGCTGTTGGCGCTCCATGGTTTCACGATTCCTGTCTATGCAGAACCGTCCCATGACGTCTATATTGAATTATGCGAATTTTCAAGATTGAAGCCTAAATTCGATAATTTTTCTGGTGCCGTAGGAATTAGATTCGAAAATTCCGGACGACGTACTACAATTGTGCCATTCAGTTGGATCCCTACACCGCATTTCCAAAAGGGCAAGTCTGCTTGGATTGTTTCACCGGAAAAGGAAATATGGGGCGTTTCAAGCAGAGTCAAATATAGCTGGGTTGATAAAGAGGGAAAGAAATTCTTAGAAGGCGAAACGCCTATGGATAAAGAATGGTTGACACTTAAGAAACATGGATCTGGAATGCGAAGTGTCCTTATTAAAATTCCAGATAATCCCGGGCAATACAAATTCAACCTAAGTTTTGACAATACGATAATTGATGAGTATGGATCTAATCACACATATTATTTTTCAAAGGAGTATGCAACTTTCAAATCTGATATCGAAGAAATTGTGATCATTGAATAGCTTTCGGACTGAGTCTTTACAAGGCTCGAAATTGACTTCCTCGACCCAACGGCACCACGCTAGAGTCAGATTTTCAAATCATCAGTTAGGTGGTCCTCGTTGTAACCCGGACAACTTTCAGTCAAATCACAAGATCGATAAGCATTCTTTCTGGCACCATTTTCTAATCCAATTGGTTTTGACATCTATAATCGAGAAGGCACGAGCCCGTTATTACGTTATATCGCGTTCCTAGTTAGATGCTGGATGAAGGGCATCGACTCCAATTCAGCTAACCTAAAGATAAGACAAAATGCATCTGCCTTCGCTTCAGGAATCAAACTAGTGGCACCGCTGGAGGCTAAGAAACTATGGGATTACCTTAAGTGCACTAAGAAAAATCTGTAAGCTGGAGCCCCATCTCCATTTAGCGCCTGTCGCTAAGGTGGGAAAGCTGGGTACAACATTAGTAGTTTAAATCCTTCCCCGTTTACAATTCCATGGCCAACCCAAGTCAGCTCGAAACTGTAGACAAGCCATTGGTGGCCAAGGATACCTCATCTGAGGTATCACACATTGCTGCAGAGTCGGCGCCCCAACCCGGAGACGGAGCTGCTAAATTTCAGCAAAGTGCCACTGACTCACAAAACCTGGTTAAGGCCGGCACCCTCCCAGATACGCTTATTTCGTTTGAGCCTAAAGCTGACAGCCCACATACGCCAGGTGATAAGGCCAGCAAAGAACCTGAAAAAGTGAGTCGCCAAGATCAAATTGACCAGTTGCGCAAGACCGTAGGTGACTTTGATCTAGCTTCTGGAGTTAAACCAGAAAACAGAGACGCCGTTCTCGGCAGTGCTGTAGACACGGCCAATAAAATAGCGGGTTTACCAGAAGGATCGGCCGCACGAAAAGAAACTTTCACTGAGGCCGTCAAAGACTTCCAAAAAGATAACCCTGGGGTCGATGCCTCTACTTTTACACGAGAAATGCAGACAGTGTTTAGAGAAATGGGCTCTAACACATTGAGTACAAGACTGAGCAGCAATTCAGTGATGCTTGCCGATTCTTCTCAGAGAACTGACAGCAATCCCGGTGGCATCGTTGCCTCAGTGTTCTCGGGTGACAACAGCCCAGAGAGCGAGAAAGAGCAAAAAGCATTTGATACGGCACAGACATTAGCTGAATCTGGACGAAAAGTTGATTTTAACGGCGAAGTCATGCGTGAATTGCAATTTAGTAATTTTCTCTCTGGTGTCAAAGACTTAGAGCCGCGGGAAAGACCCAATAGTCCGCAGACAACCGAACAACAGCTAGAGCGAATGCGCCAGGGCTTTGGTAGTCAACCAGACGCCGTCCTGCAAGATGTCTTGAAACAGGCAGACAATCTAGCATTCAACACCAGGGGCGGAGAACTGGGCAATCGTTTCAATGAAACAATAGCTGAGATAGCCAAGAGTAATCCCAACATACCCAAAGAAATGTTGGGGCGCATGGTGGTTGAAGGCATGCGAACAGTGACCCAATCAAACGATTTTTCACTAACATCTGTTAGCTCATCAGTAGAAATGTCCTTCTTGCAAGACAAGCGCTTAGCCACGGCAGCGAACCCGAGAGGAACGGCCTCTGTAGCCCTAACTGGTGCTGACGATTTAAATTCGGCTACTGAAGATTTTAAAAGCGCACTAGAAACAGGCAAAGTGCTGCAGCAAGGCATTACCAGACTCGGTGAACGAGCAACAAAAGAAGACGTCAATCAATTCTTCAACAATGTGCGCAACGACTTTGGCACGTTGCGCTCTGAACTGTTTTAGAAATGGTTGTAGGCTAAACCGAGAAATCAGTTTGTGGGGCCTGGACGATCAGAGGCGACACTAAATCAACTTCGCCTATCAAAGCTGCTAATTCAACTCTTAGTTGGGCAAAACCTTCAAATCCGTTGTCTATTGCAATTTTCCCGCTCTCATCCAGACGCAAATGCATGCACGAAAGAATTGCTGACTGCAGCTGAGCACTGATCTCACTATTTAAGTCACATGGCAAAACAGCATGGATAAGCGGTGTGAGATAGGGCTGCAACAACGAATTTCTAAAGTTGATCAAATCAACTACATCTTGAGCAGCACTAGCCGGCGAATTAGAGGCTTCTGAAAAGCTACTCGCCAGCGGATGAACACCAGTTAGTGCTTCCCACATACAAATACCAACTGCCATCAAATCATCGGGCACAAGCAAGGGGTAATAAGCTGGTGTCGAAATCATGCAGGTATCAAATACGCCTTCTAAGCAATGCAAAGGGCCAAAATAACCAGGGTCTAGCAGTCTGATACCACTGACATCGTTATTGTCGTCGCACTCAATGAAAATATTGTCTGGAGTTAAGTCACCATGATAGGCATTGGGCATGGCTTCCATAAAACTGGCAAGCAAGTGAAAGAGCGCCAAAACTTGCTTCTGTGACAACTCTCTTTCAGCGAGCTGCTGGCGCAACGTTAGCCCGCGCAATACAGGCATTGAATAATACGAGCGCTCCTGGCACTCTCCACTGCTCTCAACCGGCACCACCAAGGGCCCGGCAAGCTCTATCAAACGAGTCAGCTGCAATTGCATCATCTGGTCTGGAATTGGCGTAATCGGGCCGGTTTGAAAAGGTATCACCTTCAGTGCTTGAGTAGAAAATTTTTCGGGCTCGGCTATGTCGCTTGGATCTTTAGCCACTTTGTAGACTCTTTCATTGCCGGCCTCATCTTGGGCGTGAAAGAGAAAGCAAAAACGACCGCTAGAAATTAGGCCGCTAAGCATAAAGCCATCAATTTTGACACCCAGCCAATCAGTCCAAGACTTTGCTTTGACTGGCACCATACTAAGATCACGTTTAGCTAACTCAGATTGCACTTCAACAAAGTCAGCAGCGTCGCTCTCGGGAGGCTCAATACCTGCCAGAGCACAATTAGTGAGGAAGGTATCTAAGACTTCTTTTCGTTTTAGAAGAGATTCGGTGCTCTCTTCATGCATACTTTTCAACTTATGCTGGCCTTTCTCTTTAGAAAATCAAGTTATAGCATCAGGTTACTTATTCAAGCTATTCAACTAAGTTCCGGGTGGGCGCAGATCGGAGACCTTCTGAGTAAGATCGTTCGATACAGGCTTGGCTTTATATATGGGCATTGGATCAAGGGCAACGGGTTTTGCCGCAGTGCCTAATTCTGACACAACTTCAGAGGTCCGCAATTTTAAACCATTTAGCAAACTCGGGCTGTGTGCTTTGACAACAGTGCTAGGAACTAAAAGGGATAGATCTGGACCCAATTCAGCCGGTTTAACGACTACAGGGCCACTACGCACTGGAATTTGCTCTATTCGCAAGCTTGGCAATGCACCGGTGCGCTGAGGGCTGACAACGCTCTCGACAGCGGGCCTTGTTATGGTGCCAAAGAGACCACCCATGACAGCACTTGAAAAAGTTTTCTCGGCAAGCTCAGAACTAGAAGCTAGCTTACCATGCTTAAACAGTGAATTAGTTTCGGCACTGAATGCGCCACCAGCAGCTCCGGCTAGAAATCCACTAGCACCGCTCATCAGTTGCCGACCAACTGTGCCAGAAAGTCCTTCTGGCAAGTGGCTAGCCATACTCTTAACACCACTTAGACCTTGAAGGCCCATTTGGGTTTTAGCCATAATATACATTGAAGTACCGCCAATACCAGCGTTACCCAATCTATCTGTCCAAAAATTCTCACCAGATTTTGTCACGAGGCCTTCGTATAGGCCACCAGCAGTTGCCAAACTACCCGCAGTGACGCGGCCAGTCGCTAATGATTCGCCAAGGGCCACAGTTGACGCTCGGGCACCAATGGCAGCACCGGCAAAACTCATACCTCTATGCATTATTAAGACACCACCAAGCTTAGCCACTCCAGACCCAGCTTGTTGTGCTATCCATTGAGAAGAGCCGACTTCAGCAACATCAGGGGCGTCAACGAGGTTACGCTTGGCGATGTTACCACCAAAATGATGGACTGCCTGAGAAATACCATCGTAAGGCTGCTGAATGGCCGTGTACTTCAGTGACTGCCAGAATTCTTGCAATAGCGGCGCACTGCTGTCAGCCCCTGTAACTTCAGCCTTACTGTCTTTCGCATTATCTTGTTCTGGTCTCAACGGCATTTTCGCAATTCCAATTATTTCTAAAGCCAAACTATAGTTTTTAAAGCCTTCTCCGCCTGATCAACAAAAAGCTCGTACTCACTTTGAGGTGCCTCGAAGTGAATTTCTTGCACCGCAGAACCAGTCTTATCGCTATCGATAAATAGTCCCATATCAACTAGCCCACCTTTCTTCCAGATACCTTCAACAATGAGAATACGCTTGCCATTTATCTCTTCAGTACGACTAGAACTCAGCAAAAAGAAATCGGGATCAGAAGCGTTTCTAATTACAAGATCTACTGAACTGAATTCCTCCTCTGTCAGCTCATGGTCTGGAAGGGACAATACTTTGAGAAAATCAGCAGCACCACCGGGGCCAATTCTATTGCCGCGATAGTAAAACAACAATTTCGCATTAGCGCTCTCGGGCGCTCTATACTCAGTAAGATAATCGCTAGCGGTGCGCTTCTCCGCAGGGCACTCGAACCACCCTTCCGGTAGTTCCATTGACTTAATTTGCCCTTGCTTCTTTAAGATAATCGCGCTTTTGTTCATGTTTCTTCCAGTCTTCAGCCTTCCAGGTCAATCCATACTCTATTATTTCTGCGGCTCCTCCAGATACGGCTCCGCGATTTTGTACCCGCCGTAGACGGCCGCTCCAGCTCCAGCACCGTATGCAACAACTTTACCGGTGGTCTTAGCGATCTTGACCACTTTCGCAATTTTGTCTTTATGAAGCTCTCTCAATGCGTGCATTTTCGGTTCTTTCATAGTCTTGAAGAGTTCATCAACGGGATATCCTTGCTCGAGGAAATCATGCTTGCTGCCCCATTGGTTTGTAAATTTGACAGAGCGAGTTGCCGGATCGTAGCCATGAATGTTGATGACATGCCAGCCACCGCCTTTGCCCAGCGCATAGTCAATACCAGTTGAGTGCCCGAACGGTGGCCGAGCTGTATGTACATGAAGAACGGCAGGGAGTTTGCCAGCTTTCTCTAATTCTTGAATGGCAGTTGCAAGTTCATTTGCACTGCTCACTTCTCTCTGGCCAAGATATTGATGAGCCTTATCACCACGAGTGATAACAAAGCTTGTGTCATCAACACCGGTAGCAGAATTGTTTACGCGTTCGAGTTCATTTGTATGGATGTTAGGAGAGTCCATTTTCTCGCCCCTAGAAGATCGCAGTTGCTGCCAATTCTCGCCATCGAAATAGCGAACTTGATCTCCAGTGCGAGTGCTAGTTACAATTTTTTCAAAGCGCACTTCACCAGGCTTGGTGGCATGCAACACCAACTTTCCATTTGCATCGTAGCCATTTACTCCGGGCTCTAGGCGACCTAACGGCTTACCAGCGCTATCGTATACTTTTTGTAACTGGCTCGGGCTAACAACTCCGTAAAAAGAGCCATCTTTAAAATGAACAATATTGGAGGGATCAACCTCACCAATTAATTTGCCGGTCTTAGTATAAGCTTTATCCCCAGCCGAATAATTCCCGAGGATGTGGCCTTTCTCATCATAAAATCGCTGAACAGTGTCTTTACCGTTTAACTTACCGAGAACACTACCGTCTTTGCCGTAGACGATGCTAGTATTTTCTATCCGTCGACCGTCGCTAATTATATGCGAGCGCCCCTGCCAATAGGCATTAACCATGGCGTTTTCAGTCAGTTGACTAGACCAATCCCGGCTACCATCAGCTTTAAGCAAGGAACCATCACCCTCACGTTGAAGTTTGAGAGCTCTGCTGGCCTCAACGTCTGGCTTAATTCCGTTTTCGAGGGCCCTCATATCGATAGTGACGCCCTCAGTGCTAACAAACTTACCGTTGATAGCGATATCAGCCAAAAGCTCGGCGTTCTTCTCTGGGTCTTTGGCGTAGTTGCGCACCTCTAAGGTAGTGACGTTGCATGTGCCATTGCCACCTTGATCTACTGTACGCGGATGAACAGCATGAGACATCATCTGCTCAGCAAGATCTGCTCTTTCGGCCTGTGACAGCACAGCCATAGGATTGGCTTCAAGCAGACGATTGACTTGAAGATATAAAAGTGCTTTCTTCTCATCGGTGATACCACGCTTAGCAGCTTCAACATCAAAGTCTTTGAGCAACTTATCAAAACGCTCAAAACGGGCAGCATCCGGGAATGCTTCTTTAGAAAGGAATTTAAGACTAGCGGCTTCTGCAGTAAGATTAGCGCTAGTGTATTCGAGCTTGTCACCCTTCAACTTCATTTTTGAGCCGTTGATAGAATCAATGACAACATATCCGTTTTCATCGGTGCCATGAACAAAACGAAGGCTGCCATCTCCATCAGCAACTAGGCCACCGCGGAACCAGACATCATCCTTGGCAGTTCCATCAGCCTGTTTCACATTACCCATCCAGACGCCGTTTTCTTTACGGATGACAACGCCATTCTCAAGAGTTAGAGTACTTAATTTGCCGTCGGCGTCATAGGTGAAAGAACGTGTGCCCTTTATACCAGCGGCCTCGGTAATCTGACCCTGTGGATTGTATTTGAGAGTGGTATCACGGGAAGCACTCATAACCATGACAGAACCATCAGATGCCTTGATCATAGTTCCATCTTTGACGGGTGTGATAGTAGCGCCATCACCTACATCTCTAGGTCGCCCAGTTGGCTCAGGAAGAGTAGCAACCTTGGGTTCTAACCATTCAGGGTGAGTCTTCGAATTGGGTATTCCTTGAGCAAACTCACCAGGAAGGGAACCGTCAGTGCGATGACCAGCGCGCATGAGATCGGCCATTTTCGCTCGGACTTCTTTAGCCAACTCAAATTGCCGAATCTCTTCTTCACTCATGCCTTTAAATTCGAAGGAGCGAAGCTCCTGCTTAATCTTCAAAGCTTCCTCTGGCTTAACAGCTACCACCTTAAGACGAGAGTTCAGAAATTCTATGCGCTCGCTATCTGCAGGTGAGTATGTATCGCGATACTTAAGTTTTCCGTCTCTCTGAAGGTAAACGACTTCTTCAGGCTTTAAACCTTTAGATTGCAGCCACTCATTCATCTGCGCTCTAATGCCGATCTTCTCATCGTTGAGCATAGCATTACGCTCCGCCAAGCTAGCATCTGCTAATTGTCGTCCTTGCGGACTAAGCACTGAGTACGCATCTTTAAAGCTAGAGTCGATCGAATCTATCGACTGCCAAATATTGCCGTCCATAAATCCTGTCTGCGGGCCGCGGATGGTGACGATTTTGCTAGCACCACCGAGAGTGGCATAGTTGTCAACCGCATCGCCATCAATTAAGGTGCTGGCAATCTTATATTTGCTAACTAGTGCCTCTTGCTCAACTTTCGAAAGTTGCTTAAATCCAGGAGCATCAACTGGATTGACAGGTGTAGACCAATGCTCAATGCCAGCTAGTTTAAACAGTTCTCTTTGATCAGGAGTGAGGGCGACTTCCCAACTACCGTCTGCATTACGAACTTTAGGCCATTCATTGACCTGGGCAATTGGTTTCAGTCGCGGTACACCGTCTTGGCCGACCACAGTCATGTCGTTTAAAACCTTTGTAAGCTCGGCATGACGTTCCGGTGTGATCGCTCCAGTTCTCTCCAACTGCGCCAACCCTGGCTTAATTTTAGCATTCAGGTATAGGTTGCCCATGAACTCAGGCGGCGCAATTTGGTGCTCTTTGATTGCTTGTACGATGCGATCTATGCGCTCTGGCGGGAAACCCTTCCGTGTAAGAGACTCATGAGCCGCTAAAGCTCCATCAAGATGATGAGTAAAGAAGTTGGCTTCAGCCCCCTTAGGTGGAGGGAAGGCAAACTTGACCGAGTCAGAATACATTGAAGCTAGAAGAGCGTCCTCTAATTCATCAGGCTTAAGACCAGCTTTGCGACCAACTTCTAACACTTTGGCCATTTCGCCCTGGGTGTGAATCCAATTGACTTCTGGGTCCGGATGCATGCGATCGCCAACTCGGTATGAGGCGAAATGCTCTCTAATTTCAGACATGTTGTCGAGTATGTTCTGTTTTTGCCTGTCTGTCAGTGTCTTGTCAGACATCAAACTATCGTAGGCGCTGCTGGGTTTGCCGTCGGCATCAATGGCGCGAACATCTTTCAATTCACTGGCAACTAGAGCAAGTGACTTTTCTTTTGTCTCAGCACTCTGAACAACAAACTTCTCTTTAACCTTTTCTTGAAACTCAAGAGGCCTTCCGTCAACGCCGGTTTCAGGCTTGAATTTGACCTCGGCACCATCAACGCCGCGCTCAATCAGTAATTTGTTGTTGGTAGTATCATAGACTCTTTCATGACCATCCAGACCATAGACTAGGCCGCGATCCCCCTGCGAGTAGCTGAGAGAGCCATCACCTAACACTTTGTATTCAGTAGTGGTGGCACCATAGACCTTGCCATCCTTGTCGATGTGCTCCCATCCTCCATCGGGCTCTCGTTTCAAGCCTTTGCCATCAGGCAAGGTCACTTTATCGAGTTCTCCAGCCGAATTATACTCGTAGCGATAGTGATCACCTTTGGCATTCCAAACATCACTGACTCTATTACTATCGCCGTCATATTGAAGACGCGCACCCTCAGGTGTTAAAACCTGGGCACGTCCATCAGCAGGTGTAAGAGTTAGTTGGCCATCGTTATTAACCTTGAGCTTGCCGTCTAGTTCAACGGTGGTGCCGTCGGCTTTAGTTTGCACGACTTTACCTTCAGCGTTGACATCTATAACTGTGCCATTGTCAAAGCTAGCTTTTTGCACATGACCGTCATGGTCATAGTCAAACTTAACACCAGAGTTCTCTTTTTTCACTTCGCGCACATAGCCAAGCACATCAGTGGTCACTTCTTCGCCAGTAAGCTTGTCTTTTTGAATGCGACTACCGTCAGCGCGAAGAATAGACTTGTCTCCACCATCAGCGTGCCAGGTTACAGTACCATCAGAGTCAACCTTCATTTTGCCATTGACTTCGTACTTGCCACCAGGTGCCGTAGGGTCTTTAACCTTCCACTTCACGCCATCTTCACTACTATAGACATTGCCATTGGGGAAAGTCACCTTCTTAACTTGGCCTTCCAGTTCACCGGCACTGTGATATGCAACAGACAACTTGCCCTCTGGTGTGATCACCTGAGCGATGCGGCCATCGCCATCAAGCTTGGGCTTAGGCAGATCGGAAGCTGCACTGACAGCTTTAACTTCAATCGAACCTACCGGAGCGGTATGAATATCAGGGCCGTCAGCATTGCGGAAGACCGATGCGGTTCTCCCAAGTCCCTTGAAGGCTGCAGTGAAGGCACCAGCCATGGCACCGCCCGACAGACCGCCCATGACTGCTTGTTGTGCCATGGCTTCTAGCGATTCGCCGTCAACACCACCGCGCACACCACCAGAGAGTGAACCGCCTACGACTCCAGCACCAGTGTTCAGGGCATACTCTCTCATTGAAGCTTTGAGACCAGCAGAAGCTTCAGTCTCAATTGCTTTGGTAAGATTGGCTTTTAGAATTTGCTGTATTTGAGGAACATCGGCTGCATCAGCAGCAACTTTTTCAGCAATTTTAGCGATTGCCTTATCGTCAACGCCCTTAGCGCCGTTAGAAATAGCAACAGCCACTTGCTCAGCTAGTTCTTTCTTGATAGTGCCTTCGGCACCCTCTTTGAGAAGCTGTTTACCACCTAACACGGCGACATTATCCACTTCAGACATTACAGTTCTAGCAGCAGTCAATGCACTTCTCTCGCCCAGCTTAAGCATTTGAGCGGCCTGAGCTGGCCCTAAGAAAATAGTGGCAGCATCAATGGCACCAGTAGCACCATCGCTAACTACTTGAGCACTGGCAAAGTCGTAATCTGCACCAAGAATTGCTGACTTAGCACCAATCTTGAACATGGCACCGCCAACACTGGTGGCAGCCAGAAGAGACAAGCTAACACCACCGGTGAAGGCAGCTCCGCCAACACCAGCGGCAATAATGGCACCATCTACAATGGCGTCAGCAGCTGCACCCTCTGATTTCTTATAAAGATCTAGTGACTTGTAGAGATTATCTTCGAATTGCTTGCGACCTTCTAATGGCATTTCTTGATATGCCTTAGAATAGTCCCCCATGGCTTTAGAGTACTGTTCAAGCTGATCTTGAGTCATTTCACTGGTGCCATCCCAGTGCTTGACGATAAACTTACCAACTCCATCGGCACTCTCGTATACTTCAGAGCGGGCTTCATTGTATGACTCGCGCGCCGTTTGAGGGCCACGCAAGGCCCGAGCAGCTTCAGCTTTGTCAGCGCCACCAAGTTCGCCTAAGGCATCACCAGCAAGGGTAGAGCCATACTTAACTTCATATGCGTCTTTAGAAGCTTGCAATTGCTCGGGTGTAAAGCCCTTCAGCACTTCCTTGATTTTGACTTCATCAGTACCAGCGCCGAGCATAGCGGCTCGCAGCTCGTCTTCAGGCTTCATCTCACCCTTCTGGCGAGCAATGTTCAAGGCTACTTCACGCTCTTCGACCGACATGAAACCTAGAGTCTTTTCAGGATTGGCAATCAATTCTTTCCAATCTTCAGGGGTGGCTCTATCTTTTTTCAAAGCATCGTAAACAGCTTTTTCGTCATCATCAAAGACACCTTGATAAAGCTCAGCTTTTACGGCAAATGGTATACGACCAGTTTCAAGGAGCGGCTTAGCAAACTTATCGTATTCATCTTGGTCAAGAGCCTTGTGTATGGCAGTATTGAACTTCTCTGCCATGTCTTTGTCTTCAGGGGTTTGCGGATTGCGCAGACGATCGCGAAGAGTTGGGTCTTTGCGGAAGCTTTCTTCTAGGTCGGCAACAACTTTAGCCTCATCAACATTGAAGTTGGTAGAATGCATCTCTAATTTGGCAATAATGTCAGATTCTGGTTTTTCGCCTTTTGCCACTTTGTCGAGAATGCGCATAGCGGCATCGCGCTCAGAACCATAATCTAGGGCACTAGCCACTTCGGCATTAAGTTGTTTCTTATATTCAGGGTCTTCTCTATAGCGTTTTTGCTCATCTGGAGTCATTTTCTCAAGGGCACGAATGATACTGTCTTCGTTATCGTTGAAGAATCCTGTTTCGTCCTTAATAGCATCTACGACTGAGCGCTGAGCTCCTTTGCTCTCTTCATAGGTGCCCGCGCCCATTTTCTTATCTAAAGCTTCGCGAGCCCGAGCCATTTCAGAATCGCTCAAATCGATAGCCAGTGTGGCCTCGACTTTCTTGCGGTACTCGGGATCTGACTTCAGTCTTTCCCAATCTTCTTTAGGCATATCTTCAATGGTGCCGAGCACTTTGCCCATACCATCATCGAGCATACCACCATGGGCAGCCAGTCTTGTCACCAGACTGCCATCTTTGCCAGTGGCAATCATATCTTCCCATTTGGCGACTTCGCGCTCATTGCCAGCCTTATCTAGAGCGCTGTGAACCTTGTTATAGTACTCAAGATTAGCCTTATCAGCTGGATTTAAATTAGCAGTATCACCAGTAGCAAGCTTTTGGCCAGCCGCATAAGACTGCTTTTCAGCAGCACTCATTTGGCCAAGAGAAGCTTCGATAGCCTCTTCGTTATCACCAAAGGCACTAGTGTTGTCGGCGATTTTTGTAGAAGCATCTAACTTACCAGCTCTGACATAATCCATCGCATGAGTGGTATCACTGTTAGTACTATAGGTAGTCTCAGTACTGTATTCATTACTAGAAGCTGAACCAAATGCCTCATTGACCTTCTGCTCACCACCATTTTGCAAGAATTGCGCCCGTGCTTCAGGTGAAGCACCACGGAAAGCTTCTTGGAACATATCTAAGTTTTGCGACTTCATGGCAATATCTGCTACGGCCAAAGTATCAGCCGCAGTCATTTTATCTGTGCCCTTGAGATAGATGCTTAGGGCATCTTTGGTTTCTTTAGGCAAATTATCATCATTTTGCAGAACTTCGCGCAATGATTTACCATAACGATCTTGATAGGTCTTATCTAGAGCTTCGATTTGTTGCGAATTCAAAGTCGAAATGGTATCGCGCAGATCTTTTTCACAGTTAGCATTAGACCGGGCACCAATGCCCCATTCTTTATGCTCTTCTAAAACAGCGTTGATACGAGCGGCATCATCATTCTTGCCGTCTGCCATAGCTGTAACTTTCGTCAGGTCAGAACCAGAGAACTCGTCTTTCAGTTCGTCCTTGAGACTATGACCTGTTCTGGCCATGAAGGCCGCGTCAATAGCCTTAAGTTCATCGGCGGTTTTGCCTTTAAGCTGTTCTTCGATTACTTTTTTATCAGTACCAGCACCAAAAAATCCGCCATTGGCGGCCTGATCAATCGCTTCGGCGGCACGCTCTGCCTTACCGCGATCAACTCCGGTGACTTTATCTTTGGCATTAAGGTGAGTCAGAGACTCGGTCAAATCTTGGCCACTCAATTTTGAGCGAAGAACTTCGTCTATATTCTTGCCGTGCTTCTCTTTGTAGACGTCATTTAAGACTTTGCGTTGATCTTCATTGAGATTTTTCAAAACTTCTTTGGCTAATACTTCGTTGGCGCCAAACCATTTACCCTCAGTGGCGTTATAGAGAACATCAGCCTGTTTGCGCATGGCTTCAACATCGACAGGCTTCTTCACTGGCTCTGGCGCTTGATCTGCAGGCTTGACTGCTGTTTGATCCGCAGGCTTAACTGCTGTTTGATCTGCAGGCTTGACGGCTGGCTGATCTCCGGGCTTAACTGTCGTTTGATCGGCTGGCTTGACTGCTGTTTGATCGGCTGGCTTGACTGCTGTTTGATCGGCTGGCTTGACGCTTGGTTTAGAGTGATCAGTTAGTTCAATCTTCTGACCTGGTTTAATCTTATCGGGATCGGCAATACCATTTTTGCGCGCGACCTCGGCCACCTCGCCATAGAGACGCTTGTTGTAATCATGAGCGCTCTCACCCTCGTTTTTCGGCAAGCGCTTCTCGACTATATGGCTGAGAGTATCGCCTTTCTTGACTTCGTGTTTAACTGTCTCAGCCTTGGCGGCTTCGGGCTTAGCCGCAGTATTGCCACCATTTCTCGATGAGTCGAATAGTTCTACTGCTGGTAGGTCAGCTTTAGCTTTACTGCCGTTCTTGTCAGCTGTGCGTAAAATCGCTAAGCTATCCTTGCCAAGAAGTTCTGGAGCAAGATGTGTTGTCTCACCAGGCTTTTCGCCCTCTTTCGGCTTATCTTTAACGACGGTAGTTTTATCGTCTGCCAAAATTGAAATCTGCCTAGTAAAATCTGCCCAGTAAAATCTACATAGTAAATTACCCTTCTATATACCCCAAAAGACGGTAATTTCGGACATTAAGGCCAAAGGCCAGCGAAATCGCCAAAACCCTTGCCTCAATTACCTTTCACGCAGAATGACAAGAAAAGCTTGCGGCGAAAGCAAGAACTTAATCTTCCGTCCGAGCAGTTCATATTCTCGGGGTTTTAGCGAACAAAAGCAGCAAAAGACTTGGCCACAGCCTGAGCACTAGCAGGTCGCTCGTCTCTTTTGACGCTGAGCATGCTCATAATCAGGGCTGAAAGCCAGCCGGGAATGTTCAAAGCCGGGTCAAAGGGCAGCGGGCTATCAGAGAATTTGCGCTTAAAAGTATCGTAGGCGCTATCTCCCTTAATGGGCGGAATACCAGAGAGAGACTCGTAAAACAAACAACCAAGCGAATAAATGTCTGAGCGATTGTCCAAAGGAGCACCCTGACACTGCTCAGGGCTCATATAGAGGGGGCTGCCAAAGATTTCACCGGTTTGAGTCAATTTCATGGCTGACTCGTCGTAACTCTTGGCCAAGCCAAAATCGACTATCTTGGCGACGATGCGAGTTTCGCCCTTCAGTAGCATGACATTGCTCGGCTTAATGTCACGGTGCAAAACATTCTTCTCGTGGGCATGGGCCAAGCCCAAACAAATATCATAAAAAAGTGGCAAGGCCTGAGTCAGATCAATGTGCCCTTGACGTTGCACCAAATCGGATAGGCTCTCACCCTCGATGTAGTCCATCACTATGTAGGCTTGACCATCTTGCGAGATACCAAAATCATAAATGGTGAGCAAATTAGGATGGGTCAAATCAAATGCTGCTTTAGCTTCCATTTGAAAGCGCTGCACTGACTTAGCATCAGAAGCCAGATTAGAATGCAAAACTTTTACAGCCACATTCTTGTTCAAGAACTTGTGCTTAGCCAAATAAACAGTGCTCATACCGCCCGAACCCAAGCGATCACCAACTTCGTACTTACCAGCAAAGATAGAGCCAGGGGCAAAGCGATCAGCTATGCGAGAAAGGTCAGCACCATCATAAGGGCAAGAAAGCCAACCCTCTGGAAATTCTTTAGCACAAGAGAGGCAAACCATTTTGTATTTCAGCCCTTCTTCTTGGGCAGAGCTAAGCTCAGCAAGACTATCTTCGGTCTCTTGCTTCTCAAAGCCAATTTTGTCAATTTTACGTGCACTATAAGCAAAAATGGCGCTAACCTCAGCGGCCAAGGCAATGAAGGCCAACAAAAGCGCACTGGGCAAGTTTACTATTTCACGTGCAACCGCCTGCTGTAAGGCCCAACTAATTGGCACCATTCCGATAAAAGCCAAAATTGATAAGCGGAAGAATTTACCACCAACTGTATCAATAGCAAGCAATCTGGTGATACCAAGAGTAGGGCGCGATAAAAAGATCGACACTTCAAGCAAGCAAAAAATCAGATAGGTCAAATACTTAAAGACAACACAACCCTGCATGGCGCAGAACCCATCAACGGCTCCACTGACTCCAAACATAAAGGCCAGCACTAGTATTAGACTGGGCAGGCCCAGAAGCAAGCTCAAAGCTTGATGAAGCAGCGGGCGACTGGCACCGACAAATTCAAGAGTGAGTACAGTCAGTGCCACCAGCATGAGGCAAAAGGATGTATCTACCGGCAACAAGCCTGGCAAGGTTAAATAGCCAGCATCAGCCGGTTGATATATCGGCATCGCTAGGTTCCAGTCTTGTCCCAACAAATGCTCAAGCCATAAAGCTGCCCCGACAGCGGCACAAAGTGCTAGGCCAGCTCGACTAACAACCTGGACAAGTTTATTGCTGGCATTGATTTTCATCACCACCGGTAATGTCGCAACTGTCAGTAGGCACAACCAAAAGGCTGTAGGAAAGCCGGTTAATTGATCGAAGAACAGCCGTTTCAATACGTCTATTGAAAACACCCACCCGACAATGACGCATAGAGACAAAAGACCAGCAGCGATCAAACTCAAATCGGCTAGAGATGAAATCAGTCGAACTGACCGCAAAGAAATTGCAGCGCTATCGCCCCGATCAAACTTCTCAGTGCGGGTCATGGCCCGACTTGCTTGCAAACCAGAGCGAGCAGCAGCGGCATCAGAAAAATTTCTAACGTTATTAGGCTGAGCATCAGGTGAGACCACAGTATCGACTTCGTCAGAGGCGGCACTTACTAAGGTCTTATCATCGTCGCTATTCATATAGACAGCTACTTGCTTTTAGCATTTTTTAGAGTACTTAAAATTGCGGCCTTGTAAGTCTCTTTTGTTTTAGGGCCACCAAGCTCATGTATCAACTTCTTTTTGCTATCAAAGATCATTACCACAGGCACCATATCTACATCTTTGTAGTAGCGAATAATGCCGAGATCTTCGGCAGTTTTTATAGCACTCTTCCCAACCGTAGCCGAAGAGTCAATTTCAACAACGTAAACCTCTTCACCAAGCTCATCGGCCAGCTCTTTCATAATTGGTCTGACTTTTGTACACCAAGCCTTGCAGTGCTGATCATAAACCAGCACGACCAAAGCTCGGTATGCTCTATCTTGGCTGACGGTGCTAGCAGGCTCAGAGCCTTGAGCAATCAAGGCATACGGTTGTGCGGCTAGAGCCAGGGGCGAAATAGACAAAGACACAAAAACCGCGCAGAGGCAAGAAAGTGCCAAAATCTTTGTAAGCAAGAAGAGCTTGACTAGCATAAGCACCCACATAACCCGATCTGTAGTTTAGCTTTGAGGCCAATTCTGTGCAATAGCACAGTGCTTGAGTGAGACAACCATAATAGAATTTTCGCAGTCAAAAGCACATATTCAGGGGCAAACAAATGTTTGTAGGCGCAGTTAAGTCAGTTTTAGAGCAGTCTAGCTTAGAAATTAGCTGGAAAATCTTCTTTCAAACCCTAGAAATAGAGATAGAGATAGGAGCGGCCAGCTTCAACCTACCACTAGGCGACTATAGCCCTGACTTATGGCTAACCAATGAGCAAGTCTCTATCGAGATTGAAAGCTATGACAAATGCGCAACGACAACAAAAGGCAAGTCGATTCGGTATCAAGAAGCCGCCAATCAATCTAACTTTCCCATCCTTTGCATCAAGGGTTTTCCTCAGCAAAATCGCTATTCAGTAAGGCTATTTGCGCCAAGAGTCAAATCTCATATGTATCCCAAATTTTACTGGGCGACATTTGCCGAAGGAGAAGGGCAGAAGCTGTGCTTGATTGAAGGCAATAAACATTGGTACATGCAACACTATGAATCAATAGACTCTGCCCAAGCGCTATCAACACCAAGAAGACACAGCGAGCTAATATTGAAAGCCCTTGAATGTGCCAACCTGAAAAATCGCTTCGAGCTAGGGAATACCGGTTATCTTGTGGGTTTGAAGAGTGAGACGATAGCCGAAATCTAAGGCCACTTTAACTGCGGCCTGGGTATTGGCAGAAGTTCCATCAATAGAACCTGTATCTATAGGCATGACAAAAACAGCAGCAGCGCTGCCAGATACCGCGACATCAGAGGGTCTGGCGATGCGCACGCTCTCTCCAGCCTTTTGAGTACTCTCAATCGGCAGACCATCACCACTATCATACTGACCAGCAGCAATAAGATACTTATACGAACTTATCTTGGGCAGGAGTCGTTGATTCAGGGTACTAGTCTTGGGACTACAAACAATATGAATTCGGCTACTATCTGGTAAATCAACATAAAGTGTGCCATTAGTTTCAATTTGCACCACTAGCTTGTCGCTGAGAGCAAGTAAGCTTTCAACTAAAGGTCCGATATTCTGACGAAAGGGCTCACCACCGGTAAGCACAATCAGCTGACAAAATGGCGGGCGCACTTTCTCGATAGCCGCAATTAGCTCTATTAATTCAGGCCGCCAATCAGAAGACTCAAATTCAGTATCACACCAGAAACAACTAAGATTGCAACCGGCCAATCTAACGAACACTGCCGGCTGACCAGAAAAGGGGCCTTCACCTTGCAGAGTATAGAAAACCTCTTGCACCCAAAGCTTTTGGCCGTCATTTAAGTCTTGCGGCCGCAGGGGATTGTCTCCTCTCACAACGAGACCTCAACAAAACAATTCTCCGTTTCCCAGAGCACTATCTTAGTCAGGCTCACGCCAGTGCCTACCAAGACTTTAGGCGCAATCACTTTAAGCAGATAGAGAGCTAAATTTTCAGCAGTGGGGTTGCTATCTAGCAAAAACAGCTTTTGGTCTGGTATTGCCTGTAGTGCGGCAATTGCTTCAAGGTCGCCTTGCCAGACAATGAAACCGTGGTCCCAATTCTCCTCAATCCAGGGCAAGAAGCGCCCTTTCAATACAGAGAAATCAATTACTCGACCCACTTCATCTAAGCTACTAGAACTAGATTGAGCATGAAGAAAGATTTGATAGTTATGGCCATGAAAATGACGACACTTAGACTCGTGCTTATACAAGCGGTGCCCAGCACAAAACTGCAACTTGCGAACAGCTGAGATAGTTTGTTTACTATCCACTTTTCACTTCCTCAGCTGACTGAACTAGACTAAGCAAGGGGTCACTGATGCCAGCTTGCTCAAAACCTTTTGCTCGAAGTAAACACGAATTACACTGGCCACAGGGCGGGCTTACACCGTTGTAGCAAGTGGTGGAATAAGCCAAGGCCTCCAGACAGCCAGGCAGAGATTGGGCCAGAACAACAGTATCTTTCTTAGTCAAATTCATCAGTGGGACTGCAATTGTGAGCGGTGCATCTAAACCGCTAGCTAGAGCTACTTGCATTTTTTCAATAAAATCTAAGCGACAATCGGGATATCCGCCAAAGTCTTGCTGCGCCACTCCTATTACAACAGTGTCGCAACCCAAGACATAGGCACGGTTTGCAGCCACCGAAAGAAACAAGATATTGCGGCCAGGCACAAAAGTAGAGGCAATACCCTGAGGTAAGTTCTCGACGCCATCATAGGCCTCAACAGGCTTAGAGAGATCAGTAAGGGGGCTTAAACCAGCAAAGATACGACCCAAATCAATTACTTCTTGCTCGACACCAGCCATCTGAGCGATCGTTCGAGCACTGACAAGCTCAAGGTGATGCCTCTGACCATAATCAAACGTCAGAGCCCTTACCGAATCAAAGCGCTGTTTGGCCCAATAGAGGCAAGTGGTACTGTCTTGACCACCAGAAAAAACTACTAATGCTTTGGACATTGATACTACGGGGCTGAGGGAACCTCGATTGTACCAAAAGCCCAAAAATCGGCCTATACGCAGGCCAGTTGACAACAGAATAAGCTTTACTTAGACGATTTTTTAGTGCGGGTGTACTCAGCTGTGGGCCAAAATGGAATCCCGCCCCGGGGGGTGAAACGTCCCTCCACCTTAAGATAGTATGGATCTAGCAGGCTGATCAAATCGTTAGCAATGCGATTGACACTGGCTTCGTGAAATTCGTTAAATTGGCGAAAAGCCCCCAGATAAACCTTCAGAGACTTGCTCTCAACACAGAGTTGGCGCGGGCGATAGTCAATCACAATTGTGGCAAAGTCAGGCTGACCAGTAATAGGGCAGAGGGTAGTGAACTCAGGCGCTTCAATATGAATAGTGCCAATAACACCGTTTACATTTTGCTCTAGGTCGGCAAAGGGGTTAGGAAAACACTCCAAGATGGAGGCTTTCGGGTCATCGTAAATTTGCTTATTGGCCTTACCCAGCTGTGCAAATTTCTGTTTCTTCGTTTTTTCGGTCATGGTAACTCTTGCTTAGAGAATCTAGTGGTAATCACAATTTATTCTAGCCAATCTAAAGCCCAATGCCAGCAAAACCGAAAGAATTACAGATCTACCGCTTTACAACAATCAGCCAATTGACCGATGCCGAACTGATCCAAATAGACCTATGGTAGTAACAGATAAGATGAGGTCTGCTATGGAACCTGTCGTACCAAAATTTATCGATGAACTAATCGACTTCAGCCTCGAAGATAAGAAGCGAAATCAAAGCTCCGCTTCGGAAATAGCTGTTACCCCAAAGCCCAAACTGGAACTTGGGCAAGAAGATCCCCAATATCAGCCAGAACAGCCGAAGAGCCTGAGGCGCCACTAAGGGCGGCACCACTCGAAAAACTAAGGTTTCTCGCTGCCAGCTATTACTGCCAGATTAGATTAATGACACTAGGCCCCAACTGTGGCACCTTCAAGTTATGCAGTTTACTCTCAGCTCTAACCAGACCCTTATCGCTGTATACGGCCAGTTTTAAAGCTACTGATTGTCCAGCGGGCATAGGCACAGCTAAAATATAGGGCTTCTCCTCGCTATCGTGATTAACCAGCATTGGTCCAGCCATTTCAATTGGTAGTAGAGAATCAGCACCCAGTGCGCTGGTATTGCCGCTGATATAGAGCCGTTCTCCGGCTGCGAGCTTTAAGTCGGGTACTACGAACCTGACAAGTACTAGGTTATTTTCTACAACTACAAATTCCGATTTTGCCTTGCTTGAATTGACACTTTCTACCTCTAAGGCAAGACGGCCATGCTTGAGCAGAGGAGCATTGAATACAATTTTGTCATCAGCCCATGATGAAGTAGTCATTGCTTCTCCAGCGACACTGAGCTTTCCCCCTGCGCCAAAGCCCTTACCATAAACAGTGACAGCCTTTCCTGCCGTAGCGGCTGGTGGCCTGACAGCGGCGATAAAGGCACTATTTTTGGCAGCACTATTCATACAAGCATCGCTCTTGGCCAGCCATATCGATAACGACTGAGGCGGCAAAGTAAGTTGACCAGCGCCCTTAACTGCTATGCCTGAGAGAGCACCAGCCAAGGCGTCCACACATTCTCTTTCAGCCAAACCTAGACTAGCAGCGACTTCAGACACATTTAGTAAAGCTTCATTCTTGCTGAGAGAAAGTGCCACTACAGCAACATCATCGCCAGCTCGACGCTCAAAGACATAGAGATCATTCGAGCAGAAAATAGTCTTCTGCTTACCAGAGCCAAGAGCCAGATTCGAATGTCTTAGAGCGGTAAGTTTTTGAATCAATTTATAGTTTTCAGATGATTGATCAAAACTCTGCATCATGGGACGGTCGTAGGGGTCTTCACCGCCATTAGTATCATCATACAAACCCTGTTCGGTACCATAATAAATTATGGGAATACCACGACTCGTAAGAAGGGTTGCTAGAGCCAGCTGTGTTACTCTGTTGTTTTTAATAATATTGGGAAAGCGCGACATATCGTGATTATCAATGAAGGTCAACAGTTCATTGCTATCAATAAAATCTTTGTTCTCTTGGCTAATTACTTGATCAACTAATCGCAGGTCGCCACCTGCCGCAAACGACTTACGAATAGCATAGGCCAAAGGAAAATCGTAAAGCGAAATACCACCCTTGTTAGAAAACTTGACAGCATCTCTATAAAGAGGATCATCAATGCCAGTAAGCCACCACTCGCCCAGAACTAAATGATCAGCGCGGTTATACAAGCCATTGGCCAAGACGTGCTGCCAACCCCAGTTCATATGCTTAGCAGCATCAAGCCTAGTACCATCGGCGCCATGACTTTGAAACTTTGCCGCTGCTTGTTTTAAGTAAGTATCAACATACTGATTTTCTTGGTCTAGGTCGCCTAAATAAAATATGGTGCCATATTGCAGCTGATAAGGATCGTTAAAATCGCTAACAGCAGGCAAGTGATGGAAATATTTATTGCGGTCGTTTTCAACGTCGCTTCTATACTGACCGGAATCATAAAGAGCACCATACTCAGCATGATTGTATGGGCTGGTATGATTGAAGGGCATATCAACAAAAACTCGCATATTAAGTTCGTGAGCTGCTTTGGTCAAGGCATCGAAATCTCTCCAACTGTTATCGCTGTCTCCAAAATGCTCATCGACTCTCATAAAATCACGAGCATGATAACCGTGATAAGGTGCCACCATATTGCCAGCAGAATCGTTGTCTGGTTTGTTGATGTTATCAATGCAGGGCGAAATCCAAATCGCTGTGCAGCCTAAGCTCTTTATATAAGGAAGCTTGTCTCTAACCCCAGCTAGATCACCGCCCCAGTATGCCTTCCAGTTTTTGCGGCCGCCATCAAACAGGCCGGGGCTCTGAGGCGGATTATCATTGTCTTGGCGCCCGTTGAAAAATCTATCAGTAAAAACCTGATAGATAATATCTTTATGAAAGTCTGAAGCTTGCACCGCAGACACCGACTGCAAGGTCAGCAAAGAAAATACAATTGCGGTCCAATCAAATAATTTACTCATCAACTTACCGAAAATAAAATTGGTACTTGGCGCTTTAGAAGCTCTCTCACTTCAGCAGTCTTAATTGAAGCAATGAAATTTTGCCGCGAGAGAGCCAGGATAACAAGCTCGTTGTCACCTTGATCATTCTGACTAAACTGCTCAACTATTTTACTAGTTTCCTTACTTTCTTCAATTTTCTCTTTGAGGGTGGCATCTTTGGCGCTAGAACTTAATCTAATTATCTGGCCAATTTCTCTAGAAGAAGCAACATGGGCTGGGTCTAAGCCAAGAATAGTGAGTGATATAACACCAGCATTGCCACGGTAAGCAGCACTGCTAGCTAAGACTGGACAAGCTGTTTGCTCAACAATCATTTCAAGCTCTAGCAAGTCAGTCGCTGAATCGAGAGCAAGGACAACCATCTCGATTGGCCGCCGATTAATAATTTCAGCCACTGCAATGACTTGATGATGAGCCAAACGAACACTTGTATGAACAGTGACGGACAGTTCAGTTGCCGCAGCTTCAGCCTGCTGAACTAAAATACGAGCTTTGCTGCTATCTCTCTTTTCGTTGGTCTGCACATGCAAAAATTCAAGATCAAACGCCTTTTCTTTGGCAATATTGGCGGCAAGCACAACCAGAGAAAGGCGCATAGCTTCACTCTCTGCTTGCAAGACAACTAAAATACGCGACTTGCTTTCGGTTAAGGCTCTTGTCTCATAAGTAACAAATGAGGTGACATTAAGATCTCTCTTATTATTGCCTCCGATGGGTCGAAGCAAAGTTTTACTCTCGGCCGCCACTACATCTTCGCGAGTAATAATACCGACAAGGCGCTCGTTTTCTACAACTGGGATACGGCTGATTTTATAATTGTCAAAAAGCAAAACCGCTTCAGCCAATGACTGCTCGACATCAACAGTGACCGGATTAGGAACCATAACTTTTTGAGCAATTATCTCCTCTCCATGCTCTTGGCCAAGCATTAGTAGGTCGTGTTCTGTCAGCATCCCCACAATGTTCTTGTCTTGATCTAGCACAGGAAAACCATGATGCCGAGAGGTAGCAAACTGAGCACGTATCTGCACCAAGGGAGCCGACTGCTCAATGGTTTCAACTTGGCGTTGCATAATTTGGCCGACGGCCGTGGTCTTCATAGCCCTCTGTGCCAATGATGGCTGAGACTCGGCAGTGTCTGTATCAATACCGCCCCATTCTAATAACTGGTCATAGATAGAACCAGGGTCTAGCTTCTCTGCCACCAGATAACTTACAACAGAACAGATCATCAAGGGTAGTACCACATTAAAGTCTGTGGTCATCTCAAAAATTATCACCACAGCAGTCATTGGCACTCGGGCAACGGCACAAAAGACAGCCCCCATACCAACTATGGCAAAAGTGACAGAGTTAGCAGAACCACAAAGCTGTTGCTCAACAAAGGCAACTAACAAACCAAGACAGGCTCCCATAGTCAAACTCGGAGCAAAAAGACCTCCTGGAGCGCCAGAGCTGTAGGCAACTACAGTCAAAACAAATTGCAAGACTAGGGCCAGCAAAATAGCATTTAATCCAAGATTGCCGGCCACAAGGGCTTCGCGCAATCCGCTGTAGTCGTTATAGAGAGGTGGTACAGAGGCGACCAAAATACCTGAAATCAAGCCCGCCAGACCACAAGTTATGGTCACTGGCCACTTGAGAAAATCCCGATTAAGTGTAAGACCACCAATAATAGACTTATTGAATAGGGCGCCAAGCAAACCAGCAGCGGCACCAAGCAGCAAATAAAAAGGAATGTCGATAGGAGAGAAAGTAGAAAGGCCGTTCAACTTACTCATTTCAATATCAAGACTGTGCACTCCTACTAAGCGAGAAAGCACCGCTGCCATAAAGCAAGCAACAACAGCGGTACCAACGGTGAAGCCCGAAATACGGCCAATTAACTCTTCTAAAACAAAGAGTGCACCAGCAAGCGGTGCATTGAAAGCTGCCGCCAAACCAGCACCGGCCCCAGCAGCTATGAGCTGGGCGCGATGCTTAGGAGAAGAGCGAATCAATTCGCTGGCTTTGGCTGAAAGAGCCGCCGATAACTGTACAGTTGGACCTTCACGCCCCATAGACAGGCCCGATCCCAGTGCCACCACGCAGCTCACTAACTTCACTGCAGCTGTGCGCAAACCAAGGTCTTGCGGCACTCCCATAATTGCTGCTTTTACTTGGGGAATGCCGCTACCAGTCGCTTCTGGTGCGACAAACTGAATTAAGGCACCAGCCACTAAGCCGCCCACTAGACCTACGAGCGGTAAAAACAAAAAGTGCCATTGGCCAAAATTAGCATTGGCAAAGTCGACACCGACGATGCGCCAAGCACCAAGAAAGCCCACACCGTCTTTCAGTAAAACAGCACCGATAGCTGCTACCAGACCAATTGTGCATGCTTCTAGCAAATTTATGTTGGTGGGACCGGTCAGATCAAAGTGCTCTTTTTTTGCCATAGATATCCTTAAAAAAAGGCGCGAGGAAGAACCCCGCGCCTTTTCACAAAGCGTACTGATTTAGTACTTGATACTGCCACCACGTTTGAAGTGGTTGAAAGCATCAAGAGAGTTATCAGTTGTGCACTGATAGCAATTTACGCCTAGTCGAACTCTATCTTCATAATTGAGTGAAAGCTCAGCATACTGAGGCTCATCGCCAAAATTAACACCTTGAGTTGCCGCATCGTATACGGTGGCAGCAAAATAAATGTTATCAATGTGTGCCCAGCGCGTGGCCGAATAGCACATTGGGCAAGGTTCAGCAGAGGTATAAAGATCACAGTGTGAAGTAGCGCAAGTTTGTGGCAACTTGAGATTTGGATTCGATTTGTTGATTTCGCCAAGATTGAAAACGCCCAACTCTCTGCAGGCTTGTCTAATTGCAGTAGTTTCGCCGTGAGCAGTTGGGTCTACCCACTCAGTGACGTGGTTGTGTGAAACCCAATAGCGAATCACTTTATTGGTCTCGTTATCGATTTGCACAATCACAGTGCTGAAAGGTCCGCCGCCGTTTTGCACAGACTTAAGGGCTTCAGCACATGCTCTGTGCATCCACTTGTTACCAATTACTTGCACACCATGGTATTTCAAAGTTGGTTTAATATTCGAAGTTTGACAAGGAAGACGTTTTATATCGGCTTCAGGCAATTTGCTCTCATTGCAATAGCCATCCCATGGCTGCAGATAGCTGAACATGTCTTTGACTTTAAGCGGTACTGGCTTGTTTGGATAATCTTCGCCAGCTGCGTCAGTATAGGCAGTAATTTGATCTTTAGCTGGATCATACTCATTGCCAAAGAACTTCTTATCGGCAGCAAGCGTCGCAGTACTCGTTGTTACTAGGCACGATAGACAGGCCACTATAGCCATCAAAAAATTCCAGCGGAAAATTTTTGCTGTTGACATTCTTTCTCCCAAAAGCGAAATCTAAATAGGCAAATATGATACTTTGAAAACAGATGTCAAAGTATCATATTGCTAATCTATATTTGTCGCTAAGTGCTGAAAGAGCTCAATTGATACCTTAGTGCCAACGTCCACGACGATTGTGTTCGCGGTCAGTCACTTCACGGGTTATTGTATTGTTTAAGCTATCGATTTGACGCTCTAATGTCGTCCGTTCATTGTTGTTAAAGCGATTGCCATTACTTTTATACTGTGCTTCTCTGCTGACAATTGCGTCGTACTGCCGCTTAAGATCATTATATTCATACTGAGTAAGCGAACGATTATTGAGACCATCTTGAATGCGGGTTAGGGATGCACTCAACTGGCTATCAATACCAGCCCAGTATGTAGCACTGACCTGATTGTTGTAGCCGTTGTTCCAGCGATTTCTACCATAGTTGCGCCGACCATTATTCCAGCCGTTATTATTATTGTAATTGCTGTTATTGTAATTGTAGTTATTGGCACTGGTATTGGCATTGAAATTGTTGGTAGCGCCAGTTGAAATAGCACTAGTGATATTGCTATTGATACTTTGCAAATTGGTCAATACTGACTGCATCTGAGCAAAATTGAAGTTACCAGAATTGACATAATTGTTTTGCTCATTGGCGTTAGCATTCAACTGATTTTGATAAAGACTAGCTTGATCAACGCTCAATGTGCCACTCGCTACAGCCGTAGAGATTGAAGTATTAGCCTGGGCCCGTGTGCTATTGAGATTATTGATTGATGTCGATTGAGCGGCATTCATACCATTGTTATTACCAGCCAAATAATTGTTTGAATTAAAAGAACTGTTGTTATTGGTACCCAGCACGTTGCGCAAGGTATCACCGAAGCTTTGAGCTTGGGCCGGTTGAGCTGATAGAAAAATGGCTGAACTAAGCAAAGGTGTCATCATTGCAAATGCAACAGATTTGAACTTGCCTCTATAAATCGAATTATTCACAACTTTCCTCACTTATTAATTGCTTGCGGCTATATTCTCAACGCCTCATGTTTTCAATGACGGAGACCTGGCAGATTAGTTCCATGACCATATAAAACCGGCCCGGCTACGCCATGTTATTATGCTAGAGCTATCCGGAGAACAGAATGTTTTTAGTCAACAAGATACTTCTTGCCCCCATATTGAGTTTCATGTTGTTGGCAGTACTTCCTGCCCAAGCATTGCCTTTTCATCATGCTAAAGCAAAGATGGTCGGTTACACCAAACTGGTAAGGGCCGGCCAGATTTGCAGCGTCACAGTACAGACAGAACCAGGAGCCTACTGCCAGATCACAGTGCAAAAGCCCAACGGCAAAGCCAGCAGGCACCCTAATCTAGTAGAGAAACGAGCTGACACTGCCGGAACAGTAAACTGGTCATGGCAGATGGTAGAAGATGCTCAACCAGGTGCGCGCACAATTACTGTTAAATGTATTGGTTCAGACAACGACGAAACGATCATTCAGAAAAAAATGAAAGTCATATAGCCGCTTAAGCTGCAATTAAATACCAGAAGGCTTGGCAATACCAAGTTCTTCCATAGCATCGTCAAAGCTAACTTTATTCTTCCTTGAATATTGCAGAGCTTGGATGGCCTGGTCAACTCCGAGATAGCCGTGCTTAAGAAGATATTGACAACGCAACGAAGCAATCAACGTGGCTTCATCAATTGCTCCGGAGACCACTAGCATTTTGCCAATCAGTGCCGGATATCGACTACTCAATTCTATGGCCTCCGAAATATCAGAATCATTGACGAATCCTGTCATTTTGAGCAGCTCACCCAAAACTGGTGAAGGAGTATTATCACTGCCACTGCCGGCCTTCCTACCACCCTTGTCTCCATGAATTAAACAGTGAATCTCATCGGTGGCTTGCTTCAGAGTGACTTCACCGTGGCTTACTTGTTCGTGCAGACCTTCAGCCTTCTTAAACAGTGATTCTGAGATTAAACCAAGAGCAACAATCGCTTCACCTAGACTGAGCTGCTTACTCAAGCTCGTTTCCATGGCATTGAGAATTTCGTTCTCACTAGCAAGACCAGACATTACTAAGAACTCGCCAAAGCGAACTTGCTTTTTGGCAGGGTGTGGACTTAGCCCGTGAGCCTCTAATCGCAAAGAGAGATTGGCAGGAAGAGCATGCTTAGGGGCGCTGGTCACGAGCATCTCCACAGCTTGAGGCAGAGACATGCGACCTTGGCGCACCATACCCTGAAGATCAAGAGCTTGAGTCAACAGTGAATGGCTAATGAGATTATTGAGAATTAGCACTCGGCCAAGCCTCATGCCGGTTTCATAACTGATCTTCTGGGCATTATCGACCTGTTCCGCTGAAATGAAACCAGAATCAACTAATAGACAGCCCAGGGTAGCTTTATCAGTCGCCCCTTGAACACCGATACGCTTCAAGGCCTCAGCTGGTGCTAGACCTTTAGCCCGAACCAATTTCGCTGCTTCTTTGGCCCTTTCTAAAGTGCAAAGATTTTGACCAATCAATGGCTGCAGCTCAACGGCGAGCTGCAATTCAGTTTCGCTGATACGACCTGACAACACTAAGGTGCGCCCCAATGGCAAACCAAACTGCGGTGCCACCTGAAGCGCGTCTGTAAGATCGCGCTCACTGACCAGGTTTAACCTAACTAGTAGTTCTCCAAATCGAATCATAAGCGCACCACTTGAAAATGCTCAATCGACCTGTCAATCATAAGATATTTACAGCACGAGCGGCGAGCAAAGCGACCACTGCTAACGAAATTGCCGATTGCACCATCATCAACACTTTAGCCCAGCGCGAAAGCACGGGTACATCAGTGGGCGAAAGAGCGGTGCTGGTATTAAAGGCAAGAAAAAGGTAGTCAACAAAAAGAGGCGACCATTTCTCCTGCTCAGAGCCAAGCGTCATTTGCGGAAAGAGAAAGGCCCCATGGTTATGTGTATGTTGCTCACGCAGACTGCGCTGATGTGGACCGCCAGCATCCAGGCGCCAGTACCAAACAGCAAAGACCAAAATATTGCTGACCCAAAGTGCTGTGGCTGAATGCAAGAGTTGCTCAGGGTCAACCACGTGGGCAGGAATGGCCCTAACCAATAAGACCACCGAAACAATCATGCCAATGGTTACGGCACAAATGACAAAGAAGCCTATCGGACGACAAAACTTATGATGGCCTCGGCTGTGTAATATTTCAGACGGTGCCAGGGTAAACAGCACTAAAGCCACAAGCAACCATCTCGGCCCTAAGGCCAAAGACTGAGGCAGGGCAGCATAGAGTCCACCAGCAGCCAGAAGGGCAACTAAAGAGGGCCACATTGGCTCCATCTCTTTAGTGTCTTTAGATTCTGTCATTAGCTCTTGCTTTCTTGCTCGGGCACTTTATTTACGGCTTCTTGCGAAAGCGCTAACACTCTCTGCTGCAAAGCATTGGCAATACGCTCGGGGGCTTCTTTTCCTTTACCTTCCTTAGCCAACTGACTGCCAGTAACTGGCTCGCCAAAAATCACACGAATAGGCATATAGGTAGGGAAAAACGCACCTGGCGCTAGGGCCTGCCTTGTACCATCTAGATAGACGGGCACAGCTTTAACATCACTCTTTTCAAGCAAAAGGCCAATACCTTGCTTGAAGGGCAAAAGACGACCGTCAAGGGTTCTTTCAGCTTCCGGGAACCAAACTAAGTTATTGCCCTGCTTCAAAACCGACACAGACAGAGCCAGACTAGAAAAAATAGATTGCTTAGCTTCAATTGGTATAACTCGCGACAGGCGGCTAAGGAATGAGAACACTGGATTACCAAAGGCGATACCAGTCCAGCCGGCCCACTGTGTGTTTTTCACTCGCTCCTTCGGCAGAGCTGCGGCAATAACAAATGCGTCTATATAGCTGGCATGATTGGGGACAAAGACAAGTTGTGGCACATCTTTGATATTTTCAGGATGAACGGCCTCAACTCGAAATGGGCTCATTACCATCATGGTGAAATTATAGAGAGCTTCGGCTGCGCCAATGCGCCAGCCCGTTAGAGGTTGGACAAACTCTCTTTGCTCAGCGGTCAAGTAATGATCTGGATCATCAATCGGTGAGACGGCGCCCTCGCCACCCTCAGCTGAGGCCACGATCTCACTCAAAAGTTCACGCACAGTAGTCACTCGTGCGACTGCTTCGCCAGTCAGTTCTACACCGGTGTGCTCAACTAGCTCTAAAGTGAGGTGCATCCATTCAAGCGAATCGATATTGAGGTCAAGTTGCGGACTGGTATCAAGCCTAATCTCTTGCTCTGGAAAGCGCTCTTTAAGCCATTTCAAACAAGCTGCAGCAGCTGGTTCTTCAACCAAAATTTGATCATTAGAATCAAGTGACTCAGCGCTTTCTGCTTTGCTAGCGCCCTTGCCTTTAGCTTTACCAGCACCCTTACCTTCTTTCTCTTCGGCCACGGCCTGGTCATAGCGAGCCCGCAATTCATGGCGCTTAATTTTGCCCAAATTAGTGCGGGGCAAAGTATCTTTGGTGATGGCAAAATTGGTCACTTGTAAGTAAGATGCTAGGCTGCTAGAAGCTACCTTAAGAGCGCTAGCCAAAGCCACTCTAGCATCTTGATCGCCAATCACTTTCATGTCGGGCATGACTAAAGCTACCAATTTGTGGTCGACTTGTAGTAAACCAATTTCGGCAATGGCCGGTTGTTTAGCAATGCGATCTTCAACGTCTTCTGGCTGAATCTTCTCACCGCCTTCCATGACAATGGTAGAAGAGGCTCGGCCAATTACATGCAATTTGCCATGCTTCATCACCCCAAGATCACCAGTTCTAAACCAACCATCAGCAGTAAAAACTTCTTTGGTTAAATCAGGAAGATTTTTATAACCAGCAAAGACATTGGGTCCGGTGACGACAATTTCACCAGCATCTTTATCAAGCCTTTCGTCTGGCTCCGCCAAAGGATCTATGCGAACTTTAACGCCCTTAATCGCTTGGCCAACCCCTTCAAGATCACGATCTTCTGGAACACGAAAAGTAACTAGTGGTGCCGTTTCTGTTAAACCATAACCGACACCTATCTCCCAACCAATTGCTCTTATTTTGTAAGCTAATTCGCTTGCAAGTGGAGCACCACCGCATGTGAACAGCCGCAATGTTGGTCCAAACTTCTTTCGTACCGGCGCAAACAGTGTCTTACCAGGCCGCAGATTGAAAAATCTATCCATGCCAACGCAATAGTTAATGGCCGCATCAAAACCAGCACCAACAATTTCGTTCTTATGAAATTTGCTTTCAATGGCCTGATAAAGAGAACGCAAAAGTCTAGGCACACCAACAATGACAGTAACTTTGCCGTCATTTAGTGCGCGCATAATCTCAGGTCCTGTTAAGGAACGGGGCAAAACAATGGTCAAGCCCATCAAAAGTGGTGCCATCAAACCAGTGTTAAGCGGATAGACATGAAAGAGAGGCAAGGGCAGCATAACGCGGTCTTTAGGCTTGAGCAAATCAATTTTAGAAATAACTTCGTCAAGCTGTAAAAGCATATTGGTGTGGCTTAGTGGCACACCTTTTGGCGTACCGGTAGTGCCCGATGTATAAAACAAAACAGCCACATCAGTCGGTGTAAGCTTTAGCAACTGCGGATTAATAGCCTCTGCCTTTTCTTTGGAAGAAGCACTAATTTTCTTCCAGCTCGCAGCCACCTCATCATCATCAAGACGAACGATGCGATGCTTAGATTTAGCTTTAGCACCAGTTTTCGGCAATATTTTATCAAGCCGCTTAGAGCCTTTATCGTCGGTAAAAATCCATCCAGCTGAGCTATCCTCAATAATGTGTTTAATCACATCATCATTTTGTTGAGAATCAATTGGCACCACTGTTGCCCCGGTGTAGATGGTGGCAAGAGCAGAAATAATCCATGACGCTGAATTTGGGGCAAAAAAGACGACATTGTCGCCTTTGTTTATTTCTTGGCTGAGCAGAGAAGCAGCGACATTGCGAATCTCAGAGAGCAAGCCATGATAATTCAAAGTCACTGAGCCATTTTTGACAAAGCTGACTATGGCATCTTGAGGACCATATTCGCTAAAGCCATCAATGAGATCTTTCAAGGTGCGTCCACTAACAGGAGCTGCGCCATCGGTCTTGTCCGGGGTTTCCAAACTAGATTTTTCGACTTTTTCAACCTCTGCGACCATTTCACACCTACTTAAACGAGCCCAAAAATTGCCCTAATTTTACTCGGGACTTGATTTACTGTCTTCAATCTCGACCTGTTTACTTGGAATTTCCACCAAGTGATTGGGGTTTGCCCCTTTGCTTCTATCTAGGGCCAACAGTTCAGCCTTAATGCGACTGGTCACCGTGTCAGCAGCTTTTTGCCCTGCGGCAATGCCGCGCTTCAAAATTTCTCTGTCTTTGGTCATGCCTGGTACAAAGTCAACATCTGGATAAATGAGAATGTCAGAAGCATGGGCTTGCTGCTTGTCAGCATTGGCCAACATGATGTCCATTACTCGCATCATCAAATTTTTCTTCGACTTAAACTGCTTATTGGCTACCGGCTTGATGGCCGTATCAACCAGGGCCGCAACGACTATATCAGCACCCATTCCTTGAGCAATGGTTGAAGGAAGATTGGCCTTTAAGCCACCATCGACATAGAGCTTGCCGCCTAACATCATCGGCCGATACAGAGTAGGAACACAATTACTAGCTAAAACAGAACGGGGCAAGTCGCCAGTGGCAAGAGCGGTAGTTTCACCGTCTGTCAAATTAGTAACCACTGCAGCAAAGGGAAGTTTCAACTCGCTAAATGTTGCTGGCAACTTGCTCTGCAATAATTTTAGATAGCCATCGCCACTAGTAATACCAGCATAGGGCCGGCCTTTAAAGAGATAAGCAATCGGCTTGACCGGGCGAGTAATAACACTCAAAACAGCACCTTTGAGCATGGCATTTTGCATGGTGTCATCAAGATACATTTTTTCAATGTCGTCCACTGAAACGCCAGCACAATAGAGGGCACCAACGGTAGAGCCCATACTGGTGCCAACTATGCCGTCAATTTTTATGCCATGTTGTTCAAAGCTGCGCAGTACACCAATTTCAGCAACGGCCTTACAGCCTCCACCAGAAAGCGCCAAAATCAAACGCGGTTTTGTTTCTTTAAAAGCTTCAGCCGTGGCCGAGTCGACTGCGATATTGGCCGGTGGAGACAGAGCATCGGCACTACGATTAATGGCACCATGCTGCAAATCTTTGCTCTTGTTGTTCGCCTCTGTCAACGGTGCAATAACAACTTCTGACGCAGGAGCTGGCAGCGGCGCTGCCACAGGAATAGACTCAGACACAGCCCAAGCTTCAGTCAAGGCGGCATTGACAGTCAAACCTGATAAAACAGCGAGAAAAGCCAGAACTGGTTTTATATTGCTGGGACGCACTTACAAGACCTCTTTTAATGCAGAATACCAGGCAAACAACCGCTTGTTTACTCTGAATATGCACCCAGCCGTAAAGACTGGCTCTCAGCTCTTTGGTTCCCTGCAAATAAAGTTAACGTGACCCTGCCACGGCACTTAAATTAGTAAATAAGTAAGTAAGAGAAATATCAAGCTAATTCCGGCAAAAGCTAGTCGAGTTTAGCCATTGGATCGATTTCGAAATTACTCTGGTTGCCAACCATCTGATGAGGTTTACGAATGTCTTGACGGACAAAACCGTCTGGATTAGTAGACCAGCGGATTGCCACCTCCCGAACAGTGGTTTTCTGCCGGTTCGTACTGTCGATTAAGCCAGCCTCGATGGTCTCTCTCGAGCGCGCTTCTATTTGCTTCAGCCTGGCTGAAGGGCAGGCCTGCTGGGCCAGCTCCGAACGAGGGAGATCTGAAATAAGCTTTGATTTGAGGTTATTTAAGAAGTCGGCAACAGTGTTAATGTTCATCAATTTCCCATTTCGCTAGATTGCATAAACCTAGGCTAGCCGATGGGAAGCACTGCCTGGTATAGGCAGAACCATAACTGACTATAGGAACCCCTATAAATGGTTACTTCCAGGAGTATTCGGTAATCATGCCATCAGAGTAGGTGACACGCCCGCCAGTGGGGTCGTCTCCCGCTCGAACCGGTCTGACATGGCCGTGACCAGGTCTTGTGGCAGCTTGCCGCCGCCGTTTCGCTCGCTTGCTTGTCGAAGACGCCTTAGAATGCCCGGCACTAGCGCTAGGGCTAACCACTTTTGCCTTAGAATCACCCGAATTCAAGGCTGGTGGGATGCTTTCAGTGTTAGTGTTGAAAGGATTGGCTTTCAGTACAGGGTCGATCATCTGCTTGGCGCCGTTAACTACATGAGGCGGCAGGTGCTGAACTTTGTGTATGAGCCAGAAGCCAGCCAGGACTATGGCAGTAAGTATCAGTAAGGCGATACCGCCACGCACTGAGTAGTGGACAGCTTCACGAGCAAAAGAGGCGCGAGCAATCTGCCATCCTTCCTCTTCAGCCAGAGGTCTATCCATTTCTAGCTCTAGATCTCGATCTGCGCCTGCTCTTACTTCTTTCAGTTCGGGATCCAGAACTGCGCTTTGTTGGGATTTAGATGGAATCAATGCCATTAACCTATTACTTTTTACTTGCTTGCAAAAATCTGCTCTTCTAGCAGTAGTCAGTATGACGCAGACAAAGTTGGCTTCCATTAGAGCGCTCTCAGAGTAGAATTATGCGGGAGACAAAAAAAAACACACTTATGCAAAAATCAGCTTTTACTATTGCCCTTGCCAGTGCCCTGTCCATTTCTGTGCTCACTTCAGCCAGCAAGTTCGACGCCCAATCAGCCTGGGCCAAATCAGAAAAATCTTCCGCCACTGCTTCTGAGAACACCACTACTGCACCAATGGAAGCCTGGCGCGACCTCACGGTTACTCCTTGGGCAGCTCTATTATGTATTCATGGACTCAGCCTCCACGCCAGTAGCTATGCTTCATTTGGCAAGCAAATGGGTCATTTGGGTATTCCTACTTATGCCATTGATATACGTGGATTTGGTTCCTGGCAGAACCAGAAAGAGACAACCAACCTAGATTTCCCTGCAGCCTTTGAAGATATACGAAATGCCCTAGTCTCTATTCGCAAAGCTCACCCTGGTTTACCGATTATTCTTTTAGGTGAGTCTATGGGTGGTGCCTTGGCTTTGCAAACGGCTGCAGACAATCCGAAGCTAGTCGATGCCTTGATTTGCAGCGTTCCGTCTAGGAAAAATCAAGGGCAAAAGGGCACCAATATCAAAGCTGCACTTGGTTTTATTTACACTCCTAATAAAGAGCTATTGGTTGGTCCCAAGGTAATTGCAAGAGCAACAAACAAGCCCGAAGTGGCAGAAGAATGGGAACAAGACCCACTAAGTCGTAGTCGATTTTCAGCCAAAGATTTAAATCATTTCCATCACTTGATGAGTCGAAACCGCAGCAAAGCGCAGTTAATCACTGACATGCCGGTGCTCTTCCTGCAAGGGGCTAGTGACCGTTTAATCAAACCATCTGGCACACTTGAACTGTTTAGCAAGATCAAGTCAGCAGACAAAAATTTAGTGATGGTAGGCTCAGCTGAACACCTCATATTTGAGCAAGGTCAATTCGCCAACGACATGGTTGATCTTGTCTCTAACTGGATAGAAAAACACGTCATTACTGGTACAGTTGCAGCCACAGATACAGCAGAGCCGACAGGCAAAGAACAAGCTCAAGCAAAGGGTGAAGAAGAAGATTCTAATAGCTTCAAGCAAGCCCTTGGTCACTTCAAAATTGCTGAAGGCGAAATTCTACTCGGTGAATATAAACAGGCAGAAGAACATCTAGGTACAACTCTGCGGATAGCGCGGGGAACGGCTCTAGCAGCCAGAGCACACAAACTATTACTAGAATTACCAGAAAAATTCATTGCACCAGCACTGGGGTCATCCTCCCCAGCTTCACTGGCGATAATTTCGTTGACTGCCGCCAAGGACAATACTAAGCCGACAATATTAGTTTTCTGCGCCCCCTGGATTGCCGCCTGCAAAACATTGTCAGCCGATATCACAGCAGCCCTAGGCAAAGACGCCGATAAAGTCAATGTGGTCTGGATTGACGCCGATCAAGAAAAGAATAAACCTCTCCTTGCTGAATATGGCGTCAAACCGCTGCCAGCAATTCTCTATCTAAAAAAGAACAATGAAGTTCTGCTCTACAGCCTCGGCGATCCCGGGGCAGCAGCTATTCACACCAGGGTGCAACAGCTGTTGAAAACTGAATAATAATTTACCTAAGCCTCTCAGTGCGCCGCGTTTTTTTTGCTAAGATATAATTACCTCTTGGCAACTACCGTTTAGGCAAACCATAAAATGGCTCAGTTCTTTGAACAGTCAGAATCATTTGGATGCGATCACACTGATTCGCTTGCCTTTATCAATGGGCGAGAAGCGCTTGAGCTGGCAAACTATGACCTGGCCGTTAATAATTTCACGATTTTGATTGAACGCCATCCCAATCAAGCTCAGTACCTGTTTATGAGAGCGAAAGCCTTTCTTGGGCTCTGCGCCTTTGAGCTTTGCCAAAAAGACCTCGAAAAAGCAATTTCACTTGGCTTGGCCCACCCAGAAGTACAAGACCTGCTCTCATATGCTCTTAGCGAAAGAGAAAAACGGGGCACCAATCAAGACTTTAGGCCAGACTTTCTCGCACTAGTTGCTCTCAGACGCAATTACAGACTGCGTTCACTGATACTTAGTGTTGATGAAGCTTTGGCCGAAAGCAACTACTCTTTAGCACTAAGACTCTTAGATTTGGCAGAACGACTAGTTGACCACAGCGAACTTTCGTCAGACCTTGGCTTTAGTCTCGGTAAACTGAGAGCTCAGGCTTGTATAGGCAATCATGCCAAGCTCGATGCTCTAAAAGTGATCGACTTTCATCTCAACCATGCCTATGCTGTGGGCCGAGAAGATCAAGTGCGTCTCTTTAAAATGCTGCGCTCCCAAGCTTATTCATAAACCTTAAACAATTTGGCTTACTAGTAAGCAACCACATCTTATAAAGTAAAAAGCGATTGTTCTGGAGAAAGTAGAGTGCATCGCATTGTTTTTACAGCCGTTTTTACTACCGTTTTTACAACAATAGTGCCAGCTAGTGCCACTTCAGCCATTACCCAACCGCTAGTACCGCCAGTATCAACAGTACCAAGAGTACCAAGAGTACCAACAGCGCCAACGGCAAAGGTTACAGTTAAGCCTACTGAAAAGCCTGTAAAAAACGATGATCTGACTCGCGAAATTCGCGGATATGAGCACAAATACTTCGAGCGCAACTTTGAAAGCGAAAGTGATGATCAGCGCCTTAATCGGCTTGAGAACTTCATCTTCGGAACTACCAATAGCGGAGATGCGGCCCACAGAACAGCACAAATTGTAGCGGCAGTTGGCTTACCCGCCGAACTACAAGCGACTGCAGCTGAGCCGGCCACAAGCCGCCCTGCTGCAGCTTACAGCCCGGGTTCTTATAACAATCAGAAGGCAAAAGAGCCAACCCCAAGACCGATAACAGGACCAATAACAGGACCAATACAAGACCAGTCACCGGGTCATTACCCACGAGTAACCGCACTAGAAACTGCCATTTTGGGCCAGAGCCACCAGACTGATGCAATAACGACAAGACTAAACCGCATGGAGCTGAAAGCTTTCGGAGCTCAATCTCAGAGCAGCGATCTTTCGGCTAGAACTGATGCCCTCGACCAGTATGCCGAAGTTAAGCTACACATCAAGCCAGAAAATGCTCTGGCTGTGAATCCACGCATGAGCACGCCAATGGATGGCCAGGTGCCAAGCGCTGCGGCTGGTAACCTCGGTACATTCGAGGCCAATCCATTCGTCAGAGGGCTACGCAGCGTCGCTTCTGACCTAAATCCGATTAATTCCATTGCCGCATCCAGTGCCGCATCCAGTGCCGCATCATCAGAGGATGACGACGATCCAGCGGCCGAAGCCCACAGAAGAATGATCGAACAACAGCTAATTGATGCCGCCAAGCCCAATGCTCCCTCTACCCATGAGCGAACTTTGTCACGGGTCGCCTGGTGCGAAATGCAGTTATTTGGCAAGTCTTTCCCCCAGCTCCATCTTTTACAAAGACTGCACCAACTCAATGCCGACCTCTTTCCCCAAGACAAAGAAAAAGATATTCAGCTGATGGATAGAATCGATATAATCGTCAGAGAAGTTGTACTGAGAAAACACCCACCAGCCTAGGAGCAAATGGCTATGCCACTACTTTCAGTATCAAAGACAAAGTAATGGAACGCTTACTCTCTATAGCTAAAGCCCTAATACTGATACTGATTATTGCCTTTGTGCTCGTCTATCAAGTGATAAGCAAACAATAAATTACATGCCACCCGGTTGAATGTGAGGCACATCAGTAGGGCTATTGGGAGGCGGTGGTGGCAAGCGATCAACAATTTCTTTGACCTCAGGTATCTTGAACATACCTGTCTGTTGTTGGCGCACACTTTGCCCTTTGGCGACAATGCCTTTGACAATAGCCACTGAACAATAGCCATGAACGGCAACAGCGTGAGAAACACTGCCAAGCAACAACTTAGTTAAACCAGTGCGACCATGTGAACCCAAGACAATCAAATCAGCAGACCAGTTAGCAGCCACATGTAAAATCACTTCGCGAGGATCGCCTTCTCCCACTTGAGTGGTTACCCGACCGGGTCCGACATGATCAATCAAATCTTGAGCCATCGCTTCCATCTCACTGCGGGCCATGGCGTGAAGAGAATCGTGTTGCCGGGTTAAACTCGTGGCTCGAACAGCACTTTCTTCAGAGGCAAACGAATCAGTTAAAGCTTGCACAACTGTCACTAGCTTAAAACGAGTTGAAGCAGACCAGTTTAGAGTCTTAACCCAAGCCAAGGCAGCACGAGAATAAGGTGAGTTGTCGACAGTGAGAAGAACGTTTTTGAAGCCTTCCTGAAGGTTTGGTGAATCAGTGCTCGGTTCGCTTTTAACAATAACCACTGGGCACTGCGCCTGCATCAATACCCCTTGGGAGACACTGCCAAGTAGTATCAGCTCCATACCCTTGTGACCGCGGGAACCCATGATTATCATGTCCACCGCATTTTCTTTGGCAGCGTCTATAATTTCGCTTTTAGCATCGCCTTGGGCAATTTGAAAAGTAACTCGACTACCAGATAAATTCTTTTCTAGCTCAGCAGCCATTCCCTTTAGAGTATCAGCTGTGGATGCGGCCATTTCTTTCATCACCGCAGACTGGTCACCGCTTTTGCGACCAAAGGCTAAGCCCATATCCGGGGCCTTAAGCACGGTGAATAAAATAATTTCGGTACCACCAGCCCACTTAAAACTACCCAGAGCATCGATGGCAGCCTCCGACTGAAATGATCCATCTATTGCGGCTAGTATTTTCATGATTCTCCTGAGCTATTACTTTCTTGCACAATTATATCCGCAAGCTATATCGGCATCTGCATATAGGATTATTCAAATATGTTGAATCTTGTCCAAAGGTAGCAGCTCAACTACGAAAATATCATGTATATCAGCAGACTAGCTTACAAGAGTTGTTATAGTACCTATTACTACCGCTGGAGGTCTTAAAGCATGAAACGCTGGCAATCACTCACTATTGTGTTGAGTTTGGCGCTCATGATCGCCCCGGTGAGCCTTACTGGCTGCTCTTCTGGGGGCGTGAAAGAGCACTATGTATCACCTGAAATTCAAGGTGTGTCACAGAAAATCAATCTAGATGAAGTACAAAAAGCGTTCTTTGAGACCAAAGGCGACAAAGACTTCAACAGCAAGATGGCAAGTTTTGAAAAGCGGGTAAACGAAATATACGATGGCGAAGGCGTTGTGTCGCTTGATGCCACCCACGAGAATTCTCGTTTGACAGTGATTGGCTATATCGACAAAGACCAAAAACCTGGGTTTCAGGCAGGTGATGAAAAGCTCTTTGCAATTGAACAAACCGGAGATGTGGTAAACAACGAACTACCATACCGAGTGGCTGGTTATGACGGAAGACCTTACTATGAAGGTCACCGCAGCATTCTCGATAATCCCTTCGTACAAATGATGGTGATGTCGCATCTGATGAGCAGTTGGGGCGGGCGCTACCATACGCCTTACGGTAACCACGGCGGTCTTATGGGTTACCGCAATACTTGGCGACAATCACCTCAGTATGCCCAACAAAAAACAGCCAATCAAGGTTTCTTTTCTAGATTTAAGAGCAAGTCAGATGGCAGCTTGACCAGCAAAAGCGGCTTTGGTGGTTCCTTCTCATCGCCATCGAGCACTACAGCTAAAAGAAGCTGGGGCGGCTTCTCGTCATCTTCCTCTTCGACTTCACCAAGTGCATCGTCTAGCTCTGGCTGGGGCGGCAGACGCTCATCGGGCTTCTCTATGAAAAGATCAGGCGGCTGGGGCGGGCGGAGAAGATAAAGATGAACTATTTGCTGCGTGTTTCGGATCACCTCAATCAGCATCTAGTAGTGATTACCCTTGATCAACAAACCGCAAAACAACCAGCAGTTGATATTGTTTTTGAAATTCTCGGCGCCGAAAAGCCTGAGGAGCTAATTGAAGAAGGTCGATTGCCAGAGGGACAAGTTGAGGACTTGCGTGCCCTGCAAAAAATGATTTTCGACCGTGACAGCGATGGGCTCTTCATTTCAAACTCTGTCGATTTTCTCGCTAACGGCGAAGCCCTTGACCCAGAAGCACCACTACTGCAAGCCTTTGTACCATCAGAGCGCGACTCAGTTAAATATATGCGCTGCGATCTTGTGGTGCTAGACAAGAATGGGGCATCTTCTAATAGTACAAGTGCTAATACAAGTGGCGCTAAGACAACCGAACAAAAAGTCGAAGAATTTGGCCGAGTAATGTTCTTACATCAAATCGCTGTTGGCACCATTATTGATGTCACTAAAGACAACGGTGACTTAGTTGATGTGATTGCTTATGCCGAGAGAGAAAATCTAATTGAGATTGACGTCAAAAAAGCAGCATATAAATTGAGCGAAAAAGGCAAACGCATGCACGATTCGTACATTGCTGAAGCCCAAGATCTAATTAAGCGCTTTGACATTTATGGCGACGTTGACGTTGACTCTACTGGCACCGCGCACTTTGACACTAACCTCGGTCGAGACCTTCGGGTGGCGGCTTTTGAAGCTGAAGGGGTTGATCCTTTTAGGGCACGCCTCTTGCTTGGTCTTAACGACGGAGAGTGGGACAAGCTCGACAACTGGACAGAGGTCTTTCAAGACCCGACCTGGTACGGTCAAATTTTTGCGCCAGTGGAACAAGCGCCCAGCGTCGAAGAAATTGGCGAAAGTAATCTTAGACGTATAATCGAACAAGCAAAAGCAACTTTGAGGCTTTCATGAAAGACGAGTCGGCGAGAGAAGAAAAGCGCTGTGAGGTTCTAAACATTCTCGCCCGTGACGGCAGAGCCACTGCTGAAGCTATAGCCAAGCAAACCGGACGACCAGTCGACGAAGTCAAATCACTAGTTAGTCAATACGAAAGCGATGGCGTGATCAAACGCTATAACGCTGTAATTGATTGGGAGAAGGCTGGCTTTGACAAAGTTACGGCTTTCATTGACGTACGAGTAGTACCAGCACGCGATGTTGGTTTTGACGCCATCGCTGGTCGCATAGCCCGTTTTCCAGAAGTGCGCAGTGTCTGGTTGGTGTCTGGTGGCAGTGATCTCAGAGTAGTAGTTGAAGCGACAAATTTGCGCCAGTTAGCCAACTTCGTAGCCGAAAAGCTCTCCACCATCAATGGTGTCACAGGCACAGTCACCCACTTCCAATTGCGTCGCTACAAAGAAGATGACGTGCTCTACTTAGAAGCTGAAGGCAATGAACGGCTGGTGATATCGCCTTAGCTATGACTAGCCTCAAGCCCATTGCCAAAATAGCTAGCGCTCTTCCGCTCTCAGGAATAAGACGGTTCTTTGACATTGCCGCATCAATGCAAGATGTGATATCACTCGGGGTAGGAGAACCAGATTTTGTCACCCCTTGGTCGATACGAGAAGCCGCAATCTACTCACTAGAGCGCGGTCAGACAAGTTACACATCCAACTGGGGCCTACTAGAACTCAGACAAGCTATCAGCGAGCACCTAGAAAAACTCTATCAAGTCAGCTATAGACCAGAAGACCAAATTTTAATAACAGTAGGTGTTTCGGAGGGCTTAGACATAGCGCTGCGCACCATCCTTGATGCTGGCGATGAAGTTCTAGTACCAGAGCCCTGCTACGTCTCATACAAGCCTTGCATCAGCCTGGCTGGGGGCATACCTGTGGCAGTCGAAACTACAGCAGAAGAAGGTTTTCGCATCACAGCCCAAAAGCTAGAAGCCCATCTTACCAGCCGCACTAAAGCAATACTCTTAGGCTATCCATCGAACCCCACTGGCGCCACCATGCCGCGGTCGATGATGGAAGAAATCGTACGTTTCGCTGAAGCACATGGCTTATACATTCTCAGTGACGAAATCTACGATCGCCTCACTTACGAAGGCGAGCATACCTGCGTACCATCAATTAAGGGAGCCTTTGAGCGCACCATACTCTTTAACGGCTTTTCCAAAGCTTACGCCATGACCGGATGGCGTATCGGCTACATTTGCGGGCCAAGCGACATTGTTGCCACGATGATGAAAATACATTCTTACACCATGCTCTGCGCTCCTATTACTGGGCAAAAAGCAGCCCTTGAGGCCCTCAAAGGCTCTGAGCCCCAAGTATTAGATATGGTTGAACAATACAGCCAGAGAAGACGAGTGATCGTCAACGGCTTCAATCAAATTGGCCTTGATTGCCACATGCCCGCTGGGGCATTTTATGCTTTCCCTAGCATTGCCAGCACTGGCCTAAGCTGCGAAGACTTTGCTGAGCGCTTGCTCTATGAACAGAGAGTAGCACTTGTTCCGGGCACCGCTTTTGGTGCCGGTGGAGCCAATCATGTCAGATGCAGCTATGCCACTTCGATAGACAAAATCGAGCAAGCACTAGCGCGAATCAAATGCTTTGTCGACCAGCTTAAAAGCACAAACCCATAGAAGCTAGCTCAGCTCTTACCTTTGGGGCCATGGGTCTAGCCAGCCGCAGCATGATGGTAGCGGCAGAATCCACATTTAAGATACCAATTTCTGATTTGGCCTTTAGTTGATCGACAGCGGGTATCAGTTTCAGACTGAGCACCAATGCCGCTGGTGGTTCTATCGGTGGTGTCGTTAGTGCCGAGAGTACTTCTTTGTTCTCAGGCAATGGTCACGCCACAAAGGAACAAATAGTCGAATCGATGGCTGCCTTTATGGTGACCGGGGCTGCTCTCGATGGCGTGCATATAGCGGCAGATTTGCATCAAGCCCAAGGCAATGCCAGAAGAGTCACTGGTGAGTTAATGGCCCGCCAAGTAGCAGCTCCAGAGCTAAGTGTGGCAGACAGAGTTATGTTAGAAAAATTGCAAAAAGCACACTTCCAATATTTCAGAGAGCAGAGCGATAAGACCACCGGCTTGACCAAAGACCGCTCTACCGAAACCTCGCCAGCTAGTATTGCCGCCGTGGGATTTTCACTCACCGCCCATGGTATCGCCGCAGAGCATGGCTGGATTAGTCGCGAAGGAGCAGCCGACTACACACTGAAAGTATTAAAGACTTTGTGGCAGGCCCCGCAAGGTCAAGCCGCCCAAGGCACCTCAGGAGATCACGGCCTGTTCTATCACTTCCTCAATGCTAAGACCGGCCTACGTGCTGGAAACAATGAAATATCAACGGTTGATACCGCACTCTTAATGTCTGGTGTTCTCTTTTCAAAGAACTATTTCGACGCTAACTTGCCCAAAGAAAGAGAAATTCGCGAGCTCTCTACTAAATTATTTAGCCGAGTTGACTGGAATTGGGCCACCAATGATACTGGCCGTCTCAGCAGGGCCTAACGGCCTCAGATGGCCCTGGCTATCAGATCAAAGCTGTCGATGGTCGGCCGATCGAATTTCAAGGATACGCCGCACGCGGATTTCCTAAAGCCCTCGATGATGGCACCATCGCACCATCGCACCAACGGCAGCGGCAGCATCATTGCCCTTTGCTCCTGAACTTGTCTTACCGACTCTAAAACACTGGGTCAATGACAGACCAGAAATTATGGGGCGCTACGGCTTTCAAGACGCCTTTAACCCAACCTTTGACAAGACAAAACCGTCGGGTTGGGTCGGCCCTGAAACTCTAGGAATAGACCAAGGTCCGATTTTACTTATGATCGAAAACTATCTCAGTGGCTCTGTCTGGCAGACTATCAAGCAAGACAAATACCTCAATGCCGCACTAGACAAGGCCGGTTTAAAAAAAACTGGACCTAGAAAAACTGAACCTAGAAAAACTGAATTAAGACCAGTGCCTACTTACTAGCCATAAGTTTACGGGCGTTAGCCAAAATTTCTTCGATTGCCTTGGCTGGAATAGCATAGTTTTTGCCATCCATGCCACCAGATAAAACAGCTACTACCTCACCCTGACTATTCAAAAGCGGGCTACCTGAGGCACCAGGTTTAGAGAAATAATTACCAAAGAAGCGCTCAGAGATGACTTGGTTAGTACCGGGTTGAAGCTCACTAGAAAATTTGAAAGTATGCTCTGAGGCATTGTAACTAGCCGGGTCGGTCACTTTCACACTGGTGCCTTCAGTCTTCACCCGAATAGGCATTTGCTCAATACTTTCAATGCGTCCTGGTCCTATGGTCAAGCCTTTGACAGCATATTGGTGACTAACAGGCAAGACTCTATCCCCTGGCTGAGCTGCCTCTTTGGCAAATCTAAGGGGTTTGAAACCCTGCTCAGATTCTATCTTAAGCACAGCCAGATCTTCTGCCCCATTCATTGCTACAACGCGAGCTTTTCTAATGGTTCCGCTATAGTCCTTGGCGCTTATCTCAATCTTTCCCGCCACCACATGATTGTTAGTGACAATCAGGCCATCTTCAGAGGCGAAGAAGCCATTGGCGCTATAGCGGTGCTGGCCACCGGGTATTTTATTTGAAGTCAAAAACACTGAACTCTCACGCGCGGCCAAAAAGGAAGCCGCGTCTGGCTCCTGAAGGTTATACAGCCTAGCTCTTGGACCGCGAAAATAAGGCTCCCCAACATAAGTTGAAGCAGGCTCGTATGTGTTGATGCGCACATAGTTGCTGCCAGCACCAAAAAGCGTGCGATTGGCTAAAGCAGAGCCGGCTAGACCAGCCGTTGTGGTCACTGCCACATCCACTAAAAACTTTCCGCCGGTGCCTGCGAACTTAGCCCGATTGCCTTCAAGATTATCAGCCGAGCGCCAGGTGTCAGAGAGGGTTGAAGCAATTTCACCGGCCGGTTTAACCAAGTCTTTGATGGCCGAAGCAGTCAAGGCCACAGCCCCAATAGCCAAGCCCGGTCTAAGCCAGGGCAATTTTGCCTCGGCCGCTCGCAAGGCAAAGCCGGTAGCGACAGACGCGGCAACCTCGACGGCAACCTCAGGCAATCTCTGCCTGATGGCGCCACAGGCATCAGCCGTTCCGGCAGTGATCACATAAACTTCGCGAGAAAGCTTGTCATCGGCATAGTGAGGACGCTTGGATTGCTCCAGCGACTGCGAGAATAAGTGCTCATCTTCATCGAACTTATCTGGTTGAAACGGCATTGAAACCCCCGAAGAAAAGCTTATATAACAAAGCTAATTCTGAATATCGGGGTTTTACGAAAAGCGGAAATTAGCGAAACGCTAGCACTGGTATTTTTGCTGTAATCGCCTGGTTCAGACACTGCTGGGCGGCTGCTATCAAAATACCAGGGTGTTCGCAAGTCTGGGGCATACCAGCTACACCAGCATGGGGGTCAAAGCCTGCGTCGAAACGCTGGCTATTGTTGCGCGAATTGGCTATTTCGATGATTCGCAGAGCGCAGGTTTCAGACTCTTCTAAAGATGAGTTGGCAAGTACCATGCCAATCAGACCGTTAAAGTGGCAAATATAGTCGAGCTTACGAACTTCGGCCACCGCCAAATTGCCCAACCAGGAAATTACTTCTTGCCGTGAATGAGTCAGCCCTAAGTTCTGGTCAAGACTAGCGCAGGGTGAGAGAAGAACAATGCCGAAACCAAGCTTGGTGCGCTGATAGCGGTTAAACTCTTGCATCAGAAACCAGTAAAAAGAGCCTTCGGAAAACATTCCAGAACTAACGTCGATAAGGCGCTTACAGTAGGCATCAAAGCTAACCTGGTCAAAAACCGCCGGCTGAGGCAAGACTCCGGGTTGGGGGGCGGCCGCCAGAGGGGCCCGGCGATCATCTTGACTAATAGCATCTTGACTAGGCAAAACTTGACTAGCCATTACTTGTGGGGGCAGGCCCTGAGCCAAAAGAGTACTAACTTCTTCTAAATCTGCTGAATCATGGCACCAGACAGCCGGAGCATCTTCAGCCTCACTGGCATATAAACACCAACGGGGCACATTAGTGGTGGCAAAAGAAAATGTGCAGGTGACTAGCAGAGTTTGGCTGGCCGCCTGAAATGGCAAGGCTATCAATGAACTGCGGATCATCGATGCCATTTCAACCACTGACAGCAAGGTAAATTGGTCAGGCGTTTTGCTTACTTTCGATAATTTGGTTCGTTCCATTAGAAACTCGCAGGCTTAACAGGCATTTAATAGCAGCATGGCACAATAAAATCTAGCACCAGCTAGTAGTAGAAAGTTTAGAGACCTCTTTATATCCACAATTTGGCCGTATTCTGTTAGGCTTAAGGCTCATCAACTATTTAGAGATAATGTACCGCCCCAAAGTAGACCCAAACACTCTGCCACTCCGCCTGCCGCGCTTGGAGTCTTTGCCCACTAGTAAAGATGTTAGCGAAGCACTTCAGCACGCCCAAAAAAGTGCTGGTAGAAGAATTGAAGTAATTTGGGGACGACCCGCTAGCGATAGCACATTGACATTGACCTGCACCTTTAGTGCTCTAGGTGGCGAACCGGTCTGGGAATTGACCGAGAATAGCCAACAAGAGATCAAAGAAATTTGGACCTATCCCTGCGGCGATATCGGCCTCATTCTTAACTTGGTGACAGCCGAATGCACCGGTGATGCTCTTCCCCTAGGCGATTCTAACCAACTGGTGACCAACTCAGCAAAGGGAAACATTAATAGCAGTGGCATCTTCACTAGCACTCTATTGAAGATGCAGTCAATCTCGACCCAAAGGGCCCCAGTCTCCAACGCCAGCCGCAACTCAAAAGTTGCCACTATGGAGGGTAGCTTGGTAGATATGCAAGTGCCAAACTTGCTTCAATCTATCAATATGGGCGGCATGACCGGCTGTTTGTTTGTCGACAATGGTGAGTCGGGAGCAGAAGTATTTTTCTACGAAGGGGCAATGACCCATGCAAAAGCTCTAGATCTTGAAGGCGACCTGGCAATATTAGAGCTAGTTACCTGGGAAAAAGGCAAGTTCTATTTTTACCGCGATGAAACCAACCCTCTGAGAACGGTGGTGAAGCGCATTGATGCCCTACTGATGGAAGGCATCACTATTCTTGATCAGAGCAGAACAATTGATGCCGCGGGCATAAAAGCAGAGTCGTATATCAACAAAGCTGAAGGCAGCTTGACAGAAAAAGACTTCGAAGAGCGGGTAGCTACTGGTGCTCCTGTAGACATGGCAAGGCAGAAGAATTTCTATATTCAACTAGATGGTTGTTTGACACTCGCTGATATTTTGCGCAAAACACCCATGGCTAAAAAAGACTGGGTGCCAATTCTCTTTAATTTGGTCAACGGCAAGCTCATAACCGCCTCAGCTAAGCCAGCAAAAACCGATAAAACAGCTGGTCTACATGCCACTCCTATTGATCATGTAGCAATTGAGAGAGTCAACAAAATGTTGTCTCGCCCCGATACTGGAATTCTTTCCTATCCCTCTTTTCACTATTTTCTCGATCAAGAATTTCAGCGTTTTCAGCAGTATAGAATTCCCTATTCGATCATCATATTTGAGATGTGGGCTTGGCACAACAACGAGCTCAAAGCCCTGTCGCCCTCAGCACTACAAGAGGCTGTTAGCCGCATTAACGGCGCCAAACGCTCACTTGATCTCTTTGCCCACTTTGAGGCATTGAGCTATGCCATTCTGCTGCCCCACACAGAAACACCAGCAGCAGCGGTACTAGCTCATCGCATACTTGAAATATTGAGAGCTCGAAGTCTTGGCCCTGAGGCTAATCTCAGTCAATTGGCACTCGCATTTGGAGTGGCTGGTATACCTGAAGACTGCCAAGAAATGGGTCTCCTTCTTGCTGCAGCCAAGGCAGCCAAAGTGGTGGCACAGAAAAACAACTATCCAATAGTCATGTTCAAAGACATGACCCCCAGTGCGTGAGCCAAATGATGTTGATAAAAGCATCAAACCTTTTCATTGCCCTAACTGTCATTTTGTGTTCACTGCACTCTATAAATCAAGTGCATGCTCAAGGACAAGGGCAAACACCAGTAAAAAAAGACCTGCTTAAGAACGAAACGAAAGACAACACAAAAGAAGAAAAAAAACCGGCCCAAAAACTCGATTCTAAAACGGCTGTTAAGCTCGCTCTAAAAGCCTACAAATCGGGAAACTATGGCGAAGCAGCTAATCTTTTGCTCAATGACTTAAAAGAGCACCCTGATGACAGCAAAACCCACTATTACTTAGGCCTCGCCTTGAAAAAGCAGGGCTATGATATGTCAGCCCTAAAAGAATTAGAGATGGCCGCCCGCCTAGCACCACCAGAGATGATTAGTGCCTTTGCCGCAGAGAAACTAGAGGGTCTAGATAAAGCCGAATTGCCCGTCGCACCAGCCAAGCCAAAAGACTGGTTTGCTCAAATGACCTCATCGGTGACTGACTTTATAGGACTGACTAAGCCAGAAATTAACAAGCCTATCAATAGCGAAAAGCCGGCAGCATCAGCAAATTTTGAAATTCCTGACTTGTTTGGCTCGATGAAAGACGCCATTCGCAGTGGCAAAAAAATGATAAAAACCGCCAGCGGTGCAACACCTTCATCTTCTAGGCGCAGGAGCGGCCCTGCTGAAATTATGCATATGGACGAAATGCTAGATTTGGTAGAGAAAAGCAAAACTATAAACGTACCAGCCTGGGCCAGTCATGCAGAAGGTCTGACTGTCTACTCACAGGCCCCCGAAGGTACTCCCGAATGGGATTATTGGATAGCTCGCTTCAAACGCTCAATTCAACACGTTTTACTTAAGCGCTTGAATGCAGAATCGACAGACCAAGTAAGAGGGGCCGCAGCAGCCATCTTTAGTGTTGATAGAAAAGGTAATCTTCATGGCAGCATATATGCGAGCACAGCTGACTCGGTTTTAAATAAATGTCTTGTTGGAGCCATACGCGACCTCAATCATTCTCGCATTCTTGCCTTTCCGGCCAACTCGAATATTACTGGCTGGAATTTTCAGATGACCTGGAATTTCGGCAAGATGCTAGCCTATGTGCACAACTATCGCGAACAGGTAAAACAAGCCGAAGCAATTAAACAAATAACAGATGCACTAGCAGCAGATGCTCAAATTAGAGCAAAAATCTTAAAAGCTAAAAGTGAACGCGAACTCAAAGCAAAAATGAAGAAGCTTGCTAAAGAAAAAGACCTAGCCACCAAAGCCAAACTACTAGAACAGAATCGAGAAATCAAAGCCGAAGTAGAAGGCCATATCATGACAAAACCAACGATTAAAGAACTAAGAGCAGTTACCTTAGAGCTCAATGATCTCAATACCGCTGCTGGTGCACCCGTAGTCGATGGAGATCCATTTGCCTCGATTGATGACAACAAGATCTTAAGCTGGCCAGACCTAAACCGTTAAAAAATGCAACAAAGAAAACTCAAACTATCAAGCAAGCCAATCATCTATCTTCTCGCACTTTGCCTAGGTAGTTGGCTTGTCAGTTTACCGACACAAGCAGCACCACCAATTAAGCAGCAAAAAAGCGAACAAAAAAAATTACCGTTAAAAGAACAATTACAAGAACAATTACAAGAACCAAGCGAGCATCCTGCCGCCTGGAGCGACGCTATACCCTATTACAATCTAGCCAACAAATATCTAGAAAAAGAACGCTATGAAGATGCCGTAGACAATTATCACGAAGCAATTGCCCGTTTTCCTAACGACCCTGACTTCTATATCAATTTAGGTTATTGCTACCGCAAGCTCGAAGATTTTGAAAGTGCTGAGCAAGCCTTTCGCAAAGCCCTGATCTTGAACAACAAAGACTGGATGACTTGGAGCAATCTAGCAAACGCGCTTTTGAAGCAAAATAAGCTAACAGAAACAGTTAGCACTTTCGAGAAATGTCTCAAGCTCACCATGCCGGCCAGCGAAAGAGCGGCAATCAATCGCGACATTGCCGACATCAAGAAAATTCTCGCCATGCGCCAACCGAAACCAGCGGTAACATCCGGAAAAGGAGCCCTGGCGCTTCCCGTTAGCAAGCAAATAAATGCCGTGACCAGCGGCAAACCTTCAATCCCAACGACGAAATCGCCAAGGCCAGCACAAGCCAAGGCTGAAAACAAACCAGAGTCTCAGCCAGAAGACAATCGCGAAGACAAGACTAAATCTTCAGGCTGGGACTACGTCTACAAATAGACCTAAAATTTAACTAGCCAACTCACCAGCTTGATAAAGCCAGCGCCCATCTTGTTTAATAAAGGTGCTCTTCTCAGAGAAGGTAGAATCATGCTCGCCTTGGCGCAAGTAGGCACTGAAAGAAACAGAGGCAGTTTCTGCTCCGTCTACAAATTCGAGAATTTTCAAACCGTGAAAATTAGTGCCTCTAGAAAAGTTCAGCAGATCAGCTTTCCATTCAACAAAGTCAGGATTATAAGCCGGATGATCAGGGTGAGTAGTGTTCATCAAATAATCAGCCAGTCCTAAGGCATAGGCACAATAGCGAGAGCGCATCAACAGCAGGGCTGAATCAGGAAGGGCACCATCGTGATAGGGCTTGCAGCACTTGTGATAGACAACCTGACTACAACAAGGGCAGGGCATAAAGCGATCTCTTACTACCACGGCCACCTACTTCAAGAGATCGGTCACGATCTGACGCACTAAATTGCCATCGGCCAAACCTTTGAGCTGTGGCATCACGGCCTTCATCGCCGCACCCTGATTGCGGCCTTCAGTAGGCAAACCGTCAATGATGGCTTTAACCAGCTCACGTACTTCTGCTTCAGATTTCTGAGCAGGCAAATAGGTAGCTAATATGTCACGCTCAATCACTTCTTTACTCACTAACTCAGCGCGATTAGCCTTGGTGAACTCTGCTATTGAGTCATTGCGCTGCTTTACTTGCTTTTGCAGAACCGCCAGCTCTTCTTCAGGGCTCAATTCACTTTTCTCACGAGCAGAACCATCTTTTTCAGCATTTTGGGCTGCTGGTTTTGCTTCTAGTTTCTTATAAGAAAATGCTGAAAGAGCAGAGCGCAGGGTATCAACCCGCACTTGATCGCGAGCTTTCATTGCCTCTTTCAGATCGGCAGAAATTTTTTCTTTGAGACTCATTCACACCTTCTTTAATTAGTTAATACCATGCATAATCGGCGCAGTATTTTTGAGCACATCTTCTTCGGTCCAACTTGAAGCCGGACTAGACGCAGGGCTAGCAGCCGGCCCCTGAATAATAGTTGTGGGCACAGACACTGCACCACTAAGATCATTTGGTATTGCCGCCCCTGAACTAGAACTAGAACTAGAATTAGAAGTAAAACTAGAATTTGATTCTAGCGGCAAATCTTTAGGAATCAAAGGCGGTTCCGCTCCCAAAATATGCCCAATGATGCGGCTTGCACCATCTACCATTTCACCGGCACCGTTGACAGTGACATTCAACTTCTGCCCAGCGAATTCAGAAGGTGTGCCGACAACATCTGAAGTAATTACAGAGACACGACCAACAAGTTTTCCGCTTGAGTCGATAATATTGCCGTGGCGATCCACAACAATGTCAATGCTTGTGCCAATCAAAGAAGTAGGTGCGGCCGCTGCATTAGACGCACGAACCGCAGAATTAGTAGTAGTAGTAGAACCAGTATTGGAACTAGCACCGCTAGTAGCTATGGGAGCAGCTTGAGAGTGGCCAAACGGTAAATTGAAAAATTTGCTCAACGGCTTTGAGGCAGTTGGTGCTTTTTCGCTGACCGCTGCTTTTGGGGCGACAGTACTTGTAGCAGCAAGGGGGACACCGGCGGCCGAAGACACCGCAGCGCCTGCCACGGGGGCATGATAGGCGGGGTCAGCAGGGGTAATACCAACTGCTTTTTCTGAATACTGAACTAAGGCTCCAGCGCCATGAGCTGTACTGCGAACCACGGCCCCAGCTCCCTCAGCTGTGTTCTTAACAGCGTTGCCAGTTCCTTTAATTACAGCTTCAGCACCATGGGCTGTACCTTTGACAGCTTTGCCGGTGAAGTCCTTTACATCCTTAACCAGATTGCCCAAAGACAACGGGTTATCGGCTCTAGCTTCAGTACCAGCGCAGAGGATGACAAGCGCAGCCAGCATATGATTAGTTTTTACGTTCATTATTAATCGCCAATAAGGAATAGAGGAAATTAGGGCAGATAGCTATTTAAGTGCGCATTCTATCCCACCATATGACATTCATTCCTTACTGATTTGTCATGACAGCAGCAAGATATACCGCCCTGCCTATTTCTCCAGAAAAGTAAACTTTCAAAGCTCTGTCATTACTTCTCTATTTTGTCATGTAATTGCGGTGCACCCACATGTCTAGGCCATTCGATTTGGCACTAACTGAAGGTGGCAAATCTTGAGTTTCAAACAATACAGTTTTGCTCGTTTCTTGCATCATCATTCGCGACTTGCCGCTAGTCGCTTTCACTTGCTTTTGTGCCTTATCGGCGTCACGAATACATTCTTGCACAGCCTCAGGTTTGGGAATGGCAAACTTCTTGCCCACCTCAGACTCTGTCAAAGCCTCAGTGGCAGATGAATTGATCAGTTTAGGCCACATTTTTTTGAAAAGAGCATTATTAGCATAGACATCAACACTGTTAATTTTGCCGTTTATGGCAAAGGCATAACCGACAACATCACTCTTACCATCTACTAATTTTTCTAAGTCTTTCACATACTTCTTAGAAGATGCTTGCACTTTGTCATTCTCCAAAGCTATCTGCAAACTACTTGGAGACGGGCTAGCCAGTGCCTGAGCTCGCGAGACATGAGCTTTTTCAAAACCGGCAGAACTAAACTTTGCTACTGAATCCCATACTTGTTGCTGGTCACCAGAGTATTTCGCCGCCATCTTCAATGACTTATTGGCCAACTGATAATTCGAATCTTTGAAAGCTGTAGCATCTTCAGCACCGCGCTTACTCCAGCGGCCATGTTCTACGCAAAATGAATTGATTGGCACCAAGCCAGACTTAGGCGGCAATATCATATCGTATTGCATAGTGCGATCTTGGCGGCCACCTTTGACGATATCACCGGACTGAACGAACACAGCCACGGGCCCATTGTTCTGAATAGCCAACTGATTGACATTACCTGTTTCCTTGACCACAACCTGCCCCTTACTCAATGCTTCTTGCAAGGTAAGAAACTTCTGAAACTTTGAATTGTCTTTGCCGTGAATGAGAAAGACACTAAGATTGGAACTAGTGAAAGGCCCGCTAATTTTTTGTGAAACTGAACCCGAAACAGAAACAGGGCTAGCAGAACCAGACCTGATTTGACTATTCGGCAAATTGCCAGCGAAAGCTGCTAGCTCAAGACTACTAAAACAAACTAGGGTTGCCACCAAAGCAAAAACAGGCCTCTTAGATATGATCATGGCTCACACTCTCTTTAACTAGCAATTACAACAAAATTCGCACAGCAATGCTGCACCAAGACATATTAGTCTCAGACAGATAGTGCCTAATAAATAGACGGGTCACTGGCGACAGCATATGGCGACAACGATAATCAAAGCTCCAGGAAAAACCCTAGAGCCGATCATGGCATTACCTACTAGTCAAATTTGAGTGCTCAGAAGCGCCGCCAAATTGAACAGTGTTTAGTCACTTGGCGCAATACTCGTTCACTCTCGCGATCAATGAAGGGTAAATTGACTTGCTCCAATAGCTCAAAGTCTTGAGAAAGAATGTCGCAAACTTCCTTCTCTCCTAGCCACAACTCCTTGGGTGTCACTTGTTTTTGCCAATTAAAGTCACTGACCAACAAAAGCAAGCCACCGACTTTGACAATACCGCGATTACCTTTTAAGCGACCCAAAATAGAAAGTGGGCTCGGTACTATTGTCAGAGCATCAGTCAGGGCAACGAGGTCAAAGTCTATATAGTCAGCAGGCAACGAGCAAGGATCACAGCGTCTAAACTGCACACCCTCGACTCTAGTATTCTCAATGGCACCGCTGACAGTAAATTGCTCTAGGTTACTATCAAGCTGACTGAACTGATAGCGCCCAGTAACTAATATTTCTTGAGCAGCACTAATGAGAGGCAGACGCAAATCAACGGCCACGACACTTTCAAAATGACGAGCTAGCACAAAAGTAAAAGCACCCACTGAGCAACCCACTTGCAGTGCTCGCTCAGCCTGGTTCTGGGCCATATATTTAGCTAGCAGGGCATCTAAATCTTCAAAACTGTTTGTTTCTTGACCATAGCTTGAAGCAATCTCACCATTTACTTCAGCTTCATTACCAAGGCGAACCACTGCACCAAATTTGTCTTGCACTAGATCTTGATTTTCGGAAGTACTGAGGCCAGTACGCACCACTCTCAATCCAGCATGCTGAAAGAAGTGCGGCCTAAAATGGAAACGTGCATGCACGCTAGCTTCATCACCAGTGCTAATGAAAGATCCGCCAGCAATCATTTGGTGCTCGCCATCAAAACAAGGTGTACTAAAATCGTCGTAAAGCCGATTAATTTTAAATCCTGGCAGGGGATTAAAATGATCACCCAGCCATTGCCAAACATTGCCGTATAGATCGCGAAACGGAGTATCACCACCAGCGGTGACTGTATCTTCAACAACTGAGGACTCAGAACTAGAGCGAAGGTTGAGATTCCCTCGAGGTGAAATCACCTCACCTTTTTCCACATCCAGCTTGAATTTATTTTCTGCTGCCAACCTTCGGTGCTCGGCTTCAGTGAGCGGGCGAAATGCATGGTCACTGTCTTTGTACTGCAACCAAGCACAAAAGGCTTCGGCCTCATGATAGTTGATTACCACAGGCCAATCCCACGGCATGTCTATTACTTCAAAGAGAGTACGCAAGCGAAACTGGTTAAGCCCTTGAGGGCCATCGGGCACCCAAAAAGTAGGACATTTGACATTGCGGAATTGCTTCCAGCGAAGACCAGTGACGGTCCAGAACTTCTCATTCTGATAACCGCCATCGTCCACAAACTGCCAGAACTGAAAATTGCTTATCAATGAACGCCCCGCCTCAAAAGCAGGCACGCTGACGAAACGCTCACCGTATTCGTTGTCCCAGCCAAATGTCGGCACCGTCGCCGACTTGCCAATACGCACCGGCCCGGCTGAAACGGCCAGGAACTCTTGCTCTGACTGCCCCCCCTTGCTGACCGAATTGGCAGGAAACTGCTCTGGCCGAGCCAATAGAGAAAGAGGCAACTCTCTAATCAATACAGATGAAGTCTCAAGGTGTATACGCTCATGCTCGAAGCCCATAAAGAGAGCCCAAAGAGGATTATCTTCGGTAATAGGAAGATGGCCGGGCTCAAGACCCGGAGCACTAGCAATAACGCCAGTGACCAGCTCATAAGCCTTCCTTCTATAGGCCTGAGCCTCATCAACAGCGGGCCATTCAATGTCGTTTTTCGACATGTCATCCCATGACATTTCATCCACGCCAGTCTCAAATAAGCTCTCAAACTTAGAATCGATAGAGCCATCTGCGAGTTTTGCCAGGCGAAGTTTGTTGACGTAGAGCACCGCTGGGTGAACGTAATAGAAAATCAATGGATGGCGCAAGCTATGGTACGGCGGCCGATAGAAAGCCTCATCTCCCTTGAGAGAAGAGAACAAAAGTTCTGATAGTGTCCAAGTATTGTTGAAATAGTCTAGGGCTTCCTGCCTAGTGCAAGTTGCAAGGTTAGGAATCACCAATGAATAGAGTTTGCCGTCTTGGCAATAACCTGGGCAATCTTCGGGAGTCATACCGGTGAACCAGCGACTGCTGCGCGGCACAGACAAGTCAATTTCAGACTTACCAATATTCTTACGCCAAGCTGCCGTATTGACGAACGGCTCTGACAAATCAGAAAGGTCAGAAAAGTCTGAAACGCTAATTAGTAGATCAAGGTTGGGATTACGAGTAGCCATTCATTTATCCATTGCTCTCCACCATATTGAAACATCTATAGTGTACAAATGGTGAATCGTCTGCAATTCGGCTTAATGAATAGCGTTACAGTGCACTTTTTAGCTTAATTATAGTCTAGCTTAATGCCGTTCTTAACCACTTCTTTATAGGCATTCAGGTGAGCTGCCAACTCGGTTTCTTTCATTGCCGAGCACTTATTAGCCTTCAAGTCTGTCATCGATAAGACAGGCAAGCCAGCATCGCGGCGATCGCGGTCAATCAAAGCTTTAAAGACCTTGCCTTCATCTTTAATAGAAGCCCCATCAAGTTGCAAACTTGCTAAGCCAGCGGCCTTTTCGGCTTTGGTCATGGTGGGAAAAAGAGCTACAGCGTCAGCAGCCATCTTATGATATAGCTGTTCAGAGGGAGCATCGGCTGGCAAACGATACTGAGAACGTAAGTCTTGGCCCATTTGCCGCATGAAGCCAGCTTGACCCCCAAATTGCTTATCAATTTCGGCCTTATGGGCCCCATCAATTGGCTTATCACCCTGTACTAGCCTAGCGGCAGCGTCAATTGCCGCGTTACTCGCCTTTGACATCTGCCAGGCCTCGCACTGAAGATTAGAAGGCCCCTCGTTAGCAGCCAGTTTAACTTGCTCTGGCTTGGCGGTTCTGTCATCTAAGGCCATATCAGTGTCTCCATAATTACCCAGATTAATCTACCCGATTTTGACTATTCTCAAGCCGACAGGTCGGCGATACGCTTCCAAGCAGGGCCAACACCCTGAGCTCCGCTTTTTATGCGCTCAATTGCCGCACTAATTTCAAGAAGTACCTCGTACTCACTGTCGTTTAATGCCGCTTCAAGAGAAGGTAGACTCTCCACCGTACCCAAATCATTCAAGAACCTTGCTGCGCGCCAACGCACAAGCTTATTGCCGTCAGAAAGAGCCCGGCACATCGCAGTTTGCGCAGTAGCATCACCAATATCAGACAAGGCGTCCCCAGCCGTGCGACGCACGGCAATCGAGCTGTCATAATTGAGAGCCTGACAAAGACTCGGGACTGCCATAGCACTATATGTAGTGCCTACAGCGCCCAAAGCCGCAGCAGCCAGTCGACGTACCTGAGCATTAGTATCTTGCAGTGCCTCAATCAGAAGAGTGATACAAAGCACTGACTGGCCGCTATCAATTCGACTAAGCTCTTGCACGGCCAGCAACCTTTGCTGCCATTTTGAGTGAGACAAGAGGCTTTTGATGTGATCAAAATCAGCTACCGACTCAGAGCTACTAGAACCAAGCGCCTGATTAACTGCCAAATCAAGGCGTTCTTGAGAGAAGTAGTTCTGCAACTCAGAGAGCACCTGCTCTGCCATCTCAGCCCGTTCACCGTAGCGCAAACCATGGTCAACCCACAGTCGCTCTTTGAGAAAATCTGCCCCACTTTCTTTCTGGACTAGCTGGGCTGCTTCATTGAAAGCTGAACCTAGGCTGAGACGAGTTTCGCCTGCTAGATCGACAGCTTTGACTTGAATCGGAATTCCTTTAAAGGTCTGCACCAAAATTTGATTCTGTCCCTCTAGAGCAGTGACTGGCGAAGAAGAAGAAGAAGAAGAAGAAGCAAAATTAGCAGGAAGAATTTTCTCTCCTGTCAAAGCCCATGTTGCCTGATCTAAAAGCGAGCGCCAATCAGAGAGAGGGTGGCGATTTAAGGTAATAAAATCACCACAGACAAAAACACTCTGCACACCTTCGATTGCCAAAAGCTTGCTAACGAAATCAGGCGTTATCGAGCTGGAAGAAGTGTAAGTCGCTGTCTGACCAAGAGGCTCAAAAAAATTGAGCTTAATTGAGTTTGGATTGGGAGTGGTTTCTACAGAACTAATTTTCATGAGCTTAATTGTAACTGTACCTACGCTGTACCTGCGCTGCACTTACTGCTGTAACTATACTGTGCCGATAGCGCCCCTAATACTTTTACCACCAACTTACAGGAAACCAATCGAATTTGTAGCTTAGCAACCGCTCTAGTGCACAAAGAAAGCTCATAATAACTCTATGGTCCTGCAATTTCTGGATAGTGAGAGTTGGCGATGATCGAAGCTAAAGCAATCAAACCTAGGGCAATCAATCCGCCAGTCTGGCTAGTGTCACTAATTGGCATTGCCATAGCTTGCACTTACTCAACCCTAAACAGGCCGACCGACAAACCTGAAGCCTTGGCTATACAGTCTATAGAAGAGACCGTATCAACTGCGCCCAATAAACAGCCAAAAGAACAGCCAACCGAAGAGAGAAATCTCGGCCAGTACACCTATCAATACTTTACTGGCACTGACAGCCACCAACCATACTTTCGTCTACTTGATGGTGAGCTTGAGGTCTTTAAGCAATCAGCGGCTAATGCTAGCTACAACCTACAACCAATAGAATCAATTGACTTACTACGCTATGGCTATCAGCCCAATGCTGACAATTTTGTCGTGCCGCTAAGTTCAGAGCAATCAGTGATAGTGATAGAACAAGTTGACAAAGTTGAACAAGTTGAAGAAGCTGAAGAAGCGTCAGAACAGCGCCACTACCTAGTATTAAAGCTTTCACCAGTCAAGCTGCTCACCACCCTACACAGCGGCAGCAATCAATTTGTCATACGAAAAATCACTGAAAGTAATAATAATAGTAATAATATTAGTAGTAATAATGGGCACTATCAGTTGGTCGGCAGCGATCAGCTTGAGGCATGGGGACAACAACCAGTCAGTCCCAAAGTCGTTTTTGATTTAGTTAGAATGGCAACATCCCTCGGCCTCCACCATTCTGCCCCCAGAAAAAAAGAACAGTTAGTCAAGCAAAGCAAAGAAATACAGGCACAATTTGCCGATCTTAACAGCGTGGAAGAAGCACCAATTACCTTTGCCCCAGCACAACTTGCAGCTGAAATGGCCGACCTGATTTATGAGGGCAACAGCAAGCAAGCGAAGTTCTTACTAGACCGTTCTTGGCCAAGAAATACACGAGGCAAGGCACAATTTCAAAAAGCCTTTGATGCAGAACTAGCAAAAGGACAATTTAGCGGCCAGGTGGCAGCTCTAAATCACCCTTAGCCCAGAGATTGAGGCCGTTCTTCTTTATCCACTGCCCTCTGAAAACGTCTAACCATTCGCCCCAGATAAATATGAGAGAAGCAGGAATGACTTTTGGATCTCTTGTTTCTATCAGAGTTGGCTTATTCTTCTCAAAAAAGAAATGTCCAGCAAACTGCAGAAAAAGACCAAGCAAAAGTAAACCGACGCCGAGCTTTTTGTCGCGCCGAAATAGCAGACAAAAGGGAGTAGCAACCAGAACGGGCAGACCGATCAAGTGAGTGAGCTTACAGCCCGGTGTGCGATGGCGCGAGCGATAGAAGGCAAGACACGCTTTCATTGAACTCACAATTGAGACCTTCCTAAAGAGAATACTTAACTAGTATATCGAAGTGAAGTTAAAAGCAGCTTGCTGATCCCAGTACATAACATTATCGTCTTTCCAACGGGCAAATTGCACATTGCCGTCTTGAGAGAGAATAATTGAAAGCACGTCTTTGTGGGCGTTGCATATACGATAAGCTGAGCGGTGGCGGGTACCAACGGCGTGTACTGATTCAATCACTGAATGATCGCCTTCAAGGTCTAAGGCTTTAGCAACAAAATTGAGATCTGTCGACTCGCAGTGAATCTCAGCCCCAAAACCTAGCAGTTCAAAGCGCCTAGTCAAAACCACAGCACCGTCAACAGTAGAAAGAGCTGCCACTAGGTGTGACATTTCAAAAATAGCTTCGTCTAACTTGATAATATCGGCGTTGGTGGTCTGTTGATAATCGCGCCAACCGATGATGCTGTGCTGATCACCAGCTATTTTTGCCAAGGTGTTCATGACCGTTATAATCAAAGTACGGAAGCGCGCTCGAGGCTCGTCATTGACAAAGCCATACTTAATCGAAAGATAGGGATTCTCACCACAAAACATATCTGCCATCTCGGGCGGTACCACCACCAGAGTGCCACCATGGTGAAAGGCGCGCATCCCGGCTATGAGGCGCTTCATCATATGCTGACCAATTACACGAGTGAGGTCGGGCTCTAACTCAGCCCAAGGTTCAGCCGCTTCTTTCTTGGCCTCTTCGTGAAGCTCTTGGCGTTCCTGACGAATTGAAGCAAACCACTCTTGCAGCCACTCTGATTGAAACAAATTGAGCGATGGTTCAAACACTCGACCTTCGGCCAAATGACCAATTACTTCGCGCCCCTTGCCAACATCAAGATCACCAGGCCCTGTAACACTGATAGTGAGCGCATCAGGCAAAGGTGGAGCAGAACCGCGACCACCGTGAATGGCGTGTAACCAGCGGGGGCCAGAGTGAACCAAACCCCAGATTTCAGGGCCATTGTTTGGGTCGATGCGTACACCAATTAGGGTGCGAGAAAAATGAGCAGCAGAAGAGAGGCGACGCAATTCAAGAGCATTAAACTCAAGGTGTCTGGCAAACTCAAGGCGATGCAGACCAGCCGGAGGGCCACCATCTGTCGGCAAAGCCTCAGGCTCAATAACTATTAGGCGAAATATCACAGGGATGGTTTCTTGCCGCAGCAAGCTAGCCTGGTAGCAAGTAGAAAGGAGGCTATCAAGAACCGCTGGCGCCGGTAACTCAGCACCGCCAAGTGGCCAATGGCTGCTCACAAATTTCGAAAGGTCAGATGGATATAAATGCTTCATAGGTTGCCAAGAGAACAAAAGACAGAGGATTTCTTCTATGTTTTGTCAGGAAGGCTAATTATAGTACAAATGAAGTGTCATTATCAGAGGTACCGAGATTGTGAGAAAGATAGCCTTGGAAGAACATTTTGCTGCACCAGATTTCGCTGAATACGAAGTCGGTGTAGAGCAGATGATGAATGACAAAGACTATCAATACTATCGTGAGCGTTTGCCTGAGTTTGATGAAAAACGCCTCGCGGCAATGAACAAGGCCGGCATTGATATTTGCATACTGTCGCAAACATCGCCTGGTTTGCAAGTCGAGAAAGATCCACATCTAGCAATAGAAAAGGCACAGAGAGTCAATGACTATCTCTACGGGCAAATAGAAAGACACCCAACTCGCTATGGTGGCTTCGCTCATCTTGCGATGCACGACTGTAGCGCTGCAATGAAAGAACTTGAGCGCTGCGTCAAAGAGCTAAATTTCAAAGGTGCATTAATAAACGGCCACACCAATGGTGTCTATCTTGACCATATAATGTATGCACCATTCTGGGAAAAGGTAGCTGAGCTAGATGTGCCGGTATATTTGCACCCAGCAGACTCTTTTGATTCACCGCATATGTATAACGGCTATCCAGCGTTGAAAGGTGCGGCCTGGGGTTGGACTGTTGAAACAGCGACACACGCTCTTCGGTTAATCGTAAGCGGATTGTTCGATCGCCTGCCGAGCACAAGAATTATTTTGGGACATATGGGAGAGACTCTTCCCTTTATGCTTTGGCGCTTAGATAGCCGTTGGGAAATTAGCAAACACAACCTAGAGCTGCAGGAAGCACCCTCACACTACTTGAAAAATAATTTTGCCATTACGACCTCTGGTGTTTGCGATGAAGCTCCACTCAAATGTGCGATAGATGCCATTGGAATTGACAATGTGCTGTTCTCTACTGACTATCCTTTTGAGTCAGTGCCGCTGGCAACTGATTTCATCGAAAAAGCTGCTATTAGCGAAAGTGATAGAGCAAAAATTTGCTATAAGAATGCCGAGCGCTTGCTAAAAATTGGCCAATAACTAACAAGCATAAGAGAATCTCACCACAACTTAGCCACACGGTTCTTATAAATTGGGTGACATGGAGCTTGGCCGAGCGCCATCCCTACAATTTTGTCGTCCACAAATATCAAGGAGTCCTTCCATGAACCACTATGAGACCTCAGAAATTCCAGTTAAGAGCGATTTTTCCAACAATGATTCTAGCCATGCACTGTTCGCGGATAGCATGGGCAGCAATCCCTTTAAACTCGCTTCTAAGCAAGAAACAATTATGCTGGCTACTAATGATCACGGCTACACAGAGCCTCACAACCCTGGCATTCCGGATGTGCCGCCAGTAGTTCCTCCAGTAGAGCCGCACAATTATCAACTAGAACAGCAGCAAGCACAGCAACAGGCGCAGCAGCTCATCAACAAAAACGAAATCAAAACCGGTGATACCAATGTTAAAACCGGTGATACCAATGTCAGAACTGGCGATACAATCTACAAGAACAATTCTTACGCCAACGCCAGAGGCGAAGCATTGCCAGGCAACGATTGCCAATTGTTTGCAGCGAGAGGCGATGGTTACTTCCTCGGCACCGGTGGCGGTGTAGGCGTATCGGTATCGAGCGGAATTTGTATTGAAGCCAAAGCCGAAAAAGTAACCTGCGATGCTTCAGTGTCGTTAGGCGTAGCTAATCAATACAACTCTGCAGCAGAACAAAGCTGGTTGCAGCACGTTAGCCCCGCACAACAGCAGCAAATAATTGAACACGGTATGCGCAACACCCAAAGAATATCTGACCATGCCGTTGCCAAAAGTGCCGAGTGCGCAAAAGTAGTTCAACCGGAAACCCCACAAGAGCAACCACGTCAAGTGATTGTTCAGCAAGTTGATACAAGTAATTTAGCTACTAAAGATGAGTTGCAGCAGTCAGAACAACGCTCAACCCATCGAGTGGACCAAGCTTTCAAGCACACTCTAGAAAAATAAAAGCTAAGCCAATTGGATCACGGGTAACCGAACATGGACAAACACCATGAGACAGCTGCTGTCTCAAAGCCAGAACTTAGCTTCGATCAACTTATGGATTCTATGTCTCCTCAAGAGCTAAGAGCGAGAATTCGCTCTTTTGCCAAAGAGGAGGAAGAACAAAGGCGCAAAGATAAAGATAAGAATGAGGATAAACACGCCCACAAAGAAAAGCAAAGTGAGGCCCGCCGAGAAAAGGAACCACAAGAACTTACCTTTGACCAAGCACTCGACAGTATGTCGCCCAAAGAGGTAAGGGCGAGAATTAGAGCACTAGGAAAGGAAGCAAGAGAGGAGCGAGAGACGGCCGCAGCAAATCAAGCAGAAGACCAAAGAGACAAAGGTGAGCAAAGACCAAGTCTAGACAAGCGAGAAGCTATAGTTCCAAACATGAACGAACAGCCTATTCATATGACCTACGATCAGGCCTCAGGCTCATACATAACTGACGATGGTTACATTCTGCATGTCGGACCAAAAATTGAGCGTCTATCAGGCTATATGCTGCAAGATGAGCTCAATCGCATTGCCGAAGCGCAAGCAAAGACTGACAAAAGCAGCCCAAGCCACAGAAGCGCAAGTAAAATCGACCCTTTGATAGACCTGCCTAACACAGCTCTCGACTACCGGGCGCTAGCCGCAGGTGTGCCGGTCCGAAGCCTCTACAGCAACGGCGGCAGTGCTTGCAGTGAGATGTCGGTCTCGGTCGATGCTAGTGTAATCGGCATTGCTGCAGGTTCCCTCACCATCTACGACAAACAAAACGACGAATGCCGCCTCGCGCAAACAGTGCAACAAGCTTGCAATATAACGGAGCTTCTCGCACTCGATGTGCAGAACTCTTCAAGTGTGGAAGAAATGATGATGAAATCAGACACAGTTGTGACTGCATCTGACTTCTGCGCAGAGACCATTGATTCAGTGAAAGCAGAGAAAGAGCGTCTGCGCAACTCACAATGAGGAATCTTCACCAGCGCTGCAACATTTGATTCTGATAAATAGCCACGGGGCCACGAGCACATACTTCACGGGCTACTATCGCTCCGTAGAAATTGACGTGTCCTTCCATCTCGACTCTGGCATTAGGCGCATAGATTACACCACTGAACCAGGTCTTATCATCAAGCCGGATAGTACCTGTGCCACCGTACCATAGCTCAAAGCGATTAGAGCTACCTAACCACATAGGCATATCACGAACAGCATTGATAAAAGCTATGTCTTTGGCATGAAAAACAATTCCGACGGAGCTCGCATCAATGAATATTTTCGTTGCACCTGTGGCTGGCAAGATTAGGCTGCGTGTGTCAATCTTGGCCGCACTGTAGCTGCCTGGTTCCAATACTAGTTCACCGTTGACTGTGCCTAGAGGTAAGAGCGCAGAGGGCGGCACCACGGCCTTAAAGGGCAGCGACTGAACAGGTGGCAAAACACCTTTAGTACTAGGAAAAGAAAACATACCGCCCGTTCCAGCGCCAACACCGCGAGCAGCATCCGCTAAACGATTGACTGCGGCCATGTGGATGTTGAGTGAATCAGTATTAGTGACTACAAATTGCAATTTTCGTGGTGAGTCAGATTGAGCACTAGAGGGCAACGCTGTTGTTGAATGAATAGTTTGAGCACTTTCCAGTTGGCCAAACGAAGCGGCAAAACAGTTATTTGGCATACCACCAGGCATAAAATTTGGCGATACTAATCGAGCACCATTCTCAAGTATCAAAGAATGAGAGGCTAAAGCCGCATAGTTAAAAGTGTAATTGTCAGACACTAAGGCTGGTGCGGGGAAAGTGCCACTGCCTGGCTGAGCTTCTAGGGGAGGCAAATCAGCAATTGGTTTATCTTGGGCCTGCTTACGGTTATCATCCTCTCTAATTTTTGCAAAATAGACATTAGCGGCTTGACTAGCCCGCTTGTGCTCTTCCTGGTCACCAATCGATTTCCATAGATCGGCCACAGCCAAATAATTTCCCATGGCCTGATATTTTGCGGCATCACCAGGCAACAGTGATTGTGCTTGCCTCGCATATTGTTTTGCTGCCTTCTTATCATCAATCAAAACATTGAGCTGAGCAAGAAATATTGCATCCTCCACTGACTTAGCTTGGGATTGAGATTGCGACAATCCATTAAACTGTTCAGCTCGACGCACAAGTGCTTGAGCAGTAGACTTGTCGCCAATAGCAACATCGGCTTCAACTGCCAACTTATAATAACGTCGACGCTGAATAGAAGGAGTTGTCGTCACCGTACAACCGATAGAGCGCTTACAAGAAGAATGTTCTTGTATTTTGATAGCATCAGAAGCCAGCACTGCAAGTTTCGGCCAATCTTTGTTCTTGCCACAAAGATCAAGCAACTGCTCAACAAATTGCATCGTTTGAAAACCATAGGGCTCTAATTGCCTTGCACGAAGATAAGTGGGGTAAACGTGTTGCAAACTATCGAACCTTCGATTTGCTGGCCACAAAGTCTGGCTTTCGGGCTTGTTATTATTCTCAGCATTAAGCTTATTGGCTTCATTTGCATTGCCCTGTCTCATTAGAGTATCAGCCAAGTAGTGACGAATACGCCGACAACGTTGCCTATCTCCATAAAGCATTTGAATTGCCAAAGCGGCTCGATAGTTAGCTACGGCCGTCGCTTCATCAGAGTCTCTCTCAATGTCGGCCAATTGCTCTAATAAGAGAGCAATGCGATAGTGATCTGCTGGATAATACTTGCGGCTGCTCTCAATCAACTGCTTCAAGATTTTGATTGCAACCGGCGACTTTCCCTGTTGCTCTAAATAGGCAGCTTCAGAAGCAACAATTTCTTCAGCGGTACTGGCAGGATAGCTATCAAATTCAAGAGGTCTTGGATCATGATTAGTAATTTGATCTAGGACAGCAAATGCCTGTTCAAATTTCTCTTGGCGACAATAGAGCTGGAACAATTGGGACTGTTGCCGATCAGTAACGATACTTACCGCTCCAAATAGACTTTTATGCTTCTCGATTGCCAACTTCTGTAGCATCTCAGCGTCGTTAAAATGTCCGTCTTGCGCCAAACGAAAAGTAAGAGACAAGAGCCGGTGACTAACACGATTATCTACCTCACCACTAGACTTGGTCTGACGCCCAATGGCAGTCTTGGCATCAGCAATTGCCAATTGCCATTGCCCAGCCGTTGCCTCAGTATTAGCGCGCCCAAGTAGAGTCTCTACTTCTGTTTCGATGCGCTCACTATCCGGTATTGGTAACGCAACTGTCGGCAGTATTGAACCTAACGATAATGCAATCAAGATAAAACGAAATAACGGCCTCACGCTCAAGGCTGACCCACTACTTTGTTCAGCGAATTGACACCAGTATGCATAAGTTTGTTTGGATGTTTGGTTTCGTAGCGCTTTGCCTGCCGCCAAATTTCTTTGCCTATTTTGGCCTTAACCGACTGCTTCTTAGGTGCAGCCAGACTAGCGCCAGGCTGTACTGGGGCTGGCAAACTTGTATTTAGCTGGTTGATATCGCCTATGGCTGTATTTGTAGTAGCTGTATTTGTCATGCTCTCAGTTGCCTTAGACTTAGAAAAAACACTCTGCAAAGCATTCTTGAACGAACTGGTTTTAGAGGTTGTTGTAGTTGTTGTCGTTGTAGCAGTAGCAGTAGTATTAGTATTAGGAAAAGTATTAACACTTGCACCAGGGGCCGTAACACTCTTAATTTGAGAATTGATCAAGTTGGCAGCAGAGCCCTTGATACCAATTTTACCGCCATATTTGTTAATAGCATTTTCAATGTCATTGGCAAACGCCGCCTGCGTAAAAACTAAAGTAATTACCGTTGGAACTACATAGAAGCGACGTTTCATCGGGACGACCTCCAAAGTTAGATACCCGTAAACTGCTCAAAAAGACAATGCCTAATTCTGGATAATTTACCCTGTCAGGACACGTGCTAACATGGCCGAATCATAGATTATATGGGTTTTGAGCTATGGTTCAAGGGTATCGCGCTACTAAACAACAAGTTAGTTGGTTCCTGGCTAACGTGGTAGCAACCATTTGCGCCATTTCACTCTCACAGCCAGCAGCTCTAGCCCAGGCAGCATTAGATGTGCCATTTGACGGTCCATTCGACGTTCCATATGATGGTCCCTTCGTCCCGCCAGTGGTTACACCGCCAACACCACCGGCTCCAGTTATCCCACCGCCGCCGCCTCCACTGATATTCCCAACCACTCCGCCAGGAGTTTTCAGACCTCCGATCGTTGTCCCCACCGACGTTACGAGCCCTTTCATATCAGGGGTGCCGTTCAATCCTGCCGCTAGCTCAGCCTTGAATGGCATCCAAAAGCTGCAAGAACAGTCGTTTCCCCGAGAAAACCCGAAGGCTGATGATCCCGATGGCATACTGGTAAAGTGGCTGCCAGACACAATTTATACTAAACCGCAAAATAACATAGTCAAACTGACTTCTGGTCAAATACTGATTTCAATCAAGAGCCCAGCCAGACAGGCGAGCCTGATTACGGCATTTGGCACCATTGCCTTGACTGCTAACGCCGATATTTTGGCGAGCTTTGAAGATGGTGTTTTACGTCTGAAAAATATGGACGGCGTCGGCCTAAAGGTCAAAGTAAAACTCTCTAGTGGTCACTTTGCCGGGCAAAAACCAATCATTGTTTCAGTCGCCCCAGGTTATGAATTTACAGCCAGCGATCATGTACTCAAGCGCTCAGAGCTCAGACCAAAAGACGGCATTGCTAGACGTTTTATCAAAGTGCTTGAGCAAGGACAATTAGCCATAGCCGAATTTTCACCAGCTAGCGCCATCACCAGTAGTGCATTGCTCGTTGACCTGAAGCAAAGTGTCAACGGCGTTAAAGAACGGCGAATCATTTCAGACATGTCTAAAATGGCTGCTGTACTAAACTACAAGATGGGCGAAGGCGGCTTTACTGAAAATAGAGACGGCGGCAATACAAGACTAGCTGGCAGCGGCAAACAAAGTTTATGAGTGCCAAAGAGGCTCTTCAACAATGCCGTAGAAGAGAACCATGCCGCTTATGTCATCTTGAATTACAAAAACGAAAGGGCGATCAAGAATCAGCTCAAAAGTCTCTGCTCTAATTGCTGGTATGGCGCAACCAGAGTCCATCATCATGGCAGTTAGTGCCGCCGCTTCAGTGCCTTCTTCGTCTACTTTTATAAACGCCTTTTGAATAGCCTCGCTGACGCAGCAACCATCTTTCTCAGTTAAGTTTTGGAACTCGGCAACACCTGACTCTAACAAACAGCCTAAGCCAAGCTGGTTCAAAACAATATTCAAATCATGAGAGGATGTCACCTCAAACTTGGGCAATGCGACATTACCTGCCATTAGTTCAAACTGGTCAAATAACTCTAGCCAGTGCATCTCGAGATAACTAATAGTTTCAGCCGTACTAGAACCTGACCGCGGAAGAAACAAATACATCTTTGTCCGCGTGCCTTTGTACGGCAAAACAGCGGCTTCAAAAACTTCTGTTTTGAGATGGCGAAAGCCACCACCCTGATACATAAATTGGCATGGCTTAGTAGTTCCATTGGCCAAATGAAAAATGCGTTCTTCTGTAAACTCAGCAGCAAACGGCTCATCCCATAGGCCTTTAAAGTAAACGGCATTAACTAAAACAAGAAGGAAGGCAGGATCAAGAGAAGAAATAATTTGAGGGATCAGTCCTTTAGTCTGCTCAGAAACCCAAGCATTGATTTTACTGACATTGGTTGAATCAAGGGGATCAATATTTGCCACCATGCAACCATATTTGCGCATAGCCGACTCAACAAAGCCCGGCTTAATCACCTCATCTTTGTTTACCCATAAAGAGTTGGCTATCCATAACTCAACTTGTTGGTTCAAATTACTCAGTTCTCTGCACATGGCGGCTGCTAACTCTGCCCCGTCAGGACTACCGAGCACGGGGCCAAGGCACTCTTTAAGAGCAGCCAGGCTATTGCCAGAAGCACCATTAGATAAGAGGTGCAAGGCCAAGAAAAAGCTTAGCGGCGATGCTACAACATTCTCACCAGCGTTACTTTGCGCCAGCAATGAAAGAAATTTAGCGGCGAACAATTTCTGATAGCGCACCAATTCGCTATCCAGCCCTTCTGGAGGCAATAGCAGCCGAGGTTCAGTTTGGTGCTGAACCTCTTTATCCACAAGGGTGAAATTCAAATTTATCTTGAGCAAACTGGGAATCGCCCGCAAGTATGGCAACCCAGAACTGGAAATACTGGTTTCGCTAATATCTAATTCTTCTAGGGCAATGAAATTAGTTAAGTAAGCTAAGCAACCATCGCCAATTTTTGTACGGCTGAGATTGAGCTTTTTCAGTTTGGTCATTTTGCTCAAATAGTTCAGAAATGAGCCGTTAACGTTAGTTCCGCTGAGGTTAAGCTCTTCTAGTTCAGTAAGATTACAGAGCAAAGCCAGCCCTTCATCAGTAATCGATGTATCTTCAAGTGATAAACGCTTGAGCCAGGTGATCTTGCCTAATGCAACCAACAATGAGTCATCTGTAAATTTTGGAAAATGAAGAGTTCTCACAGTAGGCAGCTGCTCAAGCTTTTCTAAGTCTTGGACTGTCAGTTGAAAAATGCAGCAAAGATTTATTATTTCGAATCCGTAGGGTATCAACTGCTCTAGCCGAGTCTCTGCTCGATTGAAGAGGTTAATGCCCAGTGAGCAGTCAGCCGGATACTCTACAACTCTGCGCGCCTCTCCAAGATGGGGGGAGCAAACCCCACCTTCTAGAAACAACAATCCAAACATGGGATTATCGGGAAAAGTAAGCTTCTTAAGGGCAGTGGCACTCGCAGCTGGCAGTTTGTCCATAGCCTCTAACTCCTTAAGAATCTCATGCTAGCATTACCAAAGAATTAGGAAGTTTAGCAGATGAAAGATTACAACAGGGCCATTGTTCGAACGTTTTTTCTATTTGCCAGCCTAGTTGCTAATAGCATCTTCTCTTTTGCTCAGGCAATCGAAATTCGAGAGAGGCCACTGCCTACCCTCAGCCAATCTTCAAAACTACTTACCTCAGCTGATTACCACAAAGAACCAGTCGATCTAAAAGCTGCCATATCAAACGAAAAGCTGGTTGCTGTAGATATATTCAAAATAGCAGGCGAGAGCTTTTATGCTCGCACAGACCAACTAAACGCACCTTATTATCAAAGCTTCGCCAGCGCCCCCAAGAAAATATTATTGCGTCTCACAGCTGCCAAGAAACTGCAAGATGTGAACGCCAAATTAGCACCACTTGGTCTAGAGCTATTTCTCTTTGATGGCTTTCGCCCAGTCAGCTGCCAAAAAGATCTGTGGAAATATTTTCTCAAGCAAGCAAGACTAGCCCTTCCTAACAGCTCAGAGGCAGAGCAAATCGCTTATGCCTCGCGCTATTGCTCTAATCCATCTAGGTACAAGAGCACCGACTCAACTACTTGGCCCACCCACTGCACCGGCGGCGCTGTAGACTTAACCCTTAGACGAAAGGCTACCGGTGAATTGCTCTACATGGGTAGCATCTTTGACGATGATTCAGAAGTTAGTCATACCGACTATTTTGAGACAACCAAAGGTCAACCTAATAGCTCAGAACTAGAAGCAAGAGGCAATCGGCGTCTGCTTTACTGGGCGATGAAATCTAGCGGCTTTGAGAACTACCACTATGAGTGGTGGCACTACGACTACGGCAATCAAATGTGGTCAATGAATAAAAAGCTAGATTGCAAGAAACTAGATTCATCAGCTAAATCTGCTCAAGCATTCTGGGGGCCAGCTCAGTAACTATTTAGGTAGCTAGTTAAGTAGAGAGCTATTAGCCTTAGTGATGACGACCAATATCAACCCGAGCGGAACCACCTGGTTCTTTATCAATATGAACAAATGGCAGCTTAATATGAACCGAGCCAGAATCTGAATTCTTGTCCATTTTAAATAGTGGCGCACGAATACGAGTGGTTGAGCTTCCCGGGCCGAATGAATCGGCCTCAGCCCTGAAGCTGTCACCATCAGCATCGACTCTGATCACAGCGTCATCACCGCGGGCGGTATCAATAGTATTAATATTGACTTGAGCGCGGCGCTCATCACCTGGAGTGATAATCTGTGTTGTTGTATTTCTGCTCTCAGCACCTGTTGCCCTATCGACTGAAACAGTGGTTGTAGTCTGCTCTTTGTATGTATCTGTACCAGAAGTAGAGCTAACTCCATTTTGGCCAGCACAACCACTTAAGGCAAGCACAGCTAATAGGGGAAAGGCCAGCAATGGAAAAACTTTCTTTGTGGTAACAATGACTTTTAGCATTTTGCTGGCCTCGATTGAAGTGAACATACAATAACTGACGAATCAGGCAATAGTTGACGAATTGTGAGACTGTTGAAGACCTCAAAAGTTCCCCATTGAGTCGACAGCGGTATAATGTGCCAATGGAGATTGTCAACATCGCCGCCTATAAGTTTGTGGGTATCCCAGAGCCTGCTGCCTTTCAGCCCCTTATAAAGGAATGCTGCGACAGGCTAGCTCTCAAGGGTACTGTTTTGCTGGCTACTGAGGGCATCAATCTATTTCTCGCTGGAAGCAAAGATGGCATTGCTCAATTTATCGAATTTCTCCAAAATGATTCTAATTTCGGCGGTCGCTTCACTGAGCTAGAAATCAAAGAAAGCATTTCAGTTAACCAACCTTTTGGACGCATGATTGTGCGCATTGCCAAAGAAATAATCACAATGCGCCATCCTATGATAAAACCAGAAGCAGCCCGTGCCCCCCATGTCGAGCCAGCCAAACTAAAGACCTGGCTTGATCAAGGGTTTGATGACAGTGGCCGACCAGTAGTGATGATGGACACACGCAACGGTTTCGAAGTCGAGATGGGCACATTTACCAATGCGCTTGCTTTTGACATAGAGCGCTTTAGTCAGTTTCCTGATGCAGTCAAGCAAACTATCAGCGAACAATCTGATTTAAAAGACAAGACTATTGTTTCGTTCTGTACTGGCGGTATTCGCTGCGAAAAAGCAGCTTTATACATGGCCGAAATTGACCTTCCTCATGTCTATCAGCTGCAAGGTGGCATCTTAGGCTATTTTGAAAAAGTAGGCGGCGCCCACTGGCAAGGTGAGTGTTTTGTCTTTGATGAACGAGTAGCGCTGGATGCAAACCTTACACCGACGGTTCATTCATATCCTGGCCGGCCCCTGAAAGACTAGGCACTACAATGCTGTAACGCATTCATATAAGTAGCACCACTGGCCTTTTACTTTACGCACAAATTCGCTATCACCAAAAGCAAATGAATAAAGTGTCGCGCCCGGCATAATAACCTTGTGCACATGGGCGTCGCTACTCACTACAGCAGCTTCAGACGAGACATTGCAATCAAAACTAGGCAAAATTTTTGCATCTAGAGCTGGGTTGATAAAGACAGGCACCGAAAATCTTTGGCGGTCTATGCGCTCATTAATCACACGATGGGGGCTGGCGCGAAGATAACCACCAGTCTCAATTTCGAGCAGCTCTCCAGTATTGACGACGATAGAGTTTTTGAGCGGATTGACTTTGCGCCAGCTCCCTTGAATATCTTGAGCCTCGAGACCGCCGACATCATCTTGAATGAGAAAAGTCAGCCAGCTCCAGTCACAGTGGGCAGTAACACCCATTTGTGGAGAATAGTCTGAAATCGTGCTCTCCTGGGGCAAATAAGACATGGCCTTCATCAATAGATAAGGTCTATCCTTCATACGCTCAGTGAAATAATCGCCTGGTTTATCAAGGGCCTGAGCCAGCAAAGTGAGAAGAGTTCGCGCTAGAGACTCTATAGCTTCAAAGTAAGCTAAGACACAAGATTTAAATTCTGTAGTCTCTGCTGATACGGGCCATTGATTCTTTCCCCAGAGCTGCCAATAAGGCGACGGCTTGGTATCTGTCAAATCACTTAGAGAGCTTTCTACCCCTATATGAATCTGCTCGCGCCAGTCTCGGTAGTTTTTGAGCATGCCGTAGCCACGAAAATGAGGTGAGTTTTTTATCGAGATCGCCTCTTTGTCGCTTTGACTGCTAGCAAAGAACTTAGCTGTCTGCAGCATCACGCCGTCAACTAAGCTCTGATCTACGTCATAGCCGACAAGATAAAACATGCCGACTGAATGACAAGCCGCCTTAATTTCATCACCGAGCTTTTGGGCCTCACTACCTCCATCTTGACCCCGCAGACGGGCAGCAAAATAGGCACTGGCATCAACTATTGGTAGCTCTGGCTTGTTCATCTAAACTGAGCAGGGTTGACCTGACTTCGAACTTGAAGGCGCGGCAGCAGACGGAGGCTGATCCGGCGTGTCTTCGAAAGCAACGCTACCAGACAACTTGCCAGTCCCACGTGCAACAAGATTATTCAGCTCAAGATGGGGGCTAAAAACCCGCACACCCTTATATTTAAATTCTTCGCGAGTTTCATGTTCAGCCCAAGTGGCCACAGCCTTAAAAGCAGTGCGCACTACATCTGATGGCGTACAGCCAGTAGACACGAACCATCGGCGTCCTTCTTGCAATGACGGTTCACCAGTATAGGTACACTTCTCCATCGCTGTAATCCAGATATGGAAGCCACCCATGGTCTCCTCAGTCTGAAATACATGATTGCCAAACTTTACTTCACTCAGGGCAGCATTGACTTGCGACAGTGTGAGCGAACCCTCTAGGCTCTTAACTAGGGCAATACAATGCTTCGTGCCTTCAGCAATATCAGTAAAAATCGGTACACTATGTCGATCGGCCATGGCCCGCACATAGATACGACCACGATTGAGATCGTCAGCTTGCACCGAATCAATCACCGAACCGTAGACATTGGCTTCGGCTTTAATATCTTCCATGACAATGGCAACTGGCTTGCGAGCACCGATTAAGTAAGCTACTTCAGCCACAGAGGCCACACCTCTGGTATCACCATTGATGACAAATAACTGCACCAGGCATTCGTCTTTGCGCCGCATTTCATCGAACTGGTCATCTTCTTTCCAGGCCCCCAACGGCATCTGTGGATTGTGATAAGTGACCCCAGCAGCTTCCATCAAGGGAATCGTGATGTCTGTGCGCCAGGTAGTCAGTCCGCAAGCTCCACCAAGAAATACTTGTTTTGGTTCGTCGGATACTGCCAAGAAGTGCCTCCTTCAGCAAATTAAATAAGATCAAATTAGATCATCTGAGCAGAATGTTAGTGGACACCGCGTCTGCTGACAACAGATCAATACCAGCATCAGTGTGGTGATTACGCAGCTAATTAATCTTCCTTTTCCATAAAAGGGAACGAACTGCTTCTTTTTCAGTCTTTCAGCAGAATGAGAGACTAACTTAAGACAAGAACTAAGAAGTAGGCTAGAAGAAATGAAGCACGGCGGTCAGTCAATAGGTATCAAGATCAGCCCAGAAAATCTCAAACGCTACAAAGACATTGGTTTGCTCCTATTTAAGTATGGCAATTCTGATCTGGTTAAGTATGCTGGTATCGATCAAGCTATGCTTGCAGAAACCACAACTGCTTCAACTGAAGCCCCAGCAAAGGCTACGGAACTAGCAACAGACTTAGAGAAAATGGGGCCCGCCTTCGTCAAACTAGGTCAACTACTTTCTACCAGGCCAGACTTCTTACCGCCAATATATATTGATGCACTATCGCGTTTGCAAGATAACTGCGAACCCTTTGCCTTTGCCGAAGTAGAAAAGACTATCGTCAATGAGCTAGGAGTGCGGCTATCGAAAGCCTTCTCACAGTTCAATCAAGTGCCAGTAGCAGCCGCTTCGCTCGGTCAGATTCACCATGCGGTGATGAGAGACGGAAGAGAAGTTGCAATCAAAGTACAACGGCCAGGCATCCGCGAAAGCATTATTCAAGACCTGCAGATTCTCGGCGATATTGCCGACTTCTACGATGCTCATACCGAGGCAGGTCAGCGCTACGAATACGGTTTGATGCTAGAAGAATTTAGTAAAAGCATTTTAGCTGAGCTAGATTATCGCAAAGAGGCTCATAATCTTGAGACTATGAAAGCCAATTTGCAGGCCTTTGAACTAATAGTAGTACCTGCTCCCATTAATGATTTCAGCTCATCAAAAGTCTTGACCATGGAATTTATCCATGGCAAAAAAATCACCAATGTCACGGCTCTAGAACTACTTGAAATAGATGGCGAAGCCCTAGCTGAAGAGGCATTTGAAGCCTATCTCCAGCAAATTTTAGTAGACGGATTCTTCCACGCTGATCCACACCCAGGCAACGTTTTACTTACTAGTGAAAACAAAATCGGGCTGCTTGATCTAGGCATGGTTGCCCATCTAACTCCTTCGATGCAAAGTCGACTCTTACAGCTAATCTTGGCGATTAGTGAGGGCCGAGCTGATGCAGTGGCCGACACTGCCATAGACATTGGTACTCGCCGAGCCAATTTTGACGAAGTTGCCTGCCGTAAAAAAATTGCCGACCTCGTGCAAGACTGCGGTGGAGCCAATATAGAACAAATGCAAATCGGCCGAGTCGTGCTCGATATCACAAGAGCAGCTGGTGACTGCGGTATTCGTGTGCCATCCGAGCTGACAATGCTGGGCAAGACCTTGCTCAACTTAGATCAAGTTGGCCGGACGCTTTATCCAGCTTTCGATCCCAATGCCTCCGTGCGGCGCCATGCTGCCAAGATTATGCAACAGCGCATGTTCAAAGATGTCTCTCCCGGCCACATGTTCACTAGCATTTTAGAAGCGAAAAACTTTGCTGAGAAATTTCCCTCACACATCAATAAGATTTTAGACCTTGCTGCTAGCAACAAACTCTCAATCAAAGTAATTGATGAGCCTCTACTTGTTGACGCATTTCAAAAAGTGGCAAACAGAATTAGTTTGGCCCTTATTCTCGCTGCACTGATAGTCGGTGCCGCTCTGCTAATGCAGGTCTCAACCAGATTCACTATTTTTGGTTACCCTGGTCTAGCGATTCTATGCTTCATCGCTGCTGCCGGCGGCGGCATTGCCATGGCCATCGAAATTGCCTTTTACGACCAACGGCCACAAAAATTTGGCTCCGACACCACAATCAGGAAGTAATCTTGCTCGGCTCTTTCGATTAGCCCTTCTCCGCAGTCACCAGTCGGTCACGACTTGCGAATATTATTCTTTCAAAGCGTTCAAGACATCCCAAAAACGACTAAGAATTGCGCATTCAGGAAACTAATCAATAATGTATTCAATCCAATATTCCGAGCGCTCTTTCCAGGCGCAGGGGGCGTTGCCACAGGTGAGTGTCACCCTAGAAGCATTTGAGTCTATTTCAATTATGTTGAAACCATCGCGCACAGCGTCGATAGTTTCAGCATATTTTTCCCACTTCTGAATTGGCTTCTTGCACTCGGGACAAATCATCTTCTGATTAGCTATGGCATCTTTGATTTTCTGAAGCGACATGACATCCCCAATTGAATTTTGACTGCCGTTAGCTTACTAGATAGCCCAGAAAATTGTTAAATCCTCAAAAAGCACCTTAAATCCTATACCTGTCAATGTTTCACGTCTTTTTCACGGTCAAAGTCATACTATCGCTACGTTAGCAACCACTCACTCTTGCATTTGTCCGAGGCAACCAATGAGCGTCAAACCCCTAGACCAGCCAGCACAAGCCCCAGAAAAGCAGCTAGACGCCAATCAAGGTACCGTCGACAGCACGCTTGCGAGAGTTGACGTAATGGAGCTGCTAAAACAATACAAACCTGCCGATCCAGGCAAACTTTCCGTCGACATTCCCAGCCTGACGCTATACGGCTGGCAAGATTTCAAGGCAAATAAGCCGGCCGACCAGCTTTCACAGACAAATGATAGAGCTCAGCTTGAAGGCGATCAACTAAAGCCAACAGAACTAACTAAAGAACAGCGCATTGAGACCGCCAAAAAAGCCCTCGAATCGCCAGAAGCTAGCATCAAACAAAAGATGGACGCCATGACGACTATCTACAAAGATGGAGAGAAAGGCAAAGACGGTCGTGTGCAAGTCACCTTAAACGATGGCGGAAAGCCTCGCAACTTTGAAATTGCTAGCCTAGATGCTGGTAAGAACGTACATTTACTGCAGCTTTCGAGCACCGACGCCCAAGGTAAATCTCATCCAGTCTTACGCGCGGTCGAGCGCAATGGTGAAATTGAACAACAGCGCAATAAGAACGGCAGCAAAGCTAGCTATTCTGGCGACTGGTGGACAGCCAACGAAAAAGACAGCACTATTTCTAAATTCAGCCAGAGCGATGCGGTGCTGCCCAATCAAGCAGTGAAGCCAAAAGTCGATACTATTCCAACACCTGACGTTACTCCAAAAAGAGATCAGCAACCTCAGCAAGAAGTAAAACCGACACCTAGACTAGATGTCACTCCTGACAATACAACTACCCTGCCAGAGAAGGGGCCCTTACCAAGACGTCGTCCGGATCCCCCAGCAGAGCAAGAACAACAGACAGAGAGAAAACCCAAAGAACCAGTAATTATTCCCTGGAAGAAGAATGAAGGCGACAATCGTACTGATGGTCAGACTGACACTAGGACTGACCGCCAGGCCGATGTTAATCCAGGTTCGGTACGCTCTATCAGTGAGCTTTCCAAGTTCTACACCCGTCAAGACGACGCCTACAGCTGCTCAGCCTTCGCCGTCGGCATGGCCAAAGCCGATCACCGACTTGGGCGGCCCATAGTACACGGTAGAGAATCGCAGGCACTAAAGGATCTCACACACACAAATGGAATTGGTTACCGCGGCACCCTAGAAACCCTAGCTGGCCAAATGAGACAAACCGGCTTGGAAGCAAAACCTTACAGCTACGGCATGGGCAATGTCGGCGACCAAGCAATGCGCGACCTCAATCGCGAACTAGACAAAGGCCACTCGGCCGTTGCCAAAGTAATCAACCCTCATACAGGTAATCCACACTACATTTATATCGCCGGACGCGATGCCAACGGCAAATACATTCTCGGCGATCCCGATAGAAAGAACACTCAGCACTTCAAGCCAGTATCGCAACAGTACCTGCAAAGAATGATGCAGCCACGTGATGGTTTCGTCGCTACCTGGTAATCACAAGCAACTAATTGTCAGTAGGATTTTTCTGCGATTATATTTTCACTTCGCCCTTATTTGAGGATGTCAGTGAAAGAATTGCCTTTTGGCCATGGAAGAATGGCTTTCTCGCAGGAAACCCTAGCTCTTGTACCCTGCCTACCAGAGACAATGGAGCTGCGCACCAAGCTGCATTGCCTAGATCAAGATGGTCTAGCCGAAGCAGGTTTCTTTGACTTTGAAGATCTAGCAGTAAAACGCAGCGAAAAAGACTTTGTCTGGCTGCATCTCTCTGGCTCGTTAGGCGACGAGTTCTGGAAACACCTCAGTGATTTTCTCGACCTCACCGATGAGCAAAAAAAACTAATTCGCGGCCCGCACAAAGACTCGTTTTACGAAGATTTTCACAACGGCATATTCTGGACTCTGGCTCGCCCCTCAATAACAGAGAAAGTTGACGCCATAGAAAGCATCAACTTCTTCATGGCCGAAAAAGTCTTGATTACAAGACAGTTCAGCCACGACAGCGCCTTCACCATGGTCAGCCACAAACTGCAAGAGAAAGGATCATACTTCGCTAACAATGGTGTCGACATATTAGCCACAGAACTAATTCAAGACGTCATTAATAGCTATGTAGAGCTGCTCAAGCTTGGTGGCACCAGGCTCGAAGAAATACAAAACAAAATTATTCTCAAACCAGGCAAACAAGAATTGGAGATGATCAACCGTGCGCAGCAACTGATTTGGATCTTCCTCAACCAAGTCTGGCCCATTGAAACCGTTCTACTAGCTCTTGAGCGCTCACAAAACCCACTAATGAGCGAAAAAGGCAAAATTCAAATTGGCTATCGCAAAGACGAAGCAGCGGCCGTGATTCGCTTATTTGAAACATATAGAGCGATGTCTTACAACCTTATGGATGTCTATGTCTCAGGCTTGAGCCTGCGCACCAACAAGACCACCACCATTTTGACTATGATTGCCACTTTGTTTTTGCCACCAAGTTTGATAGCAGGAATATACGGCATGAATTTCGCAATCCCTGAAGTACATGCGGCCTTCGGCTATTACTTCTGTCTGCTTCTGATGTTCTGTGTTTCAGGAAGCCTGCTCTTCTGGCTCAAATTCAATGGCCACATAGAACTTGAATAATTGCCTCTAAAATTGCCTTTAAATATGTATGGAGATAACTGTGAGTATCAAGAAATCGCTTAGCCGACTTGCCTACTTCAGCCTAGCCTTGCTTGTGATACTTACAGCGGGACTAGTAACTGTGCTAGTAACTGCAGAAAGCGCCCAAGCGCAATCAGCACTGAGCGGCAAAGGCTTTGTGCAGTCGTTCTACACTTGGTACATTCCAGAAATGACAAAGAACGTACCAGTGCCAAGCAACGAACGCATACTAAAAGTCAGAGCCAGCTCATTCAGCCCAGAGCTTCTAGCAATGCTAAAGGAAGATTTGGTGGAATCGGCCAAAGTGCCAGGTGAGATTGTCGGCCTTGATTTTGACCCCTATATTAACGGCCAAGAAACACCAACACGCTATCTTGCTGGCAAAGTAATTCCGAAAGGCAAAAGCTATTGGGTAGAGGTATTTGACCTGTCAGACGGCAAGAAAAGTAAAGTTCCAGCAGTGATACCAGAAATTAAATTCGTCAAGGGTCAGTGGGTATTCACCAATTTTCACTATGCAAAAACTCATATTCCTGAAAACGAAAATCTAATCAGCATTTTGAAAGCACTGAAGGCAAGCCGACTTAAGTACGACCAAGAACAAAGAGCTAAGTCTCAGAAATCTAAGTCTTCGAAAACGAACCCTTCTAAAAATCAGTCTTCTACAAAATAGATTGACGGTCCTTCGTATTCAATACTCTTTGAAGCAACCAGTGCACCAACTTGAGCTGCGGCCACTGGATTGATATAAATAGTCAAGCCTGCCAGTGCTGCCCCACAGAACGAATCTCCAGCCCCAGTAGGATCAATTACATCTACCACTTCGGCTTCTATGCTTTCATGTTGCACACCGTCAGAGTCAGTGGTATATAAATCGACACCGTCACCACCAGCGGTGACAAATATCAGCTGATACTCTTTCGGCTCAATTGGGACAGTGCCAAACAAAAGATTGGCCTCGTTCTGATTCATAAAGAAAGCATCACTCCCGGCTACTAGCTCACTGACGGTGGCGCTATCAGCGACAATTGCCCGAGCATAGGTGCCAACTGAAATGACTTGATTAGCCTTGACGGCTTTGAGAAAGGTCATAAACTCAAGCTGCCTAGCCGGGCTACTCAGTGCGGCAATATGAGTAATATCAAAATGCTCAGCAACCAAATGACGCAAAGCTTCAGGCTGAAGCAGATGTTCAGCCCCCCAAGAAGCATTGAGTAGAGTGGCGCGGTCGTGACCATGGTGAATAATTTCAAGGGTTGGCATGTGCTCAATCGCTATCTCGGGGCCCACCCAAGTGAGCATAGCTTCTACAGGCTTGAGCAAATCAGGCATAGGTGAAGGCTTTGGCGCAAATAGAGTGACCTCGGCACCGACTTTGGCTGCTGCCAGGGCTGTATATAGACCAGCTCCACCAATTGTCTTGATAGTGCGCCTCTGAGAAGACTTAGAATCACAACCAGCGTTGGAACCAGACTCTAAAGCTGCATCTGGTCCTGAAAGCTCCAAATGCACTGTGTCAAATGAAACACAGCCAACCACAAGAATACGGCTCATGAACAAAACCTATGAAAAGGGTTGACACTTCTTAGACGACCGGTCTAATATTAGCTTGGTACCAACATGGTTAAAGTTGAGCTTCCAATCTAAGCAGTGATGATAAACGAGGCAGTCACGAACAGCAAGAAACAGACCTTCAATTCACTTACTTTGTTGCTTGGTATTTCAATCAGCAGCACGATGGCACAAAAGTAGCAACCAGCAAATAGGGATAAATCGTGAATAAACTAGCAGGCAAACTAGAAGGTAAAGTCGCCATTGTTACTGGTGCCTCAAAAGGGATCGGAGCATCTATAGCCAAACACCTAGCTGCCGAAGGCGCCGCTGTTATCGTCAACTACGCCTCAAGCAAAGAAGGGGCCGATGCCGTGGTAGCAGAAATAGAGAAAGCTGGAGGCAAGGCCGTAGCTGTCAAAGCTGACGTGGCGAAGAAAGCTGAAATTGAAAGTCTATTTGCTCAGGCAATTAAATCGTTTGGCAAGCTAGACATTTTAGTAAATAACGCCGGCCGCTATGAGTTTGCACCAATTGAAGCAGTAACTGAAGATCACTTCCACAAAATGTTTGACCTCAATGTCTTAGGTCTAATACTAAGTGCCCAAGAAGCAGTCAAACACTTCGGACCAGATGGTGGCAACATCATCAACATCAGCTCAGTAGTAAGTTACCTTACTCCGCCATACGGCTCAGTCTATAGCGCTACCAAGGCAGCAGTTGATGCGGTCACAAAATCGCTGGCCAAAGAACTAGGACCAAAGCAAATTCGAGTTAACTCAATTAACCCTGGCATGGTAGAGACAGAAGGTCTTGCTGCAGCCGGTATGACTGAAGGGGATTTCCGCAATAAAATAGTGGCCGATACACCACTTGGTCGCATTGGCCAGCCAAAAGACATTGCTACTGCCGCTGTGTTCTTCGCTTCATCCGACTCAGCTTGGATCACTGGTGAGACATTGGTAATTGCTGGCGGCCTTCGCTAAGAAAATTTGACTAGGAGAAGAAATGGCTAAGCAAGTATTTGTCACGGGTGTAGCAGGATACATAGGTGGTTCTGTGGCCGCTAGGCTTGTCAAAGCAGGCTACAAGGTTAAGGGACTGACTCGCCTAGAGGCAAACAAAGACAAACTCAAGGCCATTGGCATCGAAGCCGTCATAGGCGACCTCGGCGATATTGCACTGGTGACAAAGCATGCTCAAGAAGCAGATATCGTCATCGATGCTGCCGATTCAGACAATGAAGAGGCCGTAAAAACTTTTCTTGAAGCGCTTAAGGGCAGCGGTAAGATTTTCATTCATACTAGTGGCTCAAGTATCGTTTCAGATCAAGCCAATGGTGAACCCAGCGAAAATATCTTCGACGATCATCTATACGAGCCAGGCAGTACGTTTAAGCCCGACACACAAAAGCAACCTAGAGTAGACATCGACAAGCTTGTGCTAGACGCCGCCAAAGACGGTATCACAAGTATGGTTATCTGCCCCTGCCTAATTTACGGCAAAGGCTCGGGAATTAAGCCAGAGAGCCAGCAAATACCTAATTTGGCAAATGAAGCTCGCCAAAGTGGAGTAGCTAAATGTATTGGCCGCGGCGAAAATATTTGGTCAACTGTTCACATAGATGACCTGACTGAGTTGTATCTAAAAGCCATTGAAAAAGGTCAAGCAGGGTTATTTCTCTTCGCCGAGAATGGCGAAATTACTTTCAAAGAAATAGCGCAGACAATCAAAGAGGCTCTCAATCTCAAAACCGACATACTGGAATGGCCTGTGCAAGAGGCAATAGATAGCCTAGGATTTGGCACTGCTGTCTTTGGCCTTGGTTCAAATTCGCGCATACGTGGAGTGCAAAGCCGCGAGCTTGGTTGGCAGCCATCTAGAAAGAACGTCTTAGAAGATGCCCAGCGAACTTGCAATGCTTTGACAGCAGCAGCTAAGTAGCAAGAAATACGTCTACTGCTACTTCTGATGCTGCTACTGCCACAATTACCAATAATACTCAGGTAAAGATAGATCAGCTTGACAGAACTAGACGACCGGTCTATTATAATAGTATTGTCCAAGAAACCCAGACAAACCACTCGCCAACGAAGCAAGCTTTCACCTTGCTAGCGGCTGCTATACAGTGAGGAATCATAAAATGTCAGAAGAAAATATGTCAGAAAAAAACAACAGTCTAGTCAATCAATACATCGCCGCTGGCGATCCACTCATCTCAGAAGGCTGCGTCGTAAACCTTTCCCATTCGCAAGATCCACTAATTCGCAGAAGAATAGCTGAGAACCCCTCAACCCCTCTGCCAATTTTGCTTAAACTATTAAACGATGAGCACAGCGAAGTGCGACTGGGTGTATCGTTCAATCCACTAGTACAAAGACCAATTTTGGATGAACTAGTGCACGACAGCAGTGTCGATGTGCGCTACGGTCTAGCCGAAAACCCTACCCTGCCGCTCGACCTAATACAAGAACTAATTGAAGACGAAAACCCCTATGTGGCTCAGCGCGCGCGAAGAACGTATAACCGCTTGGCCAGTATCTCTTGGGCAGCTTAAGAACCTGCAAATGGAGCGAAGAACATGTTAAAGCTTGTAAAAAATCAAACTGAAAGTACTTTTACTGTAGACGTTCTACAGACCAGCAGACTAGCAGTCGTAGACTTTTGGGCACCATGGTGCGGCCCCTGCAATCAAATGGCACCAGTAGTAGAGGCATTCGCTGAAGACCAACCAGACATTGCCGTCTTCAAAGTCGACGTTGATCAAAATCCGAATCTATCGAAAACCTATAAAATTCAGTCGATTCCAACCATCATTCTTTTCGAAAACGGCAAAGAAAAGAATCGTCTAATCGGCAGCGTCGGCAAACAAGCCCTTTTAGATTTAGTTGCTCAGTAAGAAAATTGAGCAAAGGAGACACTAATGAGTAACGTCGCAAACCGTCATCCCATTCCCCCAGAGATTCGCAAAGCCTGCCTAATCTTAGGTCTGCGTGCCGAAGATGTCAGCACCGAGAAGGTCATGCATACCTGGGAAAAGAAACTGCTGCTCGCCAGCGAACAAGAAAATGTCGACGATGACACAGCATGGTTTATGAACTCAGCCAAAGATGCCCTAGTAATTTGGCTTGAGGCTACATCATAGAAAAATCCGAATCAGAGTTGCCACCATGCTATAGATAAATGTAAGAGTGATTATGGCAGGAAACAAACTACCTCTATAAATTGCCCAGGCAGCTAGATAACCGCTGTATAACAAAACAAAAGCAGAAAGTACATTGAGAACGTTCGGTGAAATATAACAACCCGGCTGATAGACAATTGAGAAGTTATTGACACTGAAGTTTATATTGATATTGAGATTGAGACCAATCCAGGCAATCGCTCCTAAATTGAAAGCTAATGTGCCTAATCTACCTGCAGACAATGAGGCCAGCATTACCTGCAGGCTCTGGTCTTTTGTTTCAACATGCAAATTTCCTTCACTCATAACGACCGCCTAAAGTCACTGAGCGCAGTTTGCAAATGCGGCAGGTCTGGCCAATCTAAATTGTGCCTTAAGCCATCTATGATCACCAATTTCTTTCGATCACTGGCCTTATCGTAAAGAAGCTTTGCATAAGCCACCGGAAAGGCAGCATCTTCTGTTCCATGAACAATCAAAAGTGGTGCATGGTCATTGCTCCTCACCGCAGAAATGCAGTCAAGATCCGGAAACCATACCTGCGGATAGAGCCAGGTAAACCACAATCGATCATGAGCAGCCCAAGTCAACGAAGGAAAACCAGACTGCAATACGATGGCACGAACAGAACGAACTTTACTTAGCTCAGCAGTGACTCCACAGCCAAGCGACTCACCATAGGCAACAATCTGAGACGATGGAATGTGCTCAACATTCACCAAATAATCGTAAGCACTTACAGCATCATCAACGACGCCTTTTATAGATGGACTACCTTGTGAACAGCCATATCCCTGATAGTCGTATAAGAAGACCGAGAATCCAGACCGAAGAAGAGCTTCTGCCAAGATAGTCCGGTGGCTTAAATTTCCAGCATTACCATGACTAACAAGCGCAATAGGCGCAGCTGGATTAAGGATGAGGAAACAACCAGTAAGGCGACTGTTCGCCTTGTTGTTGATATTGACGAGCCTAATAGAGGAACACAACCGCGACAAAGGCTCAAAGCGCGACACTAAGCTATCAGCCTTGCAGGCCTCCGGAAAGAACAGAAGCTTTTGGTAAAGCGGTAAAGCGACAAGGGGCGAGAGTGCCAACCACAAACAAGCGACAAGGGCTAGCTGATAAGGCCATGAAAATCGCTGTCTGCTCTTCGTCATAAAGTCATTTACCCGCAAGACTATTAACTAGTCAAGATCTATCAATTTTGAAACAATTGTTGCTCATAGACGTCTGAGCAAAAAACTCAAATATATGAATTGGAGCAACAATGGCAAATAAAGCGAAAATTCTTTGTTTTGCAGGGTCGCTAAGAGCCGACTCTGTTAACAAGAAGCTGGTCAAAATCGCAATGCAAGGGGCAAAAGATGCCGGTGCTGACGTTACCTATATCGACCTAAAAGACTACCAACTGCCAATCTACGACGAAGATATTGAGACAACAGTGGGTATTCCAGAAAATGCCGTCAAGCTAAAAGAGCTGTTTCTTGCTAACAACGGCCTACTCATGGCCACACCCGAGTACAACAGTTCTGTTTCGGCCGTCTGGAAGAACACCATCGATTGGGTTTCCAGATCGGCCAATGGCGAACCCATGCTGCACTGCTATGCAGGCAAAGTAGCAGCAATCATGAGTGCCTCGCCAGGCCAATTAGGCGGTCTGCGTTGCCTCACACATGTGCGCTCAATTTTGGAAAATATTCAAGTGATGGTAATACCAGATCAATTCGCTCTGCCGATGGCTTACAGCGCCTTCAGTGTTGACGAAAGTAAGCTTGTGGACGAAAAGAAAAACGAAACTGTGATCAAGATTGGTGAGAAGCTAGCCAATGTTACAGCTAAGCTACTAGTATAGAGCCAGCTACATCTTGAACAAATTATCGCTGATACCAATGTTTGTTTTGACATTCATCCAAGTGCTAGAACAAGGGTCTTTATAGTCATAGTCGTCCCAACGCACAGGCAAATTGGTTTTAGGGTCAACAAAAACCCGCTTCAAAACGGTCTTAGGATCGCTTGCTTTGAAAATTTCGAGAACGAGAGTTGGTTGGCTCACCCCTGGTGCAGCCACGGCCTTGTCACTGACACGAGCCAATTGTCCTTGTTTTAGTCGATCGCGCAAAACATTGCTCAGTGAAACAAAATCAGAATCTTCCATACGATCGCCATTGGCAGCATCGAGCTGTTTATCAGATGGCTCCATTGTCAAAGTGACAAACTTGATCAGGCCACCAGCATGGGCACGAACTTTGCCGTCTTTACCGAGCACTGCTACAGATCCTTTTTTATAGTCACCGATTTCTTCTAACCGCATAAGTTTCGGTTTCTTGAAAAATAAATTGCCCTTCTCCGAAATGGTCTCCCCCTTCTTAAAAGTAATAGTCTCAAAAACTAGCGAATAGTCATTGAGCTTCTGCGCGTCAGCACACATGGCAGCGATAAGGGCCTGTCCATCTTTCATTGCGGGCAACATCGGCCCAGACTGGTTGAAATTTTCAACCTTATATTCTTTGGCCCAAGCAGGCAAAAGAGCCAGTGAACACAATAGAAAGGCGGCTGACAAGCAGGCAGTCTTCAGACCAAAGTTAGACATCTAGATAACCTCGCAGAGCAAGGCTATTTTACTCTAAATGTTGCCACCATAGCGTCTAAAGAACTCAGGAGTTGGTCTCATGAAGCGCAAATTGCGATAGCGACCACCATCTTCAGGAACATTGAAAGTATGATCGTTCGCTCCCCGCAGCGATCCATCAGCACTGACAGCGGTGACAATGAACGAATCGCCTTTGTTAACGCCACCATGGCGCTTAGTGACATGACGGTTCCAATCACGCACACCATAGTCGCCAGGCCGCACTTCATCGCGGGGCACTTCGTGAAACAGGCCGCTCTCCTTGAGCATTCGCCCCTGTTCAGTGGCAATCGCCGGTGGCAGATGAAATCCTAGCTCCTTAAATGTCAGCCGCGGCCCCTTAGCGCAATCACCAATGGTTCCCAAGCTACGGGCAATACGCTTGGCAGCATCGGCCAAATCGTGGCCAAACTGTTTCATAGCCCGAGCCAACATGCCACCATCTCCTTCACTAGCAGCCTTATCACTGCTGTCTTCTGGCAGTCTATCGCGCTCTGGCCGCTGGCGATCTCTACTTGCAGGTTGGCGTTCGGCAGGCTTTTCCCTATCACCTTGCTCCGGACGTGCTGCGCGCTCTCGCCTCTCCTGTCTTTCAGGAGTCTCATGTCTTTGCGGCATCTCGCTCCGCTCTCTGCGCTGAGAAGCTCTTCCTGGCTGCTGTGGTCCATCAGTGTCAGGAATGTGCAGTTTCATACCTGGAGGAATAGAATGAGGATTGCGAGCCAATCTAGGATGCTCTTCAGCGTTTGCTTTGATGATTGACTGTATTCGTTTAGAAATCTGAGTATTAGAAGCAGAATCACCATTGGCAGTGAGCGACTCTTTGGCTATGCGCCACAGAGTGTCGCTATTGGTGACCACATGCTCGTGGCCAGCCTTGGCTGTAGGGGATTTGTCTGGCTTGAAATCATGGGTATTACTATCAGTGCCATTCACTTTCCATATATTAGGAATGTCCAGGGTGTCTTTGGTTGGCAGATTAAAACCATGGCCCAACAATCTGTTGGGCTGATCTAAGCGATAGGGCTGCAAGACATCGTTGCTAGGTGTATCAACCCGCTGACGGCGATTTTCAACTGAATCGGTGGTTTCTCTTGACACTTTAGAACTCTAGTAAAAGACAGGGATACCCGGCTAAGCCATACGCTCAGATGATAAGTGTCTAAGAAATTAACAGGGCCGGGGTGAAAAACTCGTGAAATCGTCAGAGCCAGCGAAAGCACGATTCTTGATAGTTCATATATGAGCCCAGCAACCTCAAGGAAGCCCGGGAAGAAAGCTACAATTAACAACTATGAAAACCATCGATTCAAATACCATTGATAAAGGCCAGTTGCTTCAAGCAGGCCTAGACGTTGACTGCATCAAGCGACTGTTTGCCAGACTGGAAGACGATGTCGCTGCTTGCAAATATCCTGGCGCCTCGATTGCCATGGCCCGCCACGGGCAGGTGGTAGTCAGTGGCAATTTTGGTCAAGCTCGACTAGCAACCAGTGAAATGCCTGCTCAAAGAGCAGATAGCAACACACTTTGGCTGCTCTACTCGCAAACCAAGCCAATCACCTCATCTGCTATCTGGCTCTTAGCAGAACGCGGTGAACTGAGCCTGCACACGCCAGTTGCTTACTATATTCCTGAATTTGCTACACACGGCAAAGAGAACCTCACCGCTTATCACTTACTGACGCACCAAGCAGGCTTTCCCAATGCCATGGTGCCAGAAGAAGCCTGGGCCGATCATGAACTGCTGCGCCAATCAGTCTGTGACTTTACTCTCGATTTTGAGCCTGGTAGCAAGGTCTTCTACCACTCATATGCGGCCCATTGGGTACTTGCTGTCTTAATAGAAGCGATCACAAAGAAAGATTTTCGCCAGTTCATTGGCGATGAAATACTCAAGCCCCTGGCACTCAACGACTTTTATGTAGGAGTACCAGAAAGCCAGCAACATCGCTTGGCTGGTGCCTATCATTGCCCCGACGCCAATCAAAATACAAACCATTTAGCCGACATCAATTTTGATAAAAAATCGTTCTACCAATCGGGTATGCCAGGAGCCGGCGGCTATGCTAGCGCATCGAATGTAGCCCTTTTCTATCAAATGCTGCTGGGCCTAGGTACGCTTCACGGCACAAGATTGCTCTCACCACATATGGTGCAATACGCCACCCGTAACCATACAGAAGATCGCATTGACCATTTCTTTGGAGCACCAATGCATAGAGCCATGGGCGTGCACGTGAGGGGAAATACACCGACTATTCGCGGGCTAGGTAGCACAGCCACGCCTGAGACATTCGGTCATGGCGGCGTTGGCACTTCATATAGTTTTGCCGATCCAGCAAGCGGCGTCTCTTTTACTTACCTGACAAATTCAAGGCTGACTGAACCCACTCACTCAAAGAGACTAGATGAAATTGTCACCATGGCTCATGCAGCTATCAATTTGATTTAAGCCGTCAATGGAAAAGCTGACACCACAACCACCAGCAAAAGCACACGCAAAACCACAAATAAGTATCGTTGGTTTCGGCCGTTTCGGTCAGCTGTGGGCTTCGATAATCAAGTCAGACTTTCAAGTAAAAGTTTACGACCAGTCAAAAGCAGTACTAGAACATGCTACTAGCCTCGGGGTAGAAGCAGCGCCCCTAGAAGAGGCGCTGGCTGCCGGTGTCATTTTTTACTGTGTTCCGATTTCAGAGTTTGCCACAACTATTGCTCACCATGCCACTCTCTTTAAAACCACAAGCACCAGCAAAGTATTAATAGACCTGCTATCGGTCAAGGTGCATGCCAAAGAAATTTTCACAAAAGAACTACCAGAAAATATCGAGGCAATGCTCTGCCATCCTCTCTTCGGCCCTGACAGCGTTAACGAATTTGGCCTAGCAGGGCAGCGCATTGTTATCGAGCAGTTTCGCACAGGCGATCAAAACTTCAATTTCTGGAAAAACTATTTCATCAGTCTAAAATTAGAAGTATTAGAAATGACGGCTGAAGAGCACGACCAGCAAATTGCCTCTAGTCAGGCGCTCACACACCTAGTTGGTCGCATATTGAATAAAATGAATTTTTCGGCAAGTAAACTTGATACAAGTAACAGCCGAAAGCTCCTAGAAGTTACAAAACAAGTAGGCAAAGACGAATATCAGCTCTTCCTCGACATGCAGCGCTATAACCCTTACACAAAGGCCATGCGCGAACAATTTGCCCAGGCCCAAGCTGATTTAGACCAGCAAATCGACGCCTCATGACAATGAGGATGAATATCAAACCTCTTAGTATGCGCTACTCTGTACAACAAAACAGAGTGCAACAAAACAGAATACAACCGAACTAAAGAATCACTATGAAACCGCTGAGAAAAAAGAAAAAAATCAAGGTCGCTAATCCGCCTAAAAATAAGCTAGTGAAGCCAGTCGAGCTGCCAGCTCACATAATTTCGCATAGCAAGGCCACCATGGGCCGGCAAGAAGAGCAAGCAGCCTCAAAAGTCGTGCACTCGGGCTATGTTGGTAGCGGTACAGAAATTGCCAAGTTTGAGTATGAGTTTTGCAAATTTCTTGGACTGGCAGAAGGTCACGCAGTCTTACTTTCAAGTGGAACAGCGGCACGTTACCTCGCTCTTTGGGCACTATCAGCCGAGAACAAAGAAGTAATTGTTCCAGCCTACTCATCAGGCTTGCGCAACGCTGTAGCACTAGCTAAGGCCAAAGCAGTTTTGATTGATAGTAGCGACGGGCCAAATATTGATTTAGTGGCAACCGCTAAAAGCAATGCCACAATTGCTCTCATTCCTCACATGTTTGGTCTACCGGTAGACTTGGCCAAATTACTTGATCTTAGAGCGGGGCGCGAACTGAAGATAATCGAAGACTGCTCTCAGGCACTAGGTGCCAAGATCTGCACTAAGCTTGGCACTAAGATTGGCGCAAATAAAAGTCTGGAAAACGTTGGTCTAATCGGCGACATAGCTGTCTACTCATTTAGCACTGACAAAGTTATCAGCACAGGCGGACAAGGCGGCATGCTAGTTTCGAAGCATACTGATCTAATCGAGAAAGTAAGAAACTATAGAGATCACAATTGCCAGGCCTCTTTCAATTTCAACATAACTGACATGCAAGCCGCTATTGGGAGGGTACAGCTAGAGAAGCTGACAAAACTAATGGCAAGGCGCGAAGACATTTTTGACGCCTACAAAGAAGCTGGTTTTGATATTTTCGACAACTGCGATGCTAACGCTGTACCGGTTAGGCAAGGGGCAATTCTTAAAAGCAAGATCGCCGCTGCCGTTATTGAGCAGCTAAAACAAGCTTGTGTTGAGGCCATTGTACCCGTAGATAAAGTTGAATCAGATTTAGCAAGCACACTACCCCAAGCCACTAAACTCAGCCTATCAACAGTGTCTCTGCCGATTTATCCCCATCTAAGCAACGATGAAGTGCGCGAAATTATTGAGCAAGTGCGCGACGCCCTAGAAGCGTAACTAGCGATTGGCCAATAGCCCAGCCATCATTGGCGAAGCAGACATTAGCCAAGCTTAACCTAGCAAACGGAACCAAAGCCCCCTGTGGCCTGTCAACTACAAGCGAGAAACAAGACAGTTCTAGTCTGTCTCTCAATTGATTTGTTTACCGGATATCGTTTATGACTATTTTTCAACGCCCTAACGGGTACTCTTTGGCGTGCAAAATTTCAATTATTGGCACCGTAGTAGCTTCTCTACTTTCTGGAGCACCAGCCCTAGCCTCTAGCGGAGCTGAACTACAAAAACTCTTTGGTGGCATCGCCTCGTGGTACGGAGGCAGCTTTCATGGCCGCAGAACCGCATCTGGTGGCATCTACGACATGAACAAGCTAACCTGCGCCCACAAGACACTACCTTTTGGCACAAAGCTTCTGATCTTCAACCCTCATAACGGCAGAAAAGTAGAAGTGGTTGTCACTGATAGAGGGCCTTACATCGGCAAGCGTGTAATCGACTTATCAAAAGCCGCAGCTGACAAACTGAACATCAGTGGTATTGGTCATGTTATCTGCTTCATTGGCAAAATAACCAAGCACGAACCGACACTGAAAGAATTGCCACCAATAACTGCAGCCTATGTTTTGCATGGCGAGCTAGCAACTACTCAACGACCTCTAGAAATTGCTAGCCAAAATTAGCGACAAAAACGCAGCGCAAAATCTTACTGCTCTGGTGCCTTTTCGGGGAAGTTAGAGCGCAACATATAGAAGTTGCGACCCGGCAGACCTTTCGGGCCTGTGGTAGCCCGGCCTTCCAAAAGGTGACCTTGAAACACAAGCACACCGCTGTCATTTCCCACTGGCAGTTCGGTGGTTTGCCCCTCTAGCACTAGGCTGCCTGGTTGCAGTAGAACTAAAAGCCCTTGCTGCACCAAAGCCGCTGCAGCCGCAGGGTCTTGGCTCTGCATCAATTGAAGCAAGTACTTCTTATCTAAAGCAGCTGGGGTCGCAATTACCCCAGGTTTAGGCGAAAACACCAAACCACTGAGAACACAACCAAATTTGCCCCGAGACGGCTTGCTAACTCCAAATGACTTGAGCTCGCCATCGCGTAAAACAGCTATATGAGCAGAATTACCAGCCGCCTTAAATTGCACAACCGCACCAGGATAATCGACTACGGGTTCATCATTAACTGCCAATAAACGATCGTAAAGCTGCACATCCTTTATGCCTTCGGGCACTTCGGCGCTCAAATAGCCCACGACATACACAGGGGTGTGCACCACTGAAGGTGATTGAAACTCCATTGCCACCAACTTCCAACCCAATAAACCAGAGCGTTGAAAAATGAATTTGACGCCCTGTCCTGAATACTTCTGACCCAAAAAAGAGACGAATTGATCGAGACTAACATAGTCATTGGCACTTACTGAATTAGGCTCAACTTCAGGGGTAACACCAACTGTTTGCAAGTCACTGGCACCATCTGCATTTGCCTGTGAACCAGCCAATCCAACGCTACCAGTAACGAGATTGCTACACTTAAATAAGTTTGTCAGACCCGCTGGGCTGACGGCCATATCGATAATTTCAGCGTCAACCAGTTGACCTTTTACACTCTGTTTAACAGCTGCAAAATCAATCAGACGAGACAACTTAGCCTGATCGCCGTTGGCCGCAGCAGCCTTGAGATCATTAACAGCAAAATAAGGTGAAGCAAACCAAAATGCCAAAATACAATTGAGCAATAGAAACACAACAATGAGCACGAGAGTTATTGGTCTTGTTGATCGTGCTTTGGTCGCTGGTGCAAAAGATGGGGTTGCAAATGAAGGGGTTGCCAAATAAAAAAGCCTCAGTAAGTCTGTAATAGTTAAATTGCATTGAGTGACTAAATTATCTTGAGTAATTAATATCTTGAGTAATTAATATCCTGAGTACTCTAGCAGCTCGAAAGCCGCTTGCAACATTAACTGGCCAATTCTCACTTCGCTTTGGCCACAGCCAAGCCTTTCCAGCTAGTCGTATACTCAGGGCTCTTAAAATTGCAGCGGTTCTGCCAACTATGGTTTTGCCCTTCGGCAGCAAGATAAAGAGTACCGCGGCCCATGGCCGAATTCGTAGCATCCATCAACTTCATCAACTTCTCAGAACGACTGTTGACTGCTTCTGCTTGAAAGAGCGAAAGCTGTCGTTCGTCGGCATTACTTAAATCAAGCAGACTAACGCCAGCCTTCTGATAGGCATAGCCACTGCGATAAATCTGCTTAAGGGCTCGACTGGCGGCAGTAAGCAAAACCATAGTATCGTCGGTTGGATGGCTCAAGGTGACAGTAGCTGTCTGAGCATACTGCTCACTGCCCTCAGCAAATTTGTTAGTTCTTATATAAACTTCCAGCGCCCCAGCCAGCGATCTGTCTGCTCGCAACTTCAATGCCGCCTTAGCCATATAGCTAGCAACCGCTTGTTCTAAGTCAGCAAGCTCAAAAACATTCTTGCCAAAAGAGCGGGAAGAGACAATCTGTTTGCGAGCAGAAGCAATTTCGGACATCTCAAGACAAGACTGACCCCGCAGTTCTCGCACAGTTCGTTCAATGACAACACTAAATTGCTTACGCATCAAATCAGGCGAACTATTTTTCAATTGCAATACTGTATTAATGCCAATTTGCTCAAACTTCTGCGCCAGTTTGCGACCGATTCCCCAGACTTCGCCCACTTTAAGAGTAGCGAAGATTCTATCGCGCTCGCTTTCACTCAAGGCTGAAAAATCGAAAACTCCGCCACAATCGCTGCGCGTTTTTGCCGTAAAGTTGGCTAGCTTAGCCAAGGTCTTGCTTGGCCCAATACCGACACAAACCGGGACACCAGCACATTGTTTAATGGTCTCTTTGATTTGTCTAGCGCGACTCAACCGATCTGGTATGCCACTAAAATCAAGGAAACATTCATCTATCGAATAAATTTCTTGACTAGGACTAAACCCACTAAGAATGCTCATGATGCGAGCAGAGAGATCGCCATACAAAGCGTAGTTTGAAGACAAAGTGACGATGCCAGCACTCTTAACCAGAGCACTAATTTGATAAAGAGGCACCCCCATCTTCACACCGAGGGCCTTGGCTTCACTCGACCGTGATACAACACATCCGTCGTTATTTGAAAGCACAACCACCGGCTTGCCCTCAAGCTTAGGGTTAAACAAGCGCTCGCAAGAAACATAGAAATTATTACAGTCGACTAGAGCAAAGAGCTTTTGATCTGCCATTTCAAGCTCCTCCCCTAGAGCTCATGTATGACATTGGTGACTGTACCCCAAATCTCGAAATTAGCATCGCCGCCGATTTTAATTGGTGGATAGTCAGCATTCTCGGAGGCGAGAGTAAAACGCTCACCATCGCTCAATTCAATTAATAATCGCCGTACAATCAGTTCACCATCAAGGACAGCAACTACTACTTTCTTGTGTTGAGCCTTTAGCGATCGGTCAACAACAATTAAATCACCGCTATGAATGCCAGCACCAATCATCGAATCGCCTTCAACACGCAAGAAGAAAGTAGCCTCTCTATGTTTAATCAAAAGACTATTGAGGTCTAAGCGCTGCTCAATATAATCGGCAGCCGGTGAAGGAAAACCACCCGAGCGACGGTCTGAACTGTTCGACGAGCCTGAACTATCAGAGAAATCACTACCGGTCACTGCATTTCCGCCAAGCCATATTTACGTATGGTGATATCCTAGCACAAACGCCCCTCTCTTGTGCTTCTAAACACTTGTGCTGCCAAACACTTGTCCACCCAAGCAATTGACCACCTTAACTATTGACCCCACCGGCCACAGATCGCATAATCTACAGTTTTCAAACCAACCAAATCATTAGTGCGAGGCCCAATGACCAGCGTTCCCCAAATTAATCGCTGCATTTTACTGGCGGCAACGGCTATGTCTATATCTATATCCATAGCCAGTGCCCTGACCTCAGCTAACCAGCTGGCAGCGAAAGCTCAGGCAGCAGACCAACCTAAGAAAGAAAACGCAGCCAAGCCCGCCACAACTTCCACTAACACCATAAACGACTGGAAGAGCAAAGAAGAACAAGCCGAAACTAGCTTTATCGGTGGCAATTTCACTGAAGCTGAGAAGCAGTGGCAAGAGGCAATTGCCCTGGCAGAAAAAGACAATTCTCTCAATCTGGCAGAAACTCTGAACCAGATGACGCACCTCTACATTAAGCAGAAGCGCTATGACGAAGCTAGAGCGAGCTTGTTAAAAGCTCTGGCAATTAGAGAAAAAGAGCTAGGAAAAAATAGCGAGAAAACAGCAGAGACTCAAGGCAACCTCGCCCTGGTCGAGCACAAATCGGGCCATGATCTAGAGGCCGAAAAGCTATACAAACAAGTGATAGAAACCAAACGACAAGCCAAAAGTGCCTCATCGCTAGCCATAACCCTGACCAACCTAGCCAATCTCTATGGCGAAATGAAAAGACTAGACGAAGCAAAAGTTCTATACCTAGAGGCACTAGAGATTGACAAAAAAGCATATGGAACAGATCACAAAGAGTCAGCCCAAGATCTTTTCAACATTGCTGCCATGTACTATCAACACAACTACAACAAAGAAGCAATTGATTACTTCAAACAAGCTGAGCTAGTCTATACCAAGCTTGACGATGCCCCAGACCGAGTCAAGGTCTACCACTATTTGGGCCTTTGCTACGCCGAAGAAAACCAACATGCTGAAGCAATTGACGCCTACAAAAAGGCCTTGCAAATTCATACCAAATTAAAAGGGGATAAGCACCCTGACACTTATGTGCACCAACTTAATCTGGCTCGTAGCCTTGATCACACAGGCAGCATTGAAGAAGCTGAAAAACTCTACAAAGACGCTGTTGGTGCCGCTACTGAAAATCACCGCAGTGCCAAAATCAAATTAGTTGAATGTACTCTAGAGTATGCACACTTCTTGAAGCGCCACAACCGCTCAATAGAAGCAGAAAAAATGCTAAAAGAGATTCTTCCCACTTACGAAACCCTCTCAGCTAGCGATAGGCGGCAGCTCTACGAACTACCAAGGGCTTATTCAGACTTGCTCAAAGAATTGAAGCAAGATAGTGCAGCCGATGCCATGGCACGCAAACACTTAAATGTCTTTGGTCCATCCAAACCTCATCATACAAATCAATAACTAAAGGAGTCAGAAATATGCAACTGACTGCTGAAGTCAAAGACGATAACTACACCGACTTGCCTCGACAACAAGAAGCAATTTATGCAAAATCAACTGACACACTTTTGCGAGCTGATGCATCAACAGGCAAACACTATTACGATTTGAATGCGGCGGCAAAATCTTATTCAGGCCCCTGGCTCTTTGGCCGCCAACACATTCAAGTATCAGTACAAGGAATGAACGCTCAGTGGATGCAGTGGTGCCCAGTACCGGCAGACATCCGCGACAATGTCATGATGCGCGGTAATGTAATTTATCAGAACCCGAACGGCACTTACCGCACATCTAGCGATGTCTACGAAGGCGTAATCGAATCAGAACACGGCTTTGAAGGAGGTCGTTATTTTGTCGGCCGCACTCAACATACTTTCGTCGGCAACAATCTACCTGGTGGTAGGCTACAAGTTGTAGCCAATATCAAAATTCATTTAAATGAAAGGCTGCCCTACAACCCCATGATGCCCCAATCTAATTCACCACCAGCGCAGTACTCACAAGAGAGAATGGCGTCAACTCCTGCCAGCTACGGTCAAGCGCTATCACAGCCCCAAGGCAACATGGTAGATGCCAACTATGGTTCAACAGCAAATAACTACAGCGAAGCCCAATATGGCGCAAGGGATACTTCAGGTGGAGCCGACAGCGGTTTCTAAAGAAATAGAGTAATGTACTTAAATTGACGATTAGGAGTTTTATGATGTCACGCTTTTTCACGACCTTGCTCACACTGCAGCTGCTGATAGTTGTCGCTAACCAACCAGCCCAAGCCGAAGGCTACGTCACTGGTGGCTTGAAAAAAGGAACAAAAGTCACAGTTGGTGGGGTAAAAAAGGGCGCCAAGGTGACAGTAGGTGGAGTCAAGAAGGGTGTTGATGTCACCGTTGGTGGCACTAAAAAAGGCCTTCGTTCAACCAAAAATTTCTTCAAGAAAGTGTTTTAATTAGGCAGCCATTAAGTCGTCATCTTCGTAAATACTACTAGTATTGAAGAAAGGGGCAACAAGAGCAGCTGGCTGTTCTTGAGCTGGAACTTCAGCAGGAAGCTCAGGAACCAGTTCTAATGTCTCTGGAGCAGCAGGTGTGGGGTTTGTAGCATCTGTTGCTTCAGGGTAGATACCGGCATAGGGATCGAACTCAGTATTAGCGCCTTGGCTATACTTAGCCTCAATTTCTTGGTAGCTCTGAGCCTTGCCACGGTCGAGATCGGTGAGGTGTATATTTCCATCTTCAGTGCTCTTGAGATAATCATACTGAGATTGCATCATCTGCAAGCCAAGTCTCTCATTGTCAGTCAAATCGCTGCGGTTAAGAGTACTGTTGATGTCATAGAGAGTAGCTGACGGTTTCGAATAGGTACCTCTTGGTGTGAAATGTTCCGTGGCGCGCTCGAAGCCCTGGCCCATAAGAGCATAACTAGTATCGATACCAAATTTTTCTAACTCCATCTGTTTAGCAGCTTCTGGTGACAATGCCGGAACAGTTGTGTCCGTTGGAACAGTTGTCTCTGGGACAGCCGTGTCTGTTGGAACAACCGTATCTGCTGGAACAGCGGTCTCTGTTGGAACCGAAGTCTCTGCTGGAATCGATGTGTCTGATGGAACAGTGGTGTCGGCTGGAACAGTTGTCTCTGGGATAGCAGTATCTGTCGACTCTGGTGCAGCGAAACGGCTGCTCTCACCTCCTTGAATTTTGGTTGGAATATTTATCTCATCGCCCACTTGAAGCTGAGCAAAACTGCGGCCATTACTGGTCTCAAGCTCTTTAATATAGTTGGCAATTTGATTGTCGGTTGGCTGCTCGACACCTTGCGAAGTAAGAATATCATTGGCGATTCTCCAGCATGAGTCACCGCTGACAACAGTGTATTTGCCTGAGCCATCAGCAGCCAGTTCAGCAGTACGACCACTTTCACCAATTGGTTGCGATACTAAGTCGGTTGCCAAAACCTGTTGATTTTCAGGATTACTTGCATCTAGTAAAAGTGTCTGTCCTTGATCATCGCGAGCAATTAAATCTTTGCCGTCCAAGCCGATGATAGATAGATTAGCGAGAGAGCCATTAGCATGCAGTGCCTCTGTGGCCTTGGCCAAATCCTCCTGTACCAAACCGGGGCGATGAGCATGCGAGCTCATTAGCTCTTGTGCCAAATCGCTCAAGTTATTTGTCTTCGGAGCCTCTGCCCAATTTTCTGTCGCTGCATAGGTTTGATTGGCAACGCTCGCATCGCTAGCAGTTTCAAGATTGGCCATTGTCTTCTCCTCGGTTGCTCGTCACCCTCATGTCGACAAGGTAACACCGCGAAGTAGACATCAATTAGACACACGGTAAAAGATAGAGTGAATTGAACCAAAAGTATCATTCAAAGTCACACACTACGAGCCCGGTTATAGGTCAAATACAAGCCTAAATTGCCTTTGACTTCTGCCGGGTAACTATCTAAAGCGTCGTACGTGATAGAACCAACCTTGCCGTGCATATGATGAATTTAATCGTACCGCTCTTGCATTGCGCGAAGTGCTTGCCAGTCGCACGAACTCGCGGACTTTACCAGACTGAATACACCGTCGAAATCATTGTAATGTATTAGGTCGCTGCCACCACTCATCATCCGAGACCAGTTGGTTAGGCCCACATCACGAATGGCACTGGCCATCGCCTTTGGCATGGAAATGGCCTTCTGATTCAGCTCTGCCAGATCCTTTCGAGAGATACCACTCCATTCAGGGCCCTACTGGTCGTTGGAGAGTGCGGCGACCTCTGAAACCTTTGTCTGCAACGCTAACCACCGCTCTCACTCCTCGCCTGTACGCACGTTGCTTGCAGCAGTGCGCAGTTCTTTCTCGCCCAAATAGCCATTTCCATCACTATCGTTATTTTGGAACTTGTCTGTTGCAGTTTTTACTATTCTGCTGACCTTGCCCCATTTTCGAACGTTGTTGTTCACCATACCGCCAAAGACACTTCAGTGATGAGAATAAGCTCCAAGCGCACCATATCGAAAGAAGTAGTGTGTACAAAAACACGAAAATTAGGTACACAGATACCCCTATCAATGACATGAGGGCTGAGCATATACTAAGGAAGTGCGGCTAGAATGTAACCGGTAGATCTTCGCAAATTAGTCTATAGTTTTCAAAAAAAGGACGAATTATTGCCGGAGCAAGAAACAGAAGATGAGTATACGCGCGCCCCTGGTGCCTTATCTGTACTACAGATTGTTGGGATCGTATTGGGCTCAGGACTGCTTGTTGTCATTGGATTAAAAGGGTTCGCCTACTTCTTGGTGGCGCGACTGCATTTGGTGCCGAGTGGGCAGAGTGCCGCTCAGTACTATCAGCTGGGAGTCAAATACAAAGGAGCTGGTTGGACTGAGCAAGCTCGCGACTCTCTCAACAGGGCTATAAAGCTTGAGCCGCAGGGTGTTGACGGAAAGCGCGCGACAATCTTCCTTCATGCTTACTTGCCTCGTTATGCGGTGCAGCAGGAGGCAGTCCAGATGAACATAATCGGGTTCAATCAGGCCGCCGGAGGACATAATGAACAAGCAATACAAACTTATGAGCGCTGTATAAAGCAATTTCCTAAATTCGAATGGCCCTATGGCAATTTAGCCGCTTTACATGTAAGCCAGGGCAAACTCGATGAAGCCAAGGAATTGCTCAGCAAAATTCTTGAAGTAAACCCGCAGTATGTCAATGGTTGGATCCATCTTGCAGAAGCAAACATTGCCGGCAAAGACTTTAAGCGTGCGACGGAGTGCCTGAACAGTGCAGCAGCAATAGATCCAGACAATGCAGCTGTGAAAGCGCTGAAAACCAAGATTGAATTCGAAAATCAAACAAAGTGAGTGCGCGTCATGCGCTGCTTCTCAATACAGTACCCCATGCTGCCACCCAACAAGAGATCACGCACCACATTTGGCACCACAACTGTGCCTTCGATTGCATTCCGTGTGTCACTTAACTGAATTTGTTAGGCTTTGGGAACATTGAATAAGTGACACAAAATAGACTGTTTTTGCTTGAGAATAATTTGTTCTGCAAACAGCCGTATAGATGACAACAATAATAAAGGCCGCTCTAGCGGCCGCTGGCGCCACGAAGAAACGCATGTATGAAGACCAAGCCTCGGGCAGGAAAGAAGACCGCCCTGGTCTCACCAAGCGGCCCTTGTCTCTGAGCGAACGCTGGCCGGACTAACTGCCGCCAGAGCACGTGGACGAGTCGGTGGTCAGACACATAATGACACCGGCGAAAGTGCACCTGGCCAAGGCGGCATTGGGCAAACAAGATACGGTGGTCAATGAGCTGCGCAAAGAGCTAGGCATAGGTCGCCAGACTCTCTATCGCTATGTCAGCGCGGCTGGGGCTCTAAGGGCTAATGGGAAGAAGCTTCTCAAGAAGAGGTAAGCTACAGAGCCTACTTGTCGCTCTCGACTGCATGCCATGCCTATCAACGAGACCGCCCTGCGCTGATTGTCTTATGCAGGTTACCTTAGCGGTACGATTTCATCGTACACAATTTGACTAATTTTTAAATGCTGGCAGAAAGCTGCTGCAACTTATCAGAAGCTTTTGCCAACACGAGGGAAGATAGCGGAAATCTCTTGCTGGCACCCTTGTTTCAAATCACTAAAACCCGCATGGTTGATTATAAATTTGGAGAAAGGCAGCCTAAAACATTATACAGTAGATAATCCTCAAGAAAGAAAAAAAAGTGCTACCAGTCACGGTGGCACTCTCTCAAAGTTGAACCTGTGCAATCATTGTCTCAGATAATCTATCTTTAACGACCTATACAAATTAGGGTAAATAACACTGTTTAACTTTGTTGCGATCCAGAACCACCAAATTTGACAATTTTCCGTCTTTTCGATTCATTTCGTCAAAAAATGCTAATGCATCAATGTCTTTAGGATCGACTTTTAAAAGCCGCTCGTAGAACAGTCTAGCCTTCTTCTCATTTCCTATATAGACATAAACGGAACCAAGCACACTAAGAGCCACCACATTTGACGGAGCAATTGATACGGCTTTTAAACTTTCTCGTTCAGCTGCACGATCCATTCGGTTGAGAAGGTAACTCTTTGATAGTTCTACATAACCATATTCAAAAGATGGATATCGCTTTACACATTCTTTAGCTAGCCTAATCTTTTCTGTCAAACTGAGCGATTGTTTCGCTTGCCGGAGCAAATCTTCTGCATTGGGTGGTACAGGAAGCGAAGTGGGGAGGTAACTTGATTGAAATGTTAAGGCCATCTGACGACATGACTCAGAGCCAAATTTAAGATACTTTTGTTGCAGCGATACAGCTTCTTGATATTTGCAGTCATTGATCAATGAATCAACATCGCGACTCAATTGAAACGGGTTCTCAAAGCCTGGATCAAGATTATGACCGATAGCACAGTTGTTATTCAAAGTGAAGATAGCCGCGAGTAGAATCAACTTGTCTTTAATTGCTATCAAGATAGCCCTCATAAATCGAAAAAGTAGCGCATTGCCTAATAGCATTATTGCCATAATCTCCTGCGTTTGTCTAGCTTGCCAACAGGCACTAGCAGCGAGGAAGTTGAGGTTTCAACTTCCTCGTGAATTTTATGCTACGTCAAGTTCGAACTACAAACGATAAGGAGCAAGGAAGGAAAGGAGGAAGAAAGCTTCTTCCTCCTTTCCTTCAAAAGTGCATGGTCAGTGGGGGTATTTCGCTGAATCAGATGTCGCTCAGTCTAGATAAGTTCGGAAAAATCAGTTGCCTATTCTCTCTACTTGGTACTCCCAGCAGATTGTGAATTAGCAGACTGCGCATTTGTTGATGAACTCATAAATTGAGATCGGACCGATTCCGGATCGAGTATCTTCCCCATGATTAATGAGGTTCTGTTTTTAGGAGCCGTGATACTTGCGTCCAATTACGCATATCGGTTTATTGGAATGCGCAGAAGTCTGCCTGTTTTGCCCAATCAAATTGTCTGGTCCAAGAACAGATCAGTTCAACTCGCCCAACTAAAAATTTATAGCCTGTGCTATTTAGTGGCCGCTGCGCTCTTTTGCATATTCAGTGCCCTAAATTTCTGGTCTGGGATGTTTCCCTTTCCTACAAGCCATGCCGTCCAGGGCGGTCAAACCATGCTTGCCTATCTGCTCCTTAGTATCGGACTAGCCCTTCCTCTCTTCTTTTGCTTACAAGTAGCACTTAAGCAAAAAATTGAGTCCGCCAGTTTTCGCGCATGCTTGCTTACAGCACAGCCCTACCTGCACCTGCTCATTTTCATTACTGCTGCGCTTCTAACCATACCGTGGCTAGAAGCCCCCAAAGCTATTCTCGGTCAATCCACTTTGAACCCTGAGGGTGTCGCTTTCTTCCTCGGTATGGCGGCAGGCTACTCTGTTTTGCCGGGAATGAGTTTTTGGCTGCTAAATTTCTTCAAATCACCGAGCGCACGCTGCTCGTTTGCTTGGGTTAGCTTTAAGGATATGATTCGTGAGCAGAAGTTTTTGGAATCGGATGACTTTAGCATTGCAATGCTGGAAAACAAAACAGATAGCGCGGCGCAGGAGCATGCTTATTATGAGAACCTTCCGGAAGCGCAACAGTTTGGTATCGCTGATGGTGCGACACATCAATAGCAGTAGCAAAAGTCTCGCGAAAGCCTGCCAATAAAGGAATCGCCAATGTAGAACAAGATGCACTTACGTAGAAAAAACATGTCGCGCAATCACAGAAAGCCACAATTTGTTGAGCAGCATCATCTCGCGCTATCATGGGACTAAACAACCCACGGGACAGACACCATCTCCCCACAGGAAGAAAGACCCGACAAGGAAGAAACACGTGGCAACGGCTCTACATATCACAAGAATCTCTGCGGTAATGATTTCTCTCATTGCTTCGCAGGCAGCACATATCCTTGTGGTCACCGCCAAGAATATGTGCCCAGCAGATCAGACCGGTGGGGCAATCCTTCCTGACTACATAGAACGTCAAGGACTGACAGACCTGAGTGGCAAGCAAATTCTTCCGGCTCGGTACGCTTCTATTACCTATGCCGGTAACGGTTTTTTCATAGTGCGCGAGAAACTCCCTCCAATAGGAAGAAAGAACAATAGCGCGGACAAGGACAAGACTTTCATCATCAATCGCGACGGCACTAGAATAGCCGCAGCTGTACCTCCAGAAAGCACACTGACCAACATCCGCTACTTCGGCAAGAAGGCAGAAAACAGTCACCTGGCTTCGCCACACAGCCTCCAAGACGATGCCATGATTGTTTTCTCCAAGGATCAAAATCTTGGTATTTGCGATAAGCGCGGCCATGTAATACTTCCGGCATCGTATGGGTGGATCGGCATAGAGAGCGAAGGCAAGATCGTCCTGCGGGACAAAGAGGGAAACTTATCTGTCTTCGACGTCGGCAATAAAAAAATCACGCCGCTTTTAGGCAAAGACAAAGAATCGGGGGCCAGAATGCACTTTACAGAAGGCCTCGCTGTAATAAACAATCACGGCCCAAAGTTCATCACTCCAACAGGCGAAACCCCCATCAAGATCAAATTTTCCCAAGCAGGCAATTTTGTCAATGGCCGATCACTAGTACAATTATCGATGCCTGACGGCCGCTCTTCCGGCGGAATCCTTATCGATCGAACCGGCAAAATTGTCTCGCCTCTAAGATTGAATATTTTTTCCAATTCTGGTGGTTACTCTGTCGTCTGCATGGGACTCAATAAATGGGGAGTTGTAGACCGGGATTTCAATTACATTATCAAGCCAGAGTACTGGCTGATTTTAGAACAGCCAGCTACAGTCTATACTGCCGATGAAGCTCTTAAGGACGCTCAAACACCACCAGCCTGGTTTTATGCATCCAAAGGAGAAAAGCAGACAACAGAAGTCCTTTCCAGAGAAGGAAAATTGATCTGCACATTGCCTACCGGCACAGAGTTTCCTTTTGCTCCAGCCATTCACTATGTCGACGGCGCCATACTGTGCGATATAGGCTGGGCCAATAAATTTTCAGAAAGCTATTACGTCAATTTGCAAGGAGAACGAATTGCCAGGCCACACTCGGAACTGTCTTCGTCTTCGAGCGTATCGTTCCATGAAATCGCACCAGGACGCTTGCTCAAGACTGTTAAACCAGAGGTTTGCGCCCAACAGTAGCTTTTCTGTCAGCAGCCTTACTACCAGCCAGGTAAGGCTGCTTCTGGGAAATCATTAGAGCCGTTCTTAAATGAACAAATTTAGTCAATTTTCACAAAAGAGCTAGAATTCTCGCTACGGCCCGGGTAGTTAAAATACTATGGGGTGTCAGGCGCAACAAACGTGTGGACAGTGAATACAGGCAAAGGCGGATTAAAGTGGCTGCAAGCGAAAAAACTAAAATTCTTGGCTGGTATCCGAGCGAAAGTGCACCCGATTATGAAGTAATTATTGACCATGACGAGAAACACAGTGGCACTAGATGTGCATCACTACGATCATTGGTGAAAGAACCTAGGCCATTTGGAAATATCACACAAGCCTTTAGCCCAGACGAATATATTGATCACAGGCTAAGAATGTCAGCCTGGGTAAGGACGAGACTTAAAAGCGGAACAGCTCAACTCTGGCTTAGAGTTGATACTGGCGACGACTGGAAAAGTAATGATGTAAAGCCCGGCAAATTTGACAACATGGATGACAGACCGATCGAAGGAGATACCGATTGGACAAAGTATGACCTGGTCGTGGATGTTTCGGAGGAGAATACATCCATTGTATTTGGGCTGATGTTGCTTGGAGAAGGACAGATTTGGCTTGACGACATTTCATTCGAGAAGGTGGAAAAGGACGTGCCACTGACTGGAACGTATGCAGTTTCTGGCTGCCCTAGAAAGTTACAGCCAATCAACCTCAATTTTGAAGAATAGTGAATCAACCTTGACCACGGAAATTCAATGAGGCGAGCCAGTTTTTTGCTACTGCTTGATTTGGCTTAGCATTTGTAGCAGAGCCGCACCACCTTGCTTCGCCACTATTCAAATGCTGAGAAATTCAGACCAGAAAAGCTTTGCTGTGTATGCGTTTCGAACTTTTCAAGTAATCGAGGAAGCATTGTTCCTTATCAGCCACTTTTGGCTAAACCATCGCGTTCAGAAATCAGCTTGCCATTTCTAATTCCAAATTTGAGCATTTTAAAAGCACCCAAAAGCCCTAAACACATCATCGCAAAAATGGACACCACTTGTGTTGGCACGTACAGGACCATAGAAATCCACACAGTAGCTCCGACAAGCAGTGTCATAACGAAAGTCCAAGATTCCTTTGATGTAAGCGGGCGTGAGATTCTTCTAGCCGGTTCTTCTCTCTTGCAAGCACAACTCCACGGACCATAGATCATCAGGATTGGAGCAAGAAGCAAGGTAAGGACTGCGCTAACACGCACTGGAAGCAGAAAATGCAGAAGACAGAAAGCAGCTTCCAAGCCGAGCAGTAGAGCCCCCGTGCCCAGCAAAATTACTTTTAGATTTCTGTGTTTACAGAAGACAGTTGTATGGACAGCGTTCAAAACTGTCGCTGCCCTGGAATCTGAAGGTGTGAGATCAGATGACATAACATCATCCTGGCATCCCCAGCCTTAAACGTCAACTAAATTCTCCAATTTTGATCAGCACAAAGATTCACATAATAAGCGAGAAAGCGACACTGACCTTGCCTCAAACGTTGAACCGCTCATCAAAAAAAACAAAAACAAACAGCGCACCGTATATGACACCACAATATTGGTTCAAAACCAGCGTCTTATTGCCTACTCTAGCGCCGGATAATCTGGAATGTCTACCGGACGGTCCAACCGTATCCAAAGCTTATCGCTAATTTCCAGATTGAAAGGTGCAGCTTTGGAAGACAAGAAGAACACTTGGTTTGGACTCTCAAGGCCGTAACGTCTGTTCCAAATTGCCGATTCCTTGTTAGTCACAGCGTCACGCGCCCGGGCTTGTTCTCGCTTTCTCTCAAATTTCTTCATCTGTTCCCCGTTCATTCCCATGGTGCAAATTCGGTCGTAGCCGCTTACAACCGGGGCACGAAAGTATAAAGCTGGGAAAGAAACGGTTTTGCTATTACGCTTTACTTGTAGCATCGCGCCTCTAGGAGCTAGTCGACAAACAATAGGAATGTGGTTACCTTCTAAATTCAATGTTTCGAAACAGAGTTCAATTCTCTGATTCTTTGACGCTCGATGGTCCGGTGTAATAATATGGAGGTGGCCGCTCAGAGTAGTATCCTTTGGCAAATTCAAATAATAGTTCTTCAGCACCGTTGCTGAAAATGCCTGACCATCGACACAATCTCGAATGTGAATTGGCGCAGTCAGATTGATAGCTTCATTGTGCCCACCAAATTTCTGCGCAGCAAGAGCCTGAGGCATTGCCACTACCACACTGGCAAAAAAAGTTAAGGCTGTTTTTTGAATCCAGAACTGCATATTACTCACAAACAAAACAACCCATTGAAATACAGCTTATCGCAAGTCACAGACAAAACACGGTTTGCCTGAGTTCGCGATCAGGTGTTGAGCCAATCAACACCTGATCGCGCACCACGACACCACAAAAATGCTTTTTAGCCGAGGTCCTATAATCACCGTTAGATAGTTTATCCCCAACTCCCACATCCGCAAACACAACACTGCTATGGGTTTACGGCACTCAAATTATCTCGGCTATCAGTGCGTCGCCAGAGGCTCACCAAGAAGCGGGCTTAATTAGATCCATCCCATCCGGCAGCCGGATTACTGGCGGCAGCTGGTGCTGCTCATAATGACCCGGCAAAATATCCATGTGAAAACTCGCTTCTCGTCTTAGCTCATTATTTTGCCGATAAGCTGGAAGCAAGACGCCGACCTGCTTGGACGGGAAAAACCTTCTAGCTTCACGCACAGCTGAGACCAAGTCAGTATCGCCGGAAACAACTACGACGCAATCAACATCGTCGAGCAGTAAGGATTCGATCACACCCATGGCCACGTTTATGTCGGTCTCCTTCTCTTCGTGCTTAAGGAACCTTCCGCCACATGCAGGAAGCTTGCAACGAATCCTCTTGCGTTTAAAATTCCCCAGCGTCACTTCAACGTTCGTAGCAGCCATCGCCTGGTTAAGCACCAGGTGCCGCGATACGACCGAAGGATCTGGATCATGGTGAGCAATGGCAGAATAAAGCCGGACACGGTGCACTGTTGAGCCGGCCGGGAAGTTCGGATTATTAGCCGTTACCCACTCACAATACCCACGGTAATCAAACCACTTCCCGCACTGAATATTGCCATTGTTGATACATGTGGCCACAGAGTAATAGACGTTGAAACCGTCGATCATGTAATTGACTCGGAGGGTTCGATCCTCAGATAACCGGGCGGTCACAAACCCCTAAAAAAAATCCACCCGGCAAACCTTTCGGCCTTCCGGGTGGGGCCATGCAGATAAACCGCATGGGGTAGTAATGAATAACATAGCACAAAACATGCAGGGCGCTGCCTTATCAACAGAAATTTAAGGTTGCAAAGTAACATTAACTATCAACTTGCCCCACAACCAGGTGGCGCTCCCCTGCCAGTTTACCGGAATAAATCGTTTAGTGTCCAGCGCAGCTTCGAGGATATAGCCGACGGCAAGTATTGTCAGTAAGCCACCGGGTTTTGGACATGAATACGTATCGTCGGTCTTCAGAACACCCTCTTTGAGTATCATCCGAACGGTAATGCAACGCATTGGATAATCGTTCCACTACTACTCGGACCCCGAGACTTGCGCTCCAGCTTGGAGCTTACTCCGACTAATTTTGCAGTACTTGCTGGAGTGACTGCAGCGACTATCAATAGCTGGGAAAAGAACAAAGGTCGGTTAAATCTACAGCCTCGTACAATGAAGTCTTTGGCAGCAGCTATGAAGCTAACTAAACAGCAAGCTCAAAAGCAACTCAACAACTAGTCGAAGCCGCTCACAACAATATAGACGTGAGGTCGTTTTAGACGATTGAATTCTAGACGGAAGTGCAATTTCGCCAATACTGTGGGATAGTTGGCCTTCTCAGTTGTTATTGTCAGCCGGATAGACACTCGTGCAAAAAAAGATACTAGCTACAGCAAAAAATCATAACATGGTGCTTAAATTTGCCCTGACGTCATTTCTTTGTATAGCTATGACGTCCTGCAACGCTAAAAGCAGTTTTGATTCTCACTACGAGGCCGGCCTTGCGGCCTTAAAAAACAAACAATATGCAAATGCAGAAACAGACTTCAAAACGGCACTAGCGCTAGCTGAAGAGCAAGGCTTTCGAGATCAAAGTAAAGCTGTGTGCCTGACCAATCTTGGCATGCTAAATGAAGCGCAGGCACGACTGCCACAAGCCGAAAGCTACTTCAAAAAAGCCATCACCTCCCTAGAAACCGCAGTTGGCCCAGATGACACGGCTCTAGCAGCGGCTTTAGCCAACCTAGCCCGAGTCTGCTGCGAGCAAGGCCGGTTTACGGAAGCTGAGCCTCTCTGGCAGCGCTCTTTGGCAATTTGCGAAAAGACTATTGGTCCCAACGAGGCCCAAACGGCCGTTTCAATGAATAACCTGGCCCAACTGTATTTCCATGACCGCCGATTTTCGTTAGCTGAACCACTTTTCAAACGATCTCTGACGATCCTTGAAACAAAGCTCGGTCCGGAACATCCGTACACAGCATCATTGATGAACAATCTAAGTCAGCTGTATGTATATGAAGGCAACTATGATGCGGCAGAAAATCTCTGCAAACGCTCTCTGGCAATCAACGAAAAGGCCAAAATACCAAATAACAAGGAAATTGGCGCAAATTACAATGTCTTAGGCGCCTTGTACGCAGAGCGCAAGCAGTATCCGGCAGCAGTGACAGCCTATCAACATGCTCTAGCTTTGAGAAAAAACGAGGCTAGCGTTGATAGGTTTGATGTCGCTAGGACCGAAAACGCTCTGGCCGAAGTCTTCCGCAAGCAAGGCGACTATGCTGCGGCCGAGCCCCTTTTTAAAGCTGCTTTAGATATAAGAGAAAAAAATTTACCGACAGATCATATTGATATTGGCCAAACCCTACAGGGCTACTCAAGACTTTGCAAGGCCACCGGTCGAAAAGCGGAAGCCGAAGAAATGAGAACTCGCGCTGACTCCATTTGCAGCAAATACAAACAAAATGCAAATAAGTGAGCTGAAGTGCCGACGGCCGGTCTGATGACGTTGCGATTATGCGCCCCCGCCATTTGGTTGACGACTAGAAACAACCCAACGACATAGCGCTGATCCCAGCTCAAACCGCTTGCAAAGTATAACACTAAGTGGTATACTTAGCAATCGAACGATAGCTGGTTAAATGCGGATATTTCAGAACAAGAGCTTCAAAAAAATGGGCAACTGAAGAGGGTTTGAGCGACTCCGATTTTCTGGCAACTATTGACGAAATGGAGCGCGGTTTAACTGGGGACAACCTGGGCGGCAATATTTACAAGAAGCGCATGGGTGTAGCTGAACGGGGCAAAAGCGGTGGAGTAAGAACAATAATCGCCTACAAGAGCGAAAACAAGGCATTTTTCCTGGTTGGATACTCCAAAAACGAGAAAGCCAACATTTCCAACGCAGACGAAAAAGCTCTAAAAATGGCAGCTAAAGAGCTACTTAAGTACTCCGATAAGGAAATCGAAACAGCAATCAAAGCTGGAGCATTAATCGAAATAGAGAAACCTAAAAAGGACAAGAACACAAAAAACGCAGAGAGCACCGAAAAACCAAGTGAAGTAGCGGAGAAGAAAACAAATGGCAAGCAAAATCCTAAAAAACATACATGAGATGGCTCAGGATTTGACCGACGCTGGCGTTATGGATTTGCAGACCATGCGCGAGTTTGATGCGGTTTGCCTTCCTGAGATTAAGCACTATTCCAAGGAAGAAATTAAGTGTATCCGCGAACGTCAACATGCTAGCCAGGCGGTTTTCGCTAAGTATTTAAACACTGCACCTTCGACAATAAAAAGCTGGGAGCATGGTGATAAAAAGCCTAGCGGTGCAGCATTGAAGCTCTTGAACGTGGTTGATAAAAAGGGTCTAGTAGTCCTGACCTAATTTCTACGCGTCGCTAAAAAACGCAGGCTCAATGTGCTCACTGCAAATATCGTGCAAAGTCACAACTTTGCCCATTGCTTCAACGCTCTTACCTTCACTAAGCAGCGATAGGTCTTTCCTTATATTGCTCCTAAGGCCTGAAGGTTGGTTTGCTTATGCCACTCTTTGACTCTTGCTCGTTACTGCGCCAGTCCTTTATCTCCGTATACGATTTATCGGGAGCATAACCCAGCGCCGCTGCAGCTGCCAAATCCTTTAAAGCCAAATCCTTTTTGCCCAGCTTCTCATAGGTTTTACCTCGATAGTGCAGCGCTTCGAAATTTTTAGGCTCTAATTCGATGGCTTTGTTCAGGCATAACAAAGCCTTTTGATACTGCGCGCAATTAAAGTAGCTGGCACCAGCTATGCCCTGGGCGGCAGAACTGCTGGAGTCAAGACTGACTGCTTTCAGGCTGTCCGTCAGTGCATTCTCATACTTGCCCAATTCAAGATAAGCGGAACCCCTGTTGGCCAATGCAACTGATGAGTTGGGCTGGAGCTCAAGTGCTTTGTTTAGTGTTGAAATGGCTGAGTCGAATTTCTTTAGGAGCATGAAATTAGAACCACGCAGATTATTGAATTCATAGAGCTTTGTGCTGTAGTGCATTGCTTCGGCAGTCTTAAAGTCAGCTTCGGCGGCTTCGTTGTTTCCTGCAGCAAAATTGGCTTGTGCTCGCAAGACAAACAGATCCGGTGAGTTTGGCTTGTTCTCGATCGCCTTGTTTAGTAACGGCAACATGAGCCCTATTTGTTGTAATTTTCGTTTCTGTTCGTTGCTCTGTGCGTAGACATGATTGTTAACGCCATTACCAGCAGTAACGAGAAGACTTAGAAAACTTGACTGAATCAATCTATTCCGAAAATGGTCTCTTTTCTTCACCTTAAGTATCCCGTTAACAGTCTGCTCCGAGCCTTCCATTATTATGGCCGAATTGTAGCACTCGCTCCGCTGACCACAAGATGTGCCGCACATTCAAGTCACAGCAACGAGCTCTCTTTCAGGCATGACAACGATTGGCGTTTACGTGAAACTGAACGCTAATCGTTGCATTGCCACATTACCATCCGACCTTTAGTAGAAGCGGTAGCAGTCGCTCTTCAAACATTGGAGGAGTAGAATAGAATTTACTACGCAAAAGGCGCAACCGATTGGGCAACAATGAACTAGAGCGTTTCATGCAAACCATTGCGGCACTTGAGAGACAATATGGCCGCGTGCCAACTATTCGTGAAATTGCCAGCGAACTTGGTGTTAAACCAATGCAGGTGCGAAGTTTCATCAACAAAAATCTAGTGTCTGACAAAATCGACGGCACCTCTGTTTTTCACGCGAGTCTGCGAGAAGAATTACTGACTCCCGTAGAGTCTTCATCG